>Ga0207421_10008166_pt1 | contig 10943 bp, 11 predicted proteins | sample SodLakKL_010_SED_4_FD_187542 | JGI IMG/M metagenome (GOLD analysis project Ga0207421, IMG submission 187542) | Alkaline sediment microbial communities from Lake Tanatar, Kulunda Steppe, Russia - 8KL_010_SED (SPAdes) (version 2) | ecosystem: Environmental > Aquatic > Non-marine Saline and...
GGCTCGTCGGCGAGCCGTTCGAGTCGATTGAACCATTTCGAGGCCCAACTGCTGGAAAATCCATAGAGTGCAGCGGCTTCTGCTTGCGTTAGATCTTCTATCTCTTTGTAGGTGATCGCGGCCATGAGCCGCTTTGTTGCATCGGCATCATCGACCTCCGCCAAGATCTGGCGGAGGTCTTCGACAGAGACGTTCTCCAACGTCGCCATACTATTCCCCCGCATCTAGAGATACATGAAGTTTTAGCCATCAGTATGAGTTCCCTTGGCAACATTACTATGATTTTTCACACCGCCCTGTGAAAAGTCCAATGGATGCCCACAGTCTGTTATACTCGACTCGGAGTGAACTACTCGTCGTTGACCGACCGACCGAAATCAATGCTGGGACATCCGGACCTAGAGGACGTTGCCAACGACCGATGGCCACGCTCGGACGGGTGGCGTTCCGTGGCGACACAGTCCACATCAGACGTCGACTAGAGACGAAATTCTGTCGTGGAGGCGGCGGTGTCCCCACTGTCCGATGGTGTACCCGATCGAACCGAACAACAGCCAGAAGGAGTAGTAATAGTACCCCTTTGCCCGCGGATTCATCCGAACTGCCGTCCGGAACTTCGAGCGTGCGGATTCAAAATCATCGAGACGGGCAAGGGCGTGGCCTATTTCGTAGTGGGTGTGTGCCAGATACGATCGCGGGAGCGACTCCCCGTGTTCCTCCAGCAGTCGGCGACGACCCCTTAGCATCACTTCCGGATTGGCGACCATCTGCCCCTCGTGGTAGCGCCGTTCGTACAGCGGCCGATCCAGAGCGACGAACCAGTACGAGTCGAACAGCCGTATCCAGAGATCCGTGTCCTCACACGCCGGAAACGACGCCCGCTCGATAGGTCGTCGACGACCGTAACCTCGCTTCCCGAAGCGTGTAACCTCTCGACGAAGTGTGATCCGACGAATCCCGCTCCACCCGTCACTACGATACTTTCCCCTATCGCTCTCACTGGCGTTCTCCCCCAGGGCCCGATTGATTTGAAACGTAATATAACGTTCGTTGTTCTCTTGGAACACACCGATTGACGTCGTTTCTCCGCCGACGGGGCCACCGGTGTCGATGACAGCACGTATATGCTGGCACTCGGTACACCCGGAACGACAGAACCACGACGACCACACGTCCGAAAAGCAGCTTCACCCATGCGCATCGGCCAAACCTCCTTTGTCGTCTTCGTCTCCAAGTTCATCAAAGCAGGCCTCGGCTTTCTCGCCACGATCTACTTCGCCCGCGTCCTCGGCGCCGAGGTTCTCGGCTACTACGCCCTGATCCTCGCGGTCGTCGCCTGGCTCGAACTCGGCGGCAAGATCGGCGTCTCCTCGGCGGTCACGAAACGGATGAGCGAGGGCGAGGACCAGTCCGCGTACTTCACCGCGGGCCTCGTCGCCGTCGGCACGCTCGCGCTCGTCCTCTCGCTCGCCGTCGTCGCACTCGGGGACGTCGTGAACGAGTACGTCGGGGTCGACGCCGCGACCTTCGTCGTCTTTCTGCTCGTCCTGGCCCTCCTTCACTCGGTGCTCAAAGCCGCCCTGAAAGGCGACCACCAGGTACACATCTACGGCGTCCTCACGCCGCTGAAAACCGCCTCGCGGGTCCTCGTCCAGGTCTCCCTCGTCTTCGCCGGCTACAGCCTCACCGGACTGATCGTCGGCAAGGGCGTCGGGTATATCGTCGCCGGGATCCTCGCGGTCTACTTCCTCTCGGTCGGCCTCGAACGACCTCGACTCGAGCACTTCCGGAGCCTCTTCGATTACGCGAAGTACTCCTGGCTGGGGAGCCTCGAATCCCGGTCGTTCAACGACGTGGACATTATCATCCTCGGTGCGCTCGTCTCGCCCGCGCTCGTGGGCGTCTACGCGATCGCCTGGAGCATCGCGAAGTTCCTCACCGTCTTCGGCAGCGCGATCAAGACCACGATGTTTCCGGAGTTCAGCTTCGCTGACGCACGGGACGACCGCGAGACGGTCTCGAAGCTCGTCTCCGACTCGCTGACCTACGGCGGGCTCGTCATCGTCCCGGGGCTGTTCGGCGCCGTCCTCCTCGGCGACCGGCTGCTGCTCATCTACGGCGAGGAGTTCGTCCAGGGAACGGCCGTCCTCGCGATCCTGATCGTCGCGACGCTCGTGCGGGGCTACCAGAAACAGCTCGTCAACGTCATAAACGGGGTCGACCGCCCCGACGTCGCCTTCCGGATCAACGGCGTCGTGATCGCCGCGAACGTCGTGCTCAACGTCGCACTCATCCTCCAGCTTGGCTGGGTCGGCGCCGCGATCGCCACCGCGCTCTCGGCGACGATCGGGCTCGCGCTCTCCTTTTTCGCCCTGCGCCGACTGGTCGCCTTCGAGACCCCGACCGGCGAGCTCGCCCGCCAGTTCGGCGCCGCCGCGGGGATGGCCGCCGTCGTCTACGTGGCCCGGGAAGCGATCGAGACGACCGGGGTGATCGAGCGGAACGTCTCGATCGTCCTCCTGTTGGTCGCACTCGGCGCCGCGGTGTACTTCCTGTCGTTGCTCGGCATCTCGGCGCGGTTCCGGGAGACGGTCGCCGCGAACTCGCCGGTCCGGATCCCCGGGCTGGGCTGAGGCGTCGTCCGGACGGCCCCCGAGGGTGGACGAACGGTTTATAGTTCCGGACGGGCGTAGTACACCCCGATGGACGGGATCGTTCGGACGCCAGATGTCCTGGGCGGCGAGCCCCGACTCGAGGGCCGACGGATCTCGGTGCGACAGATCGCCGAGCTGGTCGTCGACGGCGGGACGCCAGTCGGCGAGGTTGCCGACCAACTCGAAATCCCGCGATCCGATATCCATCGGGCGCTGGCGTACTACTACGAGAACCCCGAGGAGATGGCCGAGATGCGGGAACGGCGCCGCGAGGCGTTGGCGACGCTCCGAGAGGAGGCGATCGAACCCCCAGAGACGCCGTCTCGATGACGCGATCGTTTCTGGCCGACGAACACGTAAAACGGGTGTTCGTCACGGAACTCCGTGCGAACGGATTCGACGTGAAATGGGTCGACGGGGGGTACGAACCAGGGACGCCCGACGTCGACCACCTGAGGCGGTCCGCCGAGGACGGGTTCGCAATCCTCTCGAACGACACCGATTTTCTCGCACGTCACGACGCGTACGACCACGGCGGTATACTCATCTACGACGATCAGAACGTTTCCGTGTCAGCGTTCGTTCGAGGGATCAAGCGTATCGATCGCTACGTCTCGGAATCGGAACTGGCGGGAAACGTCGTGTGGCTCGATAGCTGGATCGAGTGAGGTCGCCACGCGTTCTCGTCCCCGAGGGTCGTTCGTGGGTTCTTCGAAGACGTCACGCCGACGGGGATGTCGAAGCCGAAACCGTCCGCGCCGTCACCTCAGCGATACTCATACGGGAGCCGAGAGTGCCACGACCGAACGGTACTGGGTGACGAGAATCGCCACACCGTTCCGTGATAGTGCGAGCCGTCGTCAGGGGTCCTGACCCCCCGTTCACGCCAGCGTCAGGTAGAGCACGTACGCGATCGCCCCGATCACGGCGAGGGTGAGGACGGCCACGACCAGGCTCACGAGCGCCGAGACGAACGCGCCCACGAGCTGGATCAGCAGCCAGAGGGCGAACAGCGCGAGGACGATGCCACCGACGAGCCGGAGGAGCGAGCTCATGGGCCCCGGTTCGGCCTCCACGGTCATGAACGTTGACCTCCACTCTCGGCGTTCCCCGGGAGATCACGTCCCCCGTCGGCGTCACGTCCGTCGTGGCTCTCGGTCGCGAACGCCCACGCCGACGGCCCACTCACCGACCGTCCAGCCGGAATCGGAGCCGTTCCTCCTCGGGGCCGCGGGTCTCCCGGCCGGTCACCGAGAGCGGGCCGATCTCGCCGGTCGACCGGACGTGGGTGCCCGCACACGCCGTCCGGTCGAGGGGCGCTTCCCGGTCGCCGATCTCGACGATCCGAACCTCGGTTATCGACGCCGGCAGGAGCTCGAGGCGGGTCCGTTCGGAGTCGAGCTCCCGTTCGGCGCGCTCGCGGTCGAGCGTGTACCGCCGGACCGGGAGGTCGCCCTCGATCAGCTCGTTCAGCCGTCCCTCGATGGCCGCGAGCTCGTCGTCGGCGAACCGGTCGTAGTCACAGTCGAGTCTGGCACGGTCCGCGTACAGCGCGTTGCCGGTCGTCGGCGCGTCGTACTCCGCGAGCAACACCGCAGAGAGGAGGTGTTGAGCGGTGTGGTACCGGCTGTGTGCACGTCGGCGGTCGTCGTCGACGATGCCGGTCACCGCGGTCCCGGCCGGCGGCCCCTCGCCGTCGAGGTGGTGGTGGATCGTGTCCCGCTTCTGGACGTCGGTCACCCGCCAGCGTCGGTCGCCGGCCTCGAGGACGCCCGCGTCCGCCGGCTGGCCGCCGCCCTCCGGGTAGAACGCCGTGCGATCGAGGACGATCCGGTCCCCGAGGCTGCGGTCGACGGTCGCCTCGAACCGCCGGACGTCGGGGTCGTCGAGGTAGAGTGGATCGGTCACGGGCGAGAGCAGGGGCCCTCGGGTGATAAACGCCTTCCCGCCGGCGCCTCCCGGAGCATAAACGCCTTCCCGCCGGCGGACGACCGCGCTACTCCCCGCGGAGCAACAGGAGAAACAGGACCGCGATCAGGACGGACACGCCGGCGATCGCGGGGAAGGCGGCGGCCACGCCCCACCGATCCGAGAGGACGCCGAAGACCGCGGGGCCGCTCGCGGAGCCGACCGCCGAGGCGGTCTGGATCACCCCGAACAGGCTGCCGCTGAAGCCGGCGTCGGCCTGTTCGGAGACCATCGCGTTCTTGACGGGGTAGCTGGCGTACATCCCGATCCCGATGAGCACGAACCACACGGAGAGGGCGGCGATCACCGCGACGGTCGGCAGCCCGCCGAGGGCCCCGGTCAGCGCCAGCGTGCCGGCGACCAGCCCGGCCGTGGCGATCGCGGCGCCGATCCCGAGCAGCCGGCGGTCGAACCGGTCGGCGAGGTCCCCGGCCCACAGCGAGGCGGCGCTCCCCCCGAGCAGCAGGGTGAAAAAGGCGAGGTTGCCGACCGACACCGAGCCGCCGACCGCGCCGCCGACGTAGGCGGTCGTGAACGTCTGAATCGCCCGGTGTTGCATCGAGAGCAACAGCGTCACCAGAAAGAGGAGGACGATACCGCGGGTGACCGGGACGGCGACGAGTGCCCGCGCCGACCGCAGGGCTCCCCCGACCGTCGACGGCCGGCCGCCGTCGGCACGGGCGGCCGTCCCGTCCTCCCTGCCGTCGGAGAAAAGCGGCAGGATCGCGAGGCTCACGGCGAGACCGAGCAGCGCCGCCCCGCCGAGGGCGACCCGCCAGCCGAAGACCACCGCCAGCCCGCCGACGACCGCGGGCGCGGAGAGGGTGCCGAGCGCGCCGCCGAAGCCGAACACGCCCATCGCCTTCCCCTCGGTCTTCTCGCCTTCGACGTCGCTGATGATGGACATCCCGGTGGGGTGGAACGTCGCCCCGCTGATGCCGGTGATCGTCTGGGCGACGACGAGGGTGCCGTACGTCGTCGCCGTGGCCGCGAGCCCGACCCCGGCAGCCATGCCGATCAGTCCGCCGACGAGCAGCCGGCGTTTTCCGATCCGGTCGGCGAGGACGCCCGCGGGCAGCTGGAAGAGGACGTACATCGCGAAAAAGATCGTCAGCAGGAAGCCGGCCTGCCCGTAGGTGATCCCGAAGTCGGAGACCAGAAGCGGGATGATCGGCGGGATGACGATCGCGAAGAACTCGTTGACGCCGTGGCCGGCCGTGATCGGCCCCACGACTCGCGGACGGGAGACCTCGGTCACGCGACGGACGGGTCCGAACATCGTTGGACAGGGTTCGGTCGGGAGCTACTAAACCTCACGCAATCGGGCAAGGGCCCGCGTTCGTGACCGTCGTTCCCGGCTCGAGTCCTGCGGCCTCCGGGCAGCCGTTCGACCGGCCCCTCTCGCTCGGTTCGACCGGCCCCTCTCGCTCGGCCCGACCGGTCACCCGGCCCCTCCCGCTCGGCCCGACCGGTCACCCGGCCCCTCCCGCTCGGCCCGACCGGTCACCCGGCCCCTCCCGCTTACGAGCTTCTGACCAGCGGATCGTACCACGACTCGTTCTCGCGGTACCAGTCGACGAACCGGTCGATCCCCTCGTCGATCGTGACCTTCGGCTCGTAACCAAGCAGTTCGTCGGCCTTCGAGACGTCGGCGTGGGTGTGTTCGGCGTCGCCCTCCCGGGGATCGTCGTAGACGAGCTCGAGGTCGGGGTCGATCGCGTCCCGGATCCGTCGGGCCAGCGTCTCGACGTCGATCGTCGTCGTCGAGCCGACGTTCAGGACCTCGCCGTCGGCGGCGTCCGCACGGAGCAGCGTCCGGTTGACGTCGACGACGTCGGTGACGTAGGTGAAATCGCGTGTCTGGCTGCCGTCGCCGTAGATGACCGGGCTCTCGCCGGCGAGACACCGGGAGACGAAGTTGGTAAAGGCCATGTTCGGACGCATCCGGGGGCCGTAGACGGTGAAGTACCGCAGCGAGACCGTCGGGAGCCCGTAAACCTCGTAGAACACTCGACAGTAGTGTTCGGCCGCGAGCTTCGAGACGCCGTACGGCGAGACGGGTTCGGTCGAGTGGTCCTCGTCGTAGGGAAGGTACGCCGGTTTGCCGTACACCGACGAGGAGGAGGCGTTGACGAGCCGGTCGACGCCGGCGTCCCGGGCGGCTTCGAGCACCGCCAGCGTCCCCGTCACGTTCACCTCGTTCGGCTTCGCGGGCTCCTCGACGCTCGTGCGGACGCCGGCCTGGGCGGCCTGGTGGTAGACGACGTCGACGTCCGCGAGCAGCCGGTCGAGCAGGTCGGCGTCGGTGACGCTCCCCTCGACGAACCGGTACTGCCCCTCGCCGGCCTCGGCGGCCGCGAGCGCGGCCTCGCGGTTTCGCTCCTTGATCCCGAGGTCGTAGTAGGGGTCGAGGTTGTCGAGTGCGGTCACGTCGTGGCCGTCGGCGACGAACGCCTCGGCGAGGTGGCCGCCGACGAAGCCGGCGCCGCCGGTGACGAGGATCCTCATCGCCATCGGGGTGTCCGCGACGAGCTAAGTATCTGTCGTGTCGCCGTCGTCTCTCCGGTCCGTCACCGTCGTCTCTCCGGTCCGTCACCGTCGTCTCTCCGGTCCGTCACCGTCGTCTCTCCGGTCCGTCACCGTCGTCTCTCCGGTCCGTCACCGTCGTCCCGTCCTCCCGACAGACGTCCCGTCCTCCCGGTTGCCGGCCGGTCACGACCGGCTGACGGGCCGCCCCTTCGGCCCCGGACGATCAGCACAGACAGAACGCGGATCCCTCGAGGCCGGCGTAGAGGTCCTCGGTGAGGTACTTCAACCCGGTGTCACAGGCGACGGTGACGACGGTCTCGTCGGGGTCACGCCCGTCCGCCGCCCGGATCGCCGCGGCGACGTTCATCCCGGTGCTGGTACCCGAGAGCAGCCCCTCCTCGGCGGCGAGACGGCGCAGACACTCGACTCCCTCGCTCGAGGGGATCGTGTGGATCCGATCGTAGAACTCCGACTCGACCAGCGGCGGCGAGCCGACGATGGCAGTCCCCTGGACCGCGTGGGAGCCGGCGGTGCCGTCGGTGAGCACGGGGGACTCGGCGGGCTCGACGAGCGAGACGGTCACGTCGGCGCCGGCCTCGGCGAACGTCCGTGCGGTGCCCATCGCACAGCCGCCGGTACCGACGGTCATCACGAACTCGTCGAGGTCCGGACGGTCCTCGAGGATCTCCCGGCCCAGAGGCCGATAGCCGGCGAGCTGGTCCGGGTTCGAGAACTGGTCGGTGAAGTAGGCGTCGTTCTCCTCGGCGACCTCCAGGGCGACCGTCCGGAGGTCCTCGAAGAGGCCGTCGTAGGCCTCGCCGTCGGGCGTCTCGACGACCTCGAGCTGGGCGCCGAGGGCTCGCATCGAGGCGATCTTCTCCTCTGCGACGCAGTCGGCGGTGACGACGAAAAGCGGGTGATCGAGGACGGCACAGACGAGTGCGAGACTCGAGCCGGTGCTCCCGCCGGTGAACTCGACGACGGGGTCGCCGGGGGCGAGGTCACCGCGCTCGCGGGCCCGGTCGATCATCGAGAGTGCCATGCGATCTTTCAGGCTCCCGGTCGGGTTCGCACCTTCCCACTTGACGTGGATCGACGCTCCGCCCTCGGGGCGGATCGCGGGCAGTTCGATAAGCGGCGTCGATCCGATCGCGTCGAGGGTAGATCTTCCGGTCATCGTTGTCGTTGTCGGCGCCGTTCGCTGACGACGCTCGTTCGGAGGTGGACCCGAAGGGTCCCTAACCGTTTCCATCCACCTCCGCCGGTCCGATTCCCGGAGGGGACGAACGCTCAAGACGCTCGAGGGAGTACGGACTGATATGTGGCGCTCTCACGAGGGTGACGATCCGGCGACCCCCGGAACGCCCGGCTACCTGTCGCTGTCCGAGGAGCGCTTCGCGGAGCGAGTCGAGGGGCTGTTCGAGCGGTACGCCGACTGTGGCCTGTGTGCCCACGAGTGTGGCGTCGACCGGACGGCCGGCGAGACCGGCGTCTGCCGGGTCGGGGAGACGCCGGTCGTCTCCGGGGCCGCCCCACACCACGGCGAGGAGGAGCCGATCCGGGGGACGAACGGTAGCGGGACGATCTTCCTCGCGAACTGTAACATGGGCTGTGTGTTCTGCCAGAACGCCGAGACGAGCCACGGCGGGCAGGGCGAGCCGGCGTCGGCCGCCGAGATCGCCGAGATGGCCCTCGGGCTCCAGTGGCAGGGCTGTCACAACGTCAACGTCGTCTCCCCGACCCACCACGCCCCACACCTGATCGAGGCCGTCCGACTCGCCCGCGAGGAGGGGCTGGCGATACCGATCGTCTGGAACTGCGGAGGGTACGAACGCCCCGAAGTCCTCGCGGAGCTCGAGGGGATCGTCGACGTCTACATGCCGGACGTGAAGTGGGGCGAGGACGCCGCGGCCACACGGTACTCGAAGACCCCGGGCTACTGGACGAACGTGCGGGAGTCGCTGGCCGAGATGCACCGTCAGGTCGGCGACCTGCGGATCGAGGACGGAGTGGCGACCCGCGGGCTCCTCGTGCGTCACCTCGTGATGCCGGGGCAGGTCGACGGCGCCCGGCGGCTGCTCGACTTCCTCGCCGAGGAGCTCTCGGCGGAGACGTACGTCAACCTGATGGCCCAGTACCGGCCACACCACCTGGCCCGCGAGGACCGCTACGCGGAGATCGGTCGGCCGATCACCGGCGAGGAGTACCGCGCGGTCGTCGATCACGCCCGCGAGGTCGGACTCAGGCGTCTGGCAGTCGACGAACGGGCGCTGGCCGGCCGAGCCTGAGGGAGTCGGCCGGAGCCGACGCCGGCGATCACGAGGGAAGGTTTTTGCCGACTTGCGTCTCACCCTCGTGCGTGACTGGTGACTGGCGGGACTCGGTAGCACTCACCGACGAACAGCGACTCGTCCGGCGGAACGTCCGCGAGCTGTGTGCGGAGTTCGGCGACGAGTACTGGCGCGAGCGGGATCGTCGCGGCGAGTACCCCCACGAGTTCGTCGACGAGCTCGCGGCGGCCGGCTGGCTCGGGATCCTCGTCCCGGAGGCGTACGGCGGCGCGGGGATGTCGACGGCCGAGGCCGTCGTGATGATGGAGGAGATCGCCGCCAGCGGCGCGGGCTTTGCCGGCCCGCAGGCGATCCACGGCGGGATCTACAACACCGTCCCGATCGTCAACTACGCCGACGAGGAGCTCAAGTCGTGGCTCCTGCCGGAGGTCGCCTCCGGGGAGACACGCATCCAGGCGTTCGGGCTGACCGAGCCGAACGCGGGCTCGGACTCGACGGCGATGGAGACCCGCGCCGTCCGCGAGGGTGGGGAGTACGTGATCGACGGCGGGAAGATCTGGATCTCGCGGGTCGAGGCCAGCGACTACCTGCTCCTGGTCGCCCGGACCACCCCCCGGGAGGAGGTATCGAAGCGAACGCAAGGGATCTCGACGTTCCTCGTCGACCTCGAGGACGCCTACGCCGACGGACTCGAGATCGAACCGATCGAGAAGACCGCGAGCAGGGCCGTCGGCGCCTACCAGCTGTTCTTCGACGGCGTCCGGATCCCCGCCGAGAACCTGATCGGCGAGGAAGGGGAGGGCTTCTACCAGGTGCTCGACGGGCTCAACGAGGAGCGACTCGTCATCGCCGCGGAGTGTCTCGGACTCGGGGAGGTCGCCCTCGAGTCGGCGATCGAGTACGCGAACGAACGGGAGGTCTTCGGCGGACCGATCGGCGCGAACCAGGCGATCCAGCACCCGCTCGCGTCCGCCTACGCGGATCTGCTGGCGGCGAAACAGGTGATCTACGACGCCGCCGACCGCCTGGAGGGGCTCGACCGCCGGCAGGCCGGCGCGCAGGCGAACGTCGCGAAGTACCTCGCGGCGGAGGCGGCCTACGAGGCGGCCGACGCCGCCGTCCAGACCCACGGCGGGTTCGGCGTCGCCCGCGAGTACGACGTCGAGCGATACTTCCGGGAGGCCCGGCTCACCCGCCTGGTCCCGATCACCCAGCAGCTCACGCTCAACTACCTCGGCGAGCACGTCCTCGGGCTGCCCCGGTCGTACTGAGCAATCCTCGGTCCGCCAGTCCACGGGGCGTCGCAGGGTATTTGCTCGGTGAGCGACGCATGTCGGGGTATGGTAGCGGACGACGACCCGACGACCGACGACGGCACGGCGACCGATGCCACAGCGGACGACGAGACGGACGACCCGACGACCGACGACGGCACGGCGACCGACGGCTCGGGCGACCGACGGCTGGTCGCGGGCTGGCACGGCCGCTACTACGAGGATTT
>Ga0207421_10008168_pt1 | contig 10942 bp, 10 predicted proteins | sample SodLakKL_010_SED_4_FD_187542 | JGI IMG/M metagenome (GOLD analysis project Ga0207421, IMG submission 187542) | Alkaline sediment microbial communities from Lake Tanatar, Kulunda Steppe, Russia - 8KL_010_SED (SPAdes) (version 2) | ecosystem: Environmental > Aquatic > Non-marine Saline and...
CCTCGTCACGGTCGAGTTCCGGATAGCGGGGAGCCGTGACGGTGCCCGCCGAATCGACGGCGCTGTCGGCGATTGCTGCCACGCGGTGGCACGCACGCACGTCGGGATACGGCCTGACGCTCGTGTACCCGGCTCGAAACGCGTCTCGCAGTCGCTCCGGCTCCGAGACGTACCAGTCGGCGACGAGATACTCGGTTTTCGCCACCGAAAGCGAGGCTGGGGCGGCAAGCGGCCGCTCCCAGTCGACCAGTGCACGCACGCGCCGGTCGGCCACGAGCGCGTTTCCGGGGCGGCAATCCCACGGGTAGAGCCGTGCCTGCGGTCCCGCATCGATCGGTGCCTCGGAACACAGCGCGTACAACGCCGCGCGGAGCGGATCGAACGCGTCCGGAAGCCGGTCGATCGCACGGCGGCTGTACTCCCGAAACCACGCCGCCCAGTCGTCCTGGCTGGTGGTAAGCTCACGTTCGGTCGCCTCGACCGTGCCGTAGCCGTCGAACTGGAACGCCTCGTGGAGCGTCGCCAGCGCCGTTCCGAACGATCGAGCGAGGTCGCGTCTCGTCTTCGGGGCGAACGCACTGAAGCGTTCGTGGAGGTCGTCGCCGGCGACGTACGCGGTGAGCAGGTAGCCAACTCCCGCCTGTCTCCCCGACGCGAGCACGGGAGCCACCGGGACGTCCGTTCGTCTCCGGATCTCCCTCAGCACCCTCGCCTCGGTTCGGATCCGTGCGGGCTCGCTGCCGAGTTGTACCACCACCGGATCGCGATCGGCAAACCGCACGACGAACGTGTGTTTGTTGTTTCCACGGCCGATCGGTGAGAGCTCGGTTGCCGGCGCGTCGATCGGTGCAAGGGCAGCGCACGCACCGGCCCGGAACGCGTCGTCCTCGATCGTCGATCGCACCAGCTCCGTGGTTGTCATCGCTCACACAGGACGGCCGGGAGGTCAGCAAGCGAGTCGAGGACGTAGTCGGGAGCGTACGGGTCGGGACCATCCTCACGTCGACGAAGCCACGCGGCCGCGAGCCCGGCGTTCTGTGCTCCCGCAACGTCGTACTCCAGGGAGTTGCCGACGTAGACGATTCGATCGCGGGGAACGTCGAGTTCGTCGAGCGCTCGCTCGAAGGGCACTGCGTGTGGTTTCCGCCGCGGGAGGTCCGCGGCGTAGACGGTGACGTCGAACCTGTGGCCGACGTCGAGCGCGTCGAGTTTTGCTCGCTGGCGCTCTCTGGGCCCGTTCGTGACGAGCCCGACCGGACCGATCGCGGCCGCGCGATCGAGGGCCGCCGTCGCACCGGGTACCAGCTCCACTGCTGTATCGTCGGCGATCGAATCGAGCGCCGTCGCGAGCGCGAGCGGGTCCACGGCCGTCCGACCGTACTGTGCAGCGAGTCGGGCGAACCCGGCCCCGATGTAGCCGATCCAGTCGTCGTGGTCCGGTGGGCCGTCGAGTGCAGCCCAGAGTTCGGCGGGTTCGCCGAACGGCTCCACCCCGACGCGCTCGAACGTACTGGCGTACATCGCGTCTGTGTCCTGGTTTCGATCACACAGCGTTCCGTCGAGATCAAAGAGGACGGCGTCGAATGGGGCCACGTCATTCTGTTTGTCGGAGATAGTAAAAGCCTCGCGGTGCCCATCGACACCGACGTCGATCGAGTGTCTTGCACCTCCGGACGCAAGGGCCCCCACCGTTCTTGCTCTTCCAGACGCAAGGGTCCCCATGGACGATCCGTTCGTACGCGAGTTACTCGCCGATCATTCGCGCAATCCCCGCCAGTATGGGACGCTTCCGGAGCCGGATATCGAGGCCGAAACCGAGAACCCACGCTGTGTCGGCCCGACACATCCCGAGGGCGACCAGGTCGCGCTGATGGCAACGCTCAGTGCCGATCGATCGACCGTGGAAACTGTTCGGTTCACCGGCTGTGGCTGTACACTGTCACAGGCGGGCGCGTCACTACTCACGACTGAGATGGTCGAGACGCCGGTCGAAGCGATCCTCGACTGGGATAGCGAGACGATCGAGGATCTGGTCGGAATGGAGTTGACGCCGGCACGGCTCCAGTGTGCAGAACTGGTACTCGTCGCGTTTCGCGACGCGCTCTCCGATCACGAGAGCGACGCGGGACCACCCGCGGAGTGACTCCACAGCCCGGACTCGGAACCGATTGTCGGGAGTCCCCGCTACTCGGGTCGTGGACACCGATCGATACCGAGTAGCCGATACAACAGACAGCGGCGGACGGCCCCTTCGATGACGAGGACGACGCCGATGATGCCGAGTCCGACACTCGAGAGGAGTGGGATGGTCACGTATCCAGCCGCCCCGAGGACCGCGAGGAGTCCGGCGACGACGCCGACGATCACTCTCGCTTTCGCATCCAGCGGTCCGACGTTGCGTTTCATAGGTGGTGTTGGTGTCGGCGACACCTATTCCTGTCCATCCGATCGACGGTCTCACCGACATCGGCTATTTCACGAGCACGAAACCTCTCTCCCTATCCGTGCCGACGGAGAGCCGTGTCATCTCCGGCGAGGCGATCTCCCCGTCGAAGCAGTCGACGCCGGTAACCAAGTCATCCCGACAGTCCCGGCGGACAGCAATCCCTCTCATACGGATTAGTGTCCATAGTTACCGCCGATCGGCCAAGGGGTCGCCGATCGGCGGTAATTGATGACACTAATCCGTATCAGCCCCGGTTGTTCGCTTCGAGTGTCCGCAACCGCTCGATGCGGGCCTCGGTCGGCGGATGCGTCGGGGGTCGCCAGCCGAGGACCCGCTTGACGCTCGTTTTGATCGGCGAGACGACCCGATCACGGAGCCACGTGTGTATGCGGTCGCCAGCTCGATCGAGGGGGCCCTGCGAGCCGTCGGGCCGTTTCACCTCGGTTCGGTCCATCGAAAACTGGCGAACGAACCACCGATCGAACCAGTGGTCCGACGCCTCGTCCTCACCTTCGTCGTCGGCAACCGACAGCGGCCGTGGGACGATTCCAAGCGTCGCACTCGGCTGCAGCCGGAGGTCCCTCGTTGGTCGATCGCTTTCGATGCACTCGAGTGCGCTCGCGAGCGCGGCGGGATCGCCGGTGAGCTGGCTTGCACCCCGATCGGCGGCGTACTCACGTGTCTTCGCGAACAGTCCCAGCGCGATCGCGTTCACCCCGAGCAGTCCCCGTGCGACGGCGCTGACGACCAGATAGACGGCCGTGATCACGACGATCGGGAGCGCAAGGACGATTACGCCGATCCCGGACGCCAGGGCAACCGAGGTCAGCCCCCAGAGCGTTGTCCGGAGTTTTCGCTCCCGAGCGAGCAGTTGGTCGCCGATCGAGACCGTCGCGGCGACCGCGGTGACAAGCGGGAGGTCACGGTTTGCGATGTGGGCGACCTCGTGGGCGAGGGCCGCATCGAGTTCGGCATCGTCGAGCCGGTCCAGCAATCCCGTCGTCACGACGATCGTCGGCGAGCGCTGGACGCCGACAGTCAGACAGCCCGGCTCGGGGTGCTCGGCGATCGCCACCGACGGAACCGGGACGTCAGCCTGTGTTGCCAGCCGCCGGACTCGGGCGGCGACGGTTCGGTGATCATTGTCCTCGAGTTCGTCGAGGTCGAGACCGGCAACGACCGTTCGCGAGCCGTACCGGGCCTGGACGGAGACGAGTCCGATCGCACAGACGAGCAGGGCACCAATCGTCAGCGGCTCGTTTGCCTCGGCAGGAATCGACCACCCACCGACAGCGACCACCCGGAGCGCACTCCAGATGAGGATCGAGAGGAGAGCCGCGTTGACGGTGACGACCAGTGCCAGTGCCCCGACGATTCGGAGCCGGAGCCGACGGTCCGGCGAGAGTGTCACACGGCTGTATCGTTCGCGAACGTCCAAGGGTGTTTCGGACGTGACAGTCTCGGCCCAGAAGCGTGTACAGCTCCTGCAGAAATATATACCCACCCTACAGTTTCATATTGCAACAATATATCCTCCACGAGTCGATCGCCGACGAGTCGATCGCCGATCAGGTGTGCTCGTGGCCGTCACTACGAGAGCGGTTTGCGCCACGGGGGCGACGGTCCGGAGCACATTCTAACAGATATGAAAACTACCTCTGTATCCGAGTAGTTGTTCGATAGACAGTTCGCGAACCGTCGTACATCCGATCGTGAACAACGATGAATAGGCTCTACAGATAGTTTGGATCCCGTATCGATCGAACGGCAGCGTGTGAGTGGCTCGTCAGCGGTGAGTATATTCGCGCACAGACAGTATCCCAAGGTGAGGGAATCACAAACTTACAGAAAAATTATATTTTTGATGGCGGAGCAGCGATCCGACGACCACAATCGCTCCGAACTGGGGAACGCCCGCTTGGGCAGTTACAGCCATACCGTTGTAACACCCGGTGTCGCCAGTCGAGACAGGAGCCCAAATGTCAGATCAAAGATAAGAAACGCTGAACGTCAGAGTCGAGACAGAAGCCACTGAACGTCAGTGTACACCTGATCGCACGATTGCAGCGCGGTTCGGAGCGAAGGACACGAGTGAGAACCGCGGATTGTGCGATCAGTGTGGACATAGTTATCGGTGTGTAAACCGTTTCAATTGGTCCTCGATTTTGTGGCTTCGGGCCTTTCGTTTCCGGAACCGACAACATGCCAGGACCGACTCCAGCCCCTGACGATCGCTCTCACTCCGTCTCCTCGACGACCATGACGCGGAGGTCGTTGACGTTAGTCCCCGTCGGCCCGGTGCTGATCACGGCGTTTGCATCGTCCAGAACGGGGAGTGCGTCGTTGCGATCGAGCGCCCGGCGTCCCGCCTCCTCTGGGACTGTCGACCCGTCGACGATCGCGCCCGCGGCGTCGGTCACGCCGTCGATTCCATCCGTATCGACGCTTGCAACGACGATTCCGTCGCGCTCGAGATCGAGCGCTGCACTGAGCGCGAACTCCTGATTCGGGCCGCCAGCACCGTGGTCGTCGCCGAGCGTGACCGTCGTCTCGCCGCCGGAGAGCACCACTGCAGGCGGCGCAATCGGCGAGCCACGTTCCTGGCACTCCGCTGCGATCGCGACGTGGGTTCGGGCCGACTCGCTCGCTTCGCCCCGGACACCGGAGGCGAGGATTTCGGCAGTATACCCCCGTTCGCGTGCGGTCTCGCGTGCTGCATCGAGGGCTATCCGTCCGCTCCCGAGCACGTATGCCCGCGTCCGATCGAACAGCGACTCTGCAGCCGTCGGCGTCTCGGCTCGATCGCCGTCCGCTCCGGCCTGGAGGTGCGCTCGAACCGACTCCGGGATGTCGAGATCGTACCGGTCGATCACCGCGAGTGCATCGACGTACGTCGACGGATCGGGAACGGTCGGCCCGCTCGCAATCACGCTGAGATCGTCGCCAACCACATCGCTCAGGACGACCGTGACGACTGTCGCTGGGGCCCCAGCACGAGCGAGCTGCCCGCCCTTGATTGCCGAGCAATGCTTTCGGACGGCGTTGATCTCGTCGATCGATGCGCCACAGGCGAGCAGTTCCTCGGTGACGGCTCGGAGATCCGAGAGCGTCAGTGACCCCGCAGGGGCGCCAAGGAGTGCGCTGCCACCACCGGTGATCGCTGCCAGCACGAGGTCGTCGTCACCCGCCTCGTCGACGATGTCGAGGACGTGTCGGGTGCTCTCGACTCCCGCCTGGCTCGGCACCGGATGCGCACCGGGGAGGACGTCGACAGTCGTGGTCTCGACCGGATCGTCCGTCACGACGGCGCCACCCGTGAGCCACTCACCGAGTTCGTCCTCGATCGCCGCCGCGAAGTGGCCTGAAGCGTTGCCGCCACCGACCAGGACGATCTCGTCGTACCAGTCGAGATCGTACTCGCCCGTCGAGCCGTCCGCCCCCTCGATCTGCAGTTTATTCGCTTCGACTGCGATCGTCTCCCGGACTCGGTTCACGGGATGTCCAGCCTCGATCCCAGCGATGAGACAGTCGAGTGCGACATCGTGTGTCGCCGTCGGAGCGACGGACTCACGATTTGCACAGCGAATCTCGTTCATGAACAGAACCAGTACACGCTTGAGTATGTATCTACCGAGCTCGTTCTCCCGAGGAGGAGACCGGTGGCGGGTCCCTATGGGACGACGTGGCGGATCCCTATGGGACGACGTGGATTTTCATCGTATTCGTCGTTCTCGCGACGTCGGGTTCGGTCATCATCCCACAACGACCGTGTCATCGGTCTCGACGCGACGCCGGGAACGTTGACGCCTTTTCGCGCACCCCGCCGTTCTCGACGCGGGCAAAAACCACCTCGTCTGCGGCGCGCTCGACGATCGTCTCGATCCGCCCGTCGTCGAGCAGCACCCGGTCGCTCGGCTGGACGGCCGTAATCGATCTCGAGAGGCTGATCGTCTCCCGCCGGTGTTCGGGCGAGCCGTGACTCGCATTGAGCCGCGCGACCGACAGTCCGGCCTCAGCTAGCGCCGTCACCTGCTCGAACGAGTCCGTTGCCGGCCCCAGCGTGCAGACGATCTTCGCGTTAGGCATGGGTCATCCCCTCCACCACGAACGGCACCGATCGGCTGGCATACGCTATCATATCTCGTCACACGGCAGGAGAGATCATGACCGTTAGTAGCCACACCCAGTGTTAGAGCGTGTGGTGTGCAGTACAACGCGGTTTCTCATCGATCCGTGACCCTCGACGCATCCCCTGCGAGAGCCCCCACAACCACTTTTATCGGGGATGCCGGTCACCCCGAATAGTTCACCGGTCCGATTTTGACGTACCGTTCTCCGGCCCGGCTTCGTTTGACTCACTGTTCCGTCCGATCGGGTGTCAATTTCAGGCGTGGGAGACAGCGTACGCCGTGATATCCGTCGTCGTGATCATCCCGGTGATACCCTCGTCTGGGTCCTCGACCGGAAGGTGGGAGATGCCGTTCGTGATCATTCTGGCGGCAGCTGTCTGGATGGAGTCACCCGGGCTGATCGTGATGACCTGGTCCGTCATGTATTGCTCGACGGTCGCACCAGCCTCGAGTTCACTGTTGGAGATGACTTCGAGGAAGTCGTTGCTTGTCACGACGCCCACCAATCGATTGTCACCGTCGACGACGACCAGCGAGCCGATATCCTCCTCCAGCAGCGTCTGGACGGCATCCTCGACGAGCGTGCCGGGTGTAACGGTGATGATTTCCGACGTCATGAGCTGTGCGGTGGGGACACCTTCTTCTTCCATAGCAGGGTCATCAACCGTCGAACAGTAATAATTATTGGCGGGTAATCGCACCTATTGAGACGGTTATTGTTGTCTTTGTGTCACACTCGTGGCCGAAACTGTGTTACCGAGTGATACATGCCACGGTTTCTGACTCGCGTTGCCCGATCGAACACCGATCGAGTCTCACCCCCCTGGTCGCACGTCTGGACATCGTATTGTGCTCGTCGTACTGGTCCGGACAGGTCGCCGATCGCGTCCTCGACCGTGTCTGGACATCGTATTGTGCTCGTCGTACAGTTCGTATGGTGACTACCATCGTAGCCACTGCACGTCACTGCCCACCTGATCGCACGACGACAGCGCGGTTCGGAGCGAGGGACACGAGTGAGAACCGCGGAGTGTGCGATCAGTGCGTAACTCGGTGCAGTTGGGACGACAGATGCTGTTGTGGCGTGCCGACCGAACCGGCTCACACAGGGCCATCCGGGCTACACACTTTTATTCCTCTCTGTACACTACGCCTGTATGGCTCCCTCTTGGGACGTTCTGGTACCGGAACGGATAGATCCGTCCGGACCGGAGTCGATCGCCGACATCGCGACGTGTACCGGTATGGACGAGTACGAGAGCGTCGCGGCCGCGCTCGACGATATCGATCGCTACGACGCCGTCATTGTCAGAGTTGCCGAACTAGATGCGACGGTTCTCGATCGGGCCGACAGGCTACAGGTCATTGCCAAACACGGGGCCGGGCTCGACAACATCGACATCGATGCGGCATCGAACCGGGGGATCGTCGTCTGCAACACGCCCGGAGCCAACGCACGGTCCGTCGCGGAACACGCGATCACGTTGCTGTTTGCCACTCGTCGAACCCTCCGTCCTGCCGACAGACACGTCCGGTCCGGACAGTGGGATCGCTCTCAGTTCACGGGCCACGAACTCACCGGGGACACGCTCGGGCTGTTCGGGTTCGGTGCGATCGCCCACGAGGTGGCAGACCTCGTCCAGGGGATGGGACAGACCGTTCTCACGTACGATCCGTACGTCCCCGACGACGAGATTCCGGCCCGCGTCGAGCGAGTCACGGAATTTTTCGATCTCTTCGCCCGATCGGATGCCGTGAGTATCCACGCGCCGCTGACCGACGAGACCCACCACGCGGTATCGGCGGCCGAACTGGCGGCACTCGGCGAGCGTGGCGTCCTCATCAACACCTCTCGGGGACCGATCGTCGACGAAGGCGCGCTGCTGGAGGCCCTCGACACGGGTGAGCTGGGTGGTGCTGGCCTCGATACGTTCGAGGAAGAGCCACCCGGTGAAGATCATCCCCTCTACGAACGGGACGACGTCCTCCTGACGCCCCACGTCGGTGGGGTGACCGACGAGGCACTCACTCGGATGAGCAAGCGAGCAGCACGGAACGTCCGAACGGTCTACGACGGGGCGTTCCCCCCGTCGACAGTGAATCGGGCTGCCCTGCCCGAGGAGGGAGACACATGAGAACCGAAAACACCCTTCGTCGGGCGCTCGAAGACGGTGAGACCGTGTTCGGTGCCAGTGCGGCGACCTTCTCACCGACGGTGATCGAGACTCTCGGTGCGACCGGGCTCGATTACGTCTGGCTCGATTTCGAACATGGTGGTCCGAGTCCCTACGACAGCACTGTCTTCGAGGAGTTGACTCGTGCCGCCGAAGCTGGCGACATCGAACTCCTGGTTCGCCTGCCCGCACCCGACCCGCCGCTGGTTCGGAAAGTGATCGATGCCGGCGTCCGGACGATCCTGCTGCCCCGGATCGAGACGCCCGCAGAGCTCCGCCCGGCCGTCGAGGCGGCGTATTTCGCCTACGACGGCGACGTCGGTGACAGAGGGGTCGGCGTCGGCCGATCGGGCGAGTGGGCCGGTTACGTGAACAGCTTCGTCGGTGGCGAGGACGACGAGATTCTGGTCGGAACGATGATCGAGAACGAGCGGGCCGTCGAGAACATCGAGGAGATCCTCGCCGTTCCCCAGCTTGGCTTTGCTTTCGTCGGTCCGGCCGATCTCGCCATGTCGTTGTCGGGTGGCGACCCACTCGACAAGAACCCGGACGCGGTCGAGTCTGCGATCGATCGCGCGCTCGAAGCCTGTCTCGCTGCTGACGTTCCGATCGGTCGGATTCGAAACGACGTTGACGAGGCGCGGGCGGCAACGGAGGCGGGGTACCAGATCGTCCGGATCGGTGGCGACACCGAAGCGATTCGGACGACGCTCAGCGAGCGCATAGACGAACTCGACGCGATCTGAACTGGAGAGAGTGTGCTCCGCACGTCGTTTTTCTCACCGGCATTCAGTCCGTTGAGTCGGCGCACCGTTCGCTATCTTCCTCCAGACCTGATGACTGTATTATATGTCTGATAGACTAGCTACGATAGTTATACCCACCGTGATCCAAACAATACTCACCTACCGATGGTCCCACGAAATGCCACCACGCCGACAGACCTCGTTGTCATAGGAGCAGGTCCGGGCGGATACACAGCGGCAATACGGGGCGCACAGAACGGTCTCGACGTTGTCCTGGTCGAGAAGGAGACGATCGGGGGCGTCTGTCTGAACCATGGCTGTATTCCGGCGAAAGCGCTGATCCACGCGGCGGGCTTCCAGAACGATATCGCGAGCTGGAACGATATTGGCATCAATACCGGCGAGGTGACCGTCGATTTCCAGGCCGTCCAGGAGTGGAAAACCAACGTTATTAACCAGCTCAATGACAGGATCTTCCAGCAGTTGGCTCATCACGACGTCGAGTACGTCGAGGGAACAGCCAGCTTTCTCGACTCCACGACTGTTCGGATCGATTCGGCCGACGGGCAACGAGACGTGACGTTCGATGATGCGATCATCGCAACCGGCTCGCAACCGATCGAAATCCCCGGAGTTGAGTTCGATCGGGAGGGCGTCATCTCCTCGCGAGACGTCTTACAGCTCGATGAGGTCCCGGACGAACTCATCGTCGTCGGCGGCGGGTATATCGGGATGGAGGCGGTCACGAAGTTTTCGAAATTCGGGGCATCGATAACAGTCGTCGAGGCACGTGACCGCGTATTGCCCATGTTCGAAGCAGAGATCGTCGACTCGATCCAGGAGACCAGTGAGATGTACAGCGACCACATCTACACCTCGACGATGGCGAAACGCGTCGAGTACGAGAACGGAACGCCCGTGTTGGTCGCCGAGCGGGACGGCGACGAACTCAGACTGTCGGGTGACGCTATCATTGTCGCTGCTGGACGGGAACCAACGACAGCATACCGAACCCTGGAGGTAGAGCAGACGGCCATCGAAACGAACGATCGGGGCTGTATCAAGACGACCGATCAAATGCGAACAACCGACGAGAACATATTCTGTGTTGGAGACGCCGCAGGAAAGCCACACCTCGCCCACGTCGCATACCGGGAGGGAAAGGTCGCCGCAGAAGCCGCCGCCGGCAAGCAGACCTCGTTCGATAACGAATATATTCCTGCCGTCATGTACACCGATCCCGAAGTCGCTATCGTCGGTCTCGATGAGACGGCGGCAGCGAATCACCACGACGACATTCTCGTTGGGAGGGTCCCGTTCAGTGCTTCGGGACGAGCGCTGACGACCAACAAGCGTTCAGGGTACGTCAAAGTAATCGCAGACGCCGACGAACGGCTTTTGGGGGTACGGATCGTCGGGCCGAGGGCGTCGGACTCGATCGCCGAG
>Ga0207421_10008170_pt1 | contig 10941 bp, 10 predicted proteins | sample SodLakKL_010_SED_4_FD_187542 | JGI IMG/M metagenome (GOLD analysis project Ga0207421, IMG submission 187542) | Alkaline sediment microbial communities from Lake Tanatar, Kulunda Steppe, Russia - 8KL_010_SED (SPAdes) (version 2) | ecosystem: Environmental > Aquatic > Non-marine Saline and...
TTGGGATTGCGGTCGGGCAACAGTGTCGTGGTTGTCTTCAGCAGTGACGGATTCATCCGCACGACTAAAGTCGTGGGCATTCTCCTGTTGTTCCTGTAACGATCCGTATCAGTCGAGGGATCCGTCGACATCCCTGAACGGTATCCCCCCCTACTAGACGACCATGCGGCTTCAGGGGGGGAAACGAATCCGTCGGGGGTGTTCGTTCGGGGCCAATGCGACACACTGACGGTCGATCGTCGACCGGTAGCGGAGCAAACCGGACCGAACACCCCCTGAACGGGGTCGACTCGCTGATCGTGGTCTCGAACCGCCAGCCGTACCGCCACGAGTTCGACGGCGCCACTGCCAGGGAACCACCAATCGACACGGCGGGTGGCGACCGAGAGGTTACGGTCGACCGGCCGGCCGGCGGGTTGACCGCGGGGCTCGACCCCGTCCTCGAGGACGCCGGCGGCACCTGGATCGCTTGGGGTGACGGCGACGCCGATCGGGCGGTCACCGACGGGCGCGACTGCATCGGCGTCCCACCCGAGGACGAATCGTACACGCTCAGACGCGTCTGGCTCACAGAGGAGGCACTCGAGGGCTACTACTACGGGTTTAGCAACCAGGTCCTCTGGCCGCTGTGTCACGAGTTCGTCGACTTCCTCGAGTTTCGCCCCGAGTTCCTCGAGTGGTACCGCGAGGTAAACGGCCGATTCGCCGACGCCGCTGTCGATCACGTGACAGGCGAGTCGGTCGTCTGGCTCCAGGATTACCACCTCGCGCTCACGGCCGGGATGATCCGCGAGGCCGCCCCGCAGGAGACGACGATCGCCCAGTTCTGGCACGTTCCGTGGCCCACGCCGGAGGCGTTCCGTCACTGTCCGGGCGGCCGTGAACTCCTCGCCGGCCTGCTCGGCAACGACCTCCTCGGCTTTCACGTCGACGCGTACTGTACGGCCTTCCTCGAGTGCATCGAACGGTTCGTCCCCGGCGCGGTCGTCGACAGCCGGCTGGGTATCGTCCGCTATGAGGGCCGGGAAACCCACGTCGTCGCGACCCCGATGGGCGTCGACGCCGCGGCCTACGACGAGCGGGCCAGGGAGGCCGACGGGGAGTGGGCCGCGTTCTGCGAGGAGTACGGTATCTCCCCCGGAAACGCGATCGCCCTCGGCGTCGATCGACTCGACTACTCGAAGGGCATCCCAGAACGCCTCGCTGGCGTCGAACGCTTCCTCGAGTCGGCCCCCGGCTTTCACGGCGAGTTCACGTTCGTCCAGAAGGCGACCCCGAGCCGGACGGAGATCCCGGCTTACGAGCGCCACGGCGAGTTCGTCAGAAGCGAGGTCGAGCGGATCAACGACCGGTTCGCGACAGCGGACTGGCAGCCGATCGTCTACACCGAGGCGTACCTCCCCGAGGAGACCCTCAGTGCCCTCTATCGCCGGGCCGACACGATGCTCGTCAGCCCCCTCTACGACGGGATGAACCTCGTCGCGAGCGAGTACGTCGCCGCGAGCGTCGACGGCGACGGGGCGCTGCTGTTGAGCGAACGGGCGGGCTGTCACGACCTCCTCGGGACGTTCGCGTACTCGATCGATCCCCGCTGGGACGGGGAGTTCGCCGCCACGATCGAACGCGCACTCACTGCCGATGACGGCGAGCGCCGGCGGCGGATGGCCGGCCTCCGCCATCGCGTGTTCGAACACGACCTCGAGTGGTGGATGGACGCCCAGTTCGGGGAGATCGACCGGGTCCGGAGGGTCACAGCTCCCTCCCGGGGACGGTCCCCCGGCGACCCCTCGGGGTCCGTCTGATCGATGGCGGAGACACCCCGTCCCATCGAGGAGCGTCTCCCCCACCTCCGACGCGGTCTCCGGGACGCTTCCCACCTGCTCGTCTGTCTCGACTTCGACGGGACACTCGCACCGATCGTCGAGGAGCCAGCGGCGGCGACGATCACCCCGACGAACGTGGCCGCCCTCGAGGCCCTCGGGAGCGACGAACGGGTGAGGACGGCGGTCGTCAGCGGCCGCGGACTCGCGGACGTGCGAGAGCGCGTCGACGCCCCCGACGTCTACGCCGGGAACCACGGCCTCGAGATCGCCGGCGAGGGATCGGTTGCGGTCCACCCCGTCGCCCGCGAGCGGGCGGCCCTGATTGGTGCGGTCTGTGGGTTCCTCGAGATCGCCCTCGAGTCGGTTCCCGGGAGCCGGGTCGAGAACAAGCGCCTGACGGGAACGGTCCACGTCCGGTCCGTTCCGGAGTCGGTCCGTCCGCTCGTCCGACGGACCGTCGACGACGCCGTCTCCCTGTTCGGCGAGGGCGACCTCGAGGTCTCGGCGGGCCGGTGTGTGATCGAGGTCTCCCCGGCGATCGACTGGGGGAAAGGCGAGGCCGTCGCCGCCCTCACAGAGGGCCACCCCGGCGACCCGTTCGTGGTCTACGCCGGGGACGACGTCACCGACGAGTCGGCGTTCCGGACCGTCGAACCCGGGGGGCTCGGCGTCCTGGTCGGCGAGCGCCGGGAGTCGGCCGCCTCGGCGTGGCTCCACTCGCCCGCGGCGACGGCGTCACTGTTGTGGTGGCTCGCCGACGTCGGCGTCGAGTTACTCGCGGACGGGGAGAGCGGGCGGTTCCCGCGTGAGAGAGACACAGGGAGCGAACGATACCACAACCGATAAGTCACTCGAGATCACCGTCTCGAGTATGCGCCGCGTCGCTTCCCGTCCGGTTCGGTCCGTCGAGAGCGACGCCGGCCGACGCTTTTCGAAACCGAAAAAACGTGCGTGAGGAGTGCTCGAGGCGAGCGTGGCACACTCGTCCCGGGCGCGTTCCGGTGACCGCACCGTGGAGAAACCACCCGACTCAAGAGAGTAGCGAACCAACCCGATCCAACCATGACACACGATATCGACTTCACCGGCGTCTTCCCGGCGATGTGTACGCCCTTCGACGAGGACGAACGAATCGACTACGAAACGCTCCGCGCCGACGCCCAACGACTCGAGGCGGCGGGCGTCGACGGTCTCGTCCCGGTGGGCTCGACCGGCGAGTCCGCCACCCTGACCCACGAAGAACACGTCCGCGTCGTCGAGGAGGTCGTCGACGCGGTCGAGGACGTCCCCGTCGTCGCGGGCACCGGCTCGAACAACACTCGAGAAGCACTCGAACTCTCCGAACGCGCCACGGAGGCCGGCGCAGACGGCCTGTTGCTCATCTCGCCGTACTACAACAAGCCCGAACAGCGTGGCCTGATCGACCACTACCGGACGATCGCCGACGCGGTCGACCTCCCACAGATCGTCTACAACGTCCCCTCCCGGACGGGCCGGACGATCGAACCCGACACCGTCGTCGAACTGGCTTCCCATCCAAACATCACGGGTTACAAGGCCGCCGAAGGCGACCTCTGGGCGATCGGCGAGATCGTCGAGCGCACCCGTGAGGAGGAGTTTTCGGTCCTCTCCGGTGACGACGCCGTCACCCTCCCGCTGCTGTCGGTCGGCGGCACCGGCACCATCAGCGTCGTCGCGAACGTCGAACCCGAACGCACCTGTGCGATGGTCGGGGCCGCACTCGAGGGCGACTACGAGTTCGCCCGGGGGCTCCACCACGAACTCGGCCCGCTCATGCGCGAACTGTTCGTCGAGACCAACCCGATCCCGGTCAAGGAGGCGATGAAGATCCGCGGCCACGGCCACGGCCGGCTCCGGTCCCCGCTGACCCGCCTCTCGGAGGTCCACCGCGAGGACCTCGCGGACCTGCTCGCGGAACTCGAGGGCGGGGACCTCGAGGTCGCCGACGCGGAGGGTGATCGATGACGGTCCGGGTCGGCGTCACCGGCGCGGCAGGCCGGATGGGCCGTGAGGTACTTTCCGCCGTCACCGGCCGGGAGAACTGCGAGGTCGCCTTCGCCACGAACCGCAGCGAACTCGACGAGCCGGTCGAGGGCGTCGAGATCGATCCGGCGGCGGAGTTCGACGCGCTCGTTTCCGGCGTCGACGTCGTGATCGACTTCACCGGCCCGGAGTCGGCCATAGAGTACGCCGACGCCTGCGCGAAAGCGGGCGTCGCCTTCGTCACCGGCACGACCGGCTTCGCCGAGGACGACCTCGAGTCCCTGCAGGCGGCGAGCGAGGAGATTCCGGTCTTGCACGCGCCGAACTTCTCCCGGGGCGTCCAGGTTCTGCTGAACCTCGTCAGCGAGGCCGTCGAGGGGCTGCCGGGCTCCGACGTCGAACTCGTCGAGACCCACCACAACCGCAAGCGCGATGCCCCGAGCGGGACGGCGAACCGCTTACTCGACGAAATCGAGGCACACGGCGAGTTCTCCGGGCGCACGCACGGTCGCGAGGGTGAACAGCCCCGCGAGGACGACGAGATCGGTGTTCACGTCCTCCGGGCCGGCGGGATCCGTGGCGAACACGAGATCGTCCTCGCCGACGACCACGAGGAACTTCGACTTACTCACCGTGCGGAAGACCGCGGCGTCTTCGCCTCGGGTGCGGTCGACGCCGCGGAATGGATCGCAGGACGGAAGAGCGGCTGGTACGACTTTGCGGACGTCATCGACCAATGAGTCTCGAAAGCGAAATCACCGATCTGTGGCAGCGCTACCAGGACGACGAAATCGACGCCGACTCCGCACGCGAGGAGGACATCGCGACCCTCGACGCCTTCCTCAACGCCCTCGAGGAAGGCGAGGTTCGCGCCGCCGAGAAACGCGACGGCGGGTGGGAGGCTGAGGAGTGGGTCAAACAGGGCATCCTGCTCAACTTCGGCCTGCGTCACACCCAGGCCCGTGAGTACGGCGACGTCACCTACCACGACGTTCTGCCGCTTGCGGACACCTCGACGTACGCCGACCGGGGCACGCGCAACACCCCCGATGGCACCGCCGTCCGCCAGGGCGCACACATCGGGAGCGACTGTATCCTGATGAGCCCCGCGTTCGTCAACATCGGTGCCTACGTCGGCGACGGCACGCTCGTCGACTCGTGTGACACCGTCGGCTCCTGTGCCCAGATCGGCGAGAACGTCAAACTCGGCGCGAACACGCTGATCGGCGGCGTCCTCGAACCGGTCGAGAACGCACCCGTCGTCGTCGAGGACAACGTCTCGCTCGGCGCAGGCTGTCGCGTCACGAGCGGGTTCGTCGTCGGCGAGAACAGCGTCGTCGGCGAGAACACCCTCCTGACCCCGCGCATCCCGGTCTACGACCTCGTCGAGGAGGAGGTCCTCTACGGCGAACTGCCCGCTGATCGGCGGGCCTTTACCCGCTTCGTCGACTCCTCGATCGGCGACCACGACCTCTTTTCGGGCGGCGCGTACAAACCCGCCGTCGTCGCCACCGACCTCGAGGCGGAGACCCTGGAAGCGACCGAACGCGAGGAGGTGCTGCGCGAGTAATGGCCGACAGCGAGGAGGTATCGCCAGCGAACGACCCCGGAAACCCGCCGGTTCGTCGACTCGAGGCCTGGGACGCCCCGTCCCTCCGTGGGCTGGTCGAGGAGTACGACACGCCGCTTTACGTCCTCGACATAGACCGGGTCCGGGAGAACGCCCGGCGACTCGAATCGGCCTTCCCCGACGCCGAGATCCTCTATGCGGCGAAGGCGAACGCCCTCGGGGCGGTCTTGGAGACGCTTCTTTCAGCGGGTGTCGGCATCGAGTGTGCCTCCGCGGGCGAACTCGAGCGTGCACTCGCCGCGGGAGCCTCGGGCTCGGAAGTCCACTACACGGCCGTGAATCCGCCCGGACGGGACCTCGATCTGGCCGTCTCCCGGGCCGAGGAGTATCCCGACCTCACCATCATCGCCGGCGCACAGGACACGATCGACCGCCTGGAGGACCGCGGATACGACGGCCGACTCGGCCTTCGCGTAAATCCCGGCATCGGCGCGGGCCACCACGAGAAAGTGCGGACTGGTTCGGACGCCAAGTTCGGCGTCCCCTCCGATCGTGCGGTCGAGACCCTCGCCGACGCCGCAGAGCGCGGGTTCGACGTGGTCGGCATCCACGCCCACGTCGGCTCGGGCGTCTCGGCCGACGCACTCGAGGACCACCGCGAGTTCGTCGCGCGCATGGGCGAACTCGCCCGCGAGGTCGAAAGCGAGGTCGGCGACCTCGAGTTCCTCGACGTCGGTGGGGGCTTCGGCGTCCCCTATCGCGCCGAGGAGGGGCCACTGGACGTCGCGGCCGTCGCCGAAGCCACCCGTGAGGCGGTCGGCGAGGTCGGTGCCCGGCTCACGATCGAGCCGGGGCGGTATTTCCTCGCCGACGCGGGCGTCCTCCTGACGCGGGTGAACACGGTCAAAGAAGCCCCGGAGGCGACGGTCGTCGGCGTCGACGCCGGCATGACCACACTCCTCCGGCCGGCGATGTACGACGCCTACCACCCGGTTCGAAACGTCTCGGCCGACGCGGGCGAGCGCGAACGACGGCCACAGACGATCACGGGCCCGATCTGTGAGAGCTCGGACGTCTTCTGTGAGGGTCGGGAACTTCCCGAAAGCGACCGTGGGGACCTGCTGGCGATCGGGAACGCCGGCGCATACGGCTACGAGATGGCCAGCCAGTACAACTCCCGGCCACGGCCCGCCTCGGTCGCCCTCGAGGGCGGCGAGGTTCGCCTCACCCGATCCCGGGAGGCGATTGCCGACGTCACCCGTCCCGAACGGACCGCGGGAAACCGTGGGGGATAAAACCTACCACGACTAGAGACCGTTAACGGAACCCCACCGGAGACATTCGATGAACGTATCCTTTGAAAAGTACCACGGAACTGGTAACGACTTCCTGATTATCGACGCGGCCGAACGCGTCCCCGACCGCGGCGAACTCGCCAGACGCGAGTGTGACCGCGGGACGGGCGTCGGCGCCGACGGCGTCCTCTTTCTGAATCTAGAGCCCGATTTCTCCCCGCCGCGGGTCGTGATGACCCTCGTCCAGCCCGACGGCCGGCCGGCCCCGATGTGTGGCAACGGCGCACGCTGTGCCGCCGAGTGGGCGATGGATCGAACCGACACCGACGGCGTGATGATCGACACGCAGGCGGGCACCCTCCGGGCCGACCGGACCGCCGACGGCGTCGCCGTCGAGATGAGCGAGCCGACGTTCGAACCCGAGTACGTCCCCGTCGATGCCGACGAACCGGTGATCGAGGAGGTGATCGAGGGTCTCGAGGTAACGGTCCTCAACACGGGCGTCCCCCACGCCGTCTCGTTCGTCGAGGACGTCGATGCGGTCGATCTCGAGGCCGTCGCCAAACCGGTCCGCCACGCCAATCGCTTCCCCCGCGGGACGAACGTCGTCCTCGCGAGCCCCGACCCCGACGGGGAGGGCTTTCGCCAGCGGACCTTCGAGCGCGGCGTCGAGGGCGAGACGGCGTCCTGTGGCACCGGCGCGGTGGCGATCGCCGCCGCCGCACGCCGACTCGGCCTGACCGACGCCGACGCGATCCCCGTCAGTCCCCCGGGGGGTGACCTCCGGGTGACCGTCGAGGACGGCGACGTCTTCCTCGTCGGCCCGGTCGAACACGAGTTCGACGGCGAGGTACCGGCGTATCCGACGCCGACCGAACAGTGACCGCCGAGTTCGACCCCGTCGACTTCCTCGAGGCGGCGGTGAAGATCCCCTCGAACGAGGCCGTCGGGGAGATGCGGGCGTACCTGGTCGAGACCCTCGAGGCCCACGGCGGAGAGCCGGCGGTCGACGACGCGGGGAACGTCCTCGCGAGCCGCGGGGACGGCGACGGAACCCACGTCCTGCTCAACACCCACATCGACACGGTCTCGCCACACGTCCCCTTCGAGCGCGACGAGGAGGCAGGTGTGTTCCGCGGCCGTGGCTCCTGTGACGCGAAGGGACCGCTGGCGGCGATCCTCTCGGCCTTTCTCTCGGTCGAGCCCAACGACGGCCGGCTGACACTCGCGGTCACCCCCGACGAGGAGGTCCTCTCGACGGGCGCGTACGCGCTCGTCTCCCGTGAGAACTCCCCCATCCACGACGCGGACGCCGTCATCGTCGGCGAACCCACGGGTCTGGACGTCTGTACCGCGGCGAAAGGGCGCTTTCAGGGCACGATCGAACTGACCGGCGAGAGTGCCCACGCCGCCGAACCCGACAGCGGGGTAAACGCCGTACGCGCCCTCGAGGGCGTTCTCGCGGCTATCGAGAGCTTCGACGACCGCGAGGACGCCGTCCACCCCCAACTCGGCGCGGCGACGCTCACCCCGACCGTCCTCGAGGGCGGCGAGGCGACCAACCAGGTCCCCGCCACGTGTCGGCTGACGGTCGACCGCCGGAGCGTCCCGCCGGAGACCGCCGACGAGTTCCGGACGGCGATACTCGAGACCCTCGAAGCGGCCGTTCCCGACGACGTCGGCGTCGACTTCTCGTTTACCGATCGGCCCACGCCGTTCCTCGAGGCCTGGGACACCGACCCCGGCGAGGAGGTCGCGACGGTTCTCGCCGGGGCCGCGGGTGGCGATCGCCGGCCGTTCACCGCCGCCACCGAGGCCTCCTACTTCGCAGCCCACGCGCCGACGGTCGTCTTCGGCCCCGGCGTCCTCGCGGACGACGAGGGCGGCGTGGCCCACGCCCCGCGGGAGTACGTCCACGTAGAACAGGTCCGGGCGGCCGCACGTGCACTCGAGACGACGCTGTCCCGGCTGGCCTAATCGGAACTGACGTCCGCCCCGTCGGCTACCGGCGAGTCGAAATCCGCGAGCGTCCAGCGGACCAGCCGCGCTTCGACCAGGTCACGGTCGCCCGGTTCGTACTCGGTTTCGCCCTCGAGGACCGCCGTCGCCTCTTCCCACATCCTGGCTTCGACCGGCCGCTGGTCGGGTTCCTCGAGCACCCGTCCGGTAAACGCCTCGAAGTCCTCCCGGAGGTCGAACGAAGCCCGCGCGACGTTACACCGCGAGAGGGGGTTCATCCCCATCTCTAAGACGACTTCCCTGACGGTCTCCCAGTCGTCCGTACAGAAGTGGATCGACACCTCGCCGACGACGTCCTGCCAGGCGATCACGTGCCCGTGTTTCATCGCCCGGATCGCCCGCGGGGGCAGGTCGACCCGGACGTCGACTTCGCTTCGCTCACAGAGACAACACGGCTTCACCGTCTTCCCGGTGTACATCCCGCCGACGGTACGTCTCGAACCGGCAAAAGGGCCGTCCCCGCGCTGATAGGTGAGTGGCGCAGTGGCATACCACGGGCCTAACCAGTATGGAGCCAGGGATTTGTGGGTGCTGTGTCTCCCTCACGGCGCTGGTCGGTGTAGCGAACCGATCCACCTCGAGTGTCGATGACCGGTGAAACCCTCACGGACGGCGTCCTCCGAGCCGAGAACGAGCGGGCGCGCAGGGTCGCCGCCCGGCTGAGCCTCGCCGGCGGCCTGCTCACCGTCGTCGTCGGCCTCGCGATCACGGGCGTCGCCGGCTCGCTCCCGCTTGCCTACCAGTACGTGCCCCTGGCGCTCAGCGTCGTCGTCCTCGGGTTCCCCCACGGGGCCGTCGACCACCTCGTCGTGCCCCGCGCTCGGGGGGACCCCGTGACGGCGCGGTCGTTCGCGGCGATCGGTCTGTTGTACCTGGTCGTCGGCGGCGCGTACGCGGTCGTGTGGGTTCTCGCCCCCGTAGTCGCGTTCGTCCTCTTTATCCTGATGACGCTCGTCCACTGGGGGCAAGGTGACGTCTACGCGCTGGTCGAGTTGTTTTCGGCCGACCACCTCACGACGCGGACGAGCCGGCTGCTCACCCTCCTCGTCAGGGGCGGACTCCCCATGATCGTCCCGCTGATCGCGTTCCCAGAGCAGTACGCGTTCGTCGCCGGGACGCTCGTCGGGGCGTTCGACCCGGGGGCGGCGGCCGCCCTCGAGCCGGCGTTTACTCCCAGGGCGCGGGCGACCGCCGCGGTCGGCTTCGGCGCGCTGACCGCCACCACGCTCGCGTTCGGGTTCGTCCAGGCCGGCGACGACGGTCTGGGTTCGTGGACAGTCGACGCCGTAGAGACGGTCGGCCTCCTCGCGTACTTCGCGCTCGTGCCCCCGATCCTCGCGATCGGCCTCTACTTTTGTTTCTGGCACGCGCTGCGACACGTCCTCCGGACGATGCTCGTCGACGACGTCGCGAAAAACGCACTCGATGGAGGTGCAGTCGGCGCTGCGAGCCTGCGGTTCGCCCGCGACGCCGCGCCACTCACTGCCGGCGGGCTCTTGGTGTTCGTCGGCGTCTGGGTCGTCGTCCCGGAGGCGTCGGTGACCGCCCCCGACGTGATCGCGGTCTATCTGATCACGATCGCCGTGTTGACGCTCCCACACGTCGTCGTGGTGGCGCTCCTCGATAGGGAACAGGGGATCTGGTGTTGAGACTGCCGGACAAAAGCCAGTGAACACTCGATCGCGTCTCACGGCGCGCCGCCGGCGGTGGCGGCCGTTCGAGTGCGATCGAGTGTAAACCGTTTTGTCCAGTAGTATGAATCAGGAAAGGGAGAGTCCGCGGATTTCGACCGACTCGCCCTCTCCGACGTGGCCGACGATCCGGCCGTCGGTGTCGGCGAGGAAGTCCTCGACGCGGTCTTCCGGCAGGGCGACGACGAAGCCGGTGCCCATGTTGAACGTGCGGTGCATCTCCTCGTCGCTCACCGACCCCTCCTCCTGAATAAACTCGAAGATCGGCCCGGCCGGGAAGGGGTCGTCGACGACGTACTTGCGTTCGCCCATCCGCAGGAGGTTACTCCAGCCCCCGCCCGTGATATGTGCCGCCGCACGGACGCCGTGTTCGTACATCGGTTCGAGCAAGTCCGTGTAGATCTTCGTCGGCCGGAGCAACTCCTCGCCGATCGTCCGCTCGTCGTCGTACGGGAACGGGTCGGCGTACTCGTGAGTCCGGGTAACGGCTTCTCGTGCGAGTGTCAGCCCGTTCGAGTGGATACCGTTGGAGGGGAAAC
>Ga0207421_10008171_pt1 | contig 10940 bp, 9 predicted proteins | sample SodLakKL_010_SED_4_FD_187542 | JGI IMG/M metagenome (GOLD analysis project Ga0207421, IMG submission 187542) | Alkaline sediment microbial communities from Lake Tanatar, Kulunda Steppe, Russia - 8KL_010_SED (SPAdes) (version 2) | ecosystem: Environmental > Aquatic > Non-marine Saline and...
CCTGTTGTCGGGTTTTCCTGCTCCCCCAGCCCCATCATCGCGATTTGCTGATGCTGCTGGACCAGCATCATAAATAAAACCTGGTCCTGCTGCTCGGGGCTTACTTTCGGGGTTTCCTTCTCGGACATCATCTTCTCCTGTTAATTCAAAAAAAACATAATTAAAAGCGCTATCAGGTCCCGAAGGAACCTTCACATTGACGATCAATTTTGTATTTTAACTCCATAACCGGAAAGCTTCAACTTTTTTCAAACTTTTTTTCTCCCGAGTTCCTATATGATTACCATTCAGCCGTTTAAAGCCTGGCGTCCCAATTCGGACCAGGTCGAAGAGATTGCATGTGTTCCCTATGATGTCATTAACACCGAAGAGGCAAACGAACTGGCAAAAGGCCGGCCCAACAGCTTCCTGCATGTCATCCGCCCGGAAATAGATCTGTCCGATGGCACAGATTTGTACTCTGATGAGGTTTATGAGACCGGGGCGGCTAATCTGAAGCGATTGCAAGAGAATCGGATTCTGATCCAAGACCCGACACCCCAGCTTTATTTGTATCAGCAGCAGATGGGCACCCATACCCAAACGGGACTTTTCGCCAATGTTTCGGTGAAGGATTACGATGAAAACCGGATACTGAAACATGAACTGACGCGCCCCGACAAGGAGGATGACCGGACGCGGCACATTCTGACCCAGCGCGCACATGCCGAACCGGTGATGCTCACTTATAAATCTGATGACACCATTACCAGGCTGACCAATCGTGTGCTCTCCTCATCGGAGCCGGTTTATGCGTTCACGGCATCCGACGGAGTCATCCACCGGGTCTGGAAAATCAAAGATAACGAGCCTTTTGTGAATGCATTCCGGGAGGTGGATTCCCTCTATGTGGCCGACGGCCATCACCGCTGCAAAAGTGCATCACGGGTTGCTGAAACGCTTCGTGACGGTACGTATGGGGATGATGAATTCGAGTTTTTCCCGGCGGTAATTATTCCGATGGATGAGATGCGGATTCTTGCCTACAACCGGCTGGTCAAACAAATACCGGATAACTTCCTTGATCAGTTGAACGCATCTTTTGATGTGCAACACCCGGCCAATCCGGTACCGGAAGTTCCCGGACGGATCAGCATCTATACCGGTGGCGAGTGGTACAGCCTGAATCTGCCGGAGAATGATTCCGGGGAGACCGTAGCACAGCTGGATGTCTCCCGCCTTCACCAGCATATCCTGTTGCCCATGCTGGGAATCAAGGATCAGCGGACCGATCCGAACCTCTCCTTTGTCGGGGGGATCCGGGGTACCGAAGAGCTGGAACGGGTGGTTAACAAAGGGGGTGCCGATTTGGCAATCAGCATGTACCCGACCCAAATCGAAGAGCTGATGTCGGTGGCAGATGAACATCAGTTGATGCCACCCAAATCGACATGGTTTGAGCCAAAATTACGCTCCGGTCTGCTTGTTCACACATTTTAATTATTTCATGCAGGAAAACCGGAAACGACAAACTGACGAAATCACATAAATTCTGAGATCTGTTATCATGAATCAAAAAAGAGCCCATAATTTCAGTGCAGGACCCGCCGCACTACCCCTGGAAGTACTGGAAAAAGCACAAAAAGAACTCGTGGATTATCAGGGGGCGGGAGCCTCCATTATTGAGATGAGCCACCGCGGCCCCGAATACACCGAAATCGACCGTCAGGCCCGGGAACGTCTCAGCCGCATCCTTGGCCTGGGCGATGACTATGAGATACTTTTTTACCAGGGAGGGGCAAGCCTTCAGTTTATGATGGTGCCTTACAATTTTAATTTTGAAAAAACAGCGGACTACATCAATACCGGAAGCTGGTCAAAAAAAGCGATCAAAGAGGCCAGGATTTTTGGTGATGTACATGTGGCATTCAGCTCCGAGGATTCCAACTTCAACCGTATCCCCGGCAATGATGAGCTCAGCTTTTCAGGAAAAGGCGAATACCTCCATTTTACCTCCAATAACACCATTTTTGGTACCCAGTTCCGGAACGAGCCCGACTCGGACGGTACTCCGCTGGTTTGCGATGCCTCATCGGACTTCCTGTCGCGTCCGCTGGATATCAAACGGTATGGAGTGCTCTATGCCGGCGCCCAGAAGAATGCGGGACCGGCCGGACTCACCATTGTCATTCTGCGCAAGGATTTCCTTGAGAAAGCCCGCAAAGAAAATGTTGCAAGCATGCTCTCCTATCCAACCCAGGTCGGCACACTTTACAATACCCCTCCGGTCTTCGGAGTCTACATTTTCAACTATGTTTTGGAGTGGATTGAGCAAAAAGGGGGGCTGGAAGCGATCGATCAATTGAATAAAGAAAAGGCGGCGCTTCTGTATGATGAAATGGACAGGGATGATTTCTATCGCGGAACTGCGGAGAAGGCATCCCGCTCGTTGATGAATGTCACATTCCGGCTTCGGGATGAAGCGCTTGAAAAAACGTTCATCGAAGAGTCGAAGAAGGCCGGAATGAGTGGCCTCAAGGGACACCGAAGTGTGGGCGGTATCCGGGCCAGTATCTATAATGCCTGCCCGAAAGAGAGTGTGGAAGCGCTGGTAGCGTTCATGCAGGAGTTTCGCAGCAAAAACGGATAACCTGAGGCCTGGTTACCATCCAAAGTGTGACAAGAATCGCGAAAACGCATCGGGTACCAGCACGAGTGTGTACACTGCTCCGTAAATGGCACCTGCTATGTGCGCCATGTGGTTGACATTATCCCTGCGGCGGCGTGCTTCATAGTAGCTGTAGAGCAGAAAGAGTCCGCCGAAAATAATGGCCGGTATTCCTATGGGGATGAAGATGATATAGATCTTGTTCAGAGGAAACATCACAATATATCCAAACAGAACCGCCTCAACCGCACCCGATGCGCCCAGACTGGCATACCTCGGGTTATCGCGTTCCTGTAAGAGGGTAGGCATGCTGGAAGCTATGAGCGCAGTTGCGTAGAGCGGCAGAAAGAGGCCGGTTCCGATCTCCTGCTCCAGAGTCGGCCCGAAGAAGAAAAAAACGAACATGTTAACCAGCAGATGTGATCCGTCGGCGTGGAGAAAACCGGACGTAATCAACTGATGCCACTTTCCCTCCCGCCAGGCTTCATAGGGTTTCAGCATGCCCTGATATTGCCATTGGGGAACAACGTACCAGGCTATCATGGTAACAACAACGGTGAGCAGAAGAATCAGGAGTGCGGTCATGGCAGGTGTCGGTCCGTTTTGTGTGATCGGGAAAAGCCAAATATACGAATCATGGGGCAGGGAACCATAAGATACCAGGTCCGGGTATATCGGCCTGAATCTGGAATTTTGACAGCATCCCGGGCAATCACACCTTTTTCCAAAACCCGAAACTCCGTATATTTGACCCTGTTTTCAGGTTACCGGGTAAATTCCAGGAATCCGGGCAGCGATTTGCAAATCACAAACAGGCATTCTTCAAGCCGAAGTAGCTCAGCTGGTAGAGCAACGCTCTCGTAAAGCGTAGGTCGTCGGTTCGAATCCGATCTTCGGCTCCCTCTTAAAACGGTTTTTAATGCCCATAAGTGCCATTTTAAGCCTTCCACCACAAGTTACAAGTATCCAGATATGTCTGTATCTGATGCCCCTGTTAAGGAGCTTTTTTTATAGATACCTTTCTAATTGTACTTCATCTAACCGATAACCTGTCAGTGCAAAAATGCAACTCGGCAGCCGGACGCTGAATAGGCTTTCCAGCGGTTGAGCATAAACATCCGGGGCCATTCTGACCGATAACGATCCGTTCTGACCAAATTCGATGCTGACGTTATACCAGATGTGAGTAGATCAGTACATAGAACAGCACAAAAAGCAGCGAAATGAAGTTCCCGATCAGAAAGTAGCTGTTGGATATTTCAGGCTCCTTTTCATCATGCAACCGGGTTCCCAGCTTGAATGCACCGAAAGCGATAATGATCTGCGGGTAGTTCATAACCAGGCCCAGAAATAACAGCAGCCTCTCCAGCATGCCTTTGATCAGTGCACTCAACTGAAACCACTGTTTCTCCGAACTCATCCTGTTGTTCAGCACCGCAAATATGGTGTTGCTCACCACTTCACCTGCCAGAAAAATGATCAGAAACCAGAACACATTCATGAATTTGCAACCTCCAGTATAACTTCTTTCAACTGCCGGTACTCCTCAATAAGATTGTTGCGTCTCATCTTCCATATTTGAGACGCATTTTTTTCATGTTTTCCGGCCACTTCGGCATTGTCGGTCCGGAAAATCATGTCGTAAATCAGCGGCATATTTTTACGGCTCCACCTTTTGCTGATACCGTCTGCGGCAAATAAAAGCCGGTTCAGCATCCGTGATTTTTGCTCATCTTCCACCAAGATTCGGAAACGTTTCCCTTTTTCCTTCAATTCAAGCAGCGATCTTGCTTTTGTAAGCCCCTCTCCAAGCATGCCATAAGCCACTTCCGTGTTGATATCGGTATCAATCTCCCCGTAATGAATGACATACCGGAATGAAAACATCCACTCCTTCCGGAGCCGGGTTTCATCCAGGTAGAATAATATCCGGACGGCTTTGTCGAGAGAAGACGCCACTCCCTGGAATTCATCACCCAGCGTGACGGTCAGTGGTGAGCGAAGATCCTTTTTGAACTCACGATTTGCGCTGCGTATTACCTCCTGAACATTCTCCATCAGCCCGACAGCATCCTGCTTGCTGCTGCCGATCACATCTCCCATAATTATGTATTCAGAAGCCATTATTTCATTATTTATGAAACAATACAACATATTTCACTATAAATGAAACTATTAACTAAATTTCACTTATAGTGAAAAATTACATAGTATTCACTTTTAATGAAAAAACTGCAACACCGAAACGTCCGGGCGTTCCCGAACAACTTTCCCACGCTGCTAACCGGTTAAAAAAAGGGTTGCTCCGGTCAAAGAGCAACCCTTGTTAGCAATCAAAAGAAAGATCAGTCCATGATTTTGCGGAGAAAAGCGGGCTGTTCGGTGTTGTTTTTGTCGATTTTCTCCTCACGGTTATTCAGCAGCTTGCTGTTGGAGTCGGAAGAGGAACGCTGATCCAAATTCCGCTCAACCGGCTCTTCACTGCTTTTTTCTTCGTCGGATACGGGCCGCATACCGGAACGTCGTGCGATGGCCGGCGAATCCAGGTATTTCAAATTTTTCTCGCCTTTATAAAACTCCGAGGGTTCGTGTTTGAACCGTTTCGGGATATCATCGGCGGCAGGCAGGCTGACCGGCTTTCTGCCGTTTGCTTCCGGGCGGCGTGGTTCGGCTTTTGCAGCGTCTTTCTGCTGTTCTTCCGCCTCTTTGGCTTCATCGGCAGCGTCAAAACCGGTTGCAATAACCGTAATGCGCAGGTCATCACCGAAGTCTTCATCAAGTACCGTACCCCAGATGATTTCGGCATCATCACCGGCTTCCTGCTGGATAATACTGGTAGCTGTAGTCGCTTCCCGCATACCCAGCGAAGAGCCTGCCGAAATATTCACAAGCACATTCCTGGCACCCCGTATACTGACACCATCCAGCAGTGGCGAGCTGATCGCTTCGCGTGCAGCGATTTCTGCACGGTCGGCGCCGGTCGCTGAGGCCGATCCCATAATGGCTGCACCGCCATCAAGCATGGTGGTCCGGACATCCGCAAAATCAAGGTTAATAAGACCCGGCATCAGAATCAGATCCGAAATCCCGCGGGTTGCATTGTAAAGCACCTCATTGGCCATGTTAAAGGCCTGAATGAGTGTGGTATTATCATCGCACAGATCAAGCAGCCGCTCGTTCGGAATCACAATGACCGTGTCGCAATTCTTTTTAAGTTCATTGATTCCGTCAACGGCATATTTCATCCGTATCCGGCCCTCACTGACAAACGGGAGGGTCACAATCCCTACGGTCAATATCCCCTTCCGTTTGGCGATTGCCGAAATCACGGGTGCTCCGCCGGTACCGGTTCCGCCACCCATTCCAGCGGTGACAAACACCATATCGGCACCCTCAATGGATTCCTCTATTTCATGACGGTTCTCTTCTACCGCCTCCCTGCCGATCTCAGGCCGTGCGCCGGCACCGAGGCCGCTGGTCAGATTCTTTCCAACCTGAATATTAATATCGGCGTGGTTCTGTCGTAAAGCCTGGGCGTCGGTATTCAACGCGATATATTCAACGTTGTTCAACCCCTTGGCTATCATGTTATTGATGGCATTTCCACCGCCACCACCAATGCCAACTACCTTGATTTTGGCATTTTCCTGGCTTTGTTCGTCAAAGCTGAATCGTGTGTTATTGAGGTTCGACATAGTCGTCTCCTTGTTTTGATTGCTATTTTTTCTACTAAAGTTCTTTAAACCAGCTTTTCATCCTGGCGGCGATGCGATTCATCACTTTTTCCACACTGGATCCCTGTGTGGATGAGGGAATCATCACTTGTCCGCCGGATTCTGTCTTCTGCTGCAGTGCGTGGAGAACCAGACCCACTCCGGTTGCGTAAATCGGGTTCTTGACTTCATTAACCAGTCCGCCGGTCAATCCACGTGGCATTCCAACCTTGGCATCCATGCCAAGCACATCATTGGCCAATGGGCAGATTCCATCCAGCAGCGACCCGCCGCCGGTCAGTACCACCCCGGCACTCATTTCGCTGGCATACCCGCTGCGCTTCACTTCAATGGCAACAATCTCGAGAATCTCTTCCACGCGAGCCTGGATGATCTTCGAGAGGATACTTTTCTTGATCTCCTTGGGAGGCCGGCCCGCAATGCCGGGCACGGTGATGATCTCATCTTCCTGGATCAGATCCACATAGGCCAGTCCGTGATCCCGTTTCAGCTTTTCCGCCTGATCTTCCAGGACGCTGAGGCCAATTCGAATATCATCAGTAACTTTCTGTCCGGCAATGGCTACCACCGCGGTGTGACGGATGGTGTTGTCCTGAAACACCGCAACATCGGTTGTTCCGCCGCCGATATCCACCAGAACCACACCGGCTTCTTTCTCCTCGTTGTCGAGCACCGCATACGATGATGCCAACGGCTCCAGAATAAGATCGGCCACCTGGAATCCGGCCCGTTCCACACAGCGGAACATGTTTTTGGCGGCAGATACCAGTCCGGTGATGATATGCACCTCCGCCTCCATGCGCATGCCGCTCATCCCCACCGGGTCGCCGATGCCATCCTGCCCGTCCACAATAAACTCCTGGGGAATCACATGGATGATCTGCTGATCGGTCGGCAGCATAATCCGCTGACAGTCCTCGAGCAGCCGTTCTACATCCTTGACCGTTATCTCGTTATCCCGGTTGTTGATGGTGATGACCCCCTTGCTCCGGATACTGCGGATGTGATCGCCGGCAATGCCGACATTCACCGATTTCACCTCGATGCCGGAAGCGAGCTGGGCCTGTTCGATCGCTGTGCGGATGGCGTTGACCGTCTTTTCAATATTGACGACCACACCGCGATTCAGCCCGTCGCTGGGTGCTTTCCCGACGCCGAGAATATTAATTTTCTGCATTTCATCAACGGATGCCACAACAGCACAAACTTTTGTGGTTCCGATATCCAATCCAACTACGATCCGATCTTCCATAATGTTATTTCTCTGTTAAAAGGTCTTCTTTCTTCGGGATGTTTCACCCGCTATCATTACAATCACTGCTCCATTGCCACCACCTGGCCGCGATACCGGAAATCCAGGCTTCGCACCTGGCTGATGCCTTTCCGGGAGATCACCTGCGACTGGAACGCCTGCCATTTCCGGAGGCGGTCATCAAAATCTTCGTGCCCGAAGGTCAGCCGCACAGCATTTTCATCCGACAGTACTACCACGCCATCGTCATCCGTGACCATCACTTCACTGATCATGGCATACAAGCCCGGATACCGGGTGGCTTCCGTCAAAAACGACCGGACTTTTTCGAAGGATTCCGACCGGAGCGTATCCGGTGTGCCGGTTTCCCAAAAGGTATTGCTGACTTCAAACCCATAGAGTATCGGAACATCCACACGGTGTCCGAGCACCACCGGCATCGTCATGCCGGACTCGGTAACCAGCGCGTTTCTGCCCCTGTCCACCAGCAGCGCCATCGGCTCTTCCTCTTCCACACGAATCCGCACCTGTCCGGACGGCGTGAGGTTCACATGCGCCATCCGTATCCATGGCAGTGTTTCGATCCGCTCGATCACATCCAGGAATACAATGCTGTCGCCATGCATGCCCTCCGCCAGGCCGCTCCGCTCCAACACCTCACTGGCATCGGACATGCGGTCCCCCTGCACTGACATCCCGGAGATCTCGTCCGAGGTGTTAAACTGCCAGCTGATCACCACTGCTGCCACAATCAGCAGAACAGCAGCGAAGAGGTATTCGGCATTAAACGGTTTGGGTTTCTTTTTGGCGGTCATGACGGTTAATTACCAGGTTTTGAATCCGTTTTTTCGTTTTCAGTTATTCGTTTTTCTTTTTACCGGCGGGCTTTCGCGACGCTTCCAGCAGGCGGACAAATGCTTCGCCCGATTTGTAAATATCGCCGGCGCCCATCGTTATAATCATATCACCAGGCCGAACAATCTCCTCCAATTTTGCCGGAAGGTCGTTTTTATCGTCGATATAGGTCACATCCCGGTGTCCGAATGCCCGCGCCGTTTCAGCAAGCAGCAGTCCGCTCACCCCTTCCATCGGGTCTTCCCGCGCGGCATAGACATCGGTGAGGATCAGTTTTTCGGCATCAAAAAATGAGAGCCCGAACTCCTGGTACATTTCGCTTGTACGCGAATAGAGATGGGGCTGGAAAACCGCAACAACCCGGCGATCGGGCCATCCACTCCGTGCGGCACTTAATGTGGCTTTCACTTCGGTGGGATGATGGGCATAGTCGTCGATCACAAGTACGTCATCATCATCGTGTTTTATCTGGAACCGCCGGAAAACTCCGGTGTATTTTTTTAGTCCTTTTTTGATTCGGTCGAAGGGAATTCCCAGCTCAATTCCGATTCCGATGGCTGCCAGGGCATTTCTGATGTTATGATCACCGGGCGCATCAATGGAAACCTCACCCAGTTCCTCACCTTCAAACAGTACCGTGAATGTGCTCCGCAATTGGCTGGATGTGATGTTGACCGGCCGGAGCTGCGCCTGGGGGGTATACCCATACGTAATCATCCGGCGATCGATATCCGGGATGATGCTCCGCAGTTTGGGGTCATCCAGACAGAGCACAACGGCACCATAAAACGGTACTTTATTGGCAAACTCGATAAAAGCGTTTTTGATGTCCTGTTCATCATCATAGATATCCATATGTTCGATATCGATGTTGGTAATGACAGCCAGGGAGGGGCTCAGCCGCAAGAAGGTCCGGTCGAATTCGTCCGCTTCAACAATCACAATATCACCCTTTCCGACAACCGCGTTGGTCTTGTCAAAACTGTGCACCCGTCCGCCGACAATAATGGTCGGATCAAAATCCCCGCTCTGCACAACCAGTCCGGTCATCGTTGTGGTGGTTGTTTTTCCATGGGTGCCTGCAATGCCGATGCCGTACTTCATCCGCATCAGCTCGGCAAGCATTTCGGCACGCTTGATTACCGGTATTCCATTATCCAGAGCCGTTGCTGTTTCAATATTATCCTCAGCATTCACCGCACTGGTATACACCACCACATCAGCCCCTTCGATATGATCAGCGCTGTGGCCGGTATAAATCTTTGCCCCCAGCTTTTCCAGACGTTCTGTGGTCTCGCCCCTGCTTCCGTCGGATCCGGTAACCGTAAATCCGCGATGGATCAGGATTTCGGCCATACCGCTCATGCCGATCCCGCCGATACCCACCATGTGGATATGCCGGGTTTTCCCAAAAACCGGTTGTGTCTGAATTGATTCGTTCATGCTGTCGCCTTTATTTCCATTTTCTGAAATTTTGAAACCGTTGCAAGCTGTTCAACGTGCGCCAGAATCTGTTTTGCGATAACTGCGGCGGCGTCACGTTTCGCCAGCCGTTTTGCATTTTCTTCCATTTTTGTTCGAAGTGACGGGTCACGCATCAGGGAACGGATCGCCCCGGGCAGTTTCGTGGTCAGCTCCCCGTCTTCGAGCATAACGGCAGCACCCTGGTCCACCAGGGCTTGTGCATTTTTTGTCTGATGATCACCCGCTACCCACGGTGAGGGTACCAGAATGCCCGCTTTCCCCGCTGCCATCAACTCGGAGCACGTAATGGCACCAGCACGCGAGACAATCACATCGGCGGCGGCCCATGCTTCGGTGATATCATCCATAAAGCCGTAGAGCCGCAACCCCGGGAACAGATCGGTGAGCACACCGTTTTCTTCAAGGTGTGATCGCATCGCTTCCAGATAGTGTTCGCCGCATTGCCAGATCACCTGCATTCCGTCGTCATCGTGCAGTGTTTTGAGATGGCGAAGCATCGCTTCATTGATACTTTTTGCACCGCCGCTGCCGCCCATCACCAGTAACACAGGACGATCCGGATCCAGATCAAAATGAGCGTACGCGCTCCGGGCAAACGCGGGATCCTCCATTCGTTCTATCAGATTTTGGCGGACCGGGTTACCGGCATTGACACACTTCCCGGACGGAAACCACTGTTCCGCTTCATCAAAAGCTGTAAATATGATTTCGGCAAGCGGACCCAGCTTCCGATTGGTGATGCCGGGAAAACTGTTCTGTTCCTGCAGGAAGACCGGAACGCCGTGCCGCGCAGCCATCCATCCGGCCGGGCCGGCAGCAAATCCGCCGCAGCATACAATGGCGTGCGGACGAAATTTTCTGATCAGCAGATGACTTTGCAAGAGACTGACGAGCAGTTTGAGAGGAAAGAGCAGGTTTTTCAGGGTGATGCGCCGGTGAAATCCGCTTATCCAGATCGGTGTGATAT
>Ga0207421_10008172_pt1 | contig 10939 bp, 13 predicted proteins | sample SodLakKL_010_SED_4_FD_187542 | JGI IMG/M metagenome (GOLD analysis project Ga0207421, IMG submission 187542) | Alkaline sediment microbial communities from Lake Tanatar, Kulunda Steppe, Russia - 8KL_010_SED (SPAdes) (version 2) | ecosystem: Environmental > Aquatic > Non-marine Saline and...
CGACGGCGGCGGCGAGTGTGCTCTCCTCGGCTCCGGGGGTGTACGACTCGGCGACCCCGACCGCTCGGACGCCCGGTTTCACGGTCGGACGATTAGAGCGAGGCGATCACTCACCTTTGATCTCTTTGAGACGGTCGAGCAGTTCGTCGCTCGAGGCGCCGTTTTCGAAGTGGATGGTTCCCTCGTGGTCTGTATCACTGGTCTGGACGGCATCTTGCTCGTCAAAATCCGTGTCGACATCTCGTTGTTCGGATTCGTCGTAGCTACCGAATCCCATACATTCATATATGGGTTTCATGACTACATAAGTGTCACGTCAGTCGTGTGGACATGGCTCACACACAAGGTCGGCATACCGTCTCCATCCAACCCTCGAGCACATGATCGTGTTCGATCAGTAAACCTGGCCCACAAGTCCCGGTCTGATACCAGTGTTTTTGCCTTGCGCGCACGGAGAACCCCCATGGACGTCTATCACGTCACCGCCGACGCAACGGAGTTCACGTGTAACGCATTTCTGGCCCCCGAGGGACGCCCGACGCTCGTCGACCCCGGCGCAATGGACGGCGTCGTCGATGTCATCCGCGAACACACAGAGACCCTCGAGGCAGTCATCATCACCCACCAACACGGGGATCACGTCGCTCAACTCGAGGCAGTCGTCGATGCGTTTGGCCCCGACCTCGAGGTGTACGCCGCTGCCGAACACCCCAAACGGACGACCCCGCTCGAGGATGGCGACACGGTCACGATCGGCACTGAGTCGTTCGAGGTTGTCCACACGCCAGGTCACGCTGACGACCACGTGTCGCTCGTTTCGGAAACCACGCTCTTCAGCGGTGATGTCGTCGTCCACAACGACGGCGCGTTCGACTACGGGAGTTTCGGACGGACGGACATGCCTGGACAGTCTCGAGAGACGTTGATCCAGAGCATCGAGCGCCTGCTCGAGCGCCTCCCTGACGGCGTCGAACACCTCTATGCGGGCCACGGCGAGGTATTCACCGGCGACGTACAGGACGTCGTGGAGACGGCCCTCGAGCGGGCCGAAAAGCGTGAGCCGAAGTATCCCGAGTGATAGCCTCGAATTTGCGAGACATACGGCGTGCAATGTGGCCATACGCGGCAATATCTACGCGAGGACAGGCAGATTTTAGGGTCACAACCCGTTAGCGAGGGTATGCGGGAAGCCGACGAAACGACACGACAGCGCCTGGCTGAGGCACTCCGAGCAGAACCTGCAACGCCGAGTGCCCTGGCCCGAGAATTCGATCTGACGACCGGGGCAATCCTCTCACACGTCGAGCACGTTTCGCGCTCGCTCGAGCCCGCGGATGAGGAGTTTCTCGTCGCCCCGCCAACCTGTCGTGAGTGTGCGTTCGATACGTTCGACGATTTGTTGAACGTCCCCTCGCGTTGCCCCGATTGTAAGAGCGAAGCCGTCGACGAGCCGGTCTTTACGATTCAAAAACGATGAGTATCTGGTGAGGCGATAACCGGAAACTAAGTCGACACGAATATCACGCTTCGAGGCGACGGTGAAATATGAACTGTCGAGTGAACTGCCCTCGAGCGCCTGCGACGGACGTTTTCAGGAGGCTCGAGGGTCGATGGTGTCAGCTCGCTCGAGGGTCCCCGTCACCCGACCGATTGGAAACGGTACCACGCTCCTCGCTTACGGGTGCTCCATGACCGGGGCTTCGACACAGGAGGGGACACATCGAGCCCTTTCACTCGCCCTCCTCGAGTGGCTCGACCATCGCGATGAGCGCACCGAAACGATCGACGAGACCCTAGAGGCCCTCGCCGACCATCGGAGTCGTCTCTTATTCGACGTCCTCACGAACCACGAACGTGAGCTGACACTGCCGGACGCTGCCGAGGAGGTAGCCCAGCGAGAGGACGACCGACCGATTACGGAACTCTCGGCCGAACGAATCGCGAACGTGTACATCTCGTTGTATCACGACCACCTGCCGAAACTCGTCGAGGTGGGGCTGCTCGAGTACGATCAGGAGCGCGATCTCGTGGCAGTCTGTCGACCCACGACGTAGCGATCAGAACTCCACGTTCGACGTCGAGGCGAGGTCGGTCGGATCGCGCTCGATGGGACCCATACCAACGAAGTCGTAGCTGTCGTCGGTGAGGTAGACGGTTCCGTTCTCGACGGTGACGTCCACCGCAGGCAACACCGCACCCTCACAGGGACCAAAGGTACAGAGCCCGCTTTCGGCGTCGAAATAGGCACCATGGTTCTGGCAGACGAATTCGCCGTCACGCATCGTCGCCCCGTCACCCTTGTCGATGGGGACGTGGGTCATGTGCTGGCAGGCGTTCTCCCACGCGGTCACCTTATCGGCGATGCGATGGAGGAGTATTTCGAGTTCATCCCCGTCACCGTCACGAACGCGAACGACCAGCGTCGTCTCCGTGGGCACCGACTCGAGTTCGACCATGGGCTCGCCGTCGCACATGTCCGATGGTATGAACGACCCAACCCTGAACGTTGCGGAACCGAGACTCGTGACGTTGGTACGACGGTCCCCTCAGTGACTGCAGGCACGGTCAGTTGAGGGGGTTTACGATCAGTGGCACCGAACGACTGGTATGGACCGTCTCTGTATCTACGGCGCGTATGGCTACACCGGCTCGTTGATCGCCAGAGAGGCCGTTGCGCGTGGTGGCTCACCTGTCCTCGCCGGCCGAGACCGTGTCCGTCTGAGCGAGCTCGCGACGGAACTCGGCCTCGAGTATCAGGTGTTCGACCTCGAGGCCCCTCCCGAGACGATTGCGAGCCACCTTGAGCCGTACGACGCGGTCTGTCACTGTGCGGGTCCGTTCGTCCACACTGCAGCTTCGATGGCTGAGGCGTGTCTCAATGCTGAAACCGACTACCTCGACATCACGGGGGAGTTTCGGGTGTTCGACCGGCTCGCTGGAATGGACGAAGCGGCGAAAGCGGCTGCCTGTACCCTGTTGCCAGGTGTCGGATTCGACGTCGTTCCAACCGACTGTCTGGCACGGTTTCTCGCCGACCGCCACCCTGCCCCCGACGAACTCGCACTCGCCATTGCGACGACCAGTTCCCTCTCTCGCGGAACCGCCAAAACCCTCCTCGAGGGGCTCGGCGGCGAACGCGTCTTCCGCAGGGATGGGCAACTCGTCTCCGTCCCGGACGGACAGACCCGCGAGATCGATTTCGGTCCCGACGTCGGAACGAAACCAGCCGTCTTGCTCCCCTGGGGTGACGTCGTCACCGCCCCACACAGCACCGGCATCGACACCGTGCGGGTCTATGCTGGCACCTCCAGGCGGGCGATCCGGACCCTCTCACTCGCCAGGCCGCTCGAGCGCCTCGCTGGGACGCCACCAGTCAAGCGCGGCCTCGAGTGGGCAGTCGATCGGTTCGTCGATGGCCCGGATGGCCGTGAACTGGCCCACGGCCGGGCAGTTATCTGGGGTGAAGTCTCCGGGGATGGTGAAGCCGTTCGCGGGCGACTGACGACGCCAAACCCGTACGCACTGACGGTCGATACAGCTGTTTCGGCGGCCCAACGAACGTTGGCTGGCACGGCTCCTTCTGGGTTTCAGACCCCGGCGTCTGCGTTCGGCGCTGACTTCGTCCTCGAGTGTGCGGACGTCCAACGGATACTCCTGCGTGACTCATCGCCCGTGCGATCCTGAAACCGGTCAGTAACAGGCCTGTTCGACTCGTTCGGCGTACAAGCGGGAAAGGAGCGCTGTCACCGGTGCGGCGTCGGTGTCGAACTCGATTCCGTCGACCAGCGCGACGGGCCTGATCTCCCACGTCGTATTCGTCAGGAAGACCTCGTCCGCTTGACGGACGTCGACGGGACGGTACCAGCCTTCGGTGACCGGAATCCCGGCCTCTTCAGCACACTCAAGGACGACGCGCCGTGTGATGCCAGGGAGGACGTCCACCTGTGTTGTCGGCGTGTGGAGCCCCTCCTCGTCGACGAAAAACACGTTACTCGTGGTCCCCTCGGCGACGTATCCCTCGAGGTCACGGACAAGGGCTTCGTCGGCGTCGTGGAGTTCGCGTCTGGCGAGAATCCCGTTCAGATAGTTGTGGGTCTTGGCCCCAGCAGGGAGACAGGCATCCGGAATCCGGCGAACTTTCACCGTTTGCATCGATGCAGGGCCGTCCCACACCGGTACACCCTCGAGGCCGCCACGGGGAAGGGGTTTGACGGCAACCACGACCGTCGGCTCCGTGATCGGCTTTGGTGTGAGTTTGCCCGATTGGACGCCTCGCGTAATCGACAGCCGGACGTAGGCCTCTTCGAGCTCGTTCGCCTCGAGGGTGGCATTGATCCTCTCGGCCAGTTCGGCCCGGCTGTGGCCGTGATCCAGTCCGAGGGCTTCACAGGTGTCCTCGAGGCGCTCAGCGTGGGCGTCCCATTCGAATATCGTCCCGCCGTACGCCCGGAGCGTTTCGAACGCGCCGTCGCCGTACCGAAAGCCACGGTCGTCCACAGACACCGTCGCCTCCGTCGCGGGCACGAGTTCGCCGTTACAGTGGTAGTAGGGAGTATCAGTCACGAGTTCGCCTCCGTCACGGGTTTGTCCGCGTTGCCTGCTGGTACTCGCGTGCCATCACACAGAAGTTGCGTACCATCCGCTGTCCGACGGCCAGTGAAAGCCGCGCTCCGGTTTCCGTCCCTGCCGCGTCTGCGTGCTCGCGGGTGAGGATACTTTCCGGATGAAACTGCACGCCAAAGTGGGGGTGTTCACGATGACGAACGGCCATGAGGACGTCCCGTTCGTCGGCCGTACTGGCCCGTTCCTCGAGACAGGACGGCAGCGCGGTTCGCTCGACTGACAGCGAGTGATACCGGCCAACCTGTACCCGTTCGGGCAGTCCATCGAACAGGCCCTCGCCCGGATGCTCGATCACCGAGGGCTTCCCGTGGACCACAGACGGGGCGTGCCTGACCGGGGCACCGTGGGCTGCACACAACGCTTGATGGCCGAGACAAACGCCGAGAATCGGCACCTCCGTGGCCTCGAAAACCGGAATCGACACGCCGGCTTCTGCTGGCGTTCCCGGCCCCGGAGAGATAATCACGCCCGTTGGCTTGAGGGCGCGGATCTCATCGACGGTAATCGCGTCGTTCCGGCGGACGATCACCTCGTCGGCGACGGCCCCGACGTACTGCACCAGGTTGTAGACGAACGAGTCGTAGTTGTCGATAACGAGGATCGTCTCGTCAGTCATCCCCACTCACCTCGAGTTCGGTCTCGAGGCCGACCCGTGTCTGTTCGCCGAGGGCAGCGTCCATGGCCTCGAGGAGTGCCTGGGCTTTCGAAAGCGTTTCGTCGTACTCACGTTCGGGATCGGAGTCGTGGACGATGCCGGCACCGACTCTGAGGTGGTATTCGTCTTCGTGGCGGACCAGTGTCCGGATGATGATGTTGATCGTCGTCCGGCCGTCGAAGCCAAAGAGGCCAACGCCACCGGTGTAGGGCCCCCGACGGGTATCCTCGAGTTCGTCGATGATCTCCATGGTCCGTGGCTTCGGTGCGCCGGTGATCGTCCCGCCGGGGAAGATTGCCGCGACGGTTTCCGCCAGTGAGACTTCGGGGCGGAGTTCACCGGTCACCAGTGACACCAGGTGCATCACGGCGGAGTACCGATCGATCCGGCGGTATTCGGTCACGTCGACGCTCCCGTAGGCACACACTTTCCCCATGTCGTTTCGCTCGAGGTCGACGAGCATCGCGTGCTCGGCTCGTTCTTTCTCGTCATCGAGCAGCTCCGTGGCAAACGCCTCATCGGCGTCCGGGGTGTCCCCACGTGGGCGCGTGCCGGCGATGGGTTCCGTATACAACACGGAGCCATCCCGCTCGAGCAGGAGTTCGGGACTGGCACTCACGAGATCAACGCTCCGTCCCTCGAGCAGACAGGAGTACGGCGCTGGGTTGACGGTCCTGAGTGCAGCATAGGCGTCCACGGGGTGGACTGCTGCGGGGGCCACGAGTCGTTGGGAGATGTTCGCCTGAAAGGTGTCGCCATCCCTGATGTATGATTTGACCTGTCTCACGCGGTCGGCGAACGCGGCTCTGTCACAGGTGCTCTCGAAGGCCGCATCCGCGGAGTCGACTGGTGGGTCACCGACGGTCTCGTCACCTGCCTGGATGGCCGTTGCCAGCGAACGTGCCTTCGCACGCCCTCGAGCGTAGGCATCCCGGAGTTCCGCACTCGAGAGCGACCCGTCGTCTTCCTCGAGTACTGGACAGGCCGTGATGTGCAGCGTGACCGGCCCCTCGTCAGTCGGGCACTGCCACGCAGCGAGGCAGTCGAAGATCCCAACCTCGAGATGGGGTAACTCCCGGTCGTCGACGGTCGTCTCCGGGAGTGACTCGAGTTCGCGGGCGATATCGTAGGAGAGCCAGCCGATGGCCCCGCTCGGGTAGGGAACCGAACAGTTCCCTCGTTGCAGTGTCGTCGCCTCGAGGCGTCCCTCGAGTGCGGCGAGCGTCGGCGAGCTGCGTTCGGGGGTCGAAAGGGCCGCTCCGGACGGTTCTTCAGCCTCGGTCATCGAGGTCGTATCCCTCTGTTCCCACACTGCCGCCTCGGGACTGACGGTCACCCGTTCGACTGGTTCGACACCGAAGTACCCCCATCCGGATTGCCCACCGGTCGTCTCGAGAAAGACGCCACCCGGACCGTCTCGAGCGCGGCGATAGGCTCGAAACGGATCGTCGACCTCGAGGCGGACTTCCACGGGAATCCGGACGGCTCGAGCGGGGCCCCGGTCGTCACGGCCGTCCGAACGCCCCTCCCAGGCAGCGCGAAAATCGGCTTCGGTAGTGACGACACGTGGCTCGTTCATGGCTGGACCAGGGGTCGGTGGGGTAACGCTCTTGCGGTTTTTCGAGTAGAAAAAAGCTGGTCAGCGAACCTTCGCTCGGTCGATCCAGCCCTGCAACCGTTTTGCCGAGATATCGGTCTCTTCGGACAGTGTTTCGCCATCTGCGCTCGCTAGGTCCGCGACGGTTTCGACGCCCGCCCCCTCGAGGCGGTCGGCGTAGGCCGGCCCGATGCCTTTGATTACGGTGACCGGTTCACTCTCCGTCGGTGCAGGCTCTTTTTCGACTTCCGGCTCGGCGTCAGTGCTCGTCGGACCCGTCGCCTCGGCGGGTTCTGCTGCTTCCCCCGGCTCTTCGGGGACGTCAGTCAGTTCGTCGGTCGAACTCGAGGCTGTCGTCTCGGCAGCTGCGGCCGTCTCCGCCTCGTCGTCTGTGGCTTCCTCGTCGGCACCGTCTTCAGCAGCCGCTACCGCTTCGTCATCCTCGGTTTCATCGGTATCGCCTGCCTCGCCGTCATCGTCCCCTGTTTCATCAGTCTCCTCACCTTCTTCGTCATCGCCCTCGGCTTCCTCCACAAGGGGGGCCGTTTCCTCCGTCTCTGCCCCACTGTCGGCATCTGTCTCGCCCGATCCACCGGCGTCTTCCTCACGCTCGCGCTCGACGGTGACGCTGACGTCTCGAGCCGGCGACCTCGTGTCGTCGTCACTCTCCAGTCCGAGCAGCGACCGAAGCTTCTGCAGGAGTCCCATTGTGCGAAAGTAGATGCCTCCAATACTTAAAGTCGTCTGATGGCGGACAGGATTCTCCGCGAGACAGTCCTCAGAGTCGGCTTCGGAGCGCGTCGTTCATCGAGTCGACAGGAGCCGTCTCGCCCGTCCACCGCTCGAGCGCTTCGACTCCCTGATACAACAACATCCACGCACCGTCGACCGTCGTGGCTCCGGCGGCACGCGCCTCGCGAAGCAGACGGGTCTCGAGCGGTCGATAGACCGCGTCCATCACGGCAAGGTCCTCGTGGAGAGCGCCAGCCGGAACTGGAGTCTCGTCTGCTTCCATGCCGACACTGGTTGCGTTCACCAGCAGGTCTGCGTCGGCGATAGCCCCCTCGAGGTCCTCGAGGCCACCGCCGCTGGCATCCGGCACGTCCTCAGAGAGTGCGAGTGCCTTGGACGCCGTCCGATTGCAAATCGTCACCGACGCTCCTTCATCCGCGAGGCCGAACGCGATTGCCCGTCCGGCTCCCCCGGCACCGACGACGACGGCGTCTGCACCCTCGAGCGGGACGTCGTGTTCACGAAGGGAGCGAACGGCACCGATCGCATCGGTATTGTGTCCCGTCGGGACGTCGCCGGAGAAATCGATGGTGTTGACTGCCCCGATTCTGCTGGCCAGTGCGTCCGCCTCGACGTACTCGAGGACGTCCTGTTTGAACGGAATCGTCACGTTGAGTCCCGAAATGCCGAGGGCAGCCGCACCCGTGAGGGCGTGCTCGAGATCGTCTGGCTGTGGCTCGAACGTGACGTACCGTGCTTCGAGGTCGAGTGCCTCGTAGGCGGCTTCGTGCATGGGTGGCGACAGCGAGTGTCCGACCGGATTGCCGATGAGACCAAAGACGTCCATTGGCGGCGAAAGGCGTTCGAGAACTAAAACCGATGGGTCATCGGCAGCACTCGCTCTCGATCGTTCGCCCCCTCGAGTTCGAACCCGCGGCGGTCGTTCATGTGATGGTGGTCTCGCCGGGTCTCGCTGGCTGGGAGCTGCCGCTGTGTGTGACGGATCGAGAACCAAACCACCAGTCGACTGTGGACATTCGTGGCTCTCTCGACAACGATCCTTATAATGCAATGTGGTGAGTACCACCGCAGACGAACATGGTAGGTGGGCTCACGTTCGACCTGGTCATCCTTGGGGCGGGAGTCCTGACCCTGTTTGCGGGTGCGGAACTGCTGGTGAAGGGTGCGGGACGATTGGCGCTTGGATTCGGACTCCGGGCAGCGACCGTGGGCGTGACCGTCGTTGCCTTCGCCACTACCGCCCCCGAACTCTTCGTCGCCATCCTGGCTGCCGTGGACGTCTCCTCGGAGGTCGGCTTCGGTACTGTCGTTGGCTCCAATATCGCCAATATCGGACTCGTGTTGGGTGTATCGGCACTCATCCGCCCTCTCACCATTAGTCGAACGGTGATGCGCCGGCACGTCCCGTTCATGCTGTTCACTGCACTTTTGCTCCCCGTCTTGGCGATCAACGGCCGTATCGGCCGCCTCGAGGGTGTTGTCCTGCTCACGATCCTCATCGTGTTCACCGGCTATCTCCTCTACGCCGTCAACACCGATCCGGCACCCGTCACCGCAGCGATCAGAGAACACGGTGACCCGCGGCCGATCGACTTTGGGTTCGTCGTCGGTGGTCTCATCGCGCTCATCGTGGGCTCGAGATGGCTCGTCTCCGGTGGCTCATCCGTGCTGCTCGCGATGGAGGTTCCGGAGTTCGTCGTTGGTCTCACGGTACTCGCGATCGGAACCTCACTCCCGGAACTGGCCGCCTCAGCGGTGGGTGCCGCTCGAGGGGAGACGGGCTTCACGATCGGGAACGTCGTCGGGTCGAATATCTACAATATCGTCGCTGTGTTGGGCATCCTCGCCGTCGCCGTTCCGGTGACGGTGTCACCGTCGACCTTGCGATTCGAATTACCGCTCGTCGTCGTGTTTACCCTCGTCTTGGTCGCCATGATGGGGTACGGTCGACGGCTCTCTCGACTCGACGGCGCCGGCTTGCTCGTCGGCTACGTCGTCTTTATGTGGCTCCTGTTCACCTAAGCCAGCGTTCGCTCGACGTACTCGAGGATATTGTCCGATTCGGCCATCGTCACGCCGTGGTCCTCGTCGACGAGCACGGGCACGCCGCGCTGGCCCGACACCCGCTTGACCTCGTTTCGGTCTGAGTGCATAGCGTCAGTCCAGACCGTCTCGTACGCAATGTCGTTCTCATCGAGTGCGTCGGCGACTTTTTCACAGAACGGGCATCCCTCGAGTTGGTACAACGTGAGTGACATAGCCACCCATTAGAGAGGCGTCCTCAAAATACCGTGGATGACGGCGGAGGCATCCGGAACATGTCTCGAGTGTGGGATGTAACGTCCCTGTGATCGGCTGAACGGGGAAAACAGCAATACGCGTCGATGCTGTGGTGATGTCATGGCTGTTTCGCCCTCGAACCCGCTTCGAATCGGTATCGTCGGACTCGGCTACATCGGCTCGTTCGTCGGCGGGCAATTCCACCGCCATCCCGACGCCAGCGTCGAAGCCGTCTGTGACCTCGACGCCGAGCGACGACAGCACATCGGTGGTCGATTCGACGTCGACGATACAAACCAGTATGATGACTACGGGGACATGCTCGAGGCGAGCACACTCGACGCCGTGCTCATCGGTACGCCGCACACGCTTCACGCAGACCAGGTTTCCCGCGCGCTCGATCATGGACTCCACGTCTATTGCGATAAGCCCCTGACGACCGATACAGAAGACGCCAAACAGCTGCTAGAACGGGTCGAGACGAGTGAGGAACTCGTCATGGTTGGCTATCAACGGCACCTCCAGACGGCGTTCAAACAGGCTCGGGCACGCTATCACACGCCCGCACTCGAGCCCCAGTGGGTGACGGCGTCGATTACCCAACCGTGGATCGACGATTCGGTGGAAACCTGGCGGCTCGAGCCAGCACTCTCCGGTGGTGGATTCCTGTCTGATACGGGGAGCCACGTACTCGATGGCGTCTTGTGGACCACCGGGCTGGTTCCCGAAGCCGTTCGAGCGAGTATGGATTTTCACGACGAGGCCGCGGAAATCGATCGCCGCGCCCATCTCGACGTCAGATTCTCCAATGGGGCGACCGGGAACTTCTCGTTTCACGGCGACGCCTCAGCGGTTCGTGAACATATCCACATCTGGGACGACGAGGGGGCCGTCTACCTCGAGGGCAAGGAGTGGCGGTCCCGGCGGGTGTACGAGATCGAGACGGACAGCAGTGAGCACCATCCCTACATCGACCATCGAGCGGAACCGGATCGCGCCGCGGCGTTTCTCGAGAGCGTTCGTGAGGGGAC
>Ga0207421_10008175_pt1 | contig 10937 bp, 11 predicted proteins | sample SodLakKL_010_SED_4_FD_187542 | JGI IMG/M metagenome (GOLD analysis project Ga0207421, IMG submission 187542) | Alkaline sediment microbial communities from Lake Tanatar, Kulunda Steppe, Russia - 8KL_010_SED (SPAdes) (version 2) | ecosystem: Environmental > Aquatic > Non-marine Saline and...
ATTTTGGAAAAGAATGGCCTCGCTATAACAGAATACCCTACTTTTTCAAAACCTATAATTAAATGTAAGGATAAGGTAAAAAAGGAGTAAGATAGAATATGGCAAAGAAAAGGAAATCTAAGAGAAAAGGTAAAAGGAAGAAAACTGTTGTTTCAAAAGAATCTACTAAAAAAATGAAAGTTATGAAAGAAAGGGAGAAAATAGAGAGTTATCAGTTAAATGTTGACAATGCGATAGTTCGTGTAGAAATATGGAATGAATCAGACGGCATCAAATATAATTTGAAGCTTCCAAAAATAAAAGAGGGAACTAAAGCGTTACTAAATGATGTTAGGAATCAATTAGTTTCCACCTCGAATTTTGGCTCTGGAGAAATGAATGATATGAAGGCCGTAGATAAGGCTAAATATAATTTTCAGAAAAAAGCGACTAAATTATTAAAAGAAAAACTACCCACCATAGAAGATAAGAGGAAGGAGTTTTTAGCAGGATTATTAATGCAAGAGATGCTAGGTTTAGGGGAGTTGGAGTTTTTGGTGAATGATTCAAATTTAGAGGAAATTGTTGTTCTTAGTAGTAGTGAGCCAGTGAGAGTTTATCACAGGAAACATGGATGGTTAAGAACTAATTTGATAATTAATGATGAGAACGAAATTATTAATTATGCAAATATAATTGCTAGAAGAGCAGGAAGACAAATCAATGTTTTAAATCCTCTTTTAGATGCGCATTTAATTACCGGGGATAGGGCAAATGCTGTATTATCCCCCATTTCTACAAAGGGAAATACTATTACGATTAGGAAGTTCTCAAGGGAACCTTTTACAATAGTTGACTTAATCAAAAATCATACGACAAGTTTAGAGGTCGCTTCCCTTATATGGTTAGCGATAGAGTTTGAAATGAATGTTTTAATTTCTGGAGGTACTGCCTCAGGAAAAACAGTTTTTCTGAATGCGTGTATGCCTTTTGTTCCTCCAAGACAGAGACTTATTTCTATTGAGGATACAAGAGAGTTAATGCTTCCTAATTTTCTGTATTGGTGCCCCTTAGTTGTTAGGATAGCCAATCCTGAAGGAAAAGGAGAGGTTTCAATGCTTGATTTGTTGGTGAATAGTTTAAGAATGCGTCCGGACAGAATTGTTTTAGGAGAGATGAGGAATGAAAAACAGGCGGAGGTTTTATTTGAGGCAATGCATACTGGGCATTCAGTTTATAGTACAGTTCACGCTGAAACTGTCGCAGAAACTGTCTCAAGATTAACAAACCCACCATTAAATGTTCCCTCTAATTTACTAGGTGCTGTAGATCTAAATGTTGTTATGTTTAGGGATAGAAAAAGAGGTATAAGGAGAGTTTATCAAGTCGGAGAGTTTCTGGCTGGAAAGAATCAAACAGATTCCAATATTCTTTATAGATGGATGGCACAAAAAGATAAGATTTTGAAACATAATAGTAGCCAGAATTTTATGGAAAAGTTAAGCAGGAATACTGCAATGTCTTCTTCGGATATTGAGGACAGTTTAAGGTATAGAAAGAAGATTTTGAAGTGGATGTGCGATAATGACTTAAGAAGTCTGAAAGAAGTGGGTAAGGTTATGAACCTTTACTATACCAATAGAAAAGAGCTTGATAAGATTATAAAGGAAAAAAATTTAGATAAATTAAAATGAAGTTCAATATTCCTTTTACACTCTCAGATAAAAATATTTTGAAAAAAAAGGTTCACAAATCTAGTAAGGCTTTTAGAAAATTTAAGAAAAGTAATTTGGAAGAGGAGTTAAAAAATTCCAGATCAGGGGTAAATGCTCCAGAATATATTGCTATATCTTTTAGGACATTTTTAATTTCTTTTTTCACCCTTTTAGTTATATTCACATTTGCATTATTTTTTTTAGGGGTCAAAGAGTTTTACCTATATGGCCCTTCCCTATCTTTGATTTTTTCTTTATTTGTTTTTGCCAGGCAAATGACTTATCCGAAAATGTATTCTTCAAGAAAAGCTAAAAGAATAGAGAAAAATTTGATTTCCGTACTTCAAGATATGCTAGTTCAGTTGAGTTCTGGAGTTCCTATATATAAAATTTTGATAAATCTTTCGGCCACAGATTATGGAGAGGCAAGCGATGAATTTAAGGTCGCGGTAAATGAGATCAATTCAGGGATTAGCCAGATAGACGCGTTAGAAAATTTAATAAAGAAGAATAAAAGCGAATATTTTAAGAGAGTTTTGTGGCAAATAAGTAATGGTTTGAGAAGTGGTAGCGATATGGATATTGTATTAGAAGATAGTATAGATAACCTTAATAAGGAGCAAGGAATCCAAATACAGAATTATGGGAATAAATTGAACCCTTTAATAGTTTTTTATATGCTTGTTGCGGTAATAATTCCCTCTTTGAGCATAACTTTCTTGATAATTCTTTCTAGCATGATTGGTATCTCTTCAGAGATTGTGATATTGTTGTTTTTAGGTCTTGGAGTTTTCATAATTCTCATACAAGTTATGTTTTTAGGTTTAGTTAAAACTAGGAGGCCAAGTTTACTATGAATTTAGAAAATTTTTTGCCAGAGAAAATAAGAGAAAGTTATAGTAAGAATCTTAAAAATGCAGGAAAAAGTAATTCGAAGAAATATATCTCTAGAATGATTATTTATAGTATAATTTTTTCCGTAATAGTTTCGGTTGTTGTCTATGTAACCCAAATGCAGGACTCTCTTGTAATTTATTTCACCTTATTTTCTTTTATAGGTGCATTTTTTTTCACACAACTTTTTGTTTATTTCAGTATTTCACTAAAGGCCTCTATGAGAATTAAGAGAATGGAAGAGGTATTTCCAGATTTCATAGGTTTAATGTCAAGCAATCTTAGGGCAGGAATGACAATTGAAAATTCTTTTTTAAATTCTGCCAGACCAGAGTTGTCTCCGCTAGATAAGGAAATTAGAGAGACAGGGAAAGAGATTGCTACTGGGAAAAGTATGGTAGATGCTTTCCAAAATATGACTAATAGGATAGATTCGGAAAAGATAGAAAAGGTCATATCTCTTATAATTTCAGGGTTAAAAACAGGAGGCGATATATCTAACTTACTTCAGAAAACTGCCACAAATATGAGGGAGAAGGATTATTTAGAGAGAAGAGCAGCCTCTAATGTTCTTATGTATGTTATTTTTATTTTTGTGGCAGTTGGTGTGGGTGCACCAGTATTGTTCGGACTTTCTTCTGTTTTAGTAGAGGTTATAATTGAAATTACGGGGCAACTTCCCGATGTTGAGGCAACTCAGCTGAATATGCCTTTAACTATGGAAGGGGTTGACATCTCTATTTCATTCATAATTTATTTTTCACTAGGGTTTATCTTAATTACGGATTTGATTTCCAGCTTATTGATAGGTTTAGTTAATAAAGGGGAAGAAAAGTATGGTTTGAAATACCTTTTCCCTTTGATTATTTTGTCCTTGTTTATTTTTTTCTCAATAAGAATTTTGCTTTCTAAGATATTAATAGAGTCGTTTCTAAGTATTTCATAAATTTTTATGTGTTTTTAATAAAGAAAGATTTATAAAAAAGGAGACATTTGAGGAAGTATGGCAAAAAAGAGTAAGAAGAGTAAACCATCAAGAAGTAAGAAAAAGGGCAAGGGAAGAAAGAGTTTAAAAGAGAAAAGAAGGAGGAAAAGGGTTAAAACAGGTATTAAGGGGATGGATAAATTAATTGATGGTGGTTTTGAAAATAAATCTATCAACTTAGTCGTGGGTGGTTCGGGCTGTGGTAAAACTATTTTTGCTATGCAATATCTTATGGGTGGTTTGAAGAATGGCGAGAATTGTTTGTTTATCACCTTTGAAGAGAATAAGGATGAGTTTTACAAGAATATGGAAGAATTTAACTGGGATTTGAAAAAGTATGAAAAAGAAGGCAAGTTTCATTTTTTGGAATACAGTCCAGAGAAAGTTAATTCTATGATCGAAGAAGGAGGCGGAGAGATAGAGAATATTGTAGTTAGTAACAACATAACTAGAATTGTTGTAGATAGCATAACATCTTTTGCCCTGTTATTTGAAGATGAATTGAAGAAAAGAGAGGCAGCATTGTCTTTGTTTAACATTATTAGGAAGTGGAATGTTACTTCTTTATTAACTCTTCAAGAAAACCCTTCAGAAAGAAGTTCAAAAAGTTCTTCCTTAGAGTTTGAGTCTGACGGGATAGTATTGATATATTTTACCAGAGAGAAGAAAAAGAGGGAGAGATTTATAGAAATTCTTAAAATGAGGGGTACAAATCATTCTACCAATATACATGAAGTTAATCTTAGTGGCAAGTTGGGATTCACAGTTACGAATAAGACACATTCAGAAGGGTTTAAAGGGAATTAGACCTTCATATTTCTAACCAAAAAGCTTATAAATAGTTACCCCTCGATAGTAACAGAATGAAAAGAGAAAATGATAACTTTATGGAAAGAAATCCTGAACCATTATGGGAATATATACCTACGATTGCAGTAATGGGTTTAGGTATTTTGGGATATCATGAAGCTATCGAATATTTAGATGATAGGAATGGGGGATGCATAGGGAAGGTTGTGGAGGATGAGATAAGCGATTCAAGAGGATTTGATGATCTAACAAAAGAAGTAGAGTATAGTATTCCAGAATTAAATTACACGGTTGAAAATGAAAAATAAATATAGTGGGAAAAATAAGAAAATTTTGTCTGATAAGTATAGGTTGCCCCTTAGATTAACAGTAGGTGGTCTTTGTAGCGTTGCTGCAGGTTTTTTGGCAGATGTTAACCCCTTAGAAATTAGAGATGATGTAATGTCAAGGTTTAGGGATGATTCACTGGTTGAAAATGTTGAGCAAGATGAGAGAGATAGCAATTTTTTTATAGATAATCTTCATAACTATGTTCAAAAAGGTTCTATAGATGATTCTCAGGAAGATGAACCTACTATTGACGAAGAGTATGTGGTGCAGGAAGGAGATACATTATCTCATATATCTCTAAGGAAAGGTGTTTCTGTCGAGAATATTGCCAAGGCAAATAATATTGCAAATGTTAACGCTATAAGTAATGGACAAAAATTAATAATCCCTTACGGTCAAGATGGCGAGGCTGAAAGAACTTTTGAAGATGGGGATGGTTCTGGAAGTTTGGAAGAGACTGTTAGTGAAAGTTATCGGTCTCCGGCCGATAATCGGGGTCAGGAAGTAAAAGAAAGTGATGAAATATATAATAATTTAGAAAGGTTTATTGGTAAACCTTATGGTCCAATATATCCTACAGGAGAAGATGAAGGTAAAGAAATGTATGATTGTGTTAGTTTAATTATAGATTTTGCGAAAGAGCAAGGAGTCAATCTAACTGGAAATCAAGGTGATCAATTTTATCATAGACATATGGATCCCGTAACAACCTTAAATCCAGATAATCATGATTTAGATGGCATAAAAACAGGAGATATAGTTATTATTGGGCATCAGTATCCTCTTGGAGAGGGAGGAATATCAGGAGAACATTTAGGTATTGTTGGTAAGGTAGATGGTGAAGATACCACTATGGTTCACGCTTCAGGATGGTATTCAGAAGACAGGGAAAGGTACGGGGGAGATGGGGTTAAAGAGGAAAATTTGTTGGGGTATTTAGAAAGTAGAAAAATTAACGATAAGATGGATCACATGTTCATAGGAAGATTAAAAGATTAAATGACAAACATAAAACTTAGTTTTGAGAAAAAAGATGTTAGGAATTTTTGGGAAAATTTAGATGAATTGAGAAATTACGCTCCGGGTGGACATATTAATTTTTATGTGGATCCTATGATGAGTCCCACTATTTTAAGCCAGTTATCTGGGAATTCTAAATTATATGAATTGTTTGACCATGAAACAAATGTTGCTAGGAATTTATGGAAAGGATTTGAGACAGGTTTGGCAAACCACTTGTTTGATGTCTATATGAATGAGGTTGAACTTGCAAATGATCTAAAAATTATAGATTCAAGAACAGTCGAGTTGAAAGAATCCCTGAAAGATATTTTTGAAAAGAGAGGGAATATGTATGGTCCTGAAACAAAATATAAATATTTAGGAAAATATCTTATTTAGATATATTTTAGGGTTTATAGATAAATTCATCAATTTTATCTTTTGCTTTTTCTCTTTTTTCCTGATGCTCTTTCAAGAAAGTATTTATTTTTTCAATAAGTATGTCTTTTAATTCTCCTGTCAACATTTCTCCTGATTCATATTTTCCCTTAATTTCAGCCAATTTTTTATCATCTGGTTCAAAAAGCATTCTTAGGTATTGGAAAGAAACATCGACATCAGTTCTTCCTCCTTTCTCTCTATGCTCCTCTATAGTGTTTTGGCCTCCTGAATACGCATATTTCTTTATTTTATTTTCTACTTCTTCTTGGGAATCTGTAGTGAAAATGTTGTTGTTACCCTTGCTTGTGCTAGCTTTTCCCTCGCCTTCACCTACTAGTGGTGGTAAAAATCTCCCATGAAGTATTGACGGTTTGTAAAAATTTAATTTTGGATAAACATCTCTGGCTACCCTAAAATGGGGATCTTGATCTATACCTAGAGGTATTAAACAAGGTATATTTTTCCCTTCCAAAACGCTAGGTAATATTGCTGGAACTGCTTGCATTGATGTGTAGAAAATACTACCTATGTTATTTTCATTTGTAAATCCGAAACTAGATTTTACCGTTGAAAATGTTATCTTTTTAGATATCTTTACGGCCTCAGGGTACATCAATCCAGAGTGTTTAGTGTCAATCAAAAAGTGTGTTTTTTTGGGATCAAAACCAAGAGCTATAACATCCAGCATGTTTTCTTTCGTCCATTCCTGAATTTCATCATATGACTTATCTTTGAACAAAAATTTTTCATCATCTGTAAATTGGAACCATAATTCTACATCAAATTTATCTTGCAACCACTTAACAAACTTCCATGTTTGCAAATGCCCTAAGTGGATTGGTCCTGATGGGCCACAACCAGTATATAAGAAAAATTTGTTGCCTTTCTCAAATTCATCTAGTAACCATTTTAAATCTCTGTGTGCAAAAAATACTTTTCTTTTAAGCATGAAATGCAAGTCACCTGTATGTTTCTTCAATCTTTTGAGTAAGTTATCTGTTAGTTTAGAAACCCCAAATTCTTTCACTAATTTATCATAATCTATATTCCCCTGAACTTCATAAGGGGTAACTTGAAATTCTTTTCTTGCCATAAAAACCATTAATAATCTTTATTTATAAAACTTGCGAGTTCACACCATTATTTTCTTGAAAGATTTTAGGTAAAAATTGAACAGTACAAATTTAAGATCGATTTGTCGACATGGGGAAGATATCTTATTATTTTGGTTTTATTATTTTGATATTGAAAAGATTTAAATATAGCTTTTTCATTGTTAAGTTATGATAAAAAGAAAATGGTGGTTACTGTTGTTTGTAAGTGTAACATTGATGTTATCTTTTGTTTCAGCTGAAATGTACATTAGCGAACCCGATCCAGTTTATAATTATGGTGATGAGTTAAATTTTAATGTTCGTATATTTGAAGAAGGTGACGGCCCTTTTGAAATTAGGTTAGTGTGTGGTAGCGATGAAAAGAGTTTGGTTTATGATTCTCAGTTAGTTGTTGAAGATAATAAGACAGTGGAGAAAAGTTACACTCTTTCTAATGATTTTTTGAAAGATATGGATGGAATTTACAATATTGAAGCTAGTTATAATAATGAAAGTGTGAAGGGAAGCGATTTTGAAATTACAAGAGATATAGAGGTTAGCTTAGGTAGAGATAGAATAGTTAGAAAAGTAGGGGATGTAGTTGAGATTTATGGTGATGCTGTTAAAGAAAACGGGGATGATGTTGATGGGTTTTTAAATTTCTCTTTAAAGGAAGCAGATTTAAATTTGATAAGAGAAGTAAGGGGTGGAGATTTTTTTATTGATTTTACATTACCGGTAGTAGAACCCGGTAATTATTCTATGAAATTTAATGTTTATGAGAAAGACGGAGAAATTACAAATTATGGTACTGGCTCTATACCTTTAACTGTTGAACAGACAGCTACAAATTTGGAAATTATTTCTAATGAGTCCGTAGTTCCGGGCGAGAATTTTGTTTTAATGTCTGTTATTCTTGATCAGGTAGGGGAAATTATGGAGGGAGAAATAGGCCTTATTATTATGGGAAAAGAGGAAAGCATTTATCAAGATATTGTTGATTCAGGAGATGAGGTTTCTTTACCAGTTAGTAATACTGAAGAACCAAATTTCTGGCAGATTGAGGCTAATGGTTCTGGACTAGGTGACAGAAAGGTTGTCGATGTTGAGGAATTGGAAAAGGCAAATTTTGATATTAGAAATGAAACCTTGCATATAGAGAATATTGGAAATGTAGAGTATCAAAGATCAATAAAGGTTTTAATAGGTGATGAGAAAGTAGTTAAAAATATTAATTTGGGTGTAGGCGACAGTATGGCGTTAAAGTTATCGGCTCCTGAAGGGGAGTATAATGTTACGGCAACAGATGGTATGGAAACATTTTCAGGATTTATATATTTAACTGGGCAGGTAGTAGGTGTGGATGAATTTAGAGAAAGTGCAGGATTAATTGCTAAATATCCTGTTGTTTGGACATTCCTTATACTTGTATTGGGGGGGCTTATTTTTGTATTGTCGAAAAAAATGGTTAGGAAAAAATCCTACTCTTATCCTGTAGAAAATGATAGTAAGGAGAGAAAGAAAAGTTCTCATAATATGCAAAAAGAGGAAGGGGAAAAATCAAGCGATGGATTAGACGAAAAGCAAAAGGTTTTGGATGTAACAGATAAAAAAGTTAACTATGCAGAGCATTCTTTGGTATTAAATGGTAGTAAGGAGGATGTAGCAGTCTTAACTTTAAGAATTGATAACGGAAATGACAAAGGTAAAATAAAAGAGATTATTGATATGATTAACGAGAATAATGGTGCAGCTTATGAAACTTCTGACTATTTATTCGGGATATTTTCTTCACTAACTACTAAAACTTTTGAAAATGAGATGTTAGCTATAGATACTGCTAAAAAAATTAAAGAGGGGATTAAAGATGATGAAGAAATTAAGTATGGTGTGGGATTAAATTCGGGACAGTTAATTTTGGAAAAGAAAGATATTTTGAAATTTACTAATGTGGGCAGCACTATAAATATGGCTAAAAAAGTAGCAGGACTTGCAGATAGTGAGATTTTGCTATCGGATGACTTTTATAAGAAGGTAGGAAGCGAGATTAAGGCAGAAAAAGAGAATAGAAAAGGTATGCAGGTTTATAACGTAAAAAAAGTGGGTGATAGGAAAAAATATAAAAAATTTATAAATGAATTTTTAGAAAGAAACAAGGGCGATGTTAACGGTTTGGGAAAAGAGTAAAATTCTATTTTCGTTCACCGACTTATAGATAAAAGATAATTTTTAAATATGACTAAGAAAAAAAAGATAAAGAGGTTTAAGCCAGGTCTGCTTATTTTTGATTTTGACGGCACAATAGTTGACACTAAGTCTTTATATTATAAAAATATGTTAAAAAATTTGAAGAAATATGGTTATGATAGAAAGGAAATAGATGAAGCTATTGATTTGGGCCTTAAGTTAAAAGAAACTTTAGAAAAAATAGGTTTTTCTTGGCTATATAGGTGGTGGTTAAATAGAAGAATTATGAAAGATATCTTGAAAGATGTAAAGGGTGTCAAGAAATGTAAGGATGTATCTATATTGAGAAAAATAAATTACGAAAAGATATTGGTAACTAACTCCTCCCCAGAGATTGTCAATTTGATTTTGAAAGATCTTAATCTAGAATCTTACTTTTCTGAAATTTACACTGCTGATGATTTTAATACTAAAGAAGAGTTTATTGAGAATTATCTAAAGGATAGAAAAATAAATAGAAAAAAATGTATGTATTTAGGAGATAGGGTTGTTGATGTCAGGATAGGTAAGAATGTTAATTGTTTAAGTGTGGCTGTAACTTCGAAATGTGCGTGGGATTCTAGAAAAGAACTGGTTGATGCGGAACCTGATATTATAATTGACGACTTGAAAGAGTTAAAAGATATTTTAAAATAGTGGGAATGTATTTATATCTATAAAAAATGTTATTTTGTAACAATTATATAATAATTAATTATTTAAACTATGTTTTCTTATAATTTTAATGAAAATCCCTGGCCAATTGGAGGCAGTAATTATTCCTACAGGAAATAGTACTGAGAGTGAGAGGAGAGCTAGGAAAGCGGTTCAAGAACATGAGAAGTTTCCTAAAAAGGTTATTGTATCGGGATCTAGAGAAGATTTAGGATGTCAATACAGAAATATTTATGAGATTTTAAGGGAGGGAGGGGTAAAAGATGATGAAATTGAAGTAAATTATGCAAATAATACTTTAGAGAATGTTTTAAATTCTTTAAAAAAATTAGATGGCCATGTGAAAATTGTTTCCAATAAGACACATTTATCTAGATTTAGGAACGATATAAATTATTTGAAAAGACCAATTATTCCGCAAGGTGACGAGGAGTATGCTTTGCCTGAAGATTTAGATGTTGATTATATTCCTGTTGGATCTGAAACAATGGCTGAAAAAATTTATGGGGTAATAGCTCTTTTTAACGAGAGATATAGATTATCCAAAGGTGTTGAGAATGCGTTAAATATGGGTAGAAAAGACCCCCTTAGACCTGTCAAAGATATGTTTAATAATTTTTATGATAATTTTAGGGGAAGAGAGAGTATTAATCTTAAGGCTTTATCTCAATCTCATTAATTTTATGCTTTGTGTAATTTTGAATTAACTCTTTACCCCTTTCTATCAAAATACTTTTCTTACTATCTTTTTTCCAAGGTCTTATAAGAGCTGTTGGCCCTGGTTGT
>Ga0207421_10008176_pt1 | contig 10936 bp, 9 predicted proteins | sample SodLakKL_010_SED_4_FD_187542 | JGI IMG/M metagenome (GOLD analysis project Ga0207421, IMG submission 187542) | Alkaline sediment microbial communities from Lake Tanatar, Kulunda Steppe, Russia - 8KL_010_SED (SPAdes) (version 2) | ecosystem: Environmental > Aquatic > Non-marine Saline and...
TTTTTCTCTCTTATTTTATCTTATTTAACAGGAGAAATATATGCATATACCCAAAACTTAAATTGCGGGGAATTTCTTTGATAATCAGGGTCTATTCCTTTTATTTCCTTTGAGATGTAACAGCTATTGTATAACTTGATTATTCTTTGATTAAGTCAATTTCTCTTCGAAATAATGCCTTTTCGAAAATTATTTGGTAAGAAGTCATAAAAGTTGTCAACAACCCCGTCCCCCTGACAACTTTTTGTTTTTTAATTTGCTTAATGGTATACTAAATAGTGTTTTGCCTGCGTTGTCAAAAAATAACAAATAATAGTAACGATAATTATTTATGATATAATGTTATCCGGGTGGTGGGTTTTGTTTTGGAAGCAATAAACGAGTTTTTTAAGTACTTCTGGGAAATACGGGAATCTGTTTTTACCATGGCTACCCGCCATGCCTGGATGTCATTGCTAGGGGTTTTGATCGGTATTTTTACCGCCGTTCCAATGGGCATATTTGTCTCCAGGAATCAAAGATTAAGTAGCCTGGCTATCGACTTAGCCGGAATGCTTTATACAATCCCTTCTTTAGCTGTCCTCGGGTTTTTCCTTCCCTTTCTCGGCCTGGGCTGGATGCCAACCATTGCTGCATTAGTAATATATTCATGGCTGCCAATTCTAAGAAATACCTGTACCGGGATTGTAGGTGTAGATGCTTCTATTAAAGAAGCAGCAAAAGGAATGGGCGCCACCCCTTCACAGCTTTTAATCCGGGTGGAACTGCCTTTAGCTATGCCGATTATCATGGCAGCAATCAGAACGGTTACCGTTTTAACCGTGGGCATCACCACCATGGGCGCACTGGTCGGCGCAGGGGGTATGGGCAATTTAATTTTCCAGGGCATTTCAATGATGGACAACAATTTAATTTTGGCCGGCACTATTCCTGTTTCGTTAATGGCTGTGCTGTTCGATCAACTTTTAGGGCTGTTAGAGCGCAAGCTTCAAGCGGTGACAGGAGTTTCCTAAGCTCCCGGAATAGCTGGCAAACCAGCTATTTAATAAATATATAAAACAAAAAGCATTCAAGGTTAGGGGGGATGAGCTTAACCGGGAGAATTAGTTTAATCAAACTAACAAACCAAACTGTTAAAAAAATAGGAGGAAGAAATGAAAAAGAACAGTAAGTTTTTTGCCTTGATGTTAGTAGTAGTTTTTGCAGTAAGTATTTTTATGGTTACCGGGTGTGAAGGTGAAGAAGCACCTGAAGACACCGAGGATGAAGCGGCCGGTGAAATTGTTATAGCCGGAAAGCAGTATGCAGAGGGACTGGTTTTAGGCTACCTGGCTGCTCATATTATCGAAGCCAATACCAACATGGAAGTCGACACCGGTAAAATCGGCATGGGCCCGACTGAAATGCTGCACCCGGCAATCCTGGAAGAGCAAATCGACCTTTACCCTGAATATACGGGGACTTCCTGGATGGTAGTTTTGGAAGAAGATGAAATGCCCGAACATGACGTAATTCATGGCAAGGTTAAAGAAGCCTACGAGGAAGAATTTGGCCTGACCATTACAGATCCCCTGGGTTTTGAAAACACCTTTGCCATTGCTGTCACAGAAGAAACTGCAGAAGAATATGGAGTAAGCACACTTACCGAGCTCGGTGAAGTAGAAGGATTGACCTTTATCGGCGACTCCACTACCTTTACCCGTGAAGATGCTTACCTCGGCCTGGAAAGGGTCTACGGCTTCGATATGGAACAGGTAGTTGTTGACACCGCCCTGTTTTATGAAGCTTTAGATCAGGGTGAAGGCGATGTAACCACTCTCTTCTCCACCGATGGTCGCTTAAAAGAATACGGCTTTGTAGTGCTCGAAGACGATAAAAACTTCTTCCCGCCCTACGATGCAATGTATGTAGTCCGTCAGGAAATTCTCGATCAGTATCCACAAGTCCAGGAGGCCCTGGAACCACTCTTCGGGCTTATCGACGAGGAAACAATGATTGAACTCAACTACCAGGTTGAGGTTGAGCAAAGGGAAGCAGAAGATGTAGCCATTGAATTTTTAGAAGAACAAGGGCTTATCTAAGATACAGAGAGGCGGAATACTGATGACCCGTGATATCAGTGTAGAATTGCAAAATGTAGACAAAATATATGATGTGGCCAAAGTAGTTGATGGGGTTAACCTGTCAATTAATAAGGGCGAGGTTTTAGTTTTGATCGGACCTTCCGGGTGCGGCAAAACCACCACCTTAAAAATGATCAACCAGCTAATTCCACATACTTCAGGCAAGATACTGGTTAACGGGGAAGATGTGACGAAGCTCGACCCGGTCGAGCTTCGTCGCTCCATCGGATACGTGATCCAGTATATTGGATTGCTTCCCCATTTAACCATCGAAGAAAACATTACTTTTGTTTTGCAATTAACCAAACGGCCCAGGAAGGAACAGCATGAAAAGGCTTTAGAGCTGGTCGAAAAAGTAGGCCTCCCCGAGGAGTTCCTGAAGCGTTTCCCCAGGGAACTAAGCGGCGGTCAACAACAGCGGGTCGGAGTGGCCCGGGCGCTTGCCGGCGATCCGGCAATTCTCCTAATGGACGAACCTTTCGGCGCCGTTGACCCCCTGACCAGGGAACAGCTGCAAAATGAGCTGCTGCGCCTGCAGGAAGCCATTCAAAAAACTATTGTTTTTGTTACTCATGATATGCAGGAAGCTTTCAAGATTGGCAACCGCATTGGCATTATGAAAGAAGGTAAGCTGGTGGCCATGGGCAGCTCCATGGAAATCATCAAGACAGAAGATGAATTTGTGCAAAACTTTATCGGCCGGGGCGCACTTTTTGATGTGCTCGATAATATCCCGGTTACAAGGGTTTTGAAAAAAGACGTTCCCACTGTCCGGGAAGGAGATTTCTTGAATCGTAATGCCGACCTGAACGGCTGGGAAAATGTTTTTGTCCTTGATAACAAAGGGGTTTGCCATGGTTATGTCCCCCTCGAAAACCTCGATTCATCGGGTAAAATTACCAGTGACAAATTGCTTTCGCTGTCTGGTTCCTGTCCGCCCGATCTTTCCATAAAAAAAGCGGTGGAAGAAATGCTTTACGGGGGGCGCACCTGGATTCCTGTTGCCGATAGCAACGATATCTTCCAGGGCATTGTTACCTTTGATTCCTGTGCTAACCTGCTTTCGGAAGAAGGTGGCAAGTAACTATGGATGTATTTATGCAGGCATGGATGTATTTTATAAACCGGAGAGAATACATGTTTGAAACCCTGGCCGACCATTTTATACTGGTAATTTGGGCCACAATTATAGTAATTCTCATCGGCGTGCCCGTGGGCCTTTTAATCTCGCGCACTAACCGCTTAAAAGAAATTGTGATCGGCACAGTGGGGATGTTCTATACCATTCCGATCCTGGCGCTGCTAGGCTTTTTAATTACCATAATGGGTGTGGGAACCTATCCGGCCCTGCTGGCCCTGGTATTATACGGCTTGTTGCCGGTAGTCCGCAATACCTGTGTCGGGATTATCCAGGTCCCCGAGATGGCCAAGGAAGCCGCTATCGGCATGGGGGCCAACAATTTACAGCTGCTTTTTAAAGTGGAAATCCCTTTATCTTTCCCGGTTATATTTGCCGGCATTCGCACCGCCATGGTAATGAACTTTTCACTTGCTACTTACGCGGTATTTATCGGCGCCGGGGGGATGGGACGCATTATCATGCAGGGGATCCGCACTTACAATACCGGAATGCTGCTTGCCGGAATCATCCTGGTAGTTGTCGCCACCGTGTCACTTGATCGCCTGGTGGGTTTGATTGATAATCGCATTCAAAGGCGTTTCAGCCTGGTCGAGTAAACCCTTTGATTTGCCAGCCTGTTCCTTTTAGATTATGGGTTATATAAAAAGACTTGCTTTTTGCCGGGTGAAAGCAAACCGGAAGCCATCTCCACAGGATTTATCTCTGAAATTACCCCTTTGCGTTTCACCTTTTCCCGGGAAATATTTAAATCACATTACCAGGATTCCATATTTTCTTTGGATCCCAGGCTTCTTTTACTTTCTGTAGCGAGCGGACATACCCAGATGGTGCTGCCCTCAAAAAAGTATTCCTTTTTAATTTTCCTATCCCGTGCTGCAGATCAACCGTTCCTTGTGTGTAAGCAGCCTGCCGGGCCCACTGCTCTAAAATTCTAAGCCCTTTTTCATATTGCAGGATGTCTTCAGCCAAAATATTAGCCCGCAGGTGACTTCCTGTTACATGACCAAACATGGCCCCCTTGAGGCCTTCCTTGTTTAGATCAGCTTCGTATGCGGCCACTACATCTTCGAGGTCGCTGTTTCCCTGGTAGAGGTACGCCTCCAGTCTTTTTAGCTGCGGTTCATTTTTCATCTGTTCATCGGCAAATAAATTAACGCATTCCACGGCACCATGGCGGATAGCCCGCAATTTTTCAATTTCGGCTTCCCCGGTAACCGCCCAGGTCCGGTCCGGATCACTTCTGTGCTGCACAGCCATTTCCATGAGCACATCCGCCACCTCTTCGATCACATCCTCTGCCCGGCTGTGAACTTCCAGGTAAAGCATTGCTTCTGTATCAGCGGGGATAGCTGGGCCTTCCTTTAGCCCGTTAACCCGTTCTTTATATTTAATTAAAAGCTCAATCGTGCTGCGATCAAGGTATTCTGCCGCAGCAAGGTCGGCTCTGCTCACCTTAAGCCCCGTTTCCATAAGCTGCCTGCTAAATTTGAAAAGATCCTGCCGGTTTTCGAAAAAAAACATAAAACCCCACATTTCAACCGGCCTGGGCTGCAACCTTAAAGTCAGTTCAGTTAGAAGGCCAAAGATTCCTTCTCCGCCCAGGATCACCTCAAACAGATCACGATAAGTACTCATTAATGAAACCCGGTCGTTTCCACGGCTCAGGGTTTTAACCTTTCCATCGGCCTGCATTATCCGCACCGCTTCGATATGCTCGCTTGTTTCACCGTAAAGCGCGGCAGTGAGACCTTTGGCGTTAGAGGAAGCAATCCCCCCCAGGGTGGCGGAAGTTTCGGTGGGATCGGGGGGCCAGAACAGTTCCCGCTCGCTTTTCAGAGTTTTAATTACTTTGCGGAGCTCTTGAAGGGTAATCCCCGGTTCTACTTTAAGCAGGTGTGATCCCGTTTCCGTCTGCAGGTATTCATTGACCCGGTTCATCCTGGATAAGTTAAGGATATGGCCGCTTTCAGGAACCGCTCCGCCAGCCAGGCCGGTTTTAGCTCCCTGGGCAGTAACCGGAATCCCGTTTTTCCCCATTGCAGAAATTATTTCAGCAGCTTCTGCCTCGGATCCGGGGAAAGAGATGCTCTGCGCTTTTCCAATCAACCTGGATTCATCGCTTAAGTAATCTTTATATCGATCATTAATTGAAAAAACCAATTCTTGTGCCATCAGCCCTCAATCTTTCCGCTCTTAATAAAAGTACCGCTTTGCCTTTAAAGCCAGGTTCATCAATTATCTTCCTTAACCAAACGGACCAGTTCATCAAAAATTTTTTCGTAATCGTCAATTACTGCCAGGTCTGAAGCCCGGATAATAGGCGCACCCGGGTCGGTATTAATAGCGATGATATACTTGCTTTTCTCAATCCCCGCATAAAAGGCCGCAGCGCCGGACACCCCGGCAGCAATACATAAATCCGGTTTGGTAATGGCCCCTGAAACCCCGATCAAAGATTTAAGCGGAGCCCAGGCCTGCATCACTACCGGGCGGCTAACCCCAAACTCCGCCCCGATCGCATCTGCCGCCGCTTTTGCTTTCTCAAGGCCGGCGGCATTTTTTACCCCTCTTCCGGCAGCAAGGATGAAGCTTGCTTCTTCTAAGCCGGCAGTCGTTTCTGTTTCCGTAAAGTTATAGGAAACGATGCCGCTATTATTTTCAGCTACCTGTTCGACATTTTTTAAGTCGGGTTCGTCTACCTGCAGCTCTTCTTTTTTCAGTGCTTGCACCGGAACCGGTTCTGCGGCTCCCCTGGCCGGGGAAATGCAGAAAGGTTTCTTCCTGAGGGCAAATTCTGCCTGCATGTAGTTGTTATAAACTGCTTTGCGAAAGATTAGCTCTTTACCGGGTTGCCAATCATCTGCCTGATCGATCCCCAGAACATCTACCAAAGAACTACCCTGCATACGGCTGGCCAGGCGTACTGAAAGTTCACTGCCGCTGTAGCTGCCCGGGAAAAGATAAAGATCCGCCGGCTGTTCTTTTTCAAGCGCACAGAGAAGTTCCAGCGCTGCTTCCGGATAATACCTTTTCATTTTAAGCAAAACAAGCTGCCGGGTAGGCGAAAACTTGATTAAATCATCTTTTTCAGCTTCATCTGCATAAAAGATAATTGTTTTCCCTGCACCACAGGCGGGGAGATTAGCATTAATGAAGCCGTTCACTTCTTCTGCCAGGGTATGAAATGTTTTTGCACATCCATTGAGCACCAGCGTGTATTTCATGGCCTGTTTAACCTTTCTTATTTCAACCTTCTTTTAAGGCAGGATTCATAAAGGGACTTCGCTTTTTGGGCCGGGTTTTCCCCTTCGATAACCCGGCTCTCCCTTTGGTGACTGACCGGTGCCAGCCCCTTCAAGCGTAAATTTTGTGAAGCTTCTTCCATCACGGAGCCAATTACAAATTCATTTATATCCAAAAGTTCGACCGGTTTTTTCCCGTGCTCAACCTTATCCTTCAGGGTAGGCACCCGCAGGTAAGTTCCCGGGGCATTGCCTACCGAAAGAACCATGGGCGGAGTAACCGTTTGCTCTAAAACCCCGCCATCAACCGCAGAGATTACTTTTAGAGAGTTTGCTTCATCAGTACCGGGGGTTTCAACTGCCGTGACCCGGGTAATACACGGCCACCCCAAATTCTCTGCCACCAGCAGGGGGGTCTTTGCATTGTCACCGACTCCGCCCTGGCAACCCATGACCACCAGGTCTGCCTTCTCGCTTTCTCTGGCAAAGGTAGCAAGTGCTGCCGCAATAACTTCGGGCATAAAGCGCAGGTCGTAGCTGTTTTCCATGCGCACTATTTTATCAAAACGAAGGGCGGCCAGGGTTTTTAAGTGCGTATCGGCCTGTTTGCCGTCAACAGTGATCGCAGTTAAATGAAAAGCACGATCTGCTTTTTTCAACTGATCGGCATACTTAAGGGTAAGCTCCAGGGCGCTTTCGTCGTAAGGGTTCAGCATTGTTTTGACATAACCGGTTTCTACCCGGAAATGATCGTCTGCCGCCCAATCACTTCCGGGCATCTGGTCCAGGTCGGGGACGATTTTAAAGCAGGTTAAGATTTTAAGCTTATTTATCAGGATAAATCGTTCCTTTGTTCATGATTCCCTCCGGGTCGAAAGCTCTTTTCAAGGTTTCTAAGATATAGTAAGAGGAACCGTATTCATCTTTAATCCAGGCACTTCTATGCTTGCCTACCCCGTGGTGATGGCACATGGAGCCGCCTGCTTTAATAGTTTCTTCAACGATGATTTTCTTGATCGGCAGGTGGTATTTGCTGATTTCCTCTTTCGGGCTGCAGTCGACCACGTTGTAAAAGTAGACAAAGTACATGTTGGTTCCGTTCAGGTAGCTGTGCGAAGAGTGGCCGCCGATTAAAGTAATATCCGGGATTTCGTTGCGGATCCGTTCCACGCAAACCTTGTAGATATCATAAATCTTGTCCCAGGTCGCCGAAACTTCAGTGGTGTTGCTGATATTTTTGGTGGCGTAAATTTCTTCCCTTTCCTCGGCAACCTTGGATACGTCCCAGTTCAAGTTATCAAACCAAACCTGGATCAGCCTGGGTTCCACCTTCTCGCACTCTTCGTACTGCTCCACGATTTCCTCCATTGCCTTTCCGGTTGCCTCCGCCAGAGGTTTTGGCCCTTCAGCCATGAGAATGAGCACACACTTGCCTTCGGCAAAATGGGAAAAATGCTGGGCTCCGTCTTCTACATCATATAAACGGGCAACAGACGGTTTATAGCCGCTAACCATTATTTCGCGGAGAATTTCAAAACCGGTTTTCATGTTATCGAGAGTATAGCCTAGCAGGTAATTGTTCTCCGGCATGAATTTATGAATTTTAACGGTTACTTCGGTGATATAGCAGAGTGCACCTTCGTTGCCGATTACAACATGCCTGATATCCGGGCCTGCCGCCCGGCGGGGAACACTTTTAATCCAGGCGATTTCTCCGTTTGGAAAAACCGCTTCCAGGCCTACTACCATATCTTCAATACCCCCGTAAAGAGTGGAAAACTGCCCGATGCTCCTGGTTGCCACCAGGCCGCCCATCTGGGCCAGGGGCTTGGACTGGGGAGAGTGACCGGTAGTATAACCCTGTTCCCGTAATTGATCCTCCAAAGTCTGCAGGGGAACCCCGCACTGGCAGGTAGCCAGCATATTATAGGGATCAATGCTTACAATTTGGTTCATCCCGGAGCCGTCTACAACAATGGAATTTTCAACTGCGGTTTCCAGCCCGCCCTCAGTAGCTGAATCGCCGGTCCTGGGAACTACATTGATTCTATTATCGCCGGCATACTTAAGAAGCGAGGCAACTTCTTCTTTATTATGAACATAAACGACAGCTGCCGGAAGCGGCTGAGTATAATACCCGTGGATTTCTTCAAATCTTCTAAAGCGGTCAACACTGCTGTCTTTGAGCACCTGCTCATCAGTGACCACATTCTCTTCACCAAGCATCTCTACCAGGCTTTCGATGATTTTTTCTTTCGGTACTGATAACATTGTTCAAGTCTCCTTTTTAGCTATCTAAGATTTACGGTTTAAAAATTAGCTGCTCCCCGGCTTTTTAAAAAACTAATTGAAACCGGCCGGACCGGGTATGCATTTATTTCCGAGAACTTTTGTGACTGGCTTCGGTTCAACTAAAAATTGGATAAGATTTTTTGAGCACCTGGTCGGTATAACCGGTGATTGACCGGTATACTTCTTCATTCATCTGTTTGTACAGGTTAGCATTTTCTGTAACCGGTTCAAACCGATCTCTGATCCTTACCATATTATGTATCGCTTCCTTGTAATCACTGTATATGCCGCAGGCAAGGGCGGCGCTGATAGCAGCGCCCATTCCGGCGGCGCTGTTAACCTCGTTGCGGCAGGCCGGCAGACCAAATACGTCGGCAAAAATCTGCATGAATAAGTCGCCGTTCGAACCCCCGCCGGAAACAATTATATTTTTTATCTCCAGTCCAAGCTCATCGCACATTGCCCGGGCATTATTATTCATGGTTAAAGCTATTCCTTCTAAAATTGAACGGTACATGTGAACCCCGGTATGCCGGCCGTCGAAGCCAATCATTAAACCTTTTTTGTAAGGGGCGGAGGGCGGGGCAAGCCATTCAAGTACGGTCATTAAACCTTCGCTGCCGGCAGGAATGGCAGAAGCTTTCTGGTTTAAATATTTTTCCACGGGAATGCCCTGCGTTTCTGCTTTGCTGGCGGTTTCTTCACCAAGCAAATCGATCATCCAGCTAACAGTCCACATTCCACGGCGAATACCTTCGCTTTCATAAAGGTATTTATTGGGTACGGATGCAAGGTTGGCAAAAAAATTCCGGGCCTCTTTTATATTTTCATGGCCGTGGACCATGGAAGCAATATAGGTCCCTAAGGATACAAGCACTGTTTTTCCGGGAAGCAATCCCGCTCCCAAGGCTTCCACAGCCTTGTCGTTGGCAGTTATCGCTACGGGAATACCTTTTGGTATACCGGTAACTTCTGCTGCTTTTTCAGTAACATATCCGGCGATGGTAGTCGGCATCTGCAGGTCGAATAGCATTTCCCGGGGAATATTATATTCTTCAAATACTTCCGGGTTCTCACTCCACTGCCAGGTATCTTTGTCAAAAGGCCAGGGGCCTTCATAATTTGACGCCGTATCAACAAATTCTCCTGTTAAGCGGTGGGTGATGTAACCCGATGAAGTGGTCACATATTTAACCCTGTCATCTTCATGTTCATACGGCCGGGAGAGCCTTTCGTCCATCCAGCTCATTACCGGCGCCGCCAGGGTGCCGTCTTCTTTTAAAAGAGCCCTGCAGCAGCGAATCGTGCATAGCCCGAGCCCGATTATTTCTTCCCGCTTACCGGGAAATCGTTCCATTGCCTGTCTGCTGGCCTGCACAAGGGAGTCCCATAGATCATCGTCCGGGTGCTCCACTATTCCCTGCCTGGGCATATGCATTGGTTTTAAATCCTGCTTTCCCTGGCAAACTATGTTGCCGTGCAGATCAAATATTACAACTTTGGTGCTTTGAGTCCCTCCGTCTACCCCGATGATGTACTTATTTTGCATTCCAAACCTCCTGCCAGTCCAAGTCTTGTTTTATTTATTCTGGTTGAACGAGTTGCTACTTGCCGGAGATCATCTTACCAGGTAACCACCGTCAACCACCAAAATATGACCATTTACGTAATCTGAAGCTTTGCTGGCCAGGAAAACCATCGCTCCCATTAAATCAACTGCTTCCCCCCAACGGTTTGATGGTAAATGGTCAATTACTTTTTGGTTCGCAGCATGATCATTCCTGGTATCTGCTGTAAGATTTGTTGCATAGTAACCGGGAGCAATCCCATTAACCTGGATGTTATAGGGGGCCAGTTCGTCACAGTAAGTCTTTGTAAATCCGACCAAACCATGCTTGGTGGCAGCATAAGCCGGTGATCGCTGCCCCCCAAGGAAAGAAAACATGGAACATATGTTAATGATCTTGCCGCTTCTTTGAGGAATCATCTTCTTAGCTGCCTCATAACTCAGTTCAAAAGGAGCGGTTAAATTAACCTCGAGCATCCAGTCCCATTCTTTTCGCCCGAAATCAAGAACATCCGGGCAATTCTTTAAAACCCCGGCACTGTTCACCAGTATATCTAAAGCACCGAAAGCT
>Ga0207421_10008177_pt1 | contig 10936 bp, 11 predicted proteins | sample SodLakKL_010_SED_4_FD_187542 | JGI IMG/M metagenome (GOLD analysis project Ga0207421, IMG submission 187542) | Alkaline sediment microbial communities from Lake Tanatar, Kulunda Steppe, Russia - 8KL_010_SED (SPAdes) (version 2) | ecosystem: Environmental > Aquatic > Non-marine Saline and...
GATAATGTAGGTTTTTTACGCCGGCAAGCCGTTTTTCGTTCATCGTGAAATCTTCTGAAGCCGTGGTGGTATGTTGTACTTTATATACCGTGACCTGATGTCCGGTGCCCGCAAGCATCCGGGCGATCACCAGGCCATCTCCACCATTGTTGCCCATGCCACAAAACACCCGGACCTGCCTTTTGTGTTTCATATGTCGCCGAATCCACTCATAACACTTTTTCGCTGCACGCTCCATCAGCTCAATAGAGGCCACGGGTTCATTTTCAATGGTATAACGGTCAATTTCACGGATTTGTGCAGCCTGAAGGATCTTCATGACATCGGGTTTTTGTAATTGTTGTCGTGATGCGTAGCTTTGCATGCAGGGATTAACGGCAGCCAGGTATTGCATGTACAACAAATGGCGCAAGAGCATATGGTCAGAAAACTGCCGCTAAGCGTCTTGTATTCAAAGATACTGCCTTTTTGCCGGAATCACAACGCTTACCTTAATAATCTGGAGTCTTATGTCAGCATCAACGCACACAGGGAATTGTCATGAATTGTATCTGCCTACAGCATATCTGCCACCACTGGAGTACATGCTGTACCTTGTCCGTGCCCGCACCGTTCGGATTGAACTGCATGAGACATGGCCAAAACAGACCTGGCGCAACCGGTGCAGCATCATGACAGCGAATGGCTTGCTTGACCTGGTGGTTCCTGTCTCAAAGCCCAGCGGCAACAGTACCATCACAAGAGATGTTGACATCAGCGACCATGAGTCATGGCATAAAAGGCACTGGCGTGCCATCTGTGCAGCATACCAAAACGCCCCATTTTTTATGTATTATAGCGACCTGCTTGCGCCTTTCTATATCGCTCCACCATCAGGTAAAATCTGGAAGTTTAATAAAAAGCTGATGCAAACATTGCTTGATGAAATCGCCATTGAAACAAAACACACAGAAACTACAGCTTTCAAGAAAGAGATCGCTTGCCCGGACCTTCGTGAAGAGCTGACTCCTAAGCTTCACCGGCGTAGCCACCCTGCAGCAGACCAATGGCCTGCATACTACCAGGTTTTTTCAGATGTGCACGGCTTTAAACCGAATTTAAGCATCATCGACCTGCTGTTTCACGTGGGACCCGACACAAAATCATACCTGGAAAAGGCGGCAGAACTGAATCAGCATCAGCTCAGACTCGGATAAGCAATGCGCACGTGATAGATATTCAGCAGCATCCTTTTGAAGATGCTTTTCACCGTAGTGATATCCTTAAAGGTGATATCGGCATTGTCGAACTGCTTTTCCTGCACCTGCGTGTCGATGATGCCGTCGACCAGTGCATTGATTTTCTTCTCATCAGGCTTTCCAAGGCTTCTCGATGCAGCCTCCACGGAGTCGGCCATCATTACCACGGCGGTTTCCTTGCTGAACGGTCGCGGGCCGGGATAAATGAAATTCGCCTTTTCCACATCGCCATCCTCATTTTCTTGCACCTGCATATTGTAAAAATAGCGGGCAGTGGTCGTCCCATGGTGTGTGCGTATAAAATCTATGATATACTCAGGCAGGTTGTGTTTTCTTGCCATTTCAATGCCATCAATCACGTGGGATATAATGATGCGCGCACTATCCTTAAAAGAGATCTCATCATGGGGGTTTACCCCGGAGGTTTGGTTTTCCGTGAAGAATTGGGGATTCTTCATCTTTCCGATATCGTGATATAGTGCACCGGTGCGTGTAAGCAAACTATTGCCACCGATGGCAATGATCGCTTCCTCAGAAAGGTTTGCCACCTGGAGTGAGTGCTGGAAGGTGCCGGGTGCCGTCATTCCAAGATTACGTAGAAGGGTATTATTCGTGTCTGCCAGTTCGAGAAGAGAAAAGTCGGTGGGCATCCCAAACATGCGTTCGAAAAGGAAGATCAGCGGATAAGCAAACAGTGTAAGGAAAGCACCACCAGCAAAATACCCAAAATCAGCCCAGTAAAGGTTTTCAAACGAACCAGTGTGGGCCAGGCTCAGGCCAAAGTAAACCGCTGAATAGGTGGCAAAGATCAGCACGACCGTAATAAATAGCTGGGAGCGGCGCCTGAGGCTTACCATGCTAAGGATGGCAATGATGCCTGCTACAAACTGCAGGAAGACAAACTCAAAGCTTCGCGGAATCAAAAAGCCAATCAGGATAATGGTAATGATGTGGATATACAATGCCAGCCTGTTATCGAAAAATGCGCGGATGATTACCGGCACCAGGCATACCGGAACCAGGTAGAGATAGTCGATGTTGTGCCTGATGACCAAACTGGTCATGAATACCATGAGGAGAATGGACAAAAGAATGAGCAATACTTTCCTATTATCAAAAAACACATCCTTACGCAAAAAGTACAAAAACAGCAGCAACACGATCATGCTGATACTGACAAGCACAAACTGACCACCATACATGAGGGTCTCAAGTGCCGTATCGCCAATCTGCCGCTGGTATTCAGCCCGGAACGATTCAAGTATCTGGTAGGTTTCCTGGCTGATCAGCTCCCCCTTTGAAACGATTTTTTCGCCTTCCTGAACCATGCCGCGGGTCACAGAAATGTCGTCAAGCATGGCCTGCATGTTACGCTCCGACAGATCCGGATCATACACTACATTGTGGGTGAGGGATTCTTCAAGAATCGGCTGCAACAACTCCATATCCACACGATCGGCATGATCTTCAAGTACAGAAACCACATAAATATATGCCTCCTGAATGGTGTATAAGCCGCCCAGCACGCGTGTGCGGGCCACATTGTCCTCTACAACACGCAATTCAAAGTTGCCGGGCTTATCACGAAAATCTTCATCAAGAAAAATAATACCGGCATCATACAGGTGGCGGAGGGTCTCTTCACCCAACGCCCTGCTCCTTTCCCGCTTATCCGGTTGCGTGTCTTCAGGATAAGCCTCCTCCCAAGCCTCATCAAATCGTTGATGGAAGCCCTCCAGCATGGATGATTCTACCTCAGGCAAACGTTCAAAAAATGGCACAAACTCCTCTTTAAGCTGTTCGCGCTCCCTTTCCAGCTCTTGATCCGTTTTCAACACCGCAAAAGTAAAAGGCGCAATCAAATCCTCATGCATCCAGGGCCTGGCTTGCTGATATTCATATTCAAAGCCAGGCTGACGCGGGAACAACTGCACCAGCAACACGATGCTGAGAATAACCAAAAAGCCCTTGTAAATATTGGCATATTGCTTTTGCAACCAATGAAAGAGTCTTGTCATCATTTCTGTTTCACGATTAATGCGGGACAGTGAAGACCATAAATTGTTTTTCTCCGGCAACGGGTAACGAATTTACAAATAAAAGACCAGAATTTTTTTTAGGCAGGGAAAATTTCCCTAATTTTATGATTCCATGCATAGCTAAATGGAGGGTTTTAAGGTTTGAGGGATTGAGGTTTGAAGTTTGATGAAAGCTAAAAGCCAAGAGCCAATAGCAAACTGCATTTCGTATGAAAACACAAACGCCAGATAGCCAACTAGTTGAAAAAATATAAACATATGAAACGAGCCATGCCAATCTATTGACACACACGAGAATGATTATGTAATGGCGAGTTCCATGTGCCCGAAATATAAAAATTATAAACACATGAAACACGGCATATGTCTTATTGCAGCTGCAGCGCTGCGCATGCACCCTGATCATAAAAGCGAGATGGTGTCCCAGCTTCTTTTTGGAGAGCGTTTTTATATCCTTGAGCACAGCACCAACTGGTATCATGTCGAGCTAAGCCATGACCACTACCAGGGCTGGATCGCCAACAACCAGGTAACACTTCTGGATGAAACGCAATTTGAGCAGCTGGAAAGCGTAGACAAGCATTGCTGTAAATCCAGATTCAGCCAGATCACGGATGCAGCTACCGGGGAGTCCTTCCTGATCAGCGGTGGAAGTACGCTGTATCTGCAAGGCAATCAGATGGCAGTGGGATCAAAAACCTTTACTTTTGATGACAGCAGTATCCGCCCAAAAGATGTAAAACCCGGGCAGGTCACCGATTTTTCCCGGGAATTTCTACAGACTCCTTATCTCTGGGGTGGCCGCTCAGCCTTTGGATTCGACTGCTCTGGTTTTGTACAGGTCGTTTTTAAGATGGCTGGCATCCCGCTTCCACGGGATGCCTCCGTCCAGGCGAACCAGGGCGAGCCTGTCCACCTCATCCACGAAGCCCGGCCTGGCGATCTTGTTTTTTTTGATGATGCAGAGGAAAACATCAACCACGTGGGCATATTGTTGCCTGATGCCCGTGTGATCCATGCACACGGCAGTGTGCGCATAGACATGATCGACCACCAGGGGATCTTCAATCCCCTTTCCGGAAAATACTCCCATCCATTGCGACTGATTAGGCGGATGCACCATTAACACATCGAAAAACCAAGCTTGCCTGCTGAACTTAACACCTTCATCTGCTGTTACACGGGGGTGAGATTTTTTTGTACCTTTGCACCTTTGTTAAATGATTGTCTGCAAGTGCGCAGCCACACATCGCGCGCAGGCAGCCAGCAATTTTGATTTTGATGATACGCATTACACTGCCAGATCAGTCTGTTAAGGAATTTCCGGAAGGGGCGACCGGACTTGATATTGCCAAAAGCATTTCAGAGGGCCTCGCTCGCCAGGTATTGTCTGTCACGGTCAACGGCGAAGTGTGGGATCTGGACAGGCCGATCTATGAAGATGCCAGGATTAAGTTAAACACATGGGATGACAAGGAAGGCCGCGCTACGATGTGGCACTCATCTGCGCACATCATGGCAGCAGCAATTGAAGAGTTGTATCCCGGCACCAAGTTTGGCATCGGGCCTGATGTGGAGAATGGCTTTTATTATGACATCGACCTGGGTGACAAAAGCATTTCCAGCAATGACTTTGACAAGATCGAACAAAAGATGCTTGAGATTGCGCGCCGCAAGGAAGCTTTTGTCCGCAAAGAGATCCCAAAGAGTGAAGCACTTCATTATTACCAGGATAAGGGTGACGAGTATAAGGTAGACCTGATCAACGACCTGGAAGACGGCACCATCAGCTTTTATGAGTCGGGCAATTTTACGGATCTGTGTCGTGGCCCGCACCTGGTGGACACCAGCCCGATTAAGGCAGTAAAGCTCCTGAACACTGCCGGAGCTTACTGGCGGGGCGATGAAAGCCGGAAACAGCTCACCAGGGTGTATGGCATCAGCTTTCCAAAACAGAAGATGCTGAAGGAATACCTGGAGATGCTGGAAGAAGCAAAAAAACGTGACCACAGAAAGATCGGGCGAGAGCTGGAGCTGTTCACCTTTTCCAATAAGGTGGGTCAGGGCTTACCGCTTTGGCTTCCCAAAGGTGCTGAGTTGCGCGAAAACCTTGAAAAGTTTCTCAAGCGGGTACAGCGAAAAGCCGGATATCAGCCGGTGATCTCGCCGCATATTGGTAACAAGAACCTGTATGTAACCAGTGGCCACTACGACAAATATGGCGAAGACTCGTTCCAGCCCATTGCCACACCATCAGAAGGAGAAGAGTTTTTCCTGAAGCCAATGAATTGCCCGCACCACTGCGAGATTTTCAAAAACAAGCAATACTCTTACAGGGATCTGCCCATCCGCTTCGCTGAATTCGGCACTGTTTACCGCTACGAACAAAGTGGCGAACTGCACGGACTCACCCGTGTTCGCGGATTCACCCAGGATGATGCACACATCTTCTGCCGTCCCGACCAGGTAAAAGAAGAGTTCATTGCCGTGATCGACATCGTCTTGCTTATCTTCAAAGCCCTGGACTTTCAGGATTACAGCGTACAGATCTCTTTGCGTGACCCGGACAACATGGACAGATACATTGGCAGCAATGAAAACTGGGACAAAGCGGAGCAGGCCATCATAGAAGCCACCAGGGAAAAAGGGTTGGAGGCAGAGATTGTCACCGGGGAGGCTGCGTTTTATGGTCCCAAGCTTGACTTCATGGTGAAGGATGCCCTGGGACGCAGCTGGCAGCTGGGCACCATCCAGGTGGACTACAACCTGCCTGATCGTTTTGAGCTGGAATACATTGGCAGCGACAACCAGAAGCATCGCCCGGTGATGATACACAGGGCACCGTTTGGCTCCATGGAACGTTTCGTGGCGGTAATGATCGAACATTGCGCCGGAAACTTCCCCTTGTGGCTCACTCCCGATCAGGCTATTATATTGCCTATCAGCGAGAAATATGAAGAATATGCAAAAAAAGTTTTAACTTTGCTGAATAATTACGAAATTCGCACGCTAATCGATGAGCGCAGTGAAAAAACGGGAAAGAAAATTCGCGATGCTGAAACGCGCAAAATCCCATTCATGCTGATAGTCGGAGAAAAAGAAGAATCCGAAGGAACCGTCTCAGTCCGTAAACACGGAGAAGGCGATCTCGGAACCTATGACATTGAAGCGTTTGTTAACCTGGTTGAGCAGGAAATCCAACGGCTCATACCAGAAGCTTAAATAAATCAAGATACAAACCAAAAGAGAGGAGGAAGGTAACATAGCAACACCATTCAGACCCCGAGGAAGAAAACGATTTGTAAAGAAAGAAGACCCGCACCGCATCAACCAGCGCATCACGGCACCTGTTGTACGTGTGGTAGGTGAACATGTGGAGTCAGACATTTATCCCATCAGAGATGCCATCAAAATGGCCGATGACCGGAACCTTGACCTGGTAGAGATTGCTCCTACGGCAAATCCACCGGTATGCAAGATCATGGATTACAAAAAGTTTCTTTATGAGCAGAAAAAGAAACAAAAAGAGATCAAGGCCAATGCGGCAAAGGTTGTGGTAAAAGAGATCCGGCTTGGACCCAACACGGATGAACACGACTTTAACTTTAAGTTGAAACATGCCATCAAATTCCTCCAGGAAGGCGCCAAGCTTAAGGTATACGTGTTTTTTAAAGGGCGTACCATCATTTACAAAGAGAAGGGTGAACTCATTCTGCTGCGCTTTGCCCAGGAAATTGAGGAATACGGCAAGGTAGAACAAATGCCCAAAATGGAAGGCAAACGGATGATCATGTTTGTCTCGCCCAAGAAAGCACCCGGAAAGAAAAACTAATGTTCATTATGATATAAACCTGTAAATTGCGAGAAGAATGCCTAAAATGAAGACCAAATCCGGAGCAAAAAAGCGGTTTGCTGTTACCGCTTCCGGCCGCATAAAGCGGAAACATGCTTACAAAAGTCATATTTTGACCAAAAAGCATAAGAAAAGGAAAAGAAACCTGACCAAAACAGCTTATGTCCACAAGGCTGATGAAAAGAACATCAAGTCCATGCTGGCCATGTAATTATCACACGATCACAAATCATTACTTAAATTATTTCAAACCTTTGTTTAAGCAAAAAAAGTCTTTCCCCGTGATGGTGGAAAGCGCTTAGCAAACAACCACACAGAACTATGCCAAGAGCCGTTAACAAAGTCGCCGCAAGGCGGAGAAGAAAAAAGATCCTGAAGCTCACCAAAGGGTATTTTGGTGCAAGGAAAAACGTGTACACGGTAGCGAAGAATACCTGGGAAAAAGGCTTGCTTTATGCCTACCGCGACAGACGCAACAAGAAAAGGGAATTCAGAAAACTTTGGATTCAGCGTATCAATGCGGCTGTCAGACAGTACGATATGAATTATTCTCAATTTATAGGCAAATTAAATGCCAAGGACATCCGGATCAACCGTAAAGTTCTTGCCGATCTGGCCATGAATCACCCGGATGCATTTAAAGCCATTGTTGATTCTGTCAAATAGTCAATAAGCATAATGAACATCAGGAAGGGAGGATATAAAACGATCCTCCCTTTTTTGTTTTAATGGTATATTTCCCAAGTTAGCCGGCCATGTTTGTCATAGATAAACTGTCTTTGCCAAATGAGTTTTTCATCACCTTCATACCATCGCCAATGTGTTTGTAAACCACGCTCATCATAAGCCATCTCATAACGGTACTCCACACGGCCACGGTGGTCATAATTCACATAGCTGACCAGGTTGCTTTGTGCATCATAATCCATCTCAATATCCCAGAATACCCTTCCCCTGTGATCAAACACACGCTTCCGTGTGCGGTTGCCTCTGTTATCATAGCCGAATTCCTTGCGGTGCCTCAACTGAAAGTCCTTGCGACGGGAAAATAATCGCCGGTAGGTAGTGTATCTGCTTTGCCCGGTCATGTAACCATTCTCATCATAACTGTTTGTGCGAACCCACTGCAGCTCATTATCTTCATTGTACCATCGTGTGGCAATGCGCCTGCCCAGCTCATCATAGCCATAGGCATACCGCCACTTAAGCTGTCCGCGGTGCCCATAAACATTGTAGCCTTTCATCAACCCCGTTTCATGATAATCCCACACATAAAGTCTGCTTAGTGCGCCCCAGGAGTCCAGCCACCGCTCTTCCAGGCGATTGCCCTGCTGGTCATAAGCATAAATCCGGATCCATTTAAGCCTGTTGTGTTCAGTATAGTGTTGCCATTCCACGAGCTTCCTATCTCTGTGGCGATAGACGTCGCGCTTCAAAACCCGCCCGATGGCATCATACACTATCTGATCTATCAACTGACCACGGTCATCATAGCGCATGACTTTGCGGCTGATTACTTCATCATCCGCAGCGTATATGATTTGTTGCGATTCTTCTCCGCGCGCATCGTAATCATATGCGGTGCGCTTCTCCAGGCTTCTGTCAGGTCCAAAAACCCAGACAGCTTCTTTACGGCCCTTATCGTCGTATTGATGGAGCTTGATCTCAGTATAGTCAGGGGAAACGTTGCCTGTGGCCAGCAAAGAGTCCAGGGCAGACGAGTTAGCTGAAACTCCTGACCAAAGCAGCAGCAGAAGCCATGTGCATGCCATGTGTTTATTAAAAGCCATCATATCATTAAACCATTTTTCGGATCACTGCCACAAACTCGGCCATGATCATGGCTGTAGCTCCCCAGATGGTATGATGATCTACCAGGTAGCAGGGTGTATCCATGCATTCGCCGGTAGCCATGGTGATGGGAACCCGGGTGCGGTAGGTATCCTCAACGAATATGCGCAGAGGTACTTCAATGATTTGCGCAACCTCATTGTTGTCCGGGTAAAACACCGGCTTGTCGGGAATGATTCCTATGAACGGACTCACCAGGTAATTGCTAGGCGGAATGTACAGGTCGGTGAGTTTCCCGGCTACTTGCACATCCTGCCTTGCAATGCCTATTTCCTCCTCTGCTTCCCGCAGAGCCGTTTCCATCATATCGTTGTCATCCTCTTCGTATCTGCCGCCCGGCAAAGCAATCTGTCCGCTATGTACCCCATCATATTGCGGGCGTCGGATGAAAACGGTATGCGCCTCACTCCCACTGCCCGGATAAACCAAAATAATCACACCGCTTTTTACAGGATCGTTGCCGGTACCCATGCTTCGGATCTCCTCCTGCCTGATACTGGGAGCCATCACCAATTGCGCCTCCTGGCCCGGAAGATCATCAAAACCATAATTGCTCAGATGCCGGATAAAAGGATGAAACTTCACTTGTCAACAGCCATTTTTATTTGTAAATGCATTGCTTTCGATCGCCTGATCGCATCAAATCGGTTGATCCAGGGCTTCACGATAAGCCCTCAGGCATCTTTCCCTGGCTTCCCGGTGATCTACAATGGGGCCCGGGTAATCAAGCGTATCCAGTTCCGGGATCCATGCCTTCACAAACGCTCCTTTCGGGTCAAATTTTTTCTGTTGCGTTTCCGGGTTAAAGATACGAAAATATGGTGCCGCATCGCAACCGGTACCAGCGCTCCACTGCCAGCCACCATTGTTGGAGGAAAGCTCATAATCGAAAAGCTTTTCCCCAAACCAGGCCTCGCCCCATCGCCAGTCGATCAGCAAATGTTTGCTAAGAAAGCTTGCCGTGAGCATGCGGAGCCTGTTGTGCATATACCCTGTCTGGCTCAGCTGCCGCATCCCGGCATCTACCATGGGAAAACCAGTCATGCCCTTTTTCCACCGGGCAAAGTCGTTTTCATCATTCCGCCAATGAATGCGGTCATAGGCTGGCTTAAATGACTGGCACACCACCTCTGGATAATGATGCATGATCATGGCATAAAACTCCCGCCATATCAACTCATTCACAAAGGTCTGATTCCACTTGATCCCTTGTCTGACCACCTCGCGCGTGCTGATGGTACCAAATCGCAGGTGCACGCCCAACCTGCTGGTACCCTCACTTGCCGGGTAGTCGCGATGCAGGTCATACGAGCTGATCAACTGCTTGTCGAGTTTCAACTCGGGTGCTTTCAACTTAGCCTCTTTCAATCCGACTTCCTCCCGGCTGGGGAAACGGGCATATTTCCCATCAGCAAAATGCGCTTCCATATCGCGTGTGTCATATGTTTCCAGGTGTTCATCCGTAAGCTTCTCCAGCCAGCGCTTGCTGTAGGGGGTAAATACATGGTAAGGGGTTTCATCCTTCTTCAGCACTTCATCAGCATGCATGATGAGGTGGTCTGTGAATTGCCTGAAGACAATGCCTTTGCTTTTCAGAAACCGGGCTGCTTCCTCGTCACGCTTTATGCCATACGGCTCATGGTCTCTGTTGCAGTAGACAGCATGCACCGGAAGTTTCTCACAGATTGACCGCAGCACCTCCAGGGGCTTGCCCCTTTCCACATGCAGCCCGCTGCCCATCTGCGTAAGCCGTCGATTCATCCCCGCAAGTGCATCGTAGATGAAGGACACCCGATGGTCGTCTGCAGGCAGGACATCAATGATGTCATCATCAAAAACAAATAACGGAATGACCCTTTCACTTTCTTTCAGTGCAAAATACAGGCCTTTGTTGTCTTCAATCCTTAGGTCACGGCGGAACCAGAATATTGTCAATGCATACATATGTCAAAAAT
>Ga0207421_10008178_pt1 | contig 10936 bp, 8 predicted proteins | sample SodLakKL_010_SED_4_FD_187542 | JGI IMG/M metagenome (GOLD analysis project Ga0207421, IMG submission 187542) | Alkaline sediment microbial communities from Lake Tanatar, Kulunda Steppe, Russia - 8KL_010_SED (SPAdes) (version 2) | ecosystem: Environmental > Aquatic > Non-marine Saline and...
GCTCGCTTACAGTTTCTTGTTCACGATTCCCGGCGCCCCCTGCATCTACTACGGCGACGAGATTCAAATGCTCGGCGGACCCGACCCCGACTGCCGCCGCAGCTTCCCGGCTGAGCGCTTCGCTACCGGCGAAACCGGGCGAGCGCACGCAGCCGAAGCCCGCGAAGCCGCGACGTCGACCCCAACGGCCGACGGTGAGAAAACCGGCCGCGCGGGAGAACCCGCCGACGGTGAGGCGCTCCGCGTGTTGATCGCCGGACTCGCGCGGGTCAGGCACGAGCACCGATGCCTGCGCCGGGGCCGCTTCCGCCGGCTCGTCGCCGATCGCGCGACCGGGCTCTACGCGTTTGCTCGAACGCTGCCGAAGCAGTTTGCGGTGGTGCTGTTGAACACCGGACAGGAGCCCTGGCCGCGGGAGGGCACCCTCGCGCATGAGATCGAGCGGCTTACGAAACGTGTCTCCGGCGCCGCGCCCGAGGCGCGGCATATCGAGCGCATCAGGGTCTCTTCTGCGGGCAAGATAAAGCACCGGCGTAGCGTGCCTGAGCACGGAGACGCCCATGAACCAGCAGGCAGGCTCGAGGGCCGGGGCGCGCTCATATGTCTCTTCAGGCTGCGCTAGCGTCCCGCGAGGCGGCGGCCTGCGGCGCGGCGACGCTGCCGACACCGTTCCCGAGTCCTTGAAACACGCGCGAGTTTCGGGATACGCTTGCGCAATATTCGTGAGGGGTGACATAGTATATGGCCAGCAAACCACTTAACGCCGAGCAGCTTTCGGAGCTGTTCGACCTTCCGCCCGAGCTACAAGACGTCTTCAATACCGTTGAGGTTGTTCTTCCCGAGAGTCGTGAGCATCTCCTCGATCTCACCTTTTTCGGCACCAACGACCCAGTGGTCGAGGTTGCCTACGACCTGCCCGACAAAGGGCGCTACGTAGAGGCAACCGTAGCGCGCTGCAAGAACGGAGTCTCGGTAAACTACAACGACATCTACATGCGTCGCCGTGATCCGGACGCGATGGTGATAGCCGACGACGGGCCGACCGACAAGCCGCGCTACCGCGAACGCTTCGGCGAGGACTTTTCTTCGCTGCGTACCGAGACCTTCGAGTGGTTCAAGGCGCAGGAGCAGCTGATCGTGCTGCCGTTTATCTCGGGTGACAAAACACACGGGCGCCCGACCTTGCTCGTCGCGCCGATTAACACCGGGTTCTTCGTCGCGGGCCTCGCCGACCTGCAGGGCTTCATCCCGCGCGAGAAACTCAAGCCGCACTTCGCGCCCGAGGCCGTTATCTACCTTGCACCGCCGTTTCGCCACACTAAGTTCGACGGCAACCAGATCGTAGCGCATAACCGGCTGCCGAAGATGCACGAGCTGTTCTCGTACAGCCTCTACCCGGGCCCGAGCGCCAAGAAGGGCGTCTACGGGATCCTGCTCCAACAGGGTGAGGATGAAGGCTGGGTCACGCTGCATGCCTCGGCGGTTCGTCTGATCACCCCGTACGATAACGAGTTCACCATCGTTCATGAAGGTGCCTCCGGGGGCGGCAAGAGCGAGATGACACAACAGATTCACCGAGAGCCCGACGGGCGTATCCTCCTAGGCGAGGACATCGTCACTCAGGAACGCCTGTACCTCGAGATGCACGACACCTGCGAGCTGCATCCAATCTCGGACGACATGGCGCTCGCGCCCCCGTACCTGCAAGAGGGGCGCAGCAAGCTCGTGATCGAGGATGCCGAGGCCGGTTGGTTCTTGCGCGTCGATCACCTCGCCGATTACGGCACCGAGCCGCAGCTCGAACGTCTCTGTATTAATCCGCCGGCGCCGTTGGTGTTCCTCAACCTCGACGGGCAGCCCGGCGCCACCTGCCTGCCGTGGGAACACACCATGGACGAGCCCGGCAAGCCGTGTCCGAATCCGCGCGTGATCATGCCGCGCCACTTTGTGCCGAACACCGTAAACGAACCGGTGGAGGTAGATGTACGCAGCTTCGGGGTTCGCACGCCTCCCTGCACTCGCGAGAACCCCAACTACGGCATTATTGGTATGCTGCACGTTTTGCCCGCGGCTTTAGCGTGGTTGTGGCGACTCGTAGCTCCCCGCGGCCACTCGAACCCCAGCATCGTCACCGCCGAAGGGCTTTCAAGCGAAGGTGTCGGCTCGTACTGGCCGTTTGCAACCGGAAAGATGGTTCGACAGGCGAACCTATTGCTGCAGCAGATTCGCAGCTCGCCGAGCACCAAATACGTGCTGATCCCCAATCAGTACATCGGCGCGTACAAGGTGGGGTTTCAGCCGGAATGGATCGCGCGTGAGTACCTCGCGCGCCGCGGCAGCGTGAAGTTCCGCCCTGGGCAGTTGCCGCCGGCGCGATCCCCGCTGCTCGGCTACACCATCGAGACGCTCAAGGTCAACGGACAGCAACTTCCGAAAGGTCTGCTGCACGTAGAGGACCAACTCGAGGTCGGGACCGAGGGCTACGACGCAGGTGCGAAGATTCTCAAGGATTTCTTCTATCAGGAAGTCGAGCAGTTCTACAGCGAGGACCTTCTCCCGCTCGGCAAACGTATCATCAGCGCATGTCTCTCCGATGCCACGATCGAAGAGTATGAGCAATTACTATAGGATTCAACCCACGCACCCGGGGCTCTTGCAGCCCCGGTGCTACTACCCTTCAGATCTCAATTCTAGTTTCCAGATACCGAAAAGTAGCGTAAGGAGCGCGCACCAATGATTCCACGCAAGCTGCACCTGCTACCGGAACATCTGTATCCCGCCGATGAGTGGGGAATCGTCGAAACCGCATACTCCAAACACTGGATGGGAAACGCCGAGACGATCTTCGCACTTTCAAACGGCTTTCTCGGGATACGCGGAAACTTCGAAGAAGGACGGCCCGCGATCGAAGCGGCAACCTTCTGCAACGGCTTTCACGAAACCTGGCCGATCGTGCACGCCGAGGAAGCCTACGGCTTCGCGCGAACCGGACAGACAATAGTGAACTGCCCCGACGCCACACTGATGAAACTGTATGTCGACGACGAGCCGCTCTACCTTCCCACCGCGCGCGTCACCGAGTACCGGCGCGAGTTGTGCTTCAACGACGGTGTCTTGCGCCGCGAGCTCAACTGGTCGGCACCCTCGGGAAAACAGGTGCGCGTCAAGTCGAGCCGCCTGGTCTCTTTCGAGCAGCGCCATATCGGCGCGATCGATTACGAAGTTACAATAGACACCGACGCTCCGGTGGTGATCTCGTCGCAGCTTCTCAACCGCCAGGACTCAAAGCCGATCGACGAGCCGAGCAACAACGGCGCACCCGACCCACGTCAAGCTCGGAACTTCGAGCGGCGCGTTCTCAACGCCAAGACGCACGTCGAGGACAATCATCGCATCATCACGGGCTACCGCACCACCAACTCACGCATGACGCTCGGTGTCGGGATAGACCACATAGTCGAGACCGAAAACCCCTGGCAGTCGCAAACCACCTGGAGCGAGGACCTCGGCAAGGTGGTGTTCACCATCGACGCGCACGCCGGCGTGCCGATACGCATTACCAAGTACTTCACGTATCACACCTCGCGCTCGGTTCCGGCCGCCGAGCTTGTCGACCGCGCCTCGCGCGCGCTCGACCGCGCGCTGCGGGACGGCTACGACGAGCTCGAGACCGCGCAGGAGACCTTTCTTGAACGCTTCTGGGCACGCGCAAACGTGGTTGTCGATGCCGAGCCACGCGTTCAGCAAGCGATCCGGTGGAACATCTTTCAGGTATGCCAGGCCGCTTCGCGCGCCGAGACCACCGGCATCCCCGCCAAGGGCCTAACCGGCCAGGCCTACGAGGGGCATTACTTCTGGGACACCGAGATCTACGTCGCGCCGTTTCTCACCTACACCGCACCGCGCATCACGCGCAACTTGCTGCGTTTTCGTCACTCGATGCTGGAACAGGCCCGCCGGCGGGCGGCCGAGCTCTCGGAGCGCGGAGCGCTGTTCCCGTGGCGCACCATCAACGGCGAAGAGGCGTCCTCGTACTATGCAGCCGGCACCGCGCAGTACCACATAGACGCCGATATCGCCTACGCGATCAAACGCTACGTTGAAGTGCGCGGCGACGCCGAACTCCTCTGTGAGGTTGGAGCCGAGATCTTGGTGGAAACCGCGCGCATGTGGAGCGGCCTCGGGTTCTTTGCGCCCGACAGCGGCTCGTTTCACATCCACGGTGTCACCGGGCCCGACGAGTACACCACGGTGGTGAACGACAACACCTTCACGAACCTCATGGCGCGCTGTAATCTGCGTTACGCCGAGGAGGTGGTGTCCTGGATGCGCGACGAGCGCCCCAAGGACTACAAACGTCTGATACACGAAACCGGGCTAACCGAGGACGAGCCGATTGAGTGGCGCCGCGCCGCCGACGCGATGTTCATCCCGTACGACTCCGACCGCGGCATCAATCCGCAGGACGCCAACTTTCTCGCGAAGGAAGTGTGGGACTTCAAAAACACTCCGGTAGATCACTATCCGCTCCTTCTCAATTACCATCCGCTCGTGATCTACCGCCATCAAGTTATCAAGCAAGCCGACGTGGTTCTCGCGATGGTGCTGCTCGGCGATGAGTTCTCGCTCGATCAGAAGCGCCGCAACTTCGATTACTACGATCCGCTCACCACCGGCGACTCTTCGCTCTCGGCTTGCGTGCAGTCCATCCTCGCCGCCGAGATCGGCTACGAGCAGAAGGCGCTCGAGTATTTTCAGTACGCCCTGCTGATGGATCTCGCGAACGTCGCGGGCAACGTTGTCGACGGCGCGCACGTGGCCTCAACCGGTGGCGTCTGGATGGCGCTTACCTACGGCTTCGGCGGTATGCGCGACTTCCAGGGGAAACTCTCGTTCGACCCGCGTGTTCCGGCGAGCTGGCACCGGCTAAGCTTCCCGCTGCGGACACACAACTCGCGCTTGCTGGTAGATCTCACGCACGACACCTATCGCTTTGAAGTAATCGGCGGCGAACCACTCACGATAACGGTTCAAGGCGAGGAGCTTAATCTCGAACCGCACAAACCGGTTGAGCTCAAGCCCAAACCGCCCGATCTTCCGCTCGATCCGGAGCCGAAACTCACCAGCCGGATGGAGTAACCGGTTCACCGCACCGTGGGGCCGGGGCTCGAGGGCGCAATAGCCGCCGAGACCAAGATCGGGTACGTGAACGGCAGCAAAGGATCGCTCATCTACCGCGGGTACGACATTTTCGACCTTTGCGCGCACTCGTCGTTCGAGGAGACCTCGTATCTGCTGTTACACGGTCGGCTACCGACCGGCACCGAGCTTGCGCGTTTCACCGCAACGCTCAACGAGGAGTACATCCCGCTCGAGCGCAAAAACTGCTTGACACCGACCGACGGTCGGTCTATACTGCCGTCATGAACCGACCGACGGTCGGTCTTACTCGCTCAGCGGTATAGTTTGAACATCAACGAGAGAGGTGTAGACGTGGTAGCAGACGAACGAAGGGCTGAGATTATTGCGGTGGCGGAGCGCTTGTTCAACGAAAAAGGCTACGACAACACCTCGATCGCCGAGATTATCGAGGCGGCCGGCATCGCGAAGGGCACCTTCTATCACCACTTCAGCTCAAAAACCGAGCTCGCCGAGAGCGTGGTGACCGATCGCCTCGCGTCGCTGCGACCGCTGTACGACGAGATCGCGTCTCGCACAGACCTCAGCGCAGTAGAGCGCCTGCAGGCCTTGTTCGACGCGAGCTCCACCTGGAAACAGAGCAATATCGAGTTCATGGTCTCGACCGTGCTTTCGATGTACCGAGACGAAAACGCGCTCGTACTCAAGCGCCTCTATCAGTGCTCGATCAGGCTGTTCGGCCCGTACTTGAATGCGGCCATTCGCGAAGGAGTAGAGGCCGGTGAGATACGCGTTCCGTTTCCCGACCGCTTCGGCGAGTTTTTGCTCGCGATGTTCGTGGGTGTCGGCGAATCGCAGGCCGATCTTGTAAGCGCCTCGCTCGAGGAGCCGCAGAAGCTCTACGAGTACGCCAAGATGGTCGAGATGATCGAGTACTCGGTCAATCTTCTCCTCGGGCTACCGGAGAAAACCATCAACCTCGGCACCGAGGAGATCCTCGGTCAAATTGCCGCCTACCTCGAAAAAAAGGAGCATAACCGATGATCAGGGTTCAGGATCTACACAAGGAGTATATCGACGGCGAGACACACGTTCGCGCACTCCGCGGGGTGAGCCTCGAGATTGCGAAGGGCGAGTTCATCTCGATCGCGGGCCCGTCCGGTTCCGGCAAAACCACGCTGTTGAACATCATCGGCTGTATCGACACCGCAGACGCCGGCACGGTCACGATCGACGACGACACAATTACCGGCGCGCGAAAATCGGACCTTGTGGAGATTCGCCGCATGAAGATCGGGTTCGTGTTTCAGAACTTTAACCTTATTCCGGTACTCAGCGCCTACGAGAACGTCGCGATGACGTTGTCGCTTCTGGGACTTGCGGAGTCCGAGATCCGCGAGCGCGCGATGAAGATGCTCGCCGAGGTAGGGCTCGTCGGCATGGAAGACCGACGGCCCGCAAAGCTCTCCGGCGGGCAGCAACAACGTGTTGCGGTGGCCAGGGCGTTGGTGAAGGATCCGCTGATTGTACTCGCAGACGAGCCCACCGCCAACCTCGACTCCGAAACCGGCGAATCCATTCTCAAGCTCATGAAGTCCATCAACGAGCGAATCGGTACAACCTTCGTGTTCTCTACCCACGACCAAATGGTGATGGAGTACGCAGACCGGCTCTGTAGGCTCCATGACGGTGTTATAGAAAGCGACGAGCTGAGAAGGAGCGCATGATGGCAGGCAGTTCCGGCGCACCGCACAACACCGTGCCGCGCCACAGCGGCAACCATACTCACGCGCATCCCAAGGTGTTTTTCCGGCTCGCGGCGAAGAATCTCACGCGCTACCGCCGCCGCACTACAATTACCGCAAGCGCAATCGCGTTCGGCGTCGCGGTGTTCATCGCGATGGCGTCGTTGCTCGGCGGCATGGTCGCGGAAGGCGATCGCAACTTCTCGAACTACGAGACCGGAAGCGCGGCGGTTACCGCCGCGGGATACTGGGACGAACGCGAGCAGTTCCCGCTCGATATGCTCGTAGAGGACGGCGCCGCGCTTACCGAGGCGCTCGAGACCGAGGGCTTCGCGGCGGCTCCGCGGGTCGCGTTTCGCGGCGAGCTCATCGTGCATTACGACCCCTACCCCGAGGACGGCTCGGCCCATCTCGGGATGTACGGCATAGACCCCGCGCGCGACCCTGAGGTGTTCAACCTCGCCGAAAGCGTGACCGAGGGCCGCTTCCTCGAGCAGGACGAGCACGGCATCCTCATCAGCGCCTGGCTCGCCGAGCGCCTTGGAGCCGAGGTCGGGTACCCGGTCACGATCACCACCCGCACGCGCGACGGATTTCACCAGATCATGGACCTCGATATCGTCGGCATATACGAAACGCCGAACCCAACGGTAGACCGCTCCTCGATCTTTATGCCGCTCGAGACCGCGGAGTACTACCTCGAGCTTGCCGGAGCGGTAACCGCGGTGCACCTGCGCCTGCCCGAGCAGGTTCCGGGCGCCGCCGATCTCGCTCCGGTGCGTTCGGCACTCGAATCCGCCGGATTCCTCAACGCCGAAGAGCTCGAACTGCTCGGGTTCAACGAGATGACCGCCGATTTCGCCGCCGCTGTGGAGCTACAGGACGCCGTGTTTCGCGTAATTCTGTTTCTCCTTGCGACAATCGCGGTGGTGGGAATCTCGAACACCATGCTGATGGCGGTGCTCGAGCGCGAACGCGAGATCGGGATGATGCGTGCGCTCGGGGTGCGCGATCGCGAGATCGGAGTGATGTTCATGTTCGAGGCGGCCGGGATCGGTCTGCTCGGAGGCATAATCGGCATGCTGTTCGGGACTGCCGCGGTCTGGTACCTCACACAGCATGGAATCGATTATAGCGCGATGCTCGAAGGGATCGAGATGGACCTCCGCTTCGACGGGGTACTGTACGGCGTCTGGAGCCTCGGCACAACCGTGAGCGCCGCGGTCGGCGCGGCGGTGCTCGCCGGGGTGGTGGCGCTTCTGCCGGTGCGGCGCATCCTGCGGCGCACCATTACCGAGTCGCTTCGAACGCACTAGGAGACCGAGAATGTCGTTATCACGAATTGCGCTACGCAACGTATTCAGAAATCGCAGAAGAAGCCTGCTCTCGATAACCGCGGTTGCGGTGGCGGCACTCAGCATTACGCTTCTGTTCGCGCTGCTCGAGGGAATCCGCGCCGATATTCGCCATAACGCCTGGAACTACGAGTCCGGCGAGGTGCGCGTGCGTAACGCCGAGTACGACCGCTACGAGTACCTCAACCCGGTACAGTACGTGGTACCGGAATACCGCGCCACCGCCGAGCAGATTAAGGCGTTACCCGAGGCCTCCGGGGTGAGCCCGCGTATCTCGGTTGCCTCGGTTTCGATCCGCGGTGAGCGTCAGATTACCGCTCGCGGCATCGGGATGGATTTCGAAACCGAACGCGAGTATCAGGACGACCTCGAGTCCATCGTCGCGCAGGGCCGGCTTCCCGAACCCGGGAGCAGCGAAGCGATCATCGGCAACCGCCTTGCCGAGGAGCTCGGTGTTGAGCTCGGCGACACCGTCACGTTCCTGACTCAAACTCGCACCCGAACCTCAAACGCCTTCACGGTAGACGTGGTAGGGCTCGCGGCCTTTCCGGTCTCGCAGCTCGATCGCAGCACCTATCTGCTGCCGATCGAGAGCGCGGCTCGGTACCTCCGGATGGGCGACGCCGCGACCGAGGTTCTGGTCCGCGGCGACGGGCGCGATACCGAGGCGCTCGAGTCGGCCATCACCGCGCTGCTTTCCGAGCGAGGCGTCGACGGCATGAACGTGACCCCGTGGCAGGAGGTGAGCGGCGGGTACAGCTATCTGCAGGTTGCAAACGTGGTGTACAGGATCGTCGCACTGTTCTTCTTTCTGCTCGGAAGCACCGTAATCGTGAACACCACCATGATGACGATACACGAGCGCATGCGCGAGATCGGCACCCTGGCCTCAATGGGCATGCGCGACCGCGAGCTCGTGCGGCTGTTCTTCACCGAGGCGTCGTACCTCGGGTTCGCGGGGTCGCTGGTGGGGGTGCTTGTGGGTTCGGCAATCGTACTTCCGCTGCAGCAAACCGGCATAGATTTCGGCGCACAGATGGAGATGATAGATATGGATCTCTCTTCGGTGCTGTATCCCCTGCTCAACATGCGCTCAACGGTCTTAACGTTCTTCTACTCGCTTGCGATTGCAATGCTCGCGTCGTTTGTGCCCGCGCAACGGTCGGCGCGGCTGAAGCCGGTGGAGGCGCTGCGCGCGTGACACACGAGCGGAAGACCGATGGACCGCGGGGCCGAGATCGGTGTGCGGATGCCGACCCCGGTGGTAGCACAACTCAAACAAGGAAAACCCAATAGGAAGGAGCGTAACAAGATGGCCGAGAGACAAAACAGATCGCATAAGCCGAGCGGCCGAGCGCCGGTCGGCGGGTTGGTTCGAGGCATGCTGTACATCACGCTGTTGTTGCTGCTCAGCGCGCCGGCGGCGTTTGCGCTCAGCGCGGACGAGATCATCGAGCGCATGGAAGAGAACCAGACCCACCCCACCAGCTACATAGAAGGCGAGATGATCATTACCGACCGGTTCGGCGACCGCGTCAGCACCTTCATCGCGCATACCGAGGGCACCGACCGCTTCCTTGTTGAGTTCACCTCGCGCGACGAGGAAGGACAAAAAGTACTTCGGCGAGACGACGATCTGTATCTCTACTACCCCGACGCGCGCGAAACCATACGACTAACCGGGTCGGCGCTACGCGACTCGCTTCTGGGCTCCGACATCTCATACGAAGACATGACCGGAGGAAGGGGACTCGCCGACGACTACCGCTTCGAGCTGCTTGGAGAGGAAGAGATAGACGGGCGACCGACCTACAAGATTGAGCTCACCGCGCGAGGCACCAACGTCGCCTATCCCAAACAGATCTACTGGGTAGACAGCGAGGAGTTCGTGATGCGAAAAAGCGAGCAATACGCGCGCGCCGGGCGGAAATTGAAGGTTACCGAGGTACTCGAAACCATGGAGCAAGACGAGTACAAGTTTCCCTCGCGCGTACGCATCACCGATCAGACCAGGCGATCGAGCGGCACCGAGATGGTTCTCACAGAGGTGGATATCGGGATCGATCTCCCTCGCGGCATCTTCTCGCTGGATGAGCTAACATGGTAGCGCAAGCGATTACGAACGGCCGGATCCCGGCGCGCGGTCTCGACGGTGAACGGATTCTACCTGGTAGGCCGGGTCTGCGTGGCGCGCGCAAGGCACTGCTCGCGTTCGCCGCTGCGGTTGTGCTCTCAACCACCGCGGGAGTTCAGGCTGCTCCGGCCGAGACCCGCGTACAAACCGAGCTCGATACCTTCGCAACCCTGGGCTGGACCGGCGACGAGCTCGGGCTCCTGAGCTACGCGCGCGGCCAGGTGGATTTTCTCTCGCCGAGGGGAGAGCCGGTTCAGGGACGCTTACAGCTTCGTACCACGCTTGGAGACGGCCAGGCGCCTGCGGGCATGCCGATGCTCCGCCCGGCGTTGCTCGAGGTGCCGCGCGCCAACCTGCGGTTTCGGTTCCCGGTCACCGAGGAGTACACGATGCGCGTAACGGCCGGCCGCGACCGCCTCACCTGGGGCGTCGGCAGCCTCTTCAACGCCGGCGACCTGTTGTACGGTGCCGACGGCACCGCCGCGGCGGATTTCACCGATCTCGACGACCCGCGCGACGAAACCTCGTGGCTTACCGCGTTCTACTTTCCGACCGGTGACTTG
>Ga0207421_10008179_pt1 | contig 10933 bp, 10 predicted proteins | sample SodLakKL_010_SED_4_FD_187542 | JGI IMG/M metagenome (GOLD analysis project Ga0207421, IMG submission 187542) | Alkaline sediment microbial communities from Lake Tanatar, Kulunda Steppe, Russia - 8KL_010_SED (SPAdes) (version 2) | ecosystem: Environmental > Aquatic > Non-marine Saline and...
AGCCGCCACCTGGTATCAGAGCTGGGGGTTCAGGCCGCTGCCCGGCGGACCCGCCGACCGCCTGTGGCTTCCGATCAAGCGCGTCCGTTCCAGCCTCAGTCGCTGAACGGTGCCTCCATCCGTGACGCCCAGGTTTGCTGCAGGCGCTCAAGGAACACGGACCTACCACCCTTCAACTCAGCAGCGACTACGGACCTCGCCGGGAATGGCGGAACCCCTTGAGCTACGGCGAGTCTCGCCGTGTGGAGTGCGGCGGGCCTGCCGAGGCGCTGGCTCGCGGGGCGATGCCTCGGACGGCGTCGCCGCCGGCGGTGTGGTCAGATCCATCCTTCTTCCCAGGCGCGGTGGGTGGCGGCGTGCCGGGTGGAGACGCCGAGTTTGGTCATCGCGGAGGACAGGTAGTTGCGCACGGTGCCGGGGGCCAGGTGGACGTGGTCGGCGATGGCTTGGACGGACTCGCCGGTGCGAGCGGCGCGCAGGACGTCGAGTTCCCGGGCAGTCAGGGGGCAGTTGGCTTCGGTGAGCGCGGATGCGGCGATGTCGGGATCGACGTAGCGCTGGCCGGCGGCGATGTCGCGGAGGATCTCGGCGAGTCGGGTGGCGGGGGTGGTCTTGGGCACGAACCCGCTGACCCCGGCGGTCAGCGCGCGGCGTAGCACGCCGGGGCGCGCGTGGCGGGTGACGAGCACGATGTGGATGGGGAGTTCGGCGCGGATCTGCTCGGCGGCGACCAGCCCGTCGGCGGGTGGCATCTCGAGGTCGAGGACGGCGATGTCGGGTCGGTGCTCGCGGGCTCGGGTGACCGCGTCGGTGGTGGTGGCGGCTTGGGCGACGACGGTCATGTCGTCTTCGAGGTCGAGGAGGGAGGCGAGGGCGCCGCGGATGAGGTCTTCGTCGTCGGCGAGCAGCAGCCGGATCATGGGCGCTGCTCCTGCCCGACCGGGATGCGGGCGGTCACGGTGAACCAGTCGTCTTGGTGTTCCCATTCGAGCGCGCCCCCGGCTGCGCGCAGGCGGTCTGCGAGCGCGGGCAGGCCGGTCCCACCCGGGCTCGCGGCCTCGTCGGTCGCCGTCGCCCCGTTGTTGCGCACCTCGAGCCGCGCGGTGTCGCCGTCGACGCTGAGTGCGAGTCGCGCCTGGTCGGCGTGGCTGTGGCGCAGCACGTTGGTGGTCGCTTCGCGGACGAGGAGACCGAGCAGGTGCCGGCCGCGCTCGCCGACCTCGTCGGCGGTGTCCTGCGCTGGCCTGTCGAGGCGGCCGTCGATGCCGGCTGCGGCGAGCACCCGGGTGGCGTTGGTGAGCTCGGCGGCCAGCGACGCCCGCCGGTAGCCCTGCACGACGCTGCGGGTGTCGGCCAGCGCCTGGCGGGCGTGGTCGCCCGCCTCGGTCATGTGCGCGGCGGCCGCAGCCGGGTCCGAGGCTGCCAGCCGGGCGGCGAGCTCGCTCTTGAGCGCGATGACCTGCAGATGGTGTCCCTGGATGTCGTGCAGGTCCGCGGCGAACCGTAGCCGCTCCTGGGCCACCCCCAGCTCGCCCTCGAGCCGGCGAGCGTGCTCGAGGCCCACGACGAGCTCCCAATGGCGCAGCTCGGCTCTTGCGGCCATACCGACCCCGGCCACGAGCCCGCCCTCGACGACGAACCATCCCGGAGCGACGTCGCCGACCACCGCGAAGTGGGCCGCGGCAGCGACCAGGGTCGCCGCCAGGCCGCCGGCGAGCCCGACCACGACCCATCGTTGCCGAGCAAGCGCCACGACGACCGCGACGTTGGCTACCGCGGGCACGGCGAACCACGACCCTTGCGGCTCGTCTGCGACGTCGCGAAACGGTGCCGCCTCGCCGAACTGCGCGAGGATCGCGTAGACCAGGCCCGCGGCCACCGCGACGGCAACAAGCGGCACGTCGACCGCCTCGTCATCCGAGCTCGCGGTCGCCGTTGTCGGCGTGGTCGCCGCGATGCGCCGATCGAGGAGACGACCGGCGGCCAGCGAGCCCGCCACCGCGGCCACCACCGCGATGACCGCGACCGGCCCGAACGGCGCGGTGGCGGCGACCGACGCGACCGCGAACGCTCCGAGGGCGTAGACGATGGCAAGGCTCGACCACCGGGTCTGCCGGCGCTGGCGGTCCAGGCCGGTGCCCGTATCGGTCGCCGGCCCCGCCGTCGACACCCGGTCACGATCCGGTCGATCGTCTGGGGAAGCGGCTTCGGGGCCGGATTGCATGCGCTGCATGATGCCCCAGGCGCCGGCGCTGCACCGGTGACATCTGTCACGCCATGACGTGAACAACGCACATCAACCGGTGAGGTCTGCCACTACCAGCCCGCGCCAGCGACGCGCACGGTAGCCACATGCACACCACACCCACCGGCGACCGCCACGCCCCCCGGGATGCGAGCGGAGCCCCCACCGCCCCGACCGATCCGCTGCAGCGCGACGACGAGACGGACGCGACGCTCGCCGACCCCGCAGTGGACGCTGACCAGCCCGTCGGCGCCCCCGATCGGCCAGGGCCCACTGTCGAGGCGGAGCTGCGTCGTCGCGTGACAGCCGAGTTCGGTGGGCTGCGTGGAGCACTCGAGATCGCCCTACCGCTGGTGGTGTTCACCATCGCCAACGTCGCCAGCATCGAGCTCACGGCCTCGCTGGTCGCCGGCGGGGTGGCCGCAGTGGGCGCCTACGCGCTACGCCTCCTGCAGGGATCCAGCACGCGCTACGCCCGCCACGGACTGATCGGCATCGCCATCGGCGCTGTAGTGGTCACAGCCACCGGCCGCGCACAGGACGCCTTCGTGCCAGGCATCGTCGAGAACGGCGTCATGGCACTGCTGCTCGGCGGCTCGCTGGTGGTGCGCTGGCCGCTGATCGGGTTCCTCATCGGCACGCTGCTCGACAACACGACCCAATGGCGCCAACACCCCGCGCTGCTGCGTCTCGCTGACCGGCTCACCCTGGTACTGCTCGCCCCGCTGCTCATACGGCTGGTCGTCCAGGTGCCGCTCTACCTCGCCGGAGAGGTCGGCTGGCTCGGCCTATCGCGGCTCGCACTCGGCTGGCCGCTGCACGCCGCCACCCTCGCCATCGCCCTGCTGCTCCTGCTGCGCGGCACCACACCGATGCCAGACCCCGGCTCAGCCAACGCCAACAAGGAGTGCCCCCGCCTGGGTTGACACCGGAGGGGCCGCGTCGGCGAATGAACGCCATCGGGCACCGCTCCCGCACGCACCCCTAACCGCCACTCACGCTTTCGATAACGCGACCCAACATCCCCTATGAACGCCTCGGAGCTCGGTCTATGCCGGGTAAGGCGGGGATGGCCCGGGTCGGTGTCGGTCGGGCTGAGTGGGACCGGGCCGGATGGGTAAGTACAGCGGTCAACGATGGTCTCTGACTCCGCTGGACCTCCACCGCCCCGCCGTCTGCGGCTGACCGCCCGAGGCGCGCTCGTCGCCTTCGGCGCGGTCGCCGCCGCGGTCGCGTTGCTGATGCCCGAAGGGACGCGGCTGGCCGCCGAGGCCTCCGGTGAGCGCGAGCGCTCCGTGGCCGTGTCGGACAGGCCAGGCGCGACCGGGGAGAGGCCCGCCCCCTCGACGCGCGAGGGCGCGTACCCGCAGCAGCCGCAGGCGCTGCCCGACGCGGGGGGACCGCGAGACGACGCCCACGAGCCGGCGATTCCGGTCTCCCATCGCGTCGAGGCGGGCGAGACCCTCTCCTCGATCGCTGGCCGCTACGACCTCGACGCCGATCGCCTTGCGCGACGCAACGCGATCGCCGACGCTCGCGCCCTGCCGGTGGGCCGCCATCTCGTCCTCCCTGAGCCCGGCGGGCGCCGGCCGGCCAGCGTCGCGGAGGCCCGGCAGGCGGAGCTGCCCGTCGAGCGCGTGATCGAGGAGGTCGCCGCGGAGTTCGGCTGGCGGGCCGACACTGTCAAGGCGGTGGCGTGGGTTGAGTCGCGCTGGACACAGCGGCTCGTGTCCTCCCGCGGGGCGGTCGGGGTCATGCAGGTGCTGCCACCCACCGGCCAGAAGGCGAGCGCGCAGGTCAACCGCGATCTCGACCTCTATGACCTGCGCGACAACGTCACTGCCGGCGTGGCCTACCTCGACCACCTGCACGCAGAGTTCGACGCCGACCTCGAGGCCACGCTGGCCGCCTACGTGCAAGGCCCGACGTCGCTGCGCCGCCACGGCGCCTACCCGATCAGCGTCCGCTACGTCGAGGAGGTCCTCGAAGCGCGGGAGCAGATCCGCGGCTGAGCTGCCAGCCCCACCGGCGCGCCGCACGTTTCTACGGTCGATCGGCACAGCGGCGCCCGGCGGGCCCGGTCCCTCGGCAGCCCTGGAGCGTGCCGATCGCGGTGGGCTCACCGCAGAGTCGGCAGCGTCTACGCGCCGCAGGCCGTGGGTGCTGCCCCAAACCCGGGTCCCACGATGACGAAGACGCGCGAACAGCACCGGGCGGCGGGCCGCGCGCACCGCAGCGGCCGACCCCCGCCGCAGCACGCGCCGTCGCTTCTGCCCGCGGGCTGCCCCCTGCGGGTCCGCACCACCGATACGCTAGGCGCTTCTTAGTCGCAAGCGAAACGGAGCGCGCGCATGTCCACTGAGGCCGAATCCCCCCGACGCCCCTCGTGGCGTGACATCGAGACCTTCCACAAGGTCAAGCTCGCGTTCCTGGCCGCCGGGTTCATCTCCCTCGCGCTGTCGGTCGGCTTGTGGGCCACCGAGTTCCGCGAGGAGGCCCTCTTCGTCGGCCTGTGGGTGCCGGCGATCCACTCCCTCGGCGCGCTCGTGCTGAGCGGGGAACGGGACCGGTCATGAGCACCGAAGTCATCCTCGGGATCGGGACCGCCATCTTCGCCATCACCACCTGGGCGACGCTGGCCTTCGGTTACGCCCGCTTCTCCGAGTTGCAACGACGAGACGACGAAGGCGAGTAGCCCAACCCCGACGGTCGCACCCCTGGATGCTCCTGCCGACGCCGATCCTTGCATGGGCCCCGTTGGCGCCTCCATGAGCTCTCCGGCATCCCTCACGCGGGCCTCCTGACCGGTGACGGCGGCTTCACTACCACAGTCCGTATCCCAAGGGGCCGCCCACCTCGGGCCATCCTTGCCGACACCGCCTACTGATCCCCGACAAGGCATCCCGAGATCCACCCCCACGGTCCGAACTCGAGGCACGCCAGTTCGCTCCAACCACCCTCAACAAACTCCGCGAGTGCAAGCCTTGCCGGGATGATGAGGCGTAGCCAGCCTTCGGCCGCGGGGGCTTCCGATCGCATGGGCGTGCGGTAGCGTCCTGTCGTCGGCGGCGTCGGAGGATCGGACTGGGATGCTTGTCCGCAGGTCGGATGGCTCGTGGCAGCAGCCGGCGGTGGCTGCCTATGAGAACGAGGGGGAGTTGCAGGCGCTGGTAGCGCAGTCACCCGAGCTGGTCGGGGCCGGCTCGGCGGTGGTGGCGCTGCGCGAGTTCGCCCTGTCCGCGGCGGGGTCGCTGGATGTGCTGCTCGTTGAGCTCGATGGGGGCATCACCCTGGTCGAGGCCAAACTGAACCGCAACCCCGAGATCCGCCGGGCGGTCGTGGGTCAGCTGCTGGGCTACGCCGGGGGGCTGTGGGGCATGGGATATGACGACCTCGACGCGGTCGTGCGCGACCGCGAGGGCGTCTCGTTGCTGGAGCTCGCCCGCCAGGTCGCCGGCGAGCACGGCCAGGAGATCGATGAGGAAGGGTTTCGCGCGACCGTGGCGGCCAATCTGCGCGCCGGGGCGTTCAGTCTCGTCTTCGCCGTCGATCAGGTCACCGAGGACCTGCGCCGCGCGGTGGAGTACCTCAACGCCCACCTCGCCGATGCGCTGGACGTGCGAGTGCTTGAGCTGGCCTACGCCAAGTTCGACAACGTCGAAATCCTCGTGCCCCAGACCTTCGGTGAGGAGGCCGCCCGCCGCAAGCAGCAGGCACGCACCCGGCGCCGTTGGAGCGAGGCGGAGTTCCTTGAGGCACTGGAAGAGCGTGCTTCACCCGAGGAGCGCGCAGCCGTCGACCGGCTTCTCGAATGGGCCAGGCCGCGCGTGCGCAACTTCTACTGGGGCGAAGGGCAGACTCCGTCGTGCACCTTGGTCTTCGACGCCACCGAAGGCCCGATCCAGCCCTGCGGGGTGTACTTCACCCCGTCCGGGCTTGTGTTCGCGATCAACTTCGAGTGGATGCGCAAGCGCCCCCACGCCGCGGTCGAGGCCACCCTCGAGCGGCTCTGCGCCCTCCCGGCAATCGCGGCCCGCCGCGACGAAATCACCGGCGCCGACTTCGCCAAGCGCCCCAGTGTCGCCGCCGCCGAGTTGGAGGGACACCACATCGACACGCTGACTGACGCGCTCGAAACCCTGCTCGCCCACCCCACCGACGCCTGAAGCGTGTTGCCGGCAGCCAGTGCCCTTCCCCGGCAGGACCAACGAACGGAAGGTCCCGAACTGTTCGCCCCCGGACCCGACCGCACCAGACAATGACACCCTGAGACCTCGACCGTCGAGCTCTGCCGCGATCGTTGAGACCTCGAGGCGGTCACGGCGAGCCCCCTGCAGTGTGACACTCCGGCAGAAGTCGATGCGGCCGCCGCTGTCGCGGTCCAACGCCCCCGAGAACGCCGCTGGACTGCGGTCATTGCCGGGTAGGCCCGACGTGGCTCGGCTCGCCGTTGGCGGTCGGCCCGAAGCGGTCATCACCGCGGCATGCTCGTGATGACCGGGCGGTGTGCTGCATTGGGACACGGGGCCGTGGCTGACGGCCATGGCTGGCGCCAGTCGATCTACCGACACTGTCAATCCTTGACGGCGCTGTCGAGGCCTGGTCCACTTCCGGCACATCAGGTGGTTTGCGGTGTTTCGGAGGTGCCCGGTCGCATGAGTGCCACGCCGACGCACCGCGGGCGCCCCATCGACGACGTCGCTGGTGTTCGGGCGATCCTCGACAGCCCCGTCGCGGGTTTCGCGGAGCTCCTGGAGTGCACCGAGGTCGCCGTGGCTCAGGAGGAGTGGGGGCTCGTTGAGGAGGCTGCGCTGCGTGCGCTCGCCGAGGCCACCGAAGAGCAGACCGGCGAGCTGCTGCTGCTGGTTGCGAAACCCGACGCGACGTCAGCGACGCAACTGTGCTCTCGTCTCCGCGGGCTCAAGCGCCCGGACCTCGGGGCCGTGGCCGCCGACCGGGCCCTCGCCAGCGACCCTGAGAACGCCGCCGCGATGACGACCCGCGGCGCGGCCGCAGCCGACATGGGCGATTTCGACGAGGCGCTGCGGTGGTATCGCGGTGCTTGGAGGGTTGCGGAGTCCACCCAGACGGCATTGGCCGCGACCCGCGCGTTGATCGCGACGGGCAAGCACACCGACGCCATGGCCATGGCTGGTCGTGCCGCGGACGCGGACCTCACCGTCAAGAGCGCTCGTGTCTATGCGATGGCAGCCGCGGCGGCCGACGACTTCGACGCCCTTAACCGAGCTCACGGGCTGCTGCAGCACGTCGAGGACTCCTCGCCCGATAGCGACGAGAGCTCCGACATCGGCCGCCGCTGGGTGCTGACCCTGGCTGCGGAGCAGTTCCTCCGTGACGGGTGCCTCAGCGAGGCCCGCGAGATGCTCGAGGCGGTCTTGGGTGACCACCCCGACTACGGGCCGGCAAAGCGAGCCCTCGCCAACGTCGCGAACGCTGAACGCCGACGGGGCGCCACGCCGCCGCAGAAGGCCGCCGACAGTCAACAACTGGGGCAAGACGGGTAGTCTGCGTCGACACCGCGCATACGAGGCGAGGGCGGCCGATGAGGCGATGAGCGAGGTGCTGGCGGGGCGCTACCGGCTGGGGGCGGTCCTCGGGGTCGGGGGCATGGCCCGGGTGGTGCGCGCCTTCGATGCCACGCTCGAGCGTGAGGTCGCTGTCAAGCTCATGCACGCCGAGGTTGGCGCGCGAGCGGACGGCAGGGAGCGGTTCCTGCGCGAGGCCAGGGCCGCAGCCAGTGTGAGCCACCCGGGGTTGGTCGCGGTGCATGATGTGGGTTCGGCTGACGGCGTGCCGTTCATCGTCATGGAGCTCGTTGAGGGGCCGAGCCTGGCGGAGGTGCTGACGCGGCGCGGGCAACTCGCCCCCGCTGAGGCGATCGCCGTGGGCGCCCAGCTGTCGGCGGCGTTGGCGGTAGCGCATCGTCGGGGTCTGATCCACCGTGACGTCAAGCCCGCCAACGTGCTCGTGCCCGGGGCGATGCTGCCCGCTGCTCCGACCGATGAGCCGTCAGTGAAGGTCTCTGACTTCGGGATCGCCAAGGGGCTCGAGCAGGCCCAGACCGCGCTGACGGCGACCGGGCAGATGCTGGGAACCCCCCGCTACCTGTGCCCGGAGCAGGTCGACGGCGCGCCGGTGACCCCGCGCTCGGACGTCTACAGCCTCGGGGTCATGCTCTATGAGATGCTCGCGGGCCAGGCGCCGTTCGTCACCGGAGGCTCGGTCGCGGTCGCGCTGGCTCATCGCGACCAGCCGCTGCCGCCGCTGACTGAGCGGGTCGCAGGCCTCGATGCCGATCTCGTCGCCGTCATCGAGCGGGCGCTGGAGAAAGACCCGGCGCGGCGTTTCGCCGACGGCGCCGAGATGCGCGCAGCGCTGCTCACCGGCCGCCACGCAGGATCCCCGCCGCCTGCGTCGGCGAGCACCCTGCACGCGCACCGCGAAGCCGCGACGACGGTGTCGCTGCCTGCCGAGCCTGCGGCCACCGCGGCGACCGGCGAGCGCGACGACGAAACCAACGAGGCAGAGCGGGACGATGACGGCCGTGGCCGGCGCAGAGCAGGCAAGAGGCGCCGCGTCGCGGTGACGGCAGTCTCAGCGGTGATCATCGCAGGGGTTGCCCTCCTGGCGTTCGACGCGCCAGCGTTCCTCGACGAGGTCGCCTCAAGCGGCGTCGAGCAGACCACCGACGAGCCCACCGGCCGATCCGACGACGCTGGCGGTGACGAGCATGACGCCAGCGACGCCGTCAGCGCAGCGCCCACCGAGCCACCTGCCGAGCCGCCCGAAGACGAGCCGACTGCTGCGCCAACCGAAGCCTCCGAGACAGAGGCCGACGCCGAGTCGTTCGCCGCGCCCGAACCGGATGCCCCCGGCGAACAGGAAGCCAGCGACCCCGAGCCGCCGTGGGACTCGCCGATGCAGCGCCGGTTCGCTGACGCCGACGGCGCCGACGCCGACGCGTTGCTGACCTACGGCGTCGACCCGCCCGTGCCCTCCTGGATGGTCGTGCTCGAGTCCCTCGAAGCCCACGACCACGATCCCGCCTCACTGGTCGGCAAGGTCGAGCGGTACTGGGCCGCAGGCGTGCAGGCCTACCTCCTGCACTCCGACGACTACGCGCCTCTCAACGCCGGCTACTGGGTGATCCACCTTCCCGGCTACGACACCGAGGACGCCGCCGCGGCGACCTGCCGGAGCATCAGCGACCTCGCACCCGCCTGTTACCCGCGACAACTCGACCGGCTGCGATGACCAACCCGGCCGACCCCGCCCTGCTGTCACGACGGGCGTTCCTGCGCCGTGCCGCAGCGACCGGCCTGGCGCTGCCGCTGCTGACAGCCGGCCTGCCCCCACGGCTGGCTCGCGCCGAAGCGGGTGAGCTCACCCCCCACGCCGGCGCCTCCGACATACGCGCCCGCGACGCCTGGGGTGCCGACCTCCCACCCCTCGGTGACCTGCAAGCCGAAGCGCCCGAGGACGTCCGCTTCTTCGTCCTGCACCACTCCGCGTCGAGCAACGACTACGAACCCGAGGACGTGCCCGGCATCCTGCAGTCCTTCTACCGCTTCCACACCCGCGAGCGCGGCTGGGCCGACCTCGCCTACAACTTCCTCATCGACCGCTACGGCGTGGTGTGGGAGGGCCGGCAAGGCAGCCTCACCGCACCGATCAAGGGCGACGCCACCGGCGGCAGCCAAGGCTTCGCGCTGCTGGCCTGCTGGATCGGCGACCACCAAGACGAGCCCCCCACCGACGCCGCGCAGCAGGCCATGGCCGGACTGCTCGCCGCCCTCTCAGTCACCTACGACATCGACCCGCAAGGCACGACGACGTTCGTCTCCCGCGGCTCCAACCTCCACCCCGAAGGCACCGAGGTGCGCACCGCGACCCTCGCCGGGCACCGCGAGATGTCGCAGACCGCCTGCCCCGGCGACGCCGGCCAGCGCATCGTCACCGACGTCCTGCCCGGGAAGGTCGCCGCCGCCGTCGACGAGATCACCCGCAGCGGCGCAGAGCCCACACCCGAGGCCGAGCCCGACCCCGCCATAGAACCCACCGAGCCGCCCCAGGCTGCCCCGCGCCCCACCGAAGCGGCCTCACCCGAGCCGACCCCACGAGCTCACGAGCCCGAGCGGGTCAGCGCGGCCCAACCAGGCGACCAACGGCCCCCACCCGACAGCGGCGGACTCGGGCCAGGCGCCGTCGCCGCCGGCATCGCCGGCGCCGTGCTCGCCGCCGCCAGCGGCGCCGCAGCCGTCCACCGTCACCGCAACGCCGGCAGCCCCCAGCCCACCGACGACGACCCGCCAGCCTTCGAGTTCCACCACACCCGACGACCCCCCACCTGAGTCGCCCATCTCAATCCGAGCAGCGGCCCCCAGCGGCCCGGAACCGTCGGTGGCGCTCCGACGCGGACCACCGCAGGGCTACCCGAGGGCTACCGGAGGGCCGAGGGCCACCGGCCCGCCGCGCGGAGACAGGCACGGAGACGGGTCAAGACCCGAACTCGTCGGGCCTCGACGGGGTCGGTTGCCACGACAAAGCTCAAGGGCTTGCTGAGCGTCTGCCTGCCAGGCGGCCATCCCACTCGGCTCCGACGTATGAGAGGCTCGCCACCTCGCTGCGACACGACGTTCTTGGGCGCTGACCCACCGGCCTGCGACC
>Ga0207421_10008180_pt1 | contig 10932 bp, 2 predicted proteins | sample SodLakKL_010_SED_4_FD_187542 | JGI IMG/M metagenome (GOLD analysis project Ga0207421, IMG submission 187542) | Alkaline sediment microbial communities from Lake Tanatar, Kulunda Steppe, Russia - 8KL_010_SED (SPAdes) (version 2) | ecosystem: Environmental > Aquatic > Non-marine Saline and...
TCCTCACAATATGGAAGCGACCGATCTCATCGAGTTCAACCCATGGTGGTCTTCAGGACAGGTACCTCAACGCCTTTTAGAGGAGAAAAAAAGAGATCTTTTCCACGAGATAAGAGAACTCCTTTCGAACAGACCGATCGTCTCTATCGTGGGTTTGAGAAGGACGGGAAAAACGACTATGATGTACCAGATCATCGATCATCTTCTCGAGAAAGACGTTCCTGAAAAGAGGATGATGTACTTCAGTTTCGACAAAAGAGTGAACTCCATCGAAGAGATAATGGGGATCTACAAACAGGAAGTGCTTATGGAGGACGAGGTCTCCAAAAAGACCTATATCCTCTTAGACGAGATACAAAAATTGGATGATTGGGAAAATCAGGTCAAACTACTTTACGACAAAAAATTGCCACTGAAACTCCTTTTGTCGGGTTCTTCGAGTCTCACTCTCAAAAAGAAGAGTAAAGAAACCTTAGCTGGAAGAAATTACGTGTGTAAACTGCCTCCTTTAACGTTTAAAGAATACTTGAAACTCAAATCGGTTTCCTATCCGGATTTTCAGAACATCGAAAGCACTCACAAAGAGGCACGCCTTTCCGAAGAAAAATATATCACGGAATTTCACCGGTTCATCAATCATCACGGACTACCTGAAACCATCGGGATGGACGAAGAGTTATCCAAAAGATACATCAAGTCCAGTTTGATCGACCAGGTCGTCTATAAAGATATACCGTCCAACTACGACATAGAAGAACCGAGCGTGATCGAAGAGTTACTCAGGATCATAGCCGAAAGACCGGGCATGCTGTTAAAATACGACTCCTTGGCTTCAGACCTTTCCAGGACAAGACAGACCATCTCTAAATACGTATTCTATCTGGAAAATTCATACATGTTGAATCTGATCTACAACTACTCCGGTAGTTTCATCACTTCCGCAAAAAAATTGAAAAAAGTCTATCTCTCTCATCCCTCCCTGGTAACAACTTTAAAAGACTCAAAGGAGAACCTAGGACGGCTGGTCGAAAATCAGGTCATCAATGAACTAGACGTAGAATTTTTCCACCGAAGACAACAGAAGGAGGTGGATGCGGTGCTGAGAGGAGAGGAGGCCATGCTCCCTGTCGAGATAAAGTACAAAAAGCGGATAAAAACAGACGATGAAGAAAACCTAAGAGACTTTATGGAAAAAGAAGACCTTGACAAAGGGTTGATGATCACTAGAGATACTTTCTATCAAGGAGAAATAACCAAGATACCCTCTTATTATTTCCTGTTATACAAGGATAATATACTTAATGACTCTCTCAAGATAAACGTTAACTACAAATAACATATTTTCGAAAAACACGTTAACCGTAGTTAACATTTTTTAGAAATCGTTCGTTGCAGTCTTAGAGACCTTCTAACTGAACTACCTATCAGTAGCTAGAGAAAAGGACCCTGAAGCTTTTAATATAGAGCTAGTAAATATCATAGCGGTGGAAGAGAAAACAGATGAAAATGAGCGCTCAAGAGAAGAAGATATAAAGATATAAAAAAGAAAAGGTTTTGAATATAGAGAGAAGAAAGACTATTCCCAATCTTCTTTGAACTCTTCTTCGTCACCAGGCTCATCAATGTCGGATTCTAGACTTTCTTCTTCATCTAAGCCTTCTTCTTCAACGTACATGCTCTCTTCTTCAGGAGTTTCATCGAACCCTTCATCGGCTACTTCGTCGAATTCATCAGTCTCCATGGACTCTCCCGCAGATGGCGGTGGTGGAGGTGGCATCGATCCTTGAGGATACATCTCGTCTTCTGGTATTTCTTCGTCATCACCTCTCCTGGCGATAACTACTATCACCAAGATCAGGATGACTATTATCAAGAGGAGTATCAACCACCACCAAGAGCATAGTAAACCTTCTCCTTCGAGAAGACCAACTTCATCTTCATCTACAGAAATAGTAATTTCAGCTGTGCTCTCAACGACTTCCTGATCATCAACGGTTCTGACCATCAATTCGATCTCGCCCTCTTCTTCTGCTTCCCATAAGAAGTAGCCGTCGTCAGATTCACCAGGTCCAAGTCTCACATCTTCTTCTGTTTCTATCAGTTCATCTTCTACCACGAACTCGACGTCCTTGGTGCCTAGAGCATCTCCAGTATTTTCGACCGCGTACTCCACGACTATCTCTTCACCGTTCTCGAACTCCGTACCATCTTCAGGTGAAGTTATCCACACTTCAAAGTAAGCCTCACCAATCTCATCTTCTTCGAAAAGAGCCGTTATCTGCTTATCGCTGTCCATAACCAACGTTATCTCCTCTTGATCTGAGACTCGATCTCCAGTCCAACCGTTGAAGATGAATCCTTCGTCAGGTGTAGCAGTGACTAAAACCGCCTCGCCGTCGTAATAAGTATGATCTCCTGGTTCGGGAGTGGTAGTTCCGTCTCCTTCAACACTTATGGTGAGTTCTCTTTCGATAGTAGGATCGACGTGTTCAAAGTATGCTGTCAAAGTCCTATCATCATCCATAACCAGCTGTATGGTCGTCTCGGTCTGCTCACCGGCGGGATAATCTCCCTGCCAATGGCTGAACTGCCAATCTCCATAGGCTACGGCGGTCAATTCAACTTCAGCCCCGTCCGTGTAGATCTCACTGAAAGGAAGTTCCTCTTCGACGCCGTCAACTTCAACAGTTCCTTCTCCTTCAACATCGATAACGAGTTCATGCTCTTCATCTGGATCGTGTTCTCTAAAGTTAGCCGTCAACGTTTTATCCTCATCTATAATCACAAAGATCTCTTCTTCCTCACTTTCGTAGTCGCCAGTCCACCCATCGAATAACCAGCCTTCATCTGGAACAGCGGTCAAGGTGACTTCAGTTCCTTCTTGATGCTCCTCGCTGTAGGGAAGTTCAACCTCGACGCCGTCAACTTCTACAGTACCTTCTCCTTCTGCATCGATAGCGAGTTCGTGTTCAACATCAGGATCGACAAAATTTGCCGTCAGAGCCTTGTCCTCGTCCATCGTCACCGTTATCTGTTCTTCTTCGCTATCATGAGCGCCGGTCCATCCATTGAATTCCCATCCTTCTTCTGGGATCGCATTCAATTCGACATCTGTTCCTTCCCAGTATTCTTCACTGTAGGGCGTTTCTACAACCTCGCCGTCAACTTCAACAGTACCTTCTCCTTCAACATCGATTTCTAACGTGTATTCATCGCCCTCTATGACCATAGTTTCGCTAGGTGCACCGGAGGCCCACGTAGTATAAGCATTGTCATAACCGCCGGCATAGCCGCCAGAAAGGTCTTCGCCTATGTTCATCCTTACCTTGAATTGATAATCACCCGGGTCGAGATCCGTTACCTCTAAAGTATTCATACCTGTGGTCACGTCTTCAGGATCAGTTCCTTCGTTCCAAGGCTCTATAGGGTCTTCGTAATCGCCATCATATTCTTCTTCAGGTAAAGACTCGGTATCACCGATATAAGTCCACTCTTCATATTCGCCTCCGCTGGCAAATACGGAGTAACTGACGAATTCATCGTAAGTGCCCATACCGGGGGACATTTCAGCCTCGTTATCCCAATCAGTATAAGCTGGAGATTCAACTTCGATCTCGATCCAATCATCGCCTGCGGAACGCTCTATAGGAGTCGGTATCTGCTCATACTGTCCCATCATAGATTCTTGTGGACTCGCGACGATATCTCCATCGACTTCTCTCAATGAAGTCCAAACATAACCCGCGTCGCCAGCAACATCCTCTTCGGGCACTTCATTTACAAAATATATATTGTTGCCGAAATCAGGTGGTGAATCACTCCATCCATAGTCAGGATGGTTCGTATCCCAAGCAAAACCACCGTATGAATCTTGCCATGAACCTCCAGTACCTTCGTTTATAGCTACGTTTCCTGGATCTTCTAACTCGATAACGCTGACATTTCCGTAATATTCAGATCCATCGTAAAACACTGCCTCGCCATCATAACTCTCGATAAAGTATCCCATGAGTTCATGAGCTCCGTTCTCAGGTTCAAATGCGGTTTCGAACCACCAAGTATCGGATTCTGCCGTCATCTCGTTGTCATCCTCAGACACAACATACCATTCGTAAGTGGTGAGCATATCAAGACCGGACCAAGATACTTCAGCACGTTCACCGCTGGGCACGTTTTCATCAGTTCCTATCAAACTGTCATCAAAGGCATCGTAGAAAGATACGTCCATATTTTCATCCTCTTCGTGTTCGATATGAACGCTGAGGTCAACGTCGGTACTTACTCCCGTAGTTCCGTCCCCAGGCTCTGGATCTATCGGTGGAACAGGTGCAGGTATCCCACCAGGTTCCTGAACTGCATCATCGTTTTCATCTTCTACTCCGTTCTCTCCAACTGCCCGTACCACATACCACCAGTATATATCATCGGCTTCACCTTTATCTTCGTCCATAAATTCATAAGCTTGAGCGCCAGTAGCTTCTATCTCCGTTACAAGAGTACTCTCGTCCCAAGGACCAGATTGTTCCTCAGACCTGTATAGATTGTAATGATCAACTTCTTCCTCATCATCTATACTCGCATCCCATGAAATCTTGTTATGATCGTCTCCCGTCTCGTCATGATCCCTGACCTGAACCTCAAGTGCCCAATTGTACTCCAGATCATGATCAGTCATTTCTTCCCAAGTACTTCCGTCTAAACTAATCCACGCATTATCCTCGACGTAATCCTCATAACTCCCGAATGGTCCTATCTCATCTCCAGGATCTCCGACCTCTAAAATCACCCAATAGTAACCTCCGTCTACACTCACAGACTCGGAAAATTCTATCTCGATCCATTCCTGAGGACCAGGATCAGCTATAGAGTCCGTTTCGCCCAGCAGTTCACCAGGATTATCTCCGCCATCACCGTCTTCATGGATGTATCCTTTAACATAGTCGGCTTCATCCCAGGCATAATAAGCTAATTCGGTTATATCATCTGCCTGGACCTCCTTCCGCATGGCTCCAAAAAAGGTTCCTTCACCGGTGATGCCTCTCCCATCGTCGGGCTCATCTCTATGCGGGTCTTGATATAGCCATTCCCAACTCTCGTTCATGCCGTAATGTTCAACATCAAGATTTTCTGGAGCTGAAGGCGGTACGCCTACGATGGTGAAAGTTTCACTGCTCGTGTCCTCATTCACTCTTCCTTCCGTATCTGTTGCGCGAGCTCTGACCAAACAATCACTGCTGTCAACATTAGGAACGGTCCAAGAATAACTTCCTGTATCGCCTAATCCCGATACAATAGTATCCCATGAGGAACCTGAGTCTTTACTGTACCATAGATTTATTTCATCAACAGGATCGTCTCCTTCAACAGTATCCCATGTGATCTCTTCATCTGTATTTGCATCGAATGTCTCTCCACCGTCAGGCCTCGTCAAGTCTATCTCTGGAGGTTCCCCTGGTATCTCTTGCGTTATACCACCGCTGATGACCACAGCGAAGGGTTGACTCTCTTCAGGCACTTGATGGCCGGTAACCGTTACCTCATAGGTGCCTTCTTCAACGCCGTTCTGATCCGGTAGAAGAAGAACGTTCTCTACAACGTTCAAACCGTCGTACTCTTCTCCTCTTAATCCATCCCATGGATTGCTCGTTGGATCGGGTTCAGAATAACCAGGATTGCTGCCTGTGAACGCATTACCAACATATCTGGTACCATCTGGATCAGTCACTTCCAAGTCAAGATCATTAACGATAGCGGGATCATTTGAGTCTGATCCACTAGACCCTGGATAATCACTCCAAACTAACGTCACTTCTATATCCTGATGTTGATCGATGACTTCGAAGTTCATATCCCAGCTTTCACCAGTACCGAGTTCTATACCTTCATTCCATGAATCGAATACTTCGAGTTCTCTAGAGTCTCCTTCAAAATGCAATACTCTGTCAAGCTGGCTTCTACCGAAACCTTGATCATTGTTAGGGAATCTATTATCGTTGTTGTATGCACCACTTCCACTTATCTCTACCGCCCCGTTCACTATAGAAGCTTTCACCAAAGCACTGCTGGGGTTGAAACCGTCAGTTTCGTCCGGAATACCGTCTGGATACCATCCTCCTTCGTAATAATGTCTCACTTGGCCTACCTGTCCAGCGATCCCAGGAGTGGACATGCTGGTACCAGACATACTGCTGTAACCCGTATTATCCCCATCATCAGCAGACATCAAATTCTCACCCACGTGCATCACCGTGGGCTTGATCCTTCCGTCGTCTGCATAACCTCTACTGCTGAAGCCTGAAACATCGTCTTGACTAGGGGCGTTCGTCACCGATCCTACGCTGAATATATTCTTTGCTTCAGCCTGAGCCGAGATCGTGTTAGCTCCGTCACCGTCGTTACCCATGGCATACAATATGTTGAAGTCCTTATGATCCCAAATGAATTCATCGGATGTTATAGCTGAATCACCATAGCCAGAACCTCCGCCCCAACTGTTCGTGTGGGCCCGTGCGCCCCAATCGTAGGGCTGACCGTATCCGTCGTTGTACATATCCGAAGGAGGACTCACAGAACCACATGCATCGTCGGAAACATCCTGGAAGATCACCCTTGCTTCCAACGCATTACCGTCGTGATTGCTGTACTCCCCATAAGTCGGTGATTCACCGAGAACTGTGCCAGTAACATGAGTACCGTGATATATCCCAGCTTCTAGATCGCCACCTGCATCCGCCGGAACGTACCACTCCTGGATCTTTCTGTGGTCGTCACCTATAGGATCGCCGTCCGGGTCGTCGAAAGCTTCGTGATCTACGTTCAACTCACTGTCCATCACCGTGATCAATTGTCCTTCCCCCGTAACTCCTTCTTCCGTCACTTTCCTGTTGTCCTGTTCGTTCGTTTGAGATACCCACGTAGCGTCCGCATTGAGTAACTCGTACTCCTCTACCCCTTCGGTGATCGACTTAACATTGTGGAAATTAGCCAAATTAGTTATACGCTCGGCATCTATCTCGAGATTTATCCGTCCTTCTCCTATGAAATGTATATCCCCTCCTAGACGGGCGATCTCGCTCGCCACGATACGGGGATCCGCACTCTCGAAAATCGATACGTCCAAAGTGACTGTCCCTGATTTCTCAAGAAGATCCCGATCGAAGCGGTAAGCTGGATGATATATGCCTATCCAATTAACGAAATCTTTCTCTTCTACTGATCTCATGGTCTGGAGGTCCATCTCAACCAGAAAATTGAACCTGTGTCTGAATTCATGTAGTTCAACACCTTCCTCTTCCAAACTCTCTTTCCACTCCTGTCGGATCGGGCCTATGAACTGTAGGATATAATAACCTCTTCCATCGTTAGGATATCCGGCTATCTCCAGATCTTCGGGTATCTCTGGCTCTCCTTCACCCGTGTGGAAAGAGTAGGACTGCAGTCCTACATAGTCCCTGTTCTTGAGTTCTTCGACTATATAGCCTCTATCTTCCAAAGACTGCATATCTTCCAAAGACGTCTCCACCAGTAGATATGAATCATATTGCTCGATCACCCTATATCCTGGATCCATGAACAAAAATTCTGTGTCAATGTCTCTATCGTGCACGAGTATCCTCATGTCCATGTCATCTTCTGTTCTTTCGGCAGAAAGGGCCATACCTGCAGAAAAAACAGAAACTAGCAACACTATACTTACCACTATGGCAAAAAAGTATCTTTTAAATTCCATCTAAAATTCCTCCTCAAACAACAGTTGAGTTTTCATCTTATTACACCTCTAGCTGGTTTTGGTTATTTAAAAATTTCGAAAGGAAAATTTTCTCCTTTATAAAAATCTCGCTCGTTTCTACATGATCTAAGGCTGAAAAACGATGATAAATAGGATGTTGGAATAAAGTGGGTGGTTGACATGGTGTTTCTAACATATCTTCTGCTTCTCCACTTTGCATAATCAGTTCGAACTCCAAAGTGAACTCATTTTGCACCGCTAACCCGATACCATCTCCAGGCTCGATGACAAAATCATCTGTCCATTCTTCGGCTAAAGCGTCGTAATAGTACCTTTCATTATATCCGCTGACAGATGCATCCCATTTCACCACGTCGAATATGTAATCACTAGATTCTAAGTCTCCTTCTATCATCATCACTAGATCACTAGCTCTCAACTCCCCGTTTCCTGTTTGGTCTGCCAAGGTGTAAGGTATAGATGTATAATGCCTTGGACGTTCGTCTCCATAGGTCACTTCATGTTCCACGTCGGTAGCGTTTATGTGCCATGTGAATTCATTCTCCACATACAATCCTATACCGTCTCCAGATTCGATGACAAAATCATCCTTCCACTCATCTACATCGTCATCGAAGTAGTATATTTCATCATGACCTCTGCTCAGGTGATCCCACTTGACCACCTCAGATATATGGTCGTTAGTCATCAAGTCACCTTCGATAGATATTACGATATCGCTAGCTCTCAATTCGCCGTCACCAGTGGCATCGAGACCCATGGGTATAGAAACATAATGTATCGTACCCGTATCCTCAAAGTTCCTTTCCACACAGAAGGCAATCTCTGATGGTTCTCCTTCTACCTCTCCATCAGTCGATCTCACGAAGTAGTAGTTTTCGCCACCCAATACACCTTCATGGGTGTGAAAACTTCCTTCTACAGTCGCTAATTCTTCCCAATCTCCAAAGTCGGCATACTGATCTTCAGAATAGTACAGATTGTATTCCGCCGCACCGACATCATCCCAATTCAATATCAAGTCGCCAGCTTCCTCATCTTTTTCGATCCTGAGTTCAGTCGGGGGTAAAAGTTCTCCTGATACGGTGGTGAACGACCACGTCGGTGATCGTGCCGTCCGAACTCCATCTTCTGAAACAGCATACCATTCGTAAGTGGTCTCCTGGTCGAGACCTGCCCAAGATGTGTATGCACGCTCACCGCTCGGTATTTCTTCATCGCTCCCGATCAAGCTGTCGTCAGAAGCATCGTAAAATGAAACATCCATGTCTTCTCCTTCCTCGTGCTCAACGAGAACGCTGAGTTCTGCATCTAAACTTATACCAGCCGCTCCATCCTGTGGTTCTGGTTCCGACGGTAAAAGTGGTCCAGGTTCGCCACCTGGTTCTTGAACAGCATCGGTGTTATCCTCCTCACCTTGTTCGTTCTCTGCCCTGACCACATACCACCAGTAGATATCGTCTGCATCACCCTTGTTCTCATCTACGAAACCATAAAGGTCTGATCCTTCTGCATCCACCTCTCCAATGGGTTCATCCCACGGACCGCCTGGTTCTTCTGAACGGTAAATATTGTAAGACTCTACTATATCTGGATCGTCAGGACTAGGACTCCACAGGATCTTATTGTGTTCAAAACCCGTTATCTCGTCTGGTGTGACATAATCTACATTTCTATAATCATTAGAATCCAGGATACCTTTTTCCACATCCTCTTCAATGAACGCACCGAAAGGGTATTCTCCATACTTCTCTATATCGTTAAGATAGTAGTTGAAAAACGAGGTAGTATACTTTCTAGCTATCCGCTGTTGTTCCTCTCGAGAAATCTCGGGTTCACCAGGGCTTATCCACGGATCCTCGTCACCGTACTGACCATGATTAGCTCCATCTATAACAAAAAATTGAGAGGGCTCGTCAGAAGCCTCCAGATCGTCATAGAACTCCGATACATCTTCCTCAGGAGTAACTTCATCTAGATTTCCTACCTGGAGTTGAATCGGCACTTCTAGATTTTCTGGATCCACTTCAACGGAAGATAACAACCAATCATCGGAATATATGGAAGGTGCCATCGCTGCGAGGGCTTTGACCATGTTGTCTCCTTCCAAAGCGTCTTCTTCCGCCGCATAGATAGCTGCCTCAGCACCTGCAGAAAATCCAGTGAGTCCCATCTTATCTTCGGCTATCTTGCCCTCGATAGGACTGCCAGGTTCCTCGTTCTCATCTTTCAGAAATTCCAATGTTGAAAGTAACCCCGCTGGCCAACTATCATCGTAAAACGTGCCAAGGTCCGGAAGCGCAGCGACAAAACCTCTGCTAGCGTAGTGTTCGCCCCACGATTCAAAGTCCTCTGGATCCTGAGCTGCACCGTGTCCAAAGGCTAAAGCCGGATAACCATCTGTAGCTTCCCCTGTCGGATAGTAAACATTAAGATCGTCGCCATCTAGGGTCGTCTCCCAAACCTCAAAATCATGATCACCCATCTCTCCAAGAAAATCATAGTGATGGACTTTGAGATTTTCTGGTGGAGCGGGCAACTCTCCCTTATTATCTTGATCTAAGACAAAGTTGTTTTTCACAAGAGTGTAATCCTCGGTTGCATCACAGTCGTTGTTCGCATCACTACCACTTTCTATCAAAACGAAAACTTGTGCGCCTGAAAACATTGATACAACTAACAACAGGACACAAAATAGGGCCGATATTACTATCTTTATTCTCTCCATATTATTATCACCATATTACTTTTATTTATCAAAAAGACATTACTTTTAAATGTATATAAAACCTAATGCTAAAGCTACACTTAAAAAAAGAAAATGTGAAAAAGAAAGAAAAGGGTTTTTGATATATTTGCCGTTTCATCAGTTCAAAATTCTTCTTCCTCTTGGAGTTCATCTTCCAAATCTTCAGCCGTATATTCATCTTTGTACTCTTTCTCTTCCGGTTCCTCTTCGTACTCTTCTTCGTATTCCGGTTCTTCTTCGTACTCTTCTTCGTATTCCGGTTCTTCTTCGTACTCTTCTTCGTACTCGCCTTGTTCGTCAGTCTCATCGACGAATTCACTTTCTTCTTCATATGCCTCTTCTTCATAGTCATCAGTCTCCGTAAATTCTTCATCTAGAGGCGGTGTTTCCATGAAAGGTTCTTCGTCCACATACTCATCTTCATCGTCACCAC
>Ga0207421_10008181_pt1 | contig 10931 bp, 12 predicted proteins | sample SodLakKL_010_SED_4_FD_187542 | JGI IMG/M metagenome (GOLD analysis project Ga0207421, IMG submission 187542) | Alkaline sediment microbial communities from Lake Tanatar, Kulunda Steppe, Russia - 8KL_010_SED (SPAdes) (version 2) | ecosystem: Environmental > Aquatic > Non-marine Saline and...
TAGTATTACGAAACGATGCGGCCAACGCCACTTACGGAACACGAACTGGACCGGCAGCTCCCGGATTTCTATCCGAGGATCTATCGTATGGTGCGTTCCATGGTCTACGGAACCGGGCTGGATGCAGAAGATCTCACACAGGACAGTTTCCTGAAAGTATACAAGAAACGCCATCTCTATAATGGCAGCAGCAGTTTATATACCTGGACGTATCAGATCGCACGGAACACGGTGCTGGATGCGCTGCGGCGCGACAAAATCCAGCGACGTATTTTCTGGTGGAACGAAACCGATACCGAACCGGACGATTTCAAGGCAGCTGAATCCGGTGACGAAGCTCTGGACCGGCGAGAGCAGAAACAGCTGCTTCGAAACGCCATGGCCAGGCTTTCTGAAAAAGACCGCCTTATCATCACCATGCGCGATCTCGAAGGAATGTCCTACGATGAAATTGCCGAAGTCGAAAACCTCCCGGTCGGCACGGTCAAAAGCAGGCTGTTCACCGCCCGGCAACGACTCAAAGACGAATTGATCAAACTGGGAATGGATCCCGGATCAGAAGAATAGAGAAGAACAGAAGAAAACACAGACTAACAGAGAATATCAGTAAATATCAGTTAGAATTAGTGAAGAACCCCAAGAATAGTGAAGAAAAGTACCGAGGAATCATCCTTATGAACCGAAAACGGACAGAGCAACAACTCAGAGAGCAGCTCATCGATGCACAGGACGGGAATTTGTCACGGCATGAGATGGAGCAGCTCAAAAAACAGGTGCTGGCATTCGATCCGAAGCTGTGGAAAGACCACCAGTGGATGATGCAGCAGTCCGGTGACGGTGTATCGGGTCTGTTTGAAGGCCTTCGTGAGGAAGCGCCGGCCGATGATGCCATCCGCCGGTTCCATCAGCGGCGTGAGGAAACCGGAGGATTGGAATCCGACCTGGAATACCTGGTCTGGCGTCTGTTTCGTCGTTATGTGCTGAGCGTGGGTATCATACTGATCGTGTTGTTCACCGGGCTGCAGATGGGATCCACCGAAGAAGCCACCGCTGATTCACGTGAACTGACGACCCGTTATCTCGGATGGGAGCAGCAGCAAGGCCCGGAACTCAATCACTGGCTTTATGAGGACTTGTAATCCCACTCAGGGCCCATACGTGAAAATGCCGGAACCAGAATTATCATTACGACAAGTTTTAGAAAAAAAAGAAAACCATGAGCAAGAATCCTAAAGTCACAATCGCATTGGCATTCGCGCTTACGTTCCTACTGGGTACGGGCGCGGGGTACCTGCTCTGCGGAACGATGCAATCGCAAACCGGCGGAGAACCACTGTTTGATGATGAACTCAGCGGATTGGAACAGATGACCCCGGTACCGGCACCACGGGAAACCGCTCCGGAAACCCCGGAAACAGAAGAGCCGGTGGCACCCGTCAGAGAACGGAGAGGAACCGAAGGCAGAGAGCGTGGGGGTGAAGGAGGCGGCCTGGCCCCCGGAGAGGGCCCCGGAACGGGTCAGGGATATCGGGTGGAAGCAGAACAGCCTGACACCGATACGTCAGTGGAGAGGGTCGGTGCCGACCCGGAACAGGTTGAACAGGCCCGCCTGCAGCGCAGGTTGGATGCGGAAGAGCAGCCGGAGGATCGTCCGGCAAAACGCTATCGCAGTCAGGAACAAGCCGCACAGGACACGCAGGAAACTTCCGAAATACAGGAATCAGAGCAACAGGATCGCCGAAGCGTGTGGCGGTCACGCACGGACGACCAGGAGCGAACAGCGCTCAGCCGTTACCGGCTAAGGCTGATCCGCGACCTGGACCTCACGGAAGAAGAGGCGGAGGAATTCTTCTCCGCACTGGAGTCGCACCGCCGGCAGATGCGCGAGGAGGTGATCATTCCGCAACGGGAGCTGCGTGTGCGCCAAAGGGAGCTCAGCGAGCAGCTGGAGCGTGATCTTTCCGGAATCCTGTCCGGAGAACAGATGGAAACCTGGAAAGAACGCTACGCGCCCCGCATGGATCGAAGCTCACGGGATGAGACCGATCGAAGGAGCCGGTGGGACCGAAGCGGATCCCGCGAAAATGATACCGACGAAAGTGAACCCGGCGACGAATAAACGATCGGTGGGACTGCGAACGTCCCTGATTGATTCATCGCTGCAGAGTGTGCCTTCTTGAAGCAGCCATCGGGTGAGATGAAAACCGCCTGCCATTGACAGGGGACATTGGCGGCAACAACAGTGTATGGTTTATCGGCTTTGGTCTATCGTATTTTTACCGCTCCGGCTGCGATGAAAACAGCACATCCAGGCTACTCAGCGGCACAGGTCCGCCATAATAAAGGAAAGGCTCTCCGAATTCGACCCCGATCTGCTGTCCGTATTCGCGTGCCCGCCCGCGCAGCGCTTCAAAAAACCGTTTGCTGGATACATAGGTTTGCGGACCGTCATCATCACGCGCATCAAACTGCGATGCAAATGCCCGTATCGCCCTCTCCTTGATATCTATGGTGCCGGTTATATCAAACACAAAAGTAGGTTCAAACGGCCAGTGCTGCATGAAGTGAAGGATGTGGTGCGGACGCCAGGGTTCCGGATCGGCACCGGGCACCTCCAGTCTGGTGATACCGCTGTAGAACAGGGCATCCAGTGTGAGCCGTGATGCATTCCTGTGATCCGGATGGCGGTCTTCGGGTGCATTCACAAAACAGATGTCAGGCCGGTACCGGCGTATGAACCGGATGATCACCTCGCGTTGAGCCACCGTGTTTGCAAGTCCGCAATCAGGCAATCCCGCATTTTCCCTGACAGTCAGCCCAAGGATCCCGGCCGCTTTCCGGGCCTCATCCAGCCGCAACTCAGGCGTTCCGCGCGTGCCCATTTCCCCACGGGTCAGATCCAGTATGCCGACCTTTTTACCGGATCGGGCCAGGGCCGCCAGCGTACCGGCACAACATAATTCCACATCATCAGGGTGGGCCGCGATGGCCAGTACATCCAGCTTCATAAGAGATTGTTCAGGGTGATTTTCAATTTCACGGCATTTCGGTTAACAAAGTATCACCGGGAATGCATTCAGCGGGGCAATACCTGCCGAGGCAAGGAGCAATCCGTTGATATGGGCAGCTGCCTCAAAAATCCAAGGTCCGAAAAGCCATGTTTTTATGCAATACGGTGTTTTTCCGGGGAGATATTTCTGAGCAGGCAGATGCGGTAGCTGCGTGAGGTCTGAAATAATGTCGTGTTTTTTTTGAAACGATTCCGCTTTTTTTACGTAGACGTTGAAACCCGTGTCACGCACTATACAGAAGAAGGATGATTTTCCGCAGTATCATTGAAGGTATCCGGCTCTCGCTGTTCGCGATCTGGAGCAACAAAATGCGTTCGGCGCTGACTACGTTCGGCATCGTCATCGGGATCGTCATGGTCACCACCATGGTTACCGTCATCGATGGCATAAACCGCTCTTTCGAGTCGAGTATGTCCATGCTCGGACAGGATGTGATCTTCATCCAGAAGTGGCCCTGGGGTTTTGGAGGGGAGTACCGCTGGTGGGAATACGTCAACCGTCGCGAGATGCAGGTTGCCTATGCCGGCGAAATTACCCGACGCAGCCAGTATGCCACCGCCGTATCCGCCGAAGCTTCACGCTGGAATCAGCAGGTCAGCTTTGAAGACCGGGTGGCAGAAGGGGTGCAGATCGAGGGCGTAACGCAAAGCTATGAACTCACCTCGTCGGTTGAAATTGCCGATGGACGTTTTTTCACCGAAGAAGAGGATCACAACGGACGAAACGTCGTGATCCTGGGATCTGATGTCGCCGAAGCCCTGTTCACCTGGCGCGACCCGATCGGGCAACGGGTGCGTATTGGAGGCCGGCGGTTCGAAGTGATCGGCGTACTCGAAAGACAGGGCAATTTCCTGGGCCTCCAGAGTTTCGACAACATGGTGATCATCCCCATTGGCACCTACCGCTATATGTACAGCCTCAGGCACGGCATTGCCATCCGTGTCCAGTTTGAGAACGATGAAGCCCTGCAGGAAGGGCAGTACGAGGTGGAGGGCATCATGCGGCAGATACGCCAGCTTGGACCCGGTCAGGAGAACGACTTCGCCATCAACCGCCTCGAGATGTTCGAACAGCAGTACAAGGCCATGACCGGTGCCATCTACGGAGTCGGCATCTTCCTGACGGCGCTCTCCCTTTTTGTCGGGGGCATCGGTGTGATGAACATCATGTATGTATCGGTCAAGGAGCGAACGGGCGAGATAGGCATCCGAAAAGCGGTGGGCGCCCGCTACCGGGAAGTGCTGCTGCAGTTTCTGGTGGAGTCGGTCGTGATCTGTTTCATCGGCGGGATCATCGGCATCATGTTCTCCGGGCTGGCCGTGTACATCATCAACCAGTATTTTGTGGCACATCTGGGCATACAGACCATCATCCTCGCTTTTGTGATCACGACCATCACGGGGATGATCTTCGGATTCCTGCCCGCCAACCGGGCTGCAAAATCAGATCCCATTGAATCCCTTCGCTATTTCTGAGGTAAGAGCATGCATCTGTGGCAGACCATAAAAATGGCGTTCGGCGCCCTTGGATCCAACAAGACCCGGGCTGCGCTCACCCTGCTGGCCATTGTGGTGGGTGTATTCGCCGTGATCAGCGCATCCACAGCTGTTAAGGTCATAGATAATTTTTTCCAGAATACCATGACACTCATGGGCAGCGATGTGATCAACGTGACAACGCGGCCCAGTGTCGTCGTCGGCAACAGCCATGGCCGCACCGCAAGGGAACCCATTACAATCCGGCAGTTTGAGCGCTACAGGGACATGGCCGAGCTTTCCCGCTCCGTATCCCCAAATGTGGTCTTCCGTACCACTCGCGTCTACCATGGGGAACAATCCACCGAGCCGAACGTCCAGGTCCGCGGCAGCAACGAGTTCTGGATCTCCAACAATGCCTACAGTATCGAAGAAGGACGCGACCTGAGCCGGGACGATGTAGCGGATGGGCGTCCCTTCGTGCTCATCGGCTCCGACGTGCGCGACAATCTGTTCCGCAACCGCAACGCCATCGGCCAGCGCATCCGCATCGACGGACAGTTCTACACGGTGGTCGGTGTCATCGAAGCCAAAGGGGCGGCATTCGGACAATCACTCGACAACTTCGTGCTGCTCCCGTACACCCGGCTGGTCTCTGTCTACGGACGAGAACGCAATATCAATCTGCAGATACGCGCACCGTCGGTCATGATGATCAATGAGACAGTGGATGAGGCCACTGGCCTGCTGCGGATCATCCGCCAGGTTCCGCCGGGCCGCGACAACGACTTTGAAATCGAGACCAACGAAACCCTCAGGGGAGTATTCGCCGATTTTACCGGCGTGCTCTATCTGTTCGGATTTGTCGTTGGCGGCATCGCGCTGCTCGGGGCCGGTATCGGTGTGATGAATATCATGCTGGTCTCCGTGACCGAGCGGACAAGGGAAATCGGTATCCGCAAGGCGGTCGGGGCCAATCGTAAAAGTATTGTCATCCAATTCCTCACCGAAGCCGTCATCGTATGCCAACTGGGCGGACTGATAGGCATGTTACTGGGCATCCTGGCAGGAAATATCCTGGTGATCCTGATGGATACGACTTTTGTCCTGCCCGTTTTTGCCATTTTTGCAGGAATTATCGGAATGACGATCATCGGCGTGGTGTTTGGGGTATACCCGGCATGGAAAGCAGCCCGGCTGGATCCGATCGAAAGCCTGCGGTTTGAATGATTGCATCCTGTCATGTGAATTCATTCTGACATTATGAATCATAATTGATTTAAACAGATGAAAACGTTGCAGGTTTAGCATTTGTCGCCGAATTCTGTATTTTCCTTACTGTCACGCAATTACTGTCACGCATTTGCGGTCACGGATAATGACTGTGACAGAAAAAACCCGGCGGATTACGGCTCATACAAGAAAAAAAACAGGCGAATTTTTATGAATCCCATTATTGAAACTCTCGAAAAACTCGTACATCGGGCACAGGAAACCTGGGAAGATGAAGCATTTCAAAGGCGGTTGCAGGAAACCAAAATCCGTGTCGCCGCAATGGTCCGGAAAAACCCCGCCGGTTCCATCGGCATAGCGCTGGCAACCGGATTTCTGATAGGGAAAATGACCAAAAAGAGCAGGTAAGAATGAGTCCGGAAGAATTCGATTCCCTCATCAATAATCTGAAAAAGCTGCCTGGTGAATTCAAGGCACTCGTAGAGAAACGCATAGAGCTCTTTGCACTTGAAATGGGCGAGCGTATCTCCGGCCTTATAGCCCATGTCATGTATCGGCTGACAGGCATTTTGTTTCTGTCGGTTGGACTTATTCTCATTCTTTTCGCTGCATCCAAGCTCGTCGGGGAGTTGCTCGGCAATGAAGGTCTCGGTTTCATCCTGGTAGCACTGCCCATTATAATCATCGGAATCATGTTTTTTCTGAGACGGCCGCGCTCCATGGTCAGGGCCACGCGGGACAAAATGCTTCAGCAGTTCATGACAGACATGGAGGAGCAGTTAAGCCAGCTTGAGGACAACGAGCAAGACGGTCGGGATACCCGTGAAGAGCGCAGCTCCGGTCATCAGGCAGGCCGGGAATCCCAAAAGCAAAATGAGTGAGGAAGGATGGAAAAGAATCACCCCAATTCCAGGGATATGAAGGAGCTTAAGGCCCGGAAAATGGCTCTTAAGAAAGAGATGGAGCAGATCCAGGGCGAAATAGAATCCTCACTGAAGGAAGTGCGCCACAGTATGACGGACCGTGTACGCATTCGCTATTGGGTAGACAGATACCCGTTGCATCTTTTTGGGGCAGCATTGCTTGCCGGTTTTGTACTGGCAAGGAAGACGCGGGGCGGTTCCACAAAAAAGGTCGTGCAGGATGCGGAAGTTCATGTCTCAGAACCTTCCGACAGCTCTTTTTCATCGCTTTTCATGGAAGAGTTGAAAAAAATGGCGACCCAACGCGCCGTCCGGTATGTGATGCAGCGAGTGGAACAAGCCCTGGAAGAACGCAGCAGGAAAGAGGAATCACAGTCCCGGTAACTTTTTTGCAACCAATTGTGTTCAATATCGTCTAAGATGGCATCACCATCACCATTACCATTATTACCTGAATTACACTCAGAATCACTCATCGTCATAAGGAAGAACAGATGAAAGCCTATTTGCCATTAGCCCTCTTACTTGTTTTTTGCATGTCACTTCCTGCAGCAGCCCAGCAGGGCCGCAGCATCACACTGGAAGAAGCAATCGAAATCGCCCTTGAAAACAATATTGAGATCGAACTGAGCAGAAGCAATATCGATCGCTCTGAAAGCCAGTACCGGCGCCAGCGTGCCGAGTTCCTGCCGAACCTGAATGCCAGCCTTGGGGGTACGCGCAGAGATGGACGCCAGTTTGTTCAGGAAACCCTTGAGTTTGACGATTTTACCACCAAAACCCTGAACGCGGGCATATCCTCCAATGTCGTTTTGTTCAATGGCTTCCGGAACATCAACCAGTTGCGCAGTGCGCGGCTGGGCATGGAAAGTGCCGAAGAGCGTTATCAGCGGACCCGTGAAGTGATCATATTTGAAGCAGCCGCCCGTTTTCTTGACGTGCTTCTTGCAAACGAATTGCTGCAGATCAACCAGGAGAATCTCGAAACAACCCGCAAGCAGCTTGAGCAGGTAAAAGCACAGGTGGAAGTGGGCATGCGTCCCATCGTGGACCAGTACAGCCAGGAATCGGTGGTTGCCAACAACGAGCTGAGTGTCATCCAAAGTGAAAACATCCTGAACCTGAACAAGCTCCGTCTTTCCAGATTGCTTCAACTCGATCCCCTGGAAGACGTCGAATTCGTCACTCCAGGTATTGACGAAGATGAAATTGTCGTTCAGGATTACGAATTGAGCGAAATGATCAGCCAGGCGCTGATGAATCGCAGGGATTTTCGAGCATCGGAGCTTGAAGTGCAGCAGGCGCGATATGAGTTGAGCATCAGCCGGTCCGGACGAGTCCCCCAGATAAGTCTTTTTGCCTCGGCTTCCACAGCTTACAGCGACCAGCAGATAGATCGGATCCAGGGAACCGTAATTCCGTTCTCCGATCAGTTCTTCGACATCAACATCAACCGGTCGGTCGGATTCAATGTCAGCATTCCGATTTTCAACCGCTGGCAGACGCGCAACCAGGTCGAGCAGCGCAGAATCGATTACCGGAATGCCGAACTGCGTCTTGAGGACCTGCGCCAGGAAGTGTTCCTTGAGCTTCAGCAGGCCTATAACGACTACATGGGATATGCCAAGGAACTGGAAGCAACGGAAAAAGCGCTCATCGCAGCCGAAAAAGCCTTTGAAACGGAACAGGAACGCTATAATGTGGGAAGCGCGACCCTCATAGAACTGACCAATGCGAATAACGAGTTCATCCGGGCAAGCTCAAACCGGATCCAGGTAATGTACCAGTTCATATTCCAGGAAAAAGTACTGGACTTCTTCCTGGGACGCATTACGGAAGATGTCGAAATCAGAGCACTGTCTGATTGACATAATGTTCCGTGACGAGATTGATAAAATGATTCAAAGACCCCAGGTCCGCCGGCCGGGGTCTTTTTTTTGTAACATCCATGACAACATCACGTAAGACAGGGGAGCAACAGAACTTTACACTATTATTGACCATCATGGGTTTGAGAAAAGGTAGCAGCAAAAGATTTTGGCTTATCATCGCCGGCCTGATATTGGTATTTGCACTTCTGGCTGTCATAGGACGGTCAGCGGGATGGATTGGCGGTGACGCTGGTGGACATCCGGTGGAAACATCCGTTGCCAGTGACCGGACCATCACCAGGATCGTAACGGCCACCGGCCGTATCCAGCCGGAAGTGGAGGTCAAGATTGCACCCGACGTCTCTGGTGAAATCGTCGAGTTGAATGTCCGCGAAGGTGATTTTGTCCTCGAAGGAGACGTGATTCTACGCATTCGCCCCGACATCATCCAGGCCCGTCTTGATGAAGCCAACGCCAATTTGCTTGGCATGCAAGCCCGCATGGAGCAGAACCGCGCCTCCAAGCTGCGTGCAAAAAACGAATTCGAACAGAAACGGACCCTTTTTGAGCGGGATATGGTCTCCCAGCTTGAATTTGAAAACGCGCACCGCTCTTACGAGGCCGAGCAGGCCAGTTTCAACGCCAGCTCTTACCAGGTGGAAAACGCCCGGGCGCAACTGCGCCGGATCGAGGAAGAGCTTCGTCAGACAACCATCCGCGCCCCGATGACAGGTACCATCAGCCGGCTGGATGTGGAACGCGGCGAGCGGGTGGTCGGAAGCATCCAGATGGCGGGAACCGAAATGCTCCGGGTGGCGCGCATGGAGCAGATGGAAGTGCTTGTGAACGTCAATGAAAACGACATCGTCTACGTCTCCGAAAGAGATACGGCCCGCATCGATGTGGACGCCTATCCCGACAGGCAGTTCGTAGGCGTGGTAACGGAAATTGCCAATTCTGCCGTAATGCGGGGGCAGGGAAGTGCCGAGCAGATCACCGAGTACCCGGTCAAGGTACGCATCATCAGTCCGCATAATGTCTCACCGGAAGATTCAGAACAGTTGCCGGAAGAGCAGATACAACTCGCCGGCAGCGAAGTCACCATCCCGCAGCCCATAGCCCGTTTCAAGCCGGGAATGACAGCCACGGTGGATATTGAAACGTTGCGGGAGTTTGATGTGCTTTCCGTGCCGCTCCAGGCAGTGACCATGCGTGACATGAACCAGGCGAACCCCGACACCGCGAACGTGGGCCGTGAAGATTTGCGCCGGGTCGTATTCCGCGTTGCCGATGGCAAAGCCGAGATGGTGCCCGTCGAAACCGGAATCAGTGACGATCGCTACATCCGCGTGATCGCGGGCTTGCAGAAAGACGACGAAATCGTTTCTGGAAATTACCGGATCCTCTCCAGGGTCCTGCAGGACGGGGACGACATCCGGGTGACCAGCACCCGCGAATAGCCGGAAATAGTCCGCGAATTATCTGACATAATAATGTGACATAGTCTGATAGAACCCGACAAAATCTCATACAACCCGGATAACCCGACAATTTTGACCATCACCAAACCGCCCAGTGCCATGAATCAGCAGTCCATTATCTCCATCCGCGATCTGACGAAAGAATACGTCATGGGAACCCAGAAAGTGCACGCCCTCAGAGGAGTCGATTTCGACATCAGGAAAAACGAATATGTCTCCATCATGGGCCCGTCCGGCTCCGGAAAATCCACCCTCATGAACATCATCGGGTGCCTGGATACACCCACGGCGGGCTCCTATCACCTGAACGGACAGGATGTCAGCCACCTGACGGATGATGACCTGGCTGCTGTGCGCAACCGCGAGATCGGTTTCGTTTTCCAGACCTTCAACCTGCTGCCACGGTCTGACTGCCTTGCCAATGTGGAACTTCCGCTTATTTACGCCGGCATCCGGTCCTCCGAGCGGAAAAAGCGCGCACTGGAAGTGCTGGACCGGGTGGGACTCTCGGACCGCGTCGACCACAAGCCGAATGAGCTTTCAGGCGGACAGCGTCAGCGTGTGGCTATCGCCCGGGCGCTGGTGAACAACCCATCCATACTCCTCGCCGATGAGCCTACCGGTAACCTCGATTCCAAAACCGGCGAAGAGATCATGAGGTTGTTTGAGGATCTGTACGATGCCGGACATACCATCATCGTGGTGACCCATGAGCAGGACGTGGCCAGGCACAGCCGCAGGATCATCAACCTGTTTGACGGTATGATCGAAAGTGACACCAGAGTCAATGAACCGGTGCTGGCCAACGGTAACCATGCCGTTGCATCGGAGTGACCATTGCTGTTGCATCGGAGTGACCATTGCTGTTGCATCGGAG
>Ga0207421_10008182_pt1 | contig 10929 bp, 10 predicted proteins | sample SodLakKL_010_SED_4_FD_187542 | JGI IMG/M metagenome (GOLD analysis project Ga0207421, IMG submission 187542) | Alkaline sediment microbial communities from Lake Tanatar, Kulunda Steppe, Russia - 8KL_010_SED (SPAdes) (version 2) | ecosystem: Environmental > Aquatic > Non-marine Saline and...
TGGGTTCTCGGGCGGCCTCCCCGGTTTAACTCCCGTCCGGGTCGATCCCGGCGGCCGACGTCCTGTCGGCCGGACCGCCCGAGAACCTTCGGTCAACAAGCGCCTTTAGCCACAGAGACCAACGTCGCCGGACGAATGCGCCAACTCCCCGGTTAGGGGCGGGGTGTTGAAAACCAGCACTTCGACCGTAAGCAAGTTTTTTCATCCCTTGTGCCTTAAGACTGTAGATGTTTAAAAATAATTAACTCCACCTGTTTTATGTTATTGCTGCCAAATTTGTTGCTGCAATGATTAAAGTATATTTTGTTAATGCGGTATAAGTGAGAGTTTTGTAATCAGTATAACCCGGGTGGGGAAAAATATGTGTTATCCAGGCAGGACTTTGTTATAACAGCGGAGAATTTATTTTGGAGTATTGCGATGTATCTGCACCACGTGGAACTTTTTATGAAAAAGTATTAATAAGAGCAAAAGCAGTTCATGGTTCTTGTGCAGGTATGATGCGTGCTTTCTTTTTGTAGGAAGAAATGATTGCCTGAATAATTATTGGGAGGGAATGCAAAATGCATATTATCCTGATGGGCCCCCCGGGAGCTGGAAAAGGGACGCAAGCTGAAATGATGGCCAAGGAATTTTCTGTTCCCCATGTATCTACTGGAGACATTTTCCGTAGTGCCATCAAGGAAGGTACAGAGATGGGCAAAAAAGCTAAGGAATACATGGACAAAGGGGCACTGGTTCCCGACGAAATCGTTGTTGGTATTATGAAAGAAAGGCTGCAAAAACCCGATTGCGCTGAAGGGGTGCTGTTGGATGGATTTCCAAGAACTGCTGAACAGGCAGAAGCCCTGGATGAAGTTCTGCAAGAGTTGGGAATGTCTATTGATGCAGTCGTGAACGTAGAGGTTGAGGATGAAGAACTGGTTTCCAGGCTAACAGGGCGGCGTGTGTGTCAAAAATGTGGAACCACGTATCACGTGAAACATAATCCTCCCAAGGTTAGAAACATTTGCGATCACTGTGGAGGTGAACTTTACCAGCGAAGTGACGACACTGTTGAAACAGTAAAAGAGCGTTTAAGTGTTTATAACCGGCAAACCAAACCCATTATAGATTTTTACCAGCGTAAAGGTCTTTATGTAAGTGTTGATGGATCCCAAAAGATTAATGAAGTTTCTGAAGAAATAAAGGAAAAACTAAAAAAATAAATGGTGCTATAAAACAAGTCAAGAAATGCATAAAAGAAATATAGCTTTGATGAACGAACTAATTGAGCGTTGATAATTTTTATATGCAGTGGGGCGGAACCATTCTCCGCCTCATTCTTATAAGCACTGGCCAATGCTTACGAAGAAAATTCAAATACAGCAGGGGAACAAGGCAATGTACAAGTTGGGTCAAATCGTAAAAATGAAAAAAGGGCATCCTTGCGGAACTAATGCCTGGAAGATTATCCGCGAAGGGATGGATTTTCGAATTAAATGTACCGGTTGTGGTCGCAGTATACTAATGCCCCGGGCCCAGTTTGAACGGCGTGTCAAGGAAATCCTGGAGGACCCTGAGAACGAAGGAAAGCCATAGAGTCAAAACAAACAGGTAAACCGGTTGACTGCCAGGCTGGTAAACATAAGTTGCTTCAGGTTGGCAAGGTTCACCTGGCAATAGAAAGACATACTTTTATATCTTTAGGAGGCGCCATGGGATTTAAGTGTGGTTTGGTAGGGTTACCGAATGTTGGCAAGTCGACGTTATTTTCAGCAATCACCAGTGTTGCAGTGGAAGCAGCCAATTTTCCATTTTGTACCGTTGAGCCCAACTGGGGGGTAGTCCCGGTAAACGATAGCCGACTAAATGAAGTGGCTGAAATAGCTGGCAGTAAAAAAATCACTCCGGCATCGCTTACCATTGTAGATATTGCTGGTTTAATCGAAGGGTCCAGCCGAGGAGAAGGCTTAGGTAATCGTTTTTTGGGACACATTCGAGAAATGGACCTGCTGCTGCATGTAGTGCGCGACTTTGAGTCTCCGAATGTTTCGCACTTGCCTGGCGAACCGGATCCCCTCAGGGATATTGATATTGTGCAGTTGGAATTAAACATGGCTGACCTGGAGTCGTTGGAAAAACGCACCAGCAAGTTGGAATATGATTTTAAAGCAAATAAAAAAGAAGCCAGGGTGGAGCAGGCTTTAATCGACCGTGCGGCGGAGCACCTGAACCAGGGCAATCCCATCAGAACCTTGCCTGTTGACTCTAAAGAACAGTCCTGGGTTAATGAATGGCAGCTATTAACAAACAAGCCAGTGCTTTATGTTGTCAATACTGATGAAGATAGGCTTGCGCAAAACGCTTCTCTATCTGTGGTTGATAAAATCCAAAAGACTCATGATGCTCCTGCAATCAGTATCTGTGCTTCCCTGGAGGCGGAGTTGGCCGGATTGGACCCAGATGAAAAAAGTTTATTTCAGGAAGAATACGGCTTGGACGAGACGGGGCTAGAGCGGTTGGTCAAATTGGGGTACGATTACTTGGATCTGGTCACCTTTTTTACTGTGAAAGGAGAAGAAGCCAGGGCCTGGTCGGTACCCCAGCAAACGACCGCAAAAAAAGGAGCGGGCAAGGTCCACAGTGACATGGAAAAAGGCTTTATTGCCGCCGAGGTGATTAACTGGGAAGATCTTGTTCGTATTGGTAGTGTGGGCACAGCCAGGGAAAAGGGATTGCTGCGTTTGGAAGGGAAAGATTACCTTATTAGAGATGGCGATGTGCTATTTTTCCGGTTTAAGGCATAGGGTGTATAACAAAAAGTGGGCGGGGAATGAATATGGACCAGCTGGCGTAGCTACATATTTTTGTTTCTTCTTAACAAAATATATCATCTTGATGTGAGGTACACCCGATGCAGGGACGAGAGAGAGATTATAAAAGCTATTTAAAAATTTTAGCTTTAATTTTATTTATAGTGGGCTTCCTCTGGTTTGTAAATCGTATATCCTGGGTAATTCAACTATTGGTTATTAGCTTGGTTATTGTTTATGCTCTTTATCCCATAAGTGAATGTCTCAAAAAGCATTTCCGCTTTTCACATTTCCTGGCTGTGGTAACAACATTTCTTCTGCTATTGTTAATCATTACCACCATGATTGGACTTATATTTCCCATCGTCCAGCAGGAAGTCCAGGAAATCCTGGGGGAAATGCCTCATTACATCCTTCAGTTCCAGGTATACCTGGAGGATTTTATTGAATACCTGGAAACGTTTAATATCAGCCCGGAGTATATGGAATCAATAATGGAACTTCCGGCCAATATCGAGCCTGTCATTGATGAGGTTGCCCAGATTAGCCTTTCTGTTATGGGAATTTTGGTGGACATTTTCTTTATTATGTTTATTGTCTTTTATCTGCTTTATGATTTTCAAAATGTGCGCGAGTCCACCATGAAGCTTGTCCCTGAACTATATCGGCAGCAAGCAGAGGATATTATCCAGATTGTAGATATGAACTTCAATAGTTATATTCGTGGAAATATTGTCCGCTGCACAATTGTAGGTATAATTACCGGTTTGCTTCTATACCTGTTTGGTGTCCCCTATGCCTTGCTTCTGGGCATACTGGCAGGAGTATTGAATATTATTTTATATATCGGACCATATATGGCTGCGATTCCTGCAGTTCTTTTGAGTTTTTCCCCGCTCACTCCACCCACAATTGTCATTGTTTCCATTTATGTTGCAGTGCAAGTTTTAGATGGGATGGTGCTTTCTCCCCTGCTCCTGGGGAGTGCGGTGAAATTGCGGGCTATAACGGTAATAATTTGTCTGCTTATTGGACAACAGCTTGCAGGATTTTTAGGTATGGTGCTCTCAACGCCCCTGGCAGGGATTGCCAGAAGTTTGCTGGAATATTTCCGCCAAGAGAAAAAAGGATTATTACCCGGGAAATAAAAACGTCGTTTCCCGCTGAATTTTGTACAGTTCTTGCCATGCCCGGCTTTGTATGATAAGATATCTTTTGTGAAAACGTGAAAGCCATGATTTGATGAAGTCGCCAGGAAGACTGCGTTGATATGCAAGTCATCCTAAAAGAGGAAAAGGTATCAGTTGTTTATCCCTGTCTCTCCGCACAGGAGGGGCCGTCTAGTCCGAAGGGAGGTGAAAAAGTTGACTCTTTATGAAGTTATGTACATCATTCAACCGGATATGGAAAGCGAAGAAGCACTGGAAGAGGCTATTGAAAAAGTAAACAACACCATTGAAAACACTGGCGGAGAAATTGTTGCGCAGAAAAAGATTGGCAAGCGCCGGCTTGCTTATGAAATCGATGATTACAAAGAAGGTATTTATGTCTTGATTAATGTCCGGGCCGATCATTCTTTCGTCCCTGCGCTGGAACATTTCTTTAAGGTAAACGAAGGGTACCTTCGCTACATGATCCTGCGCCTGGACAATGAGAAAGCTGCCCTTGAGCCAAAAGCTGAAAAAGAAGTAGTTCAGGCACAAGAAGAGGATGAGGATGCCGCTCCTGGAGAGGCCGGAGAAGCTGTTACAGAAGAAAATCCAGAATAAAACGGGCCTGGCAGGTTTTTCTGCAAGAAAAACTGTCCGGCCTGATTCTGTCTAAGAGGTGAAACCATGCTAAACCAAGTGGTATTGATTGGACACTTAGCCCGGGATCCTGAACTGCGATATACCCAAAACGAGGGAGTTGCAGTAACTAATTTTACTATTGCGGTGGACCGGTCTTTTCAGAAGCAAAAGGCAGAGAGTGATGCAGATTTTATTCGGGTTGTCGCCTGGGAAAAACAAGCAGAAAACGTAGCGAATTACCTCAAAAAAGGCAGTCTCTGCGCTGTTGAGGGCAGACTTCAATCACGCTCCTACGATGACAGAGAGGGCGTTCGAAGATATGTAACAGAAGTAGTTGCCCGCAGGGTTCAGTTTTTGGACCGTCGTGGGGGATCCGATCATTCTGACCATTCTGATGATCCATTTGCTGGCGGAGATAATGACCTGGATGTCAAAGAAGAAGACGTCCCCTTTTAAGGCGGGAAGAATTTAACGCTATCCGAAGATGAGCACTGTCATTTAACCTTGTTATTTGGATATGTTTATTTTTAACGTTCTGCTGGTGAAGATTTGGCTTCATTGGTGTTTTATTAAGAAATTGTTTAGGAAGAAAGGAGGGAAGTGTGCCTGCCTGGCATAAAAGGTAGGCCCATGTTCTTATGCGCAGGGAAAAACGTAAAGGCAAAAAAAAGGTCTGCAGTTTCTGCATTGACAAGACGGAATATATTGATTACAAGCAAAGTGACAAATTGAAGCGTTTTATCACCGAGCGGGGGAAAATATTGCCCCGGCGTATTTCTGGCAACTGTGCCCGTCACCAGAGACAGTTGACGGTGGCTATTAAGCGGGCACGGCAAATGGCCCTGTTGCCGTATACTTCTGAATAGAAAAATGGCGGTGACTCGACAGGGTTGCCGCTTTTTTGTTATTCCAGGAAAATTAAAGCAGGCTCAATGAAAGCAGGAAAACGAATATTTGCGCTGAATTAATTACTAAGAACATAAAGGAGTCGATAGGGCATGAAAGTTATTTTCGTTGAAGATGTTCAAGGCGTGGGCCAAAAAGGCGAGGTGAAAGAGGTTGCTTCCGGCTATGCTAGAAACTATCTCATCCCTCAGGGTCTAGCCTTGGAAGCCACACCGGGGCGGTTGAAAGATCTGGAATTAAAGGAAAAAACACGCGCACGCAAATCCGCTAAAGAAGCAGAAGAAGCCCAAAAAGTTGCCGATAAAATATCCGGCCAAAAATTTCCAGTCAAAGCTAAAACAGGTGAAGGCGGCAAGCTGTTTGGCTCGGTTACTTCTGCAGACATTGCTCAATTGTTGACAAAAAGTGGTGCCCAGGTGGACAAGAAAAAAGTTGAACTTGATGACCCTATTAAAACCCTGGGCGAGCATGAAGTAGAGGTTAAACTCCACCCCGAGGTAACAGCCAATATAACAGTTGTCGTGGAGTCGGAAGAGTAAAGAGTAAAGGAGAGGAGGCTCAGCCAACACTGTGCCAGGGCAATTCTGTTACGGTGTTGGCTGGTTTTTGCTATGCAGCAGTTTGCAGACAGTCCCGGAATCTCTCATCAGGCGTTGGAAAAGCAGGTTGGAGCGCTATTTAAACTTTTGCAGGAAATTTATGGGGCCGACAAATTGATTCTCAAAGCGGCTAAGCTGGAAGCGTTAAGCTGTATTCGGGCGAAAAAGCTGGAAAAAAAAGTGCTTGGTTTACAGCGGATTTTGTTTGAGGACCCCACAATAAACAAAGAGCCGGAAAAGAAAGAAATTCCTGGCATACTATCCCAGCTGGAAGAACAAGCCGCTGAAACCTTGGCACGACGCAGCCTGGATGAATCTATTGAGCAGAAAATAAACCATAAATTACAAGAAAAGCACCAACAATATATCCAGGAAGTTAAAAAACAGTTATTGAAAGATGAAATGGGACCGGAGAATCCCCAGACTTTAAAAAAATATGCCCAATTAGAAAAAAAGTGGTCTCTTGGCCTTTCCCGTTCAGCCATGGAATTTTTACGGCCAGGTTCACTGACGGAAATTGTAGGGCAGGACCGGGGCATCGCGGCCCTAATGTCCAAACTGGCCTCTCCTTTCCCCCAGCATATTCTTCTTTATGGTCCGCCGGGGGTGGGAAAAACAGCGGCGGCCAGACTGGCCCTGGAAAAAGCCAAGACAATGTTCCAAACGCCTTTCCAGGAAGAAGCGCCTTTCATCGAAGTGGATGGTGCCACATTGCGCTGGGACCCACGGGAGACCACTAATCCTCTGTTGGGCTCTGTACATGATCCTATTTATCAAGGAGCAAAAAAAGATTTTAGTGATGAAGGGATCCCCGAGCCAAAACCGGGGCTGGTTACAGAAGCTCACTCCGGTGTTCTATTCATCGATGAAATCGGGGAAATGGACAATTTATTACAAAACAAGCTGCTGAAAGTTTTGGAGGACAAAAAGGTCAGTTTTGATTCCTCATACTACGATTCATCAGACAACCGGGTTCCCCGGTATATTCACAAACTGTTTGCAGACGGTGCCCCGGCAGATTTTATTTTGATTGGGGCAACAACCAGGCATCCCGAACAGTTGCCTGCAGCCCTGCGCTCCAGGTGCAGCGCTGTTTACTTTGAACCCCTGGCACCGGAAGATATCCAGAAAATTGTCGCCAATGCTGCGCGGAGGCTTCAGGTGGAACTGGAACCAGGGGTTGAGGAAATGATTGCTCGCTATACCAGCGAAGGGCGCAAAGCCGTGAGCATCCTGGCCGATGCCTACGGGATGGCCCTGTATAAGGCCTCGACTGGAAATGGTTATGGTCCAGCCAACAGTTCCATTCCAGAATGGGTAGAGGAACCTGCAACCATAACAGTGGAACGAATCCAGGAGGCGGTCTACGGGAACCGCATGTCTCCGCTGGGGCTTTCTTTCCGGCAGGAAAAAGCGCAAATAGGTCGGGTTCTGGCCCTGGCCGCATCGGGCTATTTAGGGTCAGTCCTGGAAATCGAAGCGGTTGCCTTTGAAGCTTCTGAACCCGGGCGGGGTAAAATCCGTTTTAATGAGGCAGCAGGAAAGATGGCCCGGGATTCCGTTTTTAATGCTTCCACTGTGCTGCGAGCTATTACAGGACTGGATATGGACAGCTTTGACCTGCATATTAACATTGTGGGTGGGGCAAACGTGGATGGCCCGTCCGCAGGGGCAGCCCTTTTCCTGGCCATTTTTAGTGCAGTAAAAAAAGTGCCGCTGCGTCAGGATCTGGCTGTTAGCGGGGAGCTGTCCCTTACAGGTGAACTTAAACCGGTAGGAGGGCTGTTGGAAAAGATTTATGGAGCTCGGGTGGCCGGGTTGGAGAAAGTTATCCTGCCCGGGAAAAACCACTGTGAAATTCCATCTTCTTTTAATCAAATTGATGTGTACTATGCTGATGGGGTAGAAGACCTGGTTGCCCAGGCCCAAATTGGAGGCGACAAAAATGACTGAAGAAGTGGCGCAACGACTGCCCCCGCAAAATATCGAGGCGGAACAATCGGTTTTGGGTTCCATGCTTATTGATAAAGAAGCGCAACTGGAAGCGGCTGAACTTTTAAGTCCTAATGATTTTTATAAAGACAGCCACAAGCAGGTTTTCCAGGCGATTGTAACTCTCTCCAACCGGGGAGAACCGGTGGATCTGGTTACAGTTTGTGACGAGCTGGATAATCAGAAACTGCTGGAGAGGGTGGGTGGTGCCGCCTACCTGGCTTCCGTGGCCAATATGACACCGACTGCGGCCCATGTCCGGCATTATGCCAACATTGTCCGGGAAAAAGCCCTGCTCCGGAATATGATCCGGGCGGCTACAGAAATTGTGGGGAAAAGCTATGAGTATGTTTCCGATGTGGAAGAGTATTTGGATGAAGCGGAACAACTCATTTTTGAAGTGGCCCGCTCCCGGGAAAGTAAAAGTTTTGTCTCCCTGGAAGAGGCGCTAAACGAAACCATGGAAAAGCTGGAAAAGCTCTATACCCGTAAAGGTGGAGTGACGGGCATTCCCAGTGGTTACTCCGACCTGGACAACCTTACTTCCGGTTTCCAGGACTCCGATCTGGTGATTATCGCTGCCCGTCCCAGCATGGGTAAGACAACTCTGGGGCTAAATATTGCCCAGCATATTGCCCTGGAAGAAAACAAGCCCGTGGCCTTTTTTAGCCTGGAGATGTCCAAGGAGCAGCTGGCTCAACGCATGCTTTGCTCCTATGTAGAAGTAGACTCCCAGCGTCTGCGCCGGGGCTACCTTTCCTCCGAAGATTGGCCCCGGTTGACCCAGGCCCTGGGGCCCTTGTCCCGGGCACCGCTATATATTGACGACACTGCGGCGATATCTGTAATGGAAATGAGAGCGAAAGCCCGGCGCTTGAGAATGGAAAAAGGTCTTTCTGCTATCTTTGTAGACTATCTCCAGTTAATGCGTGGGCATGAAAAAGTGGAAAACAGGCAGCAGGAGATTTCCTCCATCTCCCGTTCTCTAAAAGCCCTGGCCAAAGAGCTGGACTGCCCTGTTATAGCCCTGTCCCAGTTAAGCCGCGCTGTGGAACAAAGGACAGATAAACGGCCGATCCTAAGCGACCTCCTGGAATCTGGCGGCATCGAGGCCAACGCGGATCTGGTCATGTTCATTTACCGGGATGAGTATTACAATGAAGATTCGGAGCAAAAAAATATTACCGAGGTTATTATTTCCAAACAGCGAAACGGCCCCACGGGCAAGGTGGAGTTGCTATTTAAGGACCGCTTTAATAAATTTGTCAACCTGGCATTTAACCGGGAAGCTATGTAGTCTACGGAAAACCCATGCAGGAAACTGTGGCTCCTGCGATTGACTTTTTTCCATTATTTTATTAAAGTAAATGGACTGCTGGAAAAAGGAGGAGAAAGATGAGCCCTGGACAGTACGATATTGCCCTAATAGGTGCCGGGCCCTCAAATATTTTTGCAGCCCTGTACCTGGCAGAAAAAGGGCACAGTGTGGTCCTGCTGGAAAAAGGACGGGAGCTGGAAAAAAGGTCCTGTCCCAAAGAAAAAGGGCAGTGTTTAAATTGTCGCCCTTGTGCCATTTTAAACGGATGGGGTGGCGCAGGAGCTTTTAGTGACGGCAAACTTACCTTATCGACTGAATTTGGAGGCTCTTTGCCTGATTACACGGGGACGGCCCGGGCTCGTGAACTGATCGACCAGGTGGATGAAATCTTCTTATCCTTTGGTGCCCCTAAAGAACTCCACGGGACAGACGAAAAAGCGGTGCGGCGGCTTCGCCAAAAGGCGGCAGCAGTAGAGCTGGAATTGATTCCTTCCCTGATACGCCACCTGGGAACAGAAAACTGCTATGAAGTCCTTTCCAAGATGAAGCAAAAGCTGGAAAGCAAAGTGGATATTAGATTGAATCAGGTAGCTGCTGAAATACTGGTAGAAAACGGCCGGCTTAAAGGAATAAGAACAGATAGCGGCCAGGAAATCCAGGCAGAGTATGTGATTTGTGGTCCCGGCCGAGAAGGGGCCCCCTGGCTGTATGAGCAAGCTCGCAAGCTAAAGCTTCAGTTTTTTAACAACCCGGTAGACATTGGAGTGCGGGTAGAGCTTCCCGCCGGTGTGATGGAACCAATTTCTTCCCGTTTGTATGAATCCAAGTTTATCTACTACTCCCCTTCTTTTGATGACAGAGTCCGGACTTTTTGCATGAACCCGTACGGTGAAGTAGTGCTGGAAAACAGCGAGGGTGTTGTTACAGTTAATGGTCACAGCTACAGGGAAAAAGAGCGCCGAACAGAAAACACCAATTTTGCCCTCCTGGTCAGCAAGACTTTTACCAGCCCCTTTAATGAACCAATTCGTTACGGGCGATATATTGCCAGCCTGGCTAACATGCTGGGTGGAGGTGTTCTGGTGCAGCGCTTGGGTGACCTGCTGGCCGGACGGCGTTCTACCCCGGAACGCGTGGAGCGGGGGTTGGTCGCTCCCACCCTGAAAGAAGCCACTCCCGGAGATTTAAGCCTGGTTCTGCCGTACCGCTATTTGAAATCCATCCTGGAAATGATGGAGACGCTGGACAGGATTGCCCCGGGGATCTATTCAAGACATACGTTGCTGTATGGTGTGGAGGTCAAATTTTATTCCCAAAGATTGCATCTTACAGCCAAACTGGAATCAGAAATTCAAAACCTTTTTGCTGTCGGCGACGGTGCGGGGGTAACCCGTGGACTAATCCAGGCTGCGGCGTCGGGGCTGGTGGCAGCCGAGGAAATATCCCGCCGCCTGGCCGAAAGATGAGCAGCGGCTTCACGCTGCTTTTTTATTTGCACTGTAAAAGTGACAGGGCCAAGAACGGGGAGT
>Ga0207421_10008184_pt1 | contig 10924 bp, 8 predicted proteins | sample SodLakKL_010_SED_4_FD_187542 | JGI IMG/M metagenome (GOLD analysis project Ga0207421, IMG submission 187542) | Alkaline sediment microbial communities from Lake Tanatar, Kulunda Steppe, Russia - 8KL_010_SED (SPAdes) (version 2) | ecosystem: Environmental > Aquatic > Non-marine Saline and...
TACTGTTTCCAACATACCGGAAATTCATTTTGTGTATCAGCGCCCGTTCACGAATCTTACTCAGCAGTTTTTCATCATCTACACGAATTGAGAGGGTGTCGAAGAAATGCTCATGATCTAATTTATAACCTGCCTTTTTGAGTCCGGCAGATGCAAGCTTAGCTAAACCATGGGTACGTTCTGCAATATTTCGTATTCCTTTCGGTCCGTGATAAACGGCATAAAAACCTGCAACAACAGCAAGCAGAACCTGCGCCGTGCAAATGTTTGATGTCGCTTTTTCTCGGCGGATATGTTGTTCCCGTGTCTGGAGGGCCATTCGAAAAGCGGGGTTGTCCTCAGCATCCTGTGTTACGCCTATGATGCGTCCGGGGATATGCCGTTTAAATTTATCCCTTGTAGCAAAATATGCGGCATGAGGACCTCCATATCCCATTGGTACTCCAAAGCGCTGTGAAGATCCAACGACTACATCTGCGCCCATTTTTCCGGGAGACTTTAATAGCGCCAGGCTTAAAAGATCAGCGGCAACGGTTACAAATACATTATTTTCGTGAGCAGATTCAATCAGTGTTGTGTGATCTTTTACCACACCGTCTGACCCGGGATACTGAACCAGTATTCCAAACAATTCAGAGTCTGAAACATCAAGATCATCAAGGCTGCCAATTATAAGCTCAATATCCAGCGGCTCTGTTCTGTTTTTTAGTACAGAAATAGTTTGTGGGTGACAGTTATCAGAGATAAAAAATTTGTGTGCAGATTTTCGTTTTTTACCCTTTCGTTTCCCATAGAGCATGGAAGCAGCTTCAGCCGCAGCAGTACCTTCATCTAGCAGAGAAGCATTGGCAATTTCCATTCCGGTCAGATCTGTAATTGCAGTCTGAAAATTGATCAGGGCTTCCAGTCGGCCCTGTGCAATTTCTGCCTGATAAGGTGTATAGGCAGTATACCATCCCGGATTTTCCAGTACATTTCGCAGGATTACATTCGGCGTAACCGTTTCATAGTAGCCCATTCCAATAAAAGACCGGAAAATCTGATTATTGGAAGCGATCTGTTTGATCTGCTCCAGATAGTCATCTTCACTTAAAGCCGGTGGCAGATTTAAAGGTCGGTCAAGACGAATTTTTTGTGGAATCGTTTCTCCAACTAAATGCTCAAGACTTTCCGCATCGCAGGCATCCAGCATTTCATTAATTTGAGATTTATTAGAACCGATGTGGCGGGTAGAAAAGAGCTCTTTATTAAACTGAATCTGCATTATCGAAAAATTCTGTTAGGTGATTTAATCCAATTTCAATGATGAAACAATACCTGTCTTAAAACGGTTTCCATTACAAAAAGTTATTGAAGACCTGAGACTGTTTAGGACAGATTATAAAGATACAGATTATTCCTCTTTTGATCATGAATTCGGAGGATAGATTTTCTTTATTTACCGAAGTTTATTTAAATCTATTTTGGTTGTTAATTGAGAGCTATTCGTAAAGATTGCAATCCTTGAGAAAGCCCTATTAAAAGAACCAATTAGTATGATTCATCGATCAAAAAGCAACTTCAAATATTTTTTTAGTCTACACTAAAAATTGTACCTTTCGTGAGTTAAATTAAATTAAAGTGACTTATGGAATTTTTACCCGGTTGGTTTTATGAGCTTGGACCAGTATCACAGGCTTTTTTAGCAGGAACACTCGCTTGGATCACAACTGCAATTGGAGCCGCTGTTGTATACATGAAAAAAGAGGTGAGTGTCAGGTTCCTGGATTTTGCACTTGGCTTTGCCGCCGGGGTGATGATTGCCGCCTCAATTTGGTCTCTTTTAGAGCCTTCGATGTCCATGGCAGAATCTATGGGATTAATAATGTGGATGCCGGCAACCATTGGTTTTTTGGTTGGGGCTTTTACCATCCGGCTTGCGGATGCGTATGTTCCTCATCTCCACCTGGGATTACCTAAAGAACAAGCGGAGGGTGTAAAAACCAAATGGAGAAGAGCTACGTTGCTGGTGATGGCCATTACACTTCATAATATACCGGAAGGCCTCGCAGTAGGTGTACTGTTTGGTGCGGCTGCAATAGGAGTAGACCCAACCGGCACAGCTACCGTTGCGGCAGCCGTCGCTCTTGCAATCGGAATCAGTATTCAGAATTTACCGGAAGGAATGGCTGTATCAATGCCACTTCGGGGTGAAGGAGTGAGCAGAGGGCTGAGCTTTAATTATGGACAATTATCAGGACTCGTAAATCCTCCATCTGCCGTTATTGGTGCTCTTGCCGTTATTTTTGTTCAGCCAATATTACCCTACGCTTTGGGGTTTGCTGCCGGGGCGATGATATTTGTGGTGGTTGAGGAGCTTATTCCTACATCACAGCGACACGGAAATACAGATTTGGCTACACTGGGAACCGTTATTGGATTTTGTGTGATGATGGTTCTGGACGTTACTTTGGGTTAATAGCAGACCCGAAGTTTTAGCGCAGGCGAATGATCTCTCCGTCCTTTCTTGCCTGTTGAATTACATTACCTGATGTTATCGAGTAGAATGGCGTGATGGGATAACCGGTTCTGCGAAGTGCCCGCGCGGTCCAGGTGTTGGAGGTTTTTGGTAGATAATATCGGCCTCTTGCTTCAAAAAACGAACTGTTTGTATAAAGCCCCTCTGAGTTAAACTGCACATTGCCTTCATCATCCCGCCTAAACCGGTCGGATACAAATTTTGCAAATTCATCGGCTCCCAATTGTGTGATTTGAACTTTAATAATATCACTTCCCATAAAGTATCGATCCAGTGGAATGTCTATACCTACAACATGAAGTACACTTCTTGATGGCCATAAGGCCGCTCTGAGTAACAGACCAAATCCGGCATCTGATTCTGTGTAATATTTGCCATCACCCCAGCCAAATTTTAAATATTCTGCCGTAGGCATTTTATCGTGATCAGGCATCTTTTCTAATATGTATGTCGATTCTATGGCAATACCAACGTGCCAGCCATGGCTAATAAGGTAGATAGGAATAGGGCGTTCTTCTTCGTCTTCCGGGTAAAGTTCTGCCACCGGACTCAGGCAGCCCGTGGTTATTAGCAAAAAGAGGAAAAGACAACTTTTCATGCTAATTTTATTAGTTAGCGGTTAATATTGGAATGGATAATTATAAACTAATGAAGTCATCAATAGTTGTTTAACCCGAATTATTCATGATTAATTGTACAGGAGAGACTTAAAGTTTTGAATTCATATATTTACGTAATTGCTTTTATAGCTCAAATTTGGGTGTAGATATTTTCGTCGAAATTTTAATGTGCACTGCGTTCAAGTGCAAATGGCTTACTCAGGGTACATAAGTACCCTTCCGTCACCATTTTCACTTCGCCTTGTTCACATCTAAATTTCTTGATGAATAATCCGGGTTAATATTCTTTTTTGCGATCTGCCTCGTGCATTAAATCCATACCGGATAGTAATCGTTTATAATTGTCTAAAAGTAGACTGGCAACTTCATCGGGATCGGTGACGGATGCAATATGCGGGGTGATTGTGATTTTGTCACGACCCCAGAAAGGATGTGACTCCGGCAGAGGTTCCTTAGAAAATACATCCAAAAGTGCATGTTGTATTAAATCAGTATCGAGCGAGTAAATCAGATCCTCCTCAACCAGATGTTCACCGCGGGCTACATTAATGAGAAATGCCGGGTTTTTGAGTTTTTTGAATAAGTCGAGGTCTAAGATGTCCTCTGTTCTCTCTGTTAATGGCAGCAGGCAGACCAGGATATTGGTTTGCGATAAAAATTCATTCAGTTCATCTGCTGAGTACGTTTGAACTCCATCAATCACTTTTTTACTGGTTGACCATCCCGCCACAGTAAATCCATTTAAGACCAATCTTTCAGCTACTTTTTTTCCAATGGCTCCGAGTCCCATCACGCCAACAGTTAACTCTTTTTTGCGATATGCTTTTTGAGGGAGCCACTCAGCCTGCTTCTGCTGATCGTAGTAGGTTTCTGTTCTTTGCAGAATATTCAACACCGAACCTAGCACGTAATCACACATTTGATCGGACAATGAAGGAGCTACCACTCTTGTAAATCGTATATGTTCAGGAATGGTCGCATCTGCAAATAGATGGTCAACCCCGGCGCCAAGAGAGGAGATGACCTGCAAGTTTGGGAATGAATTGAACACGTTTTTCGGGTGATTCCAGGCAACAGCAAATTGTACCCGTTCCGGCTTCTCAACATTCGGCCATATCTCTACATCCATGTTAGAGTCCAGCTTCTCAATAGCAGATTTAAAAGGAGACATTTCCCGATGTTGGGCAACGAATAGTATCGACATAGAACGTTTTTATCATCAAAAATTTTATCTGTATTAAGATACAGCAAAACCAAGCCAATCATGAAATCACTTATTACGGCTTCAATCATCATTTTTGGGTTTCAATCTCTTTCAGCACAGGGAAAATCGGAAGTAAAATTTTCATTGGCTGATTATCGATGGGAAAACAGGGTTGTTTTAATTTTTGGACCTGATGAATCTGACGCCCGGTTTAGCGAACAGAAATCCTTGATTTACCCGACCGGTGATGGTATTGATGATCGTGATTTGAAAATTGTAACAGTGGTAAATAGAGGTAAATCTAAAGTGGGTGAACTCCCGATTACTGATGAATCCCCAAAAAATCTTAGGGATCAATTTGATATTACTGATGAGCAGTTTTCCATTTTACTGATTGGAAAAGATGGTGGCGAAAAGTTGCGTTCAATTGATGTGATTGCTCCGGATGAGCTATTTTCTGTGATTGACAGAATGCCGATGCGTCAGCGCGAAATGAGAGATGGTTAATAAAATTTCATGTGTTAGAACATATTACAGCGTGTAGAAAAAAATGAATCGCACATGTGTCCGGTTTGAAATGGAAGAATTCTTCCTAAGCTTATGACAATCAGTCCTTTCACAAACTGATTATGTGATTAATAAATAGTTTGTATTTAGAATCCTCTAACATATATTACACATATAATTAAATGGAGGATATTATGATTGCTGAGACTTATCAAACAAAACCAACCGAAACCCTTTCGCTCAATATTCAAAGAAACAGGGAGACCGGTTTTCCGTCTCCGGCGACCGATCACATGGAAGCTCGGCTGAATCTGCATGATCATATTGTGCAGAGGCCAACATCTACTTTTTTTTCGCGAATTAAAGGAGACGAAAACAGACGGTTAGGGGTGAACGATGGAGATTTGCTGGTGATTGATCGCTCACTTGCCTACAGACACAACGTACTGGTTGTTGTGGAGCTGGATGGCGAGTTGCAACTTTGCAGGTTATGGAACAGCCGGAAGGAGTGGTCACTCGAGAGAGGTGACGGATCTATGGTTCAGTTAGATAATGATCTCCATTCCGATACGGCTATTTGGGGCGTTGTTTCTCATATAATTCATTCATGCCTGTAATCGAGATATGAACTCGTCAGAAGCTGTCTCGTAAAGGGACTTAGAAACAATAAAATTATATGTCATGCCGGCCCCCGAGCCGGCATCTCCCGCCGTTTTCAGGAACTCTTTTTAGACAGCTTCGAAAGTTACTTCTATACACTCATCAACGATTGACCTGCAATAACTATGTCTACAGCTTACGCCCTTATTGATTGTAATAATTTTTACGCCTCCTGCGAGAGGGTGTTCGATCCGACTCTGAAAAACCGTCCGTTGGTTATTTTATCAAATAATGATGGATGCGTGATTGCCCGATCAAAAGAGGCGAAAGAGATGGGAGTGGAAATGGGTGTTCCCGAATTTAAAATTCGACCGCTGATTCATCAAAAACAGATAGCTGTACGGTCTTCGAATTACGCGCTATATGGAGATATGTCGAATCGTGTGATGGAGTCTTTACGATCACTAACTCCAAACATTGAGGTTTACAGTATTGATGAAGCATTTGCAGAACTTTCTAACCGAGTAATACCAACCTTTCATCGCTATGGGATGGAACTCCGGCAGAGAGTGCTGCAATGGACAGGAATGCCGGTATCGGTAGGAATTGCACCCACCAAGACGCTGGCAAAAATTGCAAATGAAGCCGCTAAATCTGACCCGGAAAGAGAAGGTGTTTGGGTTTTGGATAGTCAAATTGCTGTTGAGAAATTACTTCGGCAGACACCGGTTTCAGATATCTGGGGCGTAGGGAAAAATTACTCAGCAAATTTAAACAAGTATGGAATTAATACCGCATGGGAGCTGAGTTGTCAGGCTGATTCCTGGATCAGAAAAGAGATGAAAGTCACCGGTTTACGAACAGTGATAGAGCTTCGTGGAACGCCATGCCTGAGAGTAGATGAAACTACAGAACCACGAAAAGGAATTCTAAGCTCGAGATCATTTGGTAAGCCGGTAACGGAATTGTGTGATTTGAAAGAAGCTGTTTCGGCATTTGCGAGTCGGGCAGCTGAAAAGCTGAGAGCACAGTACTGTGTGGCGTCAAACGTAAGCGTAGTATTGGTTACCAATAAATATGAAAATCAGGCTGCAAGATATAAGTTCGGGATGGACATCGCTCTGCCAAATCCTACAGCTGATACGCCTACACTTTCAGAGATTGCAGGCTTATGTGTGGAACAACTGTTCGAAAAGGGAAAGACATATAAAAAGGCGTGGGTTATGCTTACAGGGATAATTCCGCAACAGGAGATTCAGTCTGATCTTTTTGGGGGTAATAACTACTCCAAAAAGCAGCATTCGCTAATGGAAAGCATGGACGGAATTAATGCGAAGTTCGGAAAACGTACAATGTCTGTGGCGGGAAGTGGAATTGATCAGCCCTGGCAGATGAAACAGCAGCATCTGAGTAAACGATACACCACGCACTGGGATGAACTGATGGAAGTGAGGGTGCTTTAATTGTCTGAAGGGGAAATTTTAATCCCCCTTAAAAAAGGGGGACTGAGGGGGATGTTGATCCACCACTTAAATCAGGCATTAACTTTATTTTGTCCTACATGTTGGTCAAATACATTAGTCGAATCAGTATTTGTAATTCGTATCGAAACCCAGCTAACACCCCTCTGTATCTCCCCTTTATTAGGGGAGACTTTGCACAGTGATTTTTACTCCGGAATTCGGGTTAAAATTTGTTCAATTTGCCAAAAATGCCGGCGCTGATGTGCATCAATAAATACGAGATAATCAATGAGTGACATTCTGTAAAGCTTAAAAAGTGGGTGATTTCCTTTAATTTTGTTCAAATTCCATTGTTCTTCTTCAGCCTTGTTGATCAGAGTTACAATCTCTTCATTAATTTCTATGAGTCGCATGAACGTTTCTGCCGCTGACAGTTCGATGTTGGAGGGTTGCATTGGCTTGAGCGTTTTGACACCAAATCTGTAGGGCGGTTCTATAAACTGTGCTAACTTTTTTACGGTCCATTTTGGTGCGAATGAGATCTTATTCTTGAAAACGGGTATTGTTTTTCGCTTTTCTACAGCACTTCTGATCTCCGTTAGGTACATCTCATTGAATCGAATGAGATGCTGGCAAACTTCAGTGCAGCTCCATGTATCTGGGTTGAGCTTGAAGTTTACAGTATCCACGGCGAGGCTTCCATATTCATGGACTACCGTTTTAGCTCCTTCGAATCTGTCTCTGAGTTCATCAAACGTATAATTCTTTTTTTTTGGCATGGAATAGGTGCTAAGGTAAAATAATTGAAAATCAGGGCGATAAATTGGCAGGAATAACGCATTTTTCGTTCCTTTCAGCTTGAAAAATAAATTTCACAAACCCTTTGCCATGAGATTACGGATACACACAACAACTTTCATATTATTTTTTGTCTTGCTAACCGGCTGTGGAACTACCGATCTTGCAGCACAAGAGACACTTACTTTTGAAGATGTAATGCAGTTTGAGGCCATCAATCAACCCGTATTGTCGGAGAATGGAAACTGGGTGGCGTTTGGTGTCTGGCCGGAACGTGGCGATGGAGAAGTGCGGGTAAAGCATACAAGCCGTGATCTTCGATATAGCATTGAGCGTGGAGAATTCCCTCAAATATCATCAGATGAAAAGTGGGTGGCGGCATATCAAAAACCGGCTTTTCTGGAGTTGGAAAATGCTGAAAATGATGCGCCAAAACGAGGTCTGGCCTTGTTGAATACTGAGAGCGGTGAAAAAGAGATATTTGAAAATATTCGCGTTGCTGAATTCTCAAATGACGGCAAGTGGCTGTTACTTACAAAAGAGAGAGACGAAGATGTGAATTCTGATAACCCCTTAGTTGGTTACCCTGTCCATTTAGTAAATCTTGATAACCGAAATACACTTGAGTTGCCTTTTGTCAGTGAAGCTTCCATTGACAGCACATCCAGCTATTTCGTCTACGCAAAAACCGATACTCTGGGTGAAAATAATGCGATTTATGGGTTGGATTTACATCAAACCGAGAGCGAGCCAACTGAACTTTTAGGAAAAGCAGACGCGTACTATAGCAACTTAACCTGGGATCAAAAAAGAGCCCGTCTTGCGTTTACAGAAGCTGAAATTGATACAGCAAAAGATTATTGGTTGAGAGATGCAACGTTATACACCTGGCAGGGATTTGATTCCTCACCGGACGTTTTAATATCTCCTGAAGATGTTGAAGATGGCTATCGGCTTAGGTCCAGAAATAATATAACCTGGACTTATGACGGAGACCGCCTGTTCTACGGTGTGAAAAGTGCAGAAATGGTTTCGCTGGATGAACGGGAAGCCAGAAATGATACACTGACCGCGGAAAATATGTACGACACGGAGCATATTCTTGAAGAGGTTAGAGGTAAGGTGTGGCATTGGGATGATCCGCAAATTAAAACACATGAAAAGCAGACGTTCGACGGCCGAAAAAACAATTTATATGCGGCCGTTTATCATCTGAATGATGACAGAAATGTGCAATTGGCAACGCATGATATCCCCAATGTGCGGGTGAGTCATAATACCGGAAAAGTAATCGGTTTGTCGGATATACCGTATCAGAAAACAGTTACATGGGGAGGGCGTTATAGTGATTTTTACCTGATTGATCTGGAGTCCGGTTTGGAGTCACAGTTTTTGAAGCGGCAAGGTTTTGGAGCCTCTTTGTCCCCAAACGGCAAATTTACAGCCTGGTTCGATGGGAAGGATTGGAACATTATGAATACGGAAACCGGCCTTAAACGGAATTTAACCCACACACTTGATGTACAATTTTCTAATGAAGAAAATGACCGCCCTCAGCCATCAGGCAGCTATGGTATTGCCGGGTGGACGGATGATGATGTTTCAATCATGATTTACGATAAATATGATATTTGGGAATTCAGTACAGAAAATGAGCACTTCCATTCAATTACAGATGAAACAGGCCGACAGGAAAACAGGATTTTTAGAATCAGAGATTTAAAATCCGATCGTCACACCTTTAGTGATGATGAACATTTGCTTCTGACGATGTTTCACGATTGGGATAAGAATTACGGATTTTATGAAGCAAACACGGGAAGTGAAGGTGTTAATCAAATTCTGGAGGGTGAAAAAAGATTTAACATTTTGGCAAAAGCGGAGGAGAGTGATCAGATCCTTTTCACTACAGAGAAATATGATGTATATCCCAATCTCTGGATAAGTAATGATCGTCAGTTTGGCAGCACCGGTCAGCTTACCTTTTTGTACGAAGACCTGAAGGATCGCTGGAATTGGGGGACGGCTGAATTAATAGACTGGTTGGATCTTGATGGTAAAGAAACGCAAGGTATCGTATTCTATCCGGATGATTATGATTCAGAAAAAACGTATCCGGTATTTATTTACTACTACGAACGATTTTCTCAGCGACTGTATGATTTTAATCATCCTGTAACAAATCACAGGCCAAATGTGGCTCAGTATGTTAGCGATGGTTATGTCGTTTTCATGCCTGATGTATGGTTTACCATTCCTGAGCCGGGATATTCTGCCACAAAAAGTATTGTTCCGGGAGTTCATAAACTGGTGGAGATGGGAGTTGCAGATCCTGATGCCATTGGCCTGCACGGGCATTCATGGAGTGGTTATTTAACAGCACATGTGGTTACACAAACAGACATGTTTGCAGCTGCGGTAGCCGGCGCTCCTGTGAGTAACATGACCAGTGCTTACGGTGGTATTCGGTGGGGGACAGGTTTGGCCCGACAGTTTCAGTACGAAAAAACTCAGAGTCGTTTAGGGGTAAGCTTGTGGGAAAATCCCAATCCATATATCGAAAACTCCCCGCTCTTCTTTGCGGACAGAATTAACACGCCGATCATGATTCAGCACGGAGACGCTGATGAGGCTGTTCCGTGGTATCAATCCATAGAACTATATCTGGCTTTAAGGAGAAATGGAAAAGAGTCTGTTTTTCTGCACTACTACGACGAACCGCATCACCTTCGTCAGTTTGCCAATCGCCTGGATTATGCGATGAAAATGAAGGAGTATATGGATCACTATCTCCGTGGACATGAGGCTCCGGCATGGATTGATGAGGGCGTACCTTATTTGGGTGAGTGAAATAAATCATTTGGATTAAGCGAGGGATGAATAGGCTGTTTAAAAAGGTCTATCCCCTCAAAATCAGCTTAAATAATTTAGGATTTTTCACTCTGTCTCAAACTATGTGAGGCTGTCTAAAAAGTGTGGGTAAAAAATAATTTATAGACTTTAGGTCTTATACTGAAATAGGTTGACACAATTTTAAGAGTCAACTAATGAAAAATATAAAACTAAACCCGTATGGGTTGCAATATTAGTAGCCGCGAAGTATGCCTTCGCAAGATCAACGAATAGAGTTTTTCATTTTGGATGTAGATAATGAGGCTGAACACATCATCCATAGCAGTTAAACTGTATTAATCGAGGCACGAGATTTACACGG
>Ga0207421_10008186_pt1 | contig 10924 bp, 5 predicted proteins | sample SodLakKL_010_SED_4_FD_187542 | JGI IMG/M metagenome (GOLD analysis project Ga0207421, IMG submission 187542) | Alkaline sediment microbial communities from Lake Tanatar, Kulunda Steppe, Russia - 8KL_010_SED (SPAdes) (version 2) | ecosystem: Environmental > Aquatic > Non-marine Saline and...
CCATAAGCGTTGCCTTTGCATACAGTGCGGCGGTGACGCTGGGTTTCGAGGGGCATGCTCTTTGGTGGGAATTGGCAACGCTTGTGACGATCATGCTCCTTGGCCATTGGATCGAGATGCGTTCCATATTCCAGGCAAAAGGGGCATTGAAAGAACTCGCCAGGCTCCTGCCCGACAAAGTGGAAAGAATTCTCAACGGGGACCAAACGGAAACAATTCCCCTCGAACAACTTCAGGAAGGGGACCTCATCCTTGTCCGGCCGGGTGCGGGCATCCCGGCCGACGGGGTTGTAAAAAGCGGCAAGAGCGCCGTCAACGAGGCCATGATAACGGGAGAGTCAAGGCCGGTTGAAAAGCACTCGGGAGACAAGGTGATTGCCGGCACCGTCAACAGTGAAGGTTCCTTGCGGGTGGAGGTGCTCGGCACCGGTGACAAAACCACCCTGGCGGGGATTATGCACCTCGTGGAGCAGGCCCAGTCCTCTCGCTCCCGTGCGCAGGACCTGGCCGACCGGGCCGCATTTTTCCTCACGCTGGTGGCAATCGGCGCGGGAGGGTTGACGTTTGCCGCCTGGCTGGCATTCGGAGCCACACTGGACTTTACGATTACCCGGATGGTGACGGTGCTGGTGATTGCCTGCCCCCATGCGCTGGGTCTCGCCATCCCTCTGGTCATCGCCATATCAACAACGCTCGGTGCGCGAAGCGGCCTCCTGGTGCGCGACCGCCGGGGACTTGAAGAGGCCAGAAACCTTGATATCGTTGTCTTCGACAAGACCGGCACGCTGACGCTGGGGGAACACCGGGTGGTGGAAACCGTTGCGGCGGAAGGCACCGATGGCACTGAGGCATTGAAGCTGGCGGCCGCCGCAGAGCACGACGCGGAACACCCCATTGCACGGGCGCTCATGGAAAGCGCACGGGAAGCGAATTTACAATTGCCCGGCGCCGAGGATTTCAACGCTGTTCCCGGTCATGGCGTGGAAGCCACAGTCGACGGCCGGAGTCTGAAAGTCGGTGGACCTGCACTTTTACGAAAGCTGTCGATGGAGCCCCCAGATGAAATTCGCAGGGCTGCGGACCGGTTCTCAAAAAGCGCCCAAGCTGCCGTTTACCTGGTTGAAGACCAACAGGTCCTGTCCGTATTTGCCATTGCCGATGCTATACGCCCTGAATCAAAAGAAGCTGTGGAACGTTTGCACAAGAAGGGCCTGACAGTGGCAATGCTTACGGGTGATTCCCAGGCGGTTGCCGACGGTGTCGCAAAAGAACTTGGCATTGAAACAGTTTTCGCGGAAGTGTTGCCGGAAGACAAGGCCGGTAAAATCAAGCAACTGCAGCACGACGGCAGCCGCGTGGCCATGGTCGGTGACGGAGTGAATGACGCCCCGGCGCTGATAACCGCGGATATCGGCATCGCCATCGGCACGGGGACCGATGTTGCGGTGGAAGCGGGGGACGTGGTGCTGGTTCGCAATGATCCCCGGGACGTGGCCAGAATTCTTGCACTCAGCCGGGCCACCTACCGCAAGATGGTCCAGAATCTCTGGTGGGCGGCAGGATACAATATTGTTGCGATCCCCCTTGCCGCCGGCGTGCTCGCGTGGGCGGGAATCCTGCTCATTCCGGCAGTGGGGGCGCTGCTGATGTCCGCCTCCACGGTTATCGTGGCCATCAACGCACAGGTGTTGAGGCGCCTTGAACTCTGAAAATTTCAAAAAATCATCAACGGCTTAGAGGTGACCCCGTGAAAACCCGCTTTTTGAATCATTTATGGCCGGCGGTCCTGGCAGCGCCCTTTCTTTCCGGATGCATGCACCGGCCCGTCGACCGGCCGGTGCATGGTTGGGATCACATGATGGGGCCTTGGGGGAGTGCATTGATGTTGCTGGTTCTGATTGTTCTGGTGGGCCTTGTCGTTTATTTACTGCTCGAACGGCGCAGAAGCGACAACAGGGGCACTGAATCCACCCCTGAAACGCCGATGGAAATCCTGAAGAAACGATACGCCAAAGGTGAAATCACCAAGGAAGAATTCGACCGGATGAAAGACGAAATCGAATCCTGAACCCGGAGGCCCCGCATCATGTGGCCCTTCGCTGGCCGGTGAACGGCCTTCACTGTGAGCGCTTCATAGAAAAAGCTGCTGACAAACCCTGACAGGCCGGAATGCTCGACAGGATTGTTCAGGAAGAAATAATAGGCTTGAAAGGGGAAATTGTGTTCACCCCCACGGAGAGATCCCTGGTGGACGCCAATGCCGGTCTTTTGTTTGGGGCTTCCCTTTCTCCTGCGTTTCCACTCTCATGAAAACCTGGTTCTGATGTAGCTTTGAAGGTTTGTTTTCGTCTCCTTAAGCCCAAATTTCCCCCGAATGCTCTGCCGGTGGAAAACCACGGCTCTCTCCGATGATCCCAGAATTTCGGCGATCTCCTTGGAGGTCTTACCCTGGCGAATGAGCTCCGCCACGCGGATTTCCGTGGGTGTCAGTCCCATGAAGGCACTTGATATTTTGCGGATGAAGGGATCCGCAATTTTCATGAGATGAGATTCCATCAGTTCAATGTACAGTCTCTGGTCCGCACTGAGCCTTTGCTGCTTGAGTTTTTCCGCATAGGGGAAAATGAACTGCCTGATGTTTTCCAGGAGATTTTCCTCCATTTCCGCCCGATCTTCTTCCCTTTGCCTGAGAATGACCTTCAGGGCCGCATTGGCTTCCAGAAGCCGCTCCCGCTGAAAATTGAGCTCCTCCTGCAGTCTCACCCGGGAAACGACCCCGCCCACATGTGCGGCGATGATTTCCACAGCTTTCCGAACATCCTGCGGAATATTTCCATGCACACGCGTGCCGATGTAAAGCATGGCAACCATTTCTTCACCCCAACGGACAGGAATGGCTCCAAGGGAACGAATGCCTTCCTTTTGAAGAAGATCACTGTTTGTGAGCCTCTTGTCAGGAATGGACCAGTACCCGGGAATCCCTTTCCTGGCGAAACGGGCCTGGGGAGTGTGAGGTGCGAACCAAAGGGACTGCTCCACGAAATGACGGGAAATGCCCTCGTGACAGACGAGCTGCAAAGCCCCCTTCTCTTTTTCCACCACATAGATGCCGCCCGAATCGAGGTCATCGATCCTGAGAACCGCACGCAGCAAAACCTTCAGGGCCGCTTCAAAGCTCCCCGCCGAGCCAAGATCGAGGGCCAGGTCCCTTTCAACTTGAAGGATCTCCTCGGCCCGCTTCCGTTCGGTGATGTCGATGCCGATGGATTGGAACTTTACGGCCCGGCCTGCTTCGTCGAATATAGCCCTGTCACGCCACTCCTGCCACCGGGTTTGGCCTTCTCTGAAAATTTCGTGGGAATAGATTTTTGTCGGCTCCTGTGGAGTGAGTGACAAATAATGGTCCTTGGCACCTTCCCTTGCTTCTTCCGGAAGCAGGTCCAGGAAGGGACGGCCGGTCAGCTGCTCAGAGGTCATGCCAAAAAATTCGCAATAGGCCCTGTTCACAAAAGTCAGCGTGCTGTCCGGCAGAAATTCGCAGACCATGGCCGGCAAATCGTTGGAGAGGACACGGAACCGTTCCTCGCTCTTTCGCAGCGCTTCCTCGGCATGCTTGCGCTCGGTGATGTCTTCAGAGATTCCCAAAAGGTATTCGGGTTCCCCCGACTCATTGAGTATGGGGACCTTTCGGGTGTGCAGAACACGGGTTCCCTTGTGGCGGGTCCGAAGCAGTTCCTGGGGAATGTCCATGCTCTTTTTTCCGTTCAAAACCCGCCGGTCGTTGCCCATGAAAAAGTCAGCCTGCTCCTTTGGAAAAAAATCGCTGTCTTTTTTTCCCAGCAGCTCGGAACGGCAGTATCCCAAAAACTCTTCTCCTGCGCGGTTGAAACGAAGGAACTTCAGATCTTTGGCATCCTTGATGAACACCATGTTGGGAATATTTTCAAAGACCGAATCGAGAAAGGAATTCATGCGGCGCAATTCATCCAGTGTGCGTTTCTGCCCCGTGATGTCCAGGGCAAAACCCACAACCCCCTCCACATGGCCATGATCATCAAAATAGGGAATCTTGTGAGTACAGCTCCACCCGTACTCCCCTGAAGGTTTCAGATGATGCTCTTCAATTCCCCTCTGCGCCTCTCCGGTGCCAAAGACCTTCCTGTCATCGGAAACATATTTGTCGGCGATTTCCTTGGGAAAGAGGTCATGATCCGTCCTGCCCAATATGGAACTCCGGTCCATTCCGACGGTTCTGCAATATTCATGGTTGACCTGCAGGTATCGCCCTTCTCTGTCTTTCTGCCATATGAGCGCCGGAACCGAGTCAAGGATCAAGGAGAAATATCCGGAAGACCGCTTCATCCGTGTCATGGAGCGGACCTGCACCGTGAGTTCCCCTTTGCTGAGCGGTCTGGCAAGAAAGCCGTCCGCCCCGGCATCGCAAGCCGCGGCAAGTTCCTCCTGCTCCGTGTGGGAATCGGTGAGAAAAACAAGGGGCAGATTCTGAAGTTTTTCCGATTCCCTGATTTTCCTGCAGATCGCGTATTCATCAACCCCGGCCGTGGTGATGTCAAGGATCAGCACGTCCGGATCTTCCCTTGCTGCCAAATCCAGAGCCGCCACCGCATCTGATGCCGTGAACACCCTGGCTGCAGGCAGTGCCTTCGAAAAATCAGCGATGAGAGCCTGCAGGTTTTCCCTGTTGCCATCCATCACGAGAACTTTGGGCGCATTTGTCCCCATGGAACACCTCGTCGGTTTATTTCCGGACAGGAGCGGAGTCAGCCTTCACACCCTTCACCGGGAATCCTCCCCCGTATCCTTTGCCTCGCCAACCAGCTCATAAACCCTGTCTCCCGAAAGCTCCTCCGCTTCCAGAAGTTCCTCCGCAAGACGGTCCATGGCCTTCCTGTTTTCCTCCAGAAGATTCGAAGCCTTTGAATACGCCTCGTGGAGGAGTGATTCCACTTCGCCGTCCACCTCCTGGGCTGTCATCTCACTATACTCCCGCTGCCTGGCAATCTCCTCTCCGAGAAAGACGTTTTCACGGGGCGACCCCAGAGCCATGTGTTCAAACCGCCCGCTCATGCCCCACTCGAGGACCATCTTTCTGGCGATCTTGGTGGCCTGCTGCAGGTCGTTCCCTGCACCGCTGGTTGCCGTGTCGAAAACCATCATTTCTGCGGCGCGCCCTCCCATCATGACCGTCAGACGATCGCTCAGATACTCCCTCTGCAGAATGTATTTTTCCTTATCGGGAATCTGCTGTGTGACGCCCATGGCCTGGCTCCTGGGAACGATGGAAACCTTGTGAATGGGGTCGGCATATTTCAGTTTCGCTCCCACAATGGCATGGCCCGCCTCGTGGTAGGCCAGGAGCTTTTTTTCTTCCTCCGTGAGGGCCATTCCCTCCCGGGCAATCCCCATCAGAATCTTGTCTCGGGCCTGTTCCAGATCTTCATTTTCGATGGATGTCTTTGACTTTCGGGCCGCGAGCAACGCCGCTTCATTCAAAAGGTTCTTGATGTCCGCCCCGGAGAAACCCGGCGTGCCCTTAGCGAGCCTTTCCAGGTCCACATCTTCGGCCACCGTTTTGTTCTTCAGGTACACATCGATGATTCTGCGGCGGTCTTCGGTGGTGGGAAGTTCGACCACAATGCGCCTGTCAAACCTTCCCGGCCTCAGCAAGGCGGGATCGAGCACATCGGGACGATTGGTCGCGCTCAACACAATCACGTCATGACTCGATTCGAAGCCATCCATTTCGGAGAGCATCTGGTTCAGGGTCTGTTCGCGCTCATCGTGGCCGCCTCCGAGACCGGCTCCCCGGCGCCTGCCTATGGCATCGAGCTCGTCTATGAAGATGATGCTGGGAGCGTTTTTCTTGGCGTCCTCAAACAACTGACGCACTCTCTTGGCTCCGATCCCCACGAACATTTCCATGAAGTCGGAACCCGTGATGGAAAAGAAAGGCACGCCCGCTTCCCCCGCCACGGCCTTTGCCAGAAGAGTCTTGCCCGTCCCCGGCGGACCCACGAGCATGGCGCCTCTGGGCACTTCCGCACCAAGCTCCCGAACCTTGCGGGGATCCTTGAGATACGCGACCAGTTCCTGCAATTCGGTCTTCGCACCCCTCGCTCCCGCCACATCGTCAAAAGTCACGGACTCCTGGCTTTGATCGTAAAGCTTGGCCTGGCTTTTGCCAAAACCGCCCAGTCCGCCTCCCATTCCCTGAAAGCGCCTGTACTGGTAATAGATGAGGCCCATGAGCAAAAAGAAGGGCAGCAGCAGCAAAAGAGTGTACCATAAGGGTGTTTCAATTTCGGGATGCGTGTGCACTTTCACATCGTGTTCTTCCAACAGCTTCAGAAGATCCTGATGTCCGAATGCGGGCAGGTACGTGATGAACTCCTCATACGTCATCTCTTGTGTTTCACGGCCGTCTTCTTCATCACCCTCCTGGGCATCCCCAAGGATTCCAGGCACGGGAAGCTCTTCACTCTCGGGCATGGGCGCCGCCTCCTTGAGCGTGCCCGTGAACTCGTCTCCCTCCACGTCTATGCTTTGCACGTTCGCGGCCCTGACCTGCTCCAGAAATTCCGTGTAACTGATGCGGGTGGGGCCGGCGGGAGTCCAGAAGAGGTAATAGGCAAAGAGCAGAAACAGCAGTGTGAGAAAATACCATAAGGCCCAGTTCACAGGCCTGCCCGCTCCCAGGTCTCCGCCCATCTTTTTCCTGTCCTGCTCTTTTTGGTTCATCCATGCTCCTCAGGGGTTGGCTTTGAAGGTCTGCACCTGCAGGATGCAAGAACTTTGCAGGCGCCCAAAATATGCTGTAGTGTTGAATCTGCAGTCAGTATAAATGGCAAACCTTTTAAATTCAAATTCAGGAGACTTTCCTCCCCTGCATTTTACCAACTGGAAAGACACATGATGGAAGAAATTCTCACCGCCAGCCTGCCCGCGAATCTTCTGTGGTGGCTCCTGGGTCTGTCCACCCTTCTTTTCGTCATTCTGTTTCTGCTCATCCTCCTTCTTCGCAGGAACGCCGCCGCACAACTGACCAACGTTCGACACCAGCTGGAGATGGTGGAACGGGGCCAGGAACGCCTGGAAAAGCTCCTTCGGGAGGAAATGGCCAGGAACCGGGAAGACTCGGGGAACCACTCACGCCAGACCCGGGAAGAAACTTCCAGGGCCCTCAGTTCTCTGGCCAACTCCCTGCAAAGCCGGATGGCGGAAACTTCCAGCCTTCAGCGGGAGCAACTGGACAGTTTCTCCCAGCAGCTGAACGCTCTCATCCAGAGCAATGAGCAGCGCCTGGCGGGCATGAGAGACACCATGGAAAAGCAGCTGAACTGGCTCCAGTCCGAGAACGCCAAAAAGCACGATCAACTGAGAGAAGAAACGGGTGCGGGAGCAAGGCAGCAGCGGGACGAAATGGCTGCATCCCTCAAAAGCTTCAATGAATCGGTTTTGAAAGGAATGTCCGACATGGGATCACTTCTCCGGGAACAAATGGAGGGCTTCCTTCTTCGAATCAGACGACTGGCCGAATCCAATGAAAACAAGCTGGAAGCGGTTAAAACCACTGTGGATCTTCGGCTGAGAGAGCTTCAGGAAGACAACTCCAGGCAGCTGGACAAGATGAGGACAACAGTGGATGAAAAACTTCAGGGGACACTGGAAAAGCGATTGGGAGAATCTTTCAGGCACGTCTCCGAACGCCTGGAACTGGTGCACAAGGGTCTCGGAGAAATGCAGTCCCTCGCCTCGGGTGTGGGGGATCTGAAAAAAGCTCTCACCAACGTGAAAACCCGGGGCAGCTGGGGTGAAATTCAGCTGGAAGCCCTTCTGGAGGAAATCCTCGCTCCCGACCAGTACGAGCGGAATGTGAAAACCAGGGAGAACAGCGGTGAACTGGTCGAATTCGCCATACGGCTGCCGGGCAAAGAGGATGAAGACGGAAAGTCCGTGTGGCTTCCCATCGACGCCAAGTTTCCACTGGAAGATTACCAGCGTCTCGTGGATTCTCAGGAGAAAGCCGATGGGGAAAGTGCGGAAGCATCCTCCAAAATGCTGGCGGCCCGCATCAAAGGCTGCGCCAAAGACATTTGCCAAAAGTACATTTCTCCTCCCCGGACCACAGATTTTGGCATCATGTTTCTTCCAACGGAAGGGCTTTATGCGGAGGTGGTTCGGCAACCGGGACTCGTGGAAATGATCCAGCGGGAATACCGCGTGGTCATCGCCGGCCCCACCACTTTCGCAGCCCTTCTCAACAGCCTTCAGATGGGTTTCCGCACCCTTGCCATTCAACAGAGGTCCAGCGAGGTCTGGAAGCTGCTGGGAGCCGTGAAGTCCGAGTTCGGGAAATTTGGCGACGTGCTCGAAGGAGTCAGGAAAAAACTGGAGCAGGCTTCCAACACCATGGAAACAGCCGCCAGAAGATCCCGAACCATCGAAAGGAGACTGCGCGGAGTTCAGGAACTCCCCACTGCAGAGGCTCAGCTGCTTTTGGGCGAAGAGGGCGGGGAACCTGCAACCAACGACGGCGATCAGGGGTGAGCTGTGCAGCCCTTTTTCTGTTTTCCTTCGTGCGCGGGGCTGCACAGCCTGCAGCGCGGGTAAAAAAAACCATTGGCTTTCCGACCTGTTATTCTCCCTGGTCAGTGGGATCGGTCATTCTCCCCATGAAAAGGATGCTTCCCGTCCCGTTTTCTTTTATGAGAAAGAGGAAGGGGCGATCGGCACGGAATTCGGGGGGCGGAGCAGGCATGGCCGTGACCCTTATGCCCACGGCGGTGGCCGCTGCGGCCTCCGTACCTTCCTCATTCACTTCCACAAATCCCTTGTGAACCACCGCTCCAATGTGGAGGTGGCCGGGCCTGCCATCCATCCCTGAAAAATCAGCCCGGTTTTCCATGAAGGCATCGGCCATGCCCATGGAAGCCAGAGTGTCGTCCAGCCTGAAGGTGGACGTCATCGTGAACCTGGGCAGGTGGACCCGGACCTCCCTCGTTTGCATGGCGCATTCCCACATGGCGAGATTGGCCGGGGACAGCCTGGACTCCAGTTCCCCCAGTCCGTCCACCTCCCGCGGCAGAAGGATCATCATGGACAGGTCCTTCCCCTCGTAGGGCAATTCCAGGATTTGGAAGGAATCCAGATCGGCATAAGGAAAGTATTCCTGCTGGGTCATGAGGGGAGCCTCAACCGTTTCACCGGGTGCCGTGTGGAAAGGAGCCTCCTGCGTCTTTTCCACCTGGAACTGACTCCTCCAGTCTCCCTTGAAATGAATGGCATTGACGAGAACCAGCCTTGTCAATGGATCCAGGAAACCCGGCTGCAGCAGATCCTGAATCTTTTCCTGCGTCTTCTCTTCCACCCAGCGGTTGATCATTTGCCGCGCCGCTTCAGCGGCGAGCCTGTAATCCACGGGTGTGACGGAAACACCATAGTATCTGTTGACCAGGGACAAATACTCTTCCAGCAGGGGATAGTCTTTCTGTGGCCAGAGGGAATTGGCCACGTTCAAAGCCACATGCCCCTCTTCCTGGATTTTGTTCAGGCGGGATTCAAGCTCCGCGAAAGCCTTGTGCAAATCCTCCTGCTCCAGGGAGAAATGAAGGGTTTCCGCCATCTGTTTTTCCGTATTCCCGCGGGCTCCCGCATAAGTCATGGCAAGGGCTGTGGAAATGCTGTGGGGGGATAAAAAGAGGTTCCCCTCCTTGCCCGAAAGCTTCTCGTAAATGTCCAGGGCGAAGGCGGTGTTCCCTTCCACAAGGGCTTTCAATTTGGGTTCTTCCCCGCTGGCCGGAGGAGAGAAGAAGGCGGAGAAGAAAAACAGAACGAGGAGAGGTGACCAGATGCGTCCCATTTTCATGTTTGGCTCCTTTCGTGTTTTTTCCGGTAAATGAGATGATAGACCACGGGAATGATGATCAGGGTGAAGCAGGTGGAGGCCAGAAGGCCGAAGATGAGAGCCCAGGCCAGGCCGGAGAAAATGGGATCCAGGGTGATGGGCCAGGCTCCCAGTGCCGTGGTGGCAGCCGTGAGAACAATGGGTCTCAAACGCACGGCTCCACTTTCCAGGATGGCCTCCCTGAAGGGAAGTCCCTCTTTCACCGCCCCGTCGATGAACTGAATGAGCACAATGGAATTGCGCACCACGATTCCTCCCAGGGCGATCATGCCGATCATGCCCGTGGCCGTGAAATACACAAGGCTGTCATAGCCTCCAATGTTTTGCCCGCTCACCAGGTTCAACAGCCAGAATCCTGGCATGATGCCGATGAGGGTGAGGGGAATGGCCATCATGATGACAAGGGGAATGGAATAGGATCCCGTCTGAATGATCAACAGGAGGTAAATTCCCAAGAGGGCCACTCCAAAAGCTATTCCCAGATCCCGAAAGACCTGGAGGGTGATGTGCCACTCCCCTTCACCGGTCCAGACGGCACGGGTTCCCCTGGGAAGGGGCTCCTCCTTCAACCGTGACTGAATGTCCACAATGGCCTCCACAGGAGCCTGCCCCGCCACTTCGCCGAAAACATAGACGAGCCGTTCCAGATTTTTGTGGTGGATGGCCTGTTCATCAGGCCGCGTCAAAAAGCGCCCCAGTTCCCCCAGTTCCACCATGGAACCCTCATGGGTTTTCACGGCGATCCTGGAAAGTTCTTCCGCTCCCGACCGTTTTTCCCGGGGCAGGATGAGGTTGATGCGAAGGGGCTGACGTTCGTGGGGCAAATGCACTGTGGCAGCAGACACACCGCTCAGGGCCAGCTTGAGAGTTTGAGTGATCTGCCCGGGCGAGACCCCATGAAGGCCGCTCTTTTCGCGGTCGATGACAAAATCAAGACGATCACGACGGGCTTCCACGGTGTCGTCCACATCCACAACCCCCGGCTGTTCCTCCATGATG
>Ga0207421_10008187_pt1 | contig 10923 bp, 5 predicted proteins | sample SodLakKL_010_SED_4_FD_187542 | JGI IMG/M metagenome (GOLD analysis project Ga0207421, IMG submission 187542) | Alkaline sediment microbial communities from Lake Tanatar, Kulunda Steppe, Russia - 8KL_010_SED (SPAdes) (version 2) | ecosystem: Environmental > Aquatic > Non-marine Saline and...
ATAAAAGGATGTAATCCTGCTGATCCGCAGAACTTGCTTCGAGGATGCAAGGACGTTAGTCCTGCACAACTTTACGAGGAATTACATTCCTCGAATCACGGGAAAGAGTTGCTCTTTCCTGTAAGATGTCAAAGACGTAAAAAAAAAATCACAAAAAGTTACGTCTTTGACTATAATCTAATAACCAAGAAAGCAGTAGAGGTGGAACATTTCACCCGCTGATGATGTTAGGAAAAATTGAAAAATCTCCTATACGCATTAAATTGTCATAGGAAGATGAGCCCTATTTTTAAGAAAAACTGAACTTTAAGAAGGATTGAACCACGCTGGAGAGGAGAAAAAACTCGATTTTAGAACTATTCAAGACATAAGTAAATTATAAATACCATTTTCTCTAATTAGAATGCGAGGTAGAACAAAAAATGAATTGGAAAAAAATACTATCTTTGCTGATAGTATCGGTTTTAGTGATCGGTGGATTAACAGTGATGGCTGGTCATACTAGAGCACAAGATGATGATGGTATACTCGTAGAAGAAGTGAATTTCGATGTTGTTTTGGACATGGAAGATGGCGTCGCCGCCACTTTTGAAGGTGACACACATCTTTTCATGCACGGAGTCGATGGAGTTAGATACCAAGGACTCGATGAAGCTTGGCGAATAGAGTTGGAAACATGGGACGTACTTGGGTCCTATAACAATCTATTACTGAATCCAGCACACGAAGGAAGCGGAACTCCAGAGATCGATGAAGCGATAGATGAAGGATGGATCGATGAACCTGAAGATATACGGTGGCTGGCTAACAACGCTGATGGCGATTGGACAATTAATCCTCTAGCAAACGAAGATATCAGATTTGCTCTGCAGTACTTGGACAGAGAAGCTATAGTTGAGGACCTTTTAGATGGATTAGGGATCGCGAGATATACATTCATGTCGACAGCGGTAGGTGCTTATGGAGAACATTTCGAAGAAGCCATAAACGAGCAATTCGACCTAGGTCCTGAAGGTGACGAGGACTACATGGAAGCCTGGATAGAAGAGGCGATGAACGAGATGGCAGAAGAGATTCCCTTTGGTGAACTTACGGGTAACCCAGATGATGGATGGTTTTTCGAACATCCGGAATCTGGAACAGATGAACACCAGATAGAGATAGTGATAATGGCGAGATCGGAAGATTGGAGACAAGACCTCGGTGATTGGCTAGAAGAGTTGTTAGAAGGTGTTGGCTTCGACGTTTATGTGGATCCAACTCCTGCAGATGAGGCGATCCCAAGAGCGTTCTTTGGTGAGCCAGAACCCTACGATAACCTTGATTACCATATATACACTGGTGGTTGGGTTTCAACCACGACAGTAGCTTTCCAACAAGCCGCCTGTGCACAGATGTATACGGACTATTATGGCCAGATACAGGTTCACTCCCCTACGGAACATTGGAACTACAATGAAGAGGATTTCGATAGATTAATCGGAGCCCATGATGGCGAAGCTAATGGATACGAAGGAAGAGGTTGGACGAGTGACTGGACGGTTGAAAATTTATTCGATAACGCGGCAGAAGTTATGGCAGGTCAGGGAATGGCTGATACCGATGAATACTGGGAAAGAATGGTAGATAATACCGTGCACGGTTTCTTTGAGTCTGCGAGGATCTTCGTCACTACAGGCCAGGATTTCTATCCGTACAATCCTGATAAAATGATAGCTGCTGTACCTGAAGCTACTAACGGCTATGACACATATTTCGGTCCGAGGACCATGAGAACAGACGACGGCCAGCTCAACACTGAGATATTGACTGGTGAAGTACAACCTTATATGGATCATTGGAACCTTTTCGGAGGCTCTGCTGATGTTTACGGTGAATACCAGAGAAGGATCCTAAGAGAGTATGGCAGTTGGTTACATCCTGCTGATGGAATTCCGATGCAGGTTAACAACTTCTGGATGGACAATGAGGAACTCTCCCAACACAGACCAGAGAGGATGGATCCCTATGATAGACAAGGTGAAACGATAATAGATTTCGACTTCGACGATGACGACGAATTGATAAAGAATATCGAGGTGCCTAGCGATGCTGTGAATTATGTTCCAGCTGAGAGAGAATGGCAGACTGTAGATGAGATGTATGATGGAGAGGATCAATATTCTGCTGTAGAGGTCACTATTGATGTACACGAAGATCATGTTTGGCACGATGGTACCGACTTCGATCTCCAAGATCTGATGGCTTCTTACGCCCGTAACAAAGAACTCGCTGACGATACTCATGAACCATACTTGTCCGCCTGGGAAGGAGAAATGGGTTCCTGGTTTGACAACATAGTTGCTATTGAGTGGAATGAAGACGAAGGTACCTACACCGCTTGGGGTAATTACGCATTCCCTGTTGATGAGTTGATCGGTGACTATTTCTCGATGAGCGCAGAAGTACATCCATTGACCTACGAAGGATGGAACCACTTACATGGTGGTGAAGACACTGAATACGGTGGAATTGTTGATGAGGATTACGACTACGAGCCAAGAGAAGGATACGAATGGATACACCAGATATCTTCGTCACAAAATGAAGATCTTGTGACAGTCCTAGAAGCGATGAGAGATGACGAGTGGATACCGCCATATCTGAGAGAAGATAACAACGCTCCGATGCCGATGGATGAAGTCGAATTGACAACTCAGTTGGACAGTGTTATAGACTTCATAGAGACCTATGAGCATTCGTACATAGGCATAGGACCGTTCATGCTCGAAGAATACGACGAGGACGACCATACAATGAGTATGGTGAGATGGGATGATTACGGATATCCGTTCGCAGGTGAGGAAGTAACGTTCGACCATTGGGAGATAGATCTCACATCACCGGAAGACGGTGCTGAATTCACAGAAGGCGACGAGGTGACTGTAGATTACACAGTCGACGCCCAATATGAAGATACACAGGATATCGTGTTCACGGTGAATGGCGAGGAAGTAGATAGTGAAGAACTTACACTTGGAGAAGGAGAACAAGAAATCGTAGAATTCCCATATGGTTATTGGGCAGAACAATTCGAGATCGAAGGAATCAGATTGGACTTCATCGATGCTCCTGAAGAACTGGACTTAGGAGAGGACATCGAAGCTAGCGGTACTGGAAGTTGGGAAACGCTGTTCCCAGAACCTGAAATAAGAGAACTTACAGAGGACGACCTTGATTCCTATCGGTTTACTTTGAGAGATGAATTCATGGGTACTGAGATATATGAAACAGTTACAATGGATGACATAGAGCTTACACCAGAGGACGGCTTCAGCACGTTTGATGCAACCATACCAACAGACGAGGTACCAGAAGGTGGTACATACACATTGCAGTTAGAAGCCCGATCTACTCCTGATGAGCCTTGGACAATAGTAACTCATACAATCACATTGTTCGAAGAAGGTCTCATGTCAGCTGATGTTGAGGACACTACGATCGCACAGAACGATGATGAATATAGCGGTTCATTCACTTGGACAGCTAGAGGAGGAGACCACGAATTAGGAGTTGCGACAGATGATGATCATGATTCAGTGATGGTCTCAGTAGAAACCCTAGCGGATGTAGTTGCTCAAGAATTGACAGTCGACGGAGAAGACGATGAAGTAGAGATCGAAGAAGGTGATGAAGCTGAGATAGAAGGTCTGGTTGAAGAACTCACTGGAGAACACGATGGGATGATAGACCTAGAGATACTTGACGAAGACGGAGACGTAGTAGAGTCATGGAGCTATGATGTCCCGATGGGAGAAGAAGTGGAGATCGATGAGGTCTTCGAATTCGAAGATGCTGGTGAATACACGGTAGAATTAGGTGATCTAAGTGTAACAGTGATAGTTGAAGAAGTAGAAGAAGTCCCAGGATTCACAATGGGTCTGTTCATACTCGGTACAGGAGCAGCCGTAGCGATCTATTCGATCTACTACAAGAAAGACGAGTAAACTAAAGAACTAATCCAAAAAAAATCAAAAAAACCTTTCTTTATTTTTCTTATTTTTTGTCAAATGGATTATTCATATATGATTTCACACTTTTCGATAATCAGATATGGAATATATTATCTATTTTTTAGCCTAAATAACAACTATAGGTCTTTTGCGATCGAATCTCACTAGTTTTTTACACGACGAATACACTGATAGACTGGCCCACCTTTAGCTAAGTTCTATCTTAATACTGGGACTGAAGGTTTGATCACCTTATAAAATGAGAAGGAACTTATAAATGATTCCAACCTGTGTTGGGCTATCTCAACTATAGCATTATGAGGCCAGTGATATGTAGTATGAGCATCACGGTAGCTCCAACCCAAATTTAGTCAGGAACTATAAGATGAAAAGCTGCATCCTCAAAAGTGGATTACTTTTTGCGGAACAGTTTGTTTTAGGATTCTGAATAAATGGAATTTGTGAGGGTTTGAGGAATGATACTCCTGTGCGCTTCTTGGGACTGAAGGAGTCTTGAAATCTAGGTCCACTGTGCAACCGGATTATCAGAGCTTGTTTCTGATAGAGTAGGTATTCATTCCTATAATCGTAAGAAAAGCAGAGCTTTTTCTGTAGATATTTCATGAAATCTTTTCTCTTAGATACCACAACCCTCTATCAACATAGATTTTAGGATCATTCTTACATCCCTAAGGCTTCTTTTATGAAAGCATAACCTTTTAATTAGGATATCGCTGTTAATTATAGTAGAAGTTGGAACTTTTTAAAACAAAGTTCCAACATCCGCATCACGAGGTCTCCGACTGAAGTGAGATAAGGATAAAATACTTAGAAACTAGTAAAAGACACTAAAAGGTACAAAAAGTCGTGGTTTTTACTATAAATAAACCTCTCCTCTTCAGGGAACTTGTTTATCATATCTTAAGAAATAGACAGATTAATTGACATCCTACTTGGAGTTATCAAAAGGTTTATAACTCTCTTCTTTTTGATATATTAATTGATAATATGCCCGCTTCATGGAAATATTTCGCGTTAAGGACCTTTAATATGCTACTAGTCTTGGTGATAGTGGTCTTTATACTCTCTGCTGCTTTCAGTACAATGGCGGAACAATCCTTGGAAACAGCTGCTCGACAACAAGTTACTGGAGAAATGGAGGGTATGGAGTTTGATAGTAGGGAAGAAGCATCACGTTTTCGAGAGAACAGGACGCAGGAACTAAGAGAACGATACAATCTTCATCTACCTAGGTGGCAAAGAATTTTTTTCTCGGCTCGGAACGTTTTAACATTGGATTTGGGATCAGCACAATCTCGTTTAAGGGCCGCTGATGGATCTGGTGATGTCACAGCGATAATCATGGATTATCTTCCAAGAACAATATTACTATTCACAACTGCAGCGGTGATATATACGGCACTAGGTATCGCGGTCGGATTAAAGGCTGCTCAAAGGGCAGGTTCCAAACTCGACAAATTCCTGTCTCTTTTCGGTATGACCGCCTCATCGATGCCTATGTGGTGGGTCGGTATGCTGGTAATCTTGATTTTCGTGTATACCCTTGGATGGTTCCCTAGACCTTCTCCCACATTTCCTAGAGTCGAGAATCTAGGTTATATGGGATTTTTGAGGGAACTCTTGATAAAGATGGCCCTACCACTGGGTACGATAGTTTTTGTACTGTTTGGAGGTCGAGCTTGGGTAACAAGGAACATCGTAACAGGTGTCCTACAAGATGATTACATAATGGCCGCTAGGGCAAAAGGAATCCCTGAGCGAAAGGTGATATATGGTCATACTCTGAAGACGGCAGCTCCACCTGTAGTGACGTCCGCGATAATGGCTCTATTGATGTCGGTCGGTGGAGCGATGATTTCTGAGATAGTTTTCGCATGGCCTGGAATGGGTTATCTATTGCGATTAGCTATATTCTCATATTCTGATGTGCCAGTGATACTGGGTATTTCCTTCATTACTGCCTTCCTGTACATATTTGGATACTATTTAGCAGATTTGATATATGGTTTCTTGGATCCGCGTGTAGAAGTGGGTGCTGGAGACCGAATGTGATAAGACTAAAAGTGATAAAGAAAAAAGTGTGATAAAATGGTTCGCTGGGATGATTTAAAAGCAGACGTAAAAGAGGTATTCGGAGAGTTCAAGAAACACAAGATCGGTTGGGTCGGCGTAGCGATGATAGCCTTTATGGTGCTACTAGGTGCGCTAGCCCCGGTTTTTGCTCCTGGAGTCCATGAACAATGGGGCCGAGGTCACTCTAGGTGGCAGGATAATCCCCGTAATGCTCCTCCAGTATGGGTCGATTGGATCACAAGTGATGATCATGCTAGACACAGAATTCTAGAGGAATGGGAAGGATATCCAGACCCAACTCCACCAGGAACGTTCTTCGATCATGATAATCCTAGGCGTATACGAGGGGAGGAAGGACGAGCCGACTTCGAGAGAGATATAAGATTCGATCAACTCGGAAACACAACGTTTGAGGTGAGAGACACTGAAGATGAAATCCTTGAAGAACATACCGTTTTGGTTGAGCCAGGAGAAGGTATAGAAAATGTAGACATCTCCGATTTCGAGGTGAGTCCAACAGAGGGCGAAGCTCCTTTGACAGTCGAAATTTCGGCCACCCTCACTCATGATCAGGAAGTAGAACAGAACAGGATCGTTCCTCTTGAGATCAACGGTGAAGAAATCGATTCATGGGAGATGACTTATTCCGGCGACAATGTAACTAAAGATATCGAGGCATTTCACACTTTTACTGTGGACGATTATAACTTTATAGACCTTGGAGAAGGTGAAGAGATCGAATTCGTCAAAGTAGGCGCTGGGATGGATTTGAAAGTTGAAGATTTTTCTATAGATATCGATGATGAAGATCTCATAGCGAATATGGCGGTCGGTGCCATAGAAAACTTTGTTGATGAAGAAAGAACTATACGTTTCAGGATCGATTTTGTTGAAGAAGATGATGAGGGGACAATCGTATCAAGGGATACGATAGAATCTGAAGAATGGACTGTAGGAGGTTTCGAACGATTAGAGGATATAACCGGTGAATATTCACTTCCTGAAGAAGGTCAATATCAGTTTATAATAGGGCCAGAGATGGAAGAATTTGAAGTAGGGGTAACTGAAGAAGACGAAGACGACGAAGAGAACGAGGATACGACATTCTTCACGGCCAGCGAAAATGAAGAAGGAGCAATAGAAGATGATACTGAAGATGACCTAGCAGAAGAGGTAGGGATACAGCAGGAAGATAACGACGAAGAGGAAGAGATTACTATAGAGATCGATGCTCCTGATGACGTAACTATCGGGACCCGCGAAACTATAAACTTAGATGTACATAACCCAACAGAGGATGAGCTAGAGCTTTACCTTTATATGACCTACGAACAGGATGACGAAGAAGACACTGAAGAAGATCTCATTTTACAGATGTTCGTTCCTCGTTCAGGAGAATTGAGACGTTATTACCACACATTCACTTACGATTACCAGGCAGATATACCTCCCAAGGAGATCTTCATGAATTTAAAGGGGGAGGCAGATGGTTACTATAACAGAAGGTTGGTAATTGAACGGCCTGACGGTGTATCGATCACATTAGAAGATTTAGACCGTGGAGTCAGAATAGGTGAATTCCATGAAACTATTTCTGCGGTACGAAGACTCAATGTTAGGGAAAATGTTTGGTCTAGTGCTGGACGATATCTCCAAGAGGAACATGATATCCCGACAGACGAGATGCGTGACCCGATAAACATAGATGTAACCAGGATCATATTTGGTCAAAGAGGGGAAGATTGGATGGAAAATCCTGAGCCCTTGAATGGTCAGTATAATATCACTGTTGCATTGGACGGTGTCGGATTAAGACTATCGGAGGAAAGTCAAATAACTTTCAGTGGAGCAGTCTACGGTGTGATGGGCACTGATTCCGGACGTCGTGATATCTTCCAAGGATGGGTTTGGGGTGCTAGATACGGTTTGATCGCCGGAGGCCTAGTTGCATTGACGACTATATTGTTCGGTACTACCTTCGGTATGACAAGCGCTTATTATGGCGGCTGGGTCGATGAGTTCATGCAGAGGATCAACGAGATATTGATGGGCATACCAACACTTCCTATACTGATCATAGTGCTACGGTTCTGGCGCCGCTCTATATGGGTCTTCGTGTTGATTTACGCTCTCCTGATGTGGCGTGGTGCAGCCAAAGTGATACGTTCTAGAGGATTGCAGGTCGCTAAGGACACTTACGTAGAGGCAGCAGAATCTTTAGGCTCTGGATCGGGTAGGATAATTAGTAAACATATGATACCTCAAATTTTACCTTACGCCATAGCACAGGCTGCTTTATTGGTTCCAATAGTCATCATGGCCGAAGCAGGGTTGCACATCCTCGGTCTAGGTGATCCGAACATCGTGACTTGGGGAACTCTATTGAACGAAGCCCGTATGAGCGGAGCTGTTTACAACTGGCGAGAATCTTGGTTCTGGATCCTGTTCCCTGGGATAGGTATGATGTTGGTAGGATTCGGATTCATATCTACCGGGATGGCGATAGAGAGGATCATCAATCCAAAGATGAAACAGAGGTGAAAACATGGATGGCGATACTATATTAAAAGTAGAGGACCTGTGCACACACTATTTGACGAGTGATGGAGAAGTATTTGCGCTAGACGACGTCTCCTTTGAACTTAAAAGAGGAGATTCCATAGGGATCGCTGGAGAATCTGGTTGTGGAAAAAGCACCCTTGCTTTTTCTTTATTAAACCAAGTCCAGCCCCCTGGGGAGATAATGAGCGGTTCGATCGACCTCGATGGGATCGAAGTCACGGACCTTTCAGAGAAAGAAGCGAGAAAAAAGATCCGCTGGAAGAAGATTTCGATGGTATTCCAGGGTGCGATGGAGATAATGACTCCGGTTTACACCGTAGGACATCAGATGAAAGAACCCCTCAGATATCACAAAGATATCACTGGTGAAGAAGCAAGAGGGATCTGTGAAAGGTACTTGGAGCTTGTTAATCTCGACGCAGGGATATTTGACAGGTATCCTCACGAGTTGAGCGGAGGTCAGAAGCAAAGGGTTATCATCGCAACTGCACTGCTTTTAGAACCAGATGTTGTCATATTGGACGAACCAACTACAGCTCTTGACGTCGTCGTTGAAGCTAGGATTATGAACGATCTCAAGCGTTTGAGAAGAGAATTAGATATCTCGATGATATTCATAACTCACGATCTGAGTATCTTAGCAGAGGTATCCGATGAACTAGCTATCATGTATGCTGGTTGGATAGTTGAATTCGGCGATGCAAATAAGATATACAATGATCCTAAACATCCCTACACTGAGAAGTTGATGGCTGCTATACCAGATATAAGGACAGATATCGATCGTTTAGAATACATACCTGGTGTACCACCTAATCTAGTGAATCCACCATCTGGTTGTAGATTCCATCCACGATGTCACAAAGCTATGGAAGTTTGTAGGGATATGGACCCTGAAGTCTATAATGTTGACGGCATAAGAGTGAAGTGCCATCTTTACAGTGAAGACGAATCCATAGCCGAAAGTGAAGAAGCTAGTTACGAAACTGCATACGATGATGAAATGGCAGCTGAAGCCTATGAAGGTGAGATGGGTAAAGAAGAAGTTGAAGATGGTCTAACTGAAGAAGAAGAAATTGAGGAATTATTGGAGGAATAAGATATGGCTGAACCATTGTTCAAGGCGAGAAACTTAACAAAACATTTCGAGATAACGCAAGGATTTATCCAAAAGCTCAAAAGAGCTGAAAAACAGTTCGTTAGAGCTGTCGATGGGATAGACTTCGATATCCATTGGAAACAAAACTTCTCCGTAGTAGGAGAATCTGGATGTGGAAAAACCACAGTCGGGAAATTGATGATGAGGCTCCTAGATGAAACAGATGGAAAGATGTACATGAAAGGTAAGGACATAACAGAGATAGACAGTAGAGAAGAACTGAAAGCTTACAGAAGAACGACTCAGATAATCTATCAGGATCCCTTTTCGGCTTTGGACCCCAGGCACAGAGTGAGAACTATACTTGAGGAACCTCTAGAGATCCATGATCTTGGAGATACTAGGGAAGAAAGGACCGACATGATAATGGAAGCTTTAGAGGAAGTACGATTGACCCCTCCTGAAAAGTTCTTGAGAAGATATCCACACATGCTGTCTGGCGGTCAAAAACAAAGGATATCACTTGCTAGAGCGATGATACTCAACCCAGACTTTATCGTCGCCGATGAGCCTGTTTCGATGTTGGACGTTTCTGTTAGAGCTGAGGTCCTCAATCTTATGAAGGATCTTATCGATGAGGAAGATGTTACTTACTTCTACATAACCCACGACATCTCTACCACGCGTTTCTTCACAGATTACATCGGAGTAATGTATCTCGGCGATATAGTTGAAAAGGGAAGAGTTGGAGACGTCCTAGACAATCCGTCTCATCCTTATACACAGGCATTACTAGTTGCTGTACCGGAACCTGATCCTGAGAGGGTCAGAGGAGAAAAGAAAGTTCCGATAACTGGTGAGATTCCATCTGGAACTAACATTCCTGGTGGATGTAGATTCCATCCAAGGTGTCCACATGCCGAAAAGATATGCGGTGAGAAGGAACCTGAACCTAGAGAGGTTGAGAAAGAACATACAGCAAAATGTCACTTTGCCGGTGAGATCGAATTCGATCTGGATGTAGCTAAGTGAATCGATAAATCAACTAAAAACCCTTTCCAATATTCTCTTAATTTCCTATCATTGGATGGTGAAAGTTAAATAGCAGAAAGAAGGATAGTTAGGTTAAATAGACCATGAATAAAGATGATGATAAAGAAAGAAGTCTCCTTATCC
>Ga0207421_10008189_pt1 | contig 10921 bp, 8 predicted proteins | sample SodLakKL_010_SED_4_FD_187542 | JGI IMG/M metagenome (GOLD analysis project Ga0207421, IMG submission 187542) | Alkaline sediment microbial communities from Lake Tanatar, Kulunda Steppe, Russia - 8KL_010_SED (SPAdes) (version 2) | ecosystem: Environmental > Aquatic > Non-marine Saline and...
TCAGGATGCTGTGCCGATTCGTTTGGGCCAGGAATTATTAGCATATGCCAGGGTGGCTAACCGGGATTTAGACAGGCTCAGGAGATCGATTAAGACGCTGCGGTTTATAAACATGGGAGCTACTGCTGCCGGAACAGGGCTGAATACTGAACAGAAATATACCCTTGAAGTGGTACGGAAACTGCGTGATTATTCCGGCCTGGATTTAATTGGTGCCAGTGACCTGGTTGATGCCACGCAAAACGTGGATGCTTTTTCTGAGGTTTCCGGGGCTTTAAAAATTATGGCACTAAACCTTTCCAAGATTGCCAATGATATCAGGCTACTTTCTTCCGGACCCCGGGCGGGGCTAGCCGAGATTAATCTTCCGCCTGTGCAGACCGGTTCTTCCATAATGCCGGGTAAGGTCAACCCGGTAATGGCAGAAGCAGTTAACCAGGTTGCTTTTCAGGTGGTTGGTAATGATACAACCATAAGTATGGCTGTAGAGGCGGGGCAGCTTGAATTGAACGTGATGGAGCCGGTAATGGTCTATAACCTGCTGCAAAGTTTCCAGATATTGACCAATGTGATCAATGTTTTTGAGGAAAAGTGTGTTCGCGGCATCACCGCCAACAAGGAAAAATGTGAAGAATATGTAGAAAACAGTATCGGGTTGATTACAGCAATTAACCCCCATGTGGGGTATGAAACGGCTACCCAAATAGCTAAAGAAGCCCTGGATGATAACAAGCCGGTTCGCCAGGTGCTACTGGAAAAAAATGTTTTTACAAAAGAAGAGCTCGATTCTATCTTTAAAGTTGAGGATATGACCAGACCGGGAATTGCCGGAGTGCAGTTTTTGAAGAAATTCAACAAGTAATAGTTAAGATCATTTCTCGAAAAATATTTTAGTGAAGAAGAAAGGATTGAAAATGTTACAAATCTAGCTTCTTCATTTTACGCCATAGAGTTGTTCGACTTATACCAAGGATTTGAGCTGCTTTATCTCTATTGCCTCCTGTTTTTTGAAGCACTTCTAATATTCTATTTTTTTCACTATTTAGATCTACATTACTTGAACGCAAATATCTGGGTATTTTGGCTAACTCCTTTAATTGGTTTTCGTTTTCAGGGTTGGAGTTTTTTGTTTCTGTGAACTCAAATGAATTATTCTTGGTGACTGATTCTTTTTCGCTTTTTTCTAAAGAGTTGCTATAACAATCTTGTTCTGAAGTGGAGATGGAATCGATTTTTTCTATGTCAAGTCTCATGTGGTCATATGCTACACTATATTCTTGCTCCAAGATGATACAGTATCTAGTGACTATGTTTTCCAGTTCTCTAATGTTGCCGGGCCAGTCATATTTGATAAAATTGTTAATTAGCTTGTTCCAGAGATTTTTGTTTTCACCATATAAATTAGGGGAATGATTACATACAAAGTTTCTAACCAGGACAGGGATATCTTCCTTCCTCTCTTTCAGAGCGGGAATTTTCAAAAACAAGAGGTTCAAGCGGTAGTAAAGATCTTCTCGAAAATTCCCCTTTTCCACTTCTCTCCATAAGTCTTTGTTGCTCGATGCGATAATTCTTACATTCACTGGGACTATTTTGCGGCCTCCAACTCTTAGAATTTCCCTTTCTTGGAGGAAGCGCAGAAGGTAGACTTGCAGTCTTAGTGGTATTTCAGATACTTCATCTAGATAAAGAGTCCCGCCATGAGCCAACTCGATCAAGCCCGTTTTTCCTTCTTTGTCAGCACCTGTAAAAGCTCCTTTCTCATATCCAAAAAGTTCGCTTTCAAGCAAGTTTTCTGGTAGTGCAGCACAGTTTACGGCAACAAAAGGATAATCTTTACGAGGGCTATAATTATGGATGCCTTGTGCGAAAAGCTCTTTACCTGTACCGGTTTCACCAAAAAGCAACACAGTTTCATCAGTATTTGCGTATATTTTTGCCAGCCTTCTAGCATCTTGAATTGAGTAAGAGTTACCAAGTATATCATCAAGATCATACCTGGCTACAAGTTGTTTTTGAGATAGTTCTTTCCTAATTTGATGTTCTGCATTTTGCACATCTTTAATATCATGAAAGGTAGCTACAGCCCCCATTGTTTTGCCATCAACAACTATGGGGACCCTATTAGTAAATATGGTAGTATTCTTATTTATTGTGAGAAGTTTGTTTAGTTGTAATTTTCCTGACTCTAGTACTTCTACCAGCCTGGTGTTGGGAATTACTTCTTCAATTTTTTTCTTTAGCACATCTTCTTTTTTAATTTTAAGTATATTTTCTGCTGCAGGATTACAGGCTTGAATGATTTTATTTTCATCTATAGAGATAACTCCACTGTAGGTATAATCGGTAAGTGTTTTTAGCAGCTGGGATTTCTTTTTTTCCAGTTGGATACTATTTTGCAGTTCTAATGCGGTTGAAATTGCTTTTTGTATCGAAGGTTTAGAATAAATAAAAATGGTGTTGAAACCATGTTTAGAACCATAATCACAAACCACACTTGATCCGATGATTGTTTTTTCATTGGCTGACTTTAACTTAGCCAGAATTTCTTCAAGCTCTTGCTTGCTAGAAAAGACTTCTTGTGATAGCTCGAGTTTCAGAAGAGAATTAAACTGATTAAGTTCTTTGATATATTCCTCGTAGGTTATAATTGTTGCCGAACTTCCTATTTTGCTTGCCTGGATTAACGATCTCAGGATATCGAATTCATTTACCCCCATGGTTACAAGAGCTTGGGTGGGAAAATGTTTCCTTAATAACTGAGCATTGCTTCCGCCGGTTATAAAAACATCTACTTCGTCTTTGTCTATTAATTGTTTTACTTTATCAATGGTATCACTGAAGACACATTCAACGAAGTTGATTCTATTTGAGGTTTCTGTGTCCAGGTGATTCTTAATTAAGTGGCTATATCCTGGATAAACAAGGAATGCAGTTCTTTTATTTTTTCTTAGAGCAATAACATTGTTGTTTGTCATATGGTCACCTCTTTTCGGTTCACTGTAGCATAATTAAGAAATTATTTTATGCTGGAGTATAAGGTACAATAATAATCTTGACATAATAAAAGGAACTGATGTGGGCAAGGGCTTGATGTTTCATATGTTTCACTATAACTAATATAAGTCAATTGTTGTTGCAATTGTTTCACTAAAGCGTTTCATGGTTACAACCTTATTTTAATGAAAACGTAATTATATTGCAAGTCACTAGACTCGCTTTATTAGTACTGCCAGGATGTTTGATATACATTATTAAAGTTGGCATGCAAATTGCGATTTACTTAATAAAAGAACTTCAAATCCATATTTCACCAGCAAGTAGGCAATACTTAGTTAGCACATAATGTTTGCTGAAAAATATATTGCTATGCGAGGTGATGAGTATAAAGGGCTGAACTAAATACTTTATTATTTTAAATTTTAATTACTACTTGGTTTTGAATTTGAGTAAAAATATGTGGTTTCAAAAAGTAGCAGTAGCAGAAACAGTTAATAAATGGGAGGTAAAAAAATGAAGAATAAGACGAGCCAGCTTAGAGAAATGCTGGCCAGGAAAGAAATAGTGGTTGCTCCTGGGGTGTTTTCAGCTTTACCGGCAATGATAGCTGAAAAGGTTGGATTTAAGGCAGTTTATATGAGTGGTTATACAACGGCCGCATTTTTGTTGGGAATGCCCGATTTAGGTTTGATAACCATGACCGAAATGGCTCAGAATGCAAGCAGGATAAATGATGTAATCAATGTTCCGGTTATTGCTGATTGTGATAACGGCTATGGTAATGCGGTAAATGTTATTCGGTCTGTAAAAGCTTATGAGAAAGCAGGGGTTGCTGCAATCCAAATGGAGGATCAAATTTTCCCCAAAAAGTGTGGCCATATGAACGACAAAGAGATTATCAGTGCTGAGGAAATGATAAAAAAGATAAAAGCAGCTATTGATACCAGAGAAGATGATGATTTAGTTATAATCGCCAGAACTGATGCAAGAACTGTAGTTAGTTTTGATGAAGCAGTGAAAAGAAGCAATATGTACGCGGATGCCGGGGCTGACATCATATTTTTTGAATCTCCAATAAGTGCTGAAGAAATCGAAAAAATCCCGAAATTAGTGAATGCTCCGGTAATGGCCAACATGGTAGAAAAAGGAAAGAGCCCCTTATTTACAAATAAAAAACTTGAAGAGATGGGTTATAAGTTGGTCATTTGGCCCGGCTCCTCTGCATGGACCAGTGCTCGGGCAGTTGAGAAAACAATGCAGGAATTAAAAGATAAAGGCACCACAGAAGAATTGATCAGCGGAGACATGATTGCCTGGGAAAATTTTAATGAGCTAATTCAAGTTCCCGAATACCTTGAATTATCAAAGAAATACAGTCACCGATAAAAAATGAGAGAGGTATTGTTATATGGCACTGACTTTTTCTGAAAAAATTATTTCTAAACAGGTAGGAGAAGAAAAGAAGGCTGGAGAGTTTGTTTTTGCGCCGATTAGTAAAATAATGGCCAATGAACTCTCAGGATTCGTTTCTATTAAGCAATTTAAAAGATACGGGTTTAAAAAAGTTTTTGACCCGGAAAAAATTATTCTGGTGCCGAGCCACAATGTACCTAATAAAGATGTAACTACTGCTGGACATGCGAAGACAATGAGAGACTTTGCCAGGGAGCAAGAAATAGTACATTATTACGAGCTTGGTGAAATGGGTATAGAACATGGTTTGTTACCTGAGAAAGCACTTGTCTTGCCAGGGGAACTGGTTGTAGGTGGAGATTCGCATACCTGTACTTATGGTGCATTGGGGTTATTATCTGTAGGAATGGGTTCTACTGATATAGCAGCAGCAATGGCTACAGGTAAAAGCTGGCTCAGGGTGCCAGAAACAATCAAGGTTAATTTTACTGGGGGGATGCCGGAATATGTCGTGGCCAAGGACTTAGTGCTTTATTTGATTAAGAGGTTAGGAGTGGAAGGAGCCCTGTACAAAACCTTAGAGATCGGTGGCGAGGTTATCAATGCTATGGGCATGGAGGGTAGGTTGACCATTACCAACATGGCTGTTGAAGCGGGTGCAAAGGCGGGGATTATCTTCGCTGATCAAGTTACTAAAGATTTTTACAGTGAACGTGGGGTAGAAGAGGATGGGTATGACATACTCTTAAGTGATTCAGATGCGGTTTATTCCGAAGAAGTGAGTATAGACGTATCTAATCTCAGTCCGGTTGTTGCAGCTCCGTACAGCCCGGATAATGTGATAACGGTGGATGAACTGGTTGAGAAAGAGGGGCCGATCAATATTGATCAGGTAGTAATTGGGTCTTGCACTAACGGGAGAATTAGTGATTTGCGCCAGGCTGCCCAAATACTTGATGGTAAAAAAGTAGCTCGGGGAGTAAGAGTGATTATTATTCCAGCTACCCAGAATGTTTACTTGCAGGCGGTCAAAGAAGGCCTGGTAGAAAAGTTTATCGAGGCTGGAGCAGTGGTTTCTACTCCCACATGCGGACCTTGCGCGGGGCTTCATTCAGGTATCCTGGCCGAAGGGGAAGTAGCAATTTCTACCACTAACAGGAATTTTCCAGGCAGGATGGGACATGTTGACTCCAAGGTATATTTATCAAGTCCCTATGTTGCTGCAGCAAGCGCATTAAAAGGGCAGTTAGCTTCTCCTTTGGAGGTGTATTAATGTTATTGAGAGGTAGGGTTCATAAGTTAGGAAACAATGTAGATACTGATCAAATTATTGCTACAGAGTATTGTAACTCCGAAAATCCAGAGGAGTTAAGCAGGTATTGTTTATTGGCTGCAGAGCCCGAGTTTCACAAAAAAGTAAAAAAGGGGGATATGATCTTTGCTGGCAAAAACTTTGGTTGCGGATCTTCAAGGGAACATGCACCCCTGGCTTTAAAGGGCAGTGGTATTTCTCTTGTAGTAGCTGAAAGTTTTGCCAGAATATTTTTCAGAAACTGTATTAATGTTGGTCTTCCTATTATGATTTGCCCTGAGGCTGTAAAAACTGCTACAGATCAGGATTATGTGGAAGCAGATCTTTCTAAGGGTGAACTTATAATCGGGGGAGAGAAAGTAATGGCGCAGAAGTTCCCACCGTTTATGCAGGATCTTGTCAAAGCCGGTGGGTTGTTGGATTATATTTCCAGTAAATAATTAAAGGAGGGCGTATTGATGTGTAAGAAAGTTTTATGGTTATGTGTTTGTGCATTTTTGTTGGGAGGTTTTTTGATTACTGGCTGTGAAGCAGATGAGCCTGTCGAAGAGCCTGTCGATGATCCAGAAGAGGAAGTGGACGAAGTAGATGAAGAGGTAGTCGAGGATGAAATAACTGAAATCAAAATTGCAGCAGGCCGACCGGGAGATATGTGGTATGTTGTTTCCCATGCCCTGGCAGGATTTATTAATGAACGCTCTGATCGTCTCAGTGCTGATGTTATAGCTACTGCGGGTGTTACAGATAACACCAGGGTGTTGTTGGATAGTGAGGAAGACATGGCTACTCATATTAATGTAACCATGATCCCAGGCGCTGATATCTGGGGTGAAGAAGAAGGTTATTACCCGAAAAAAATTGCCAGCTTGACTATGTTAAGTGAAACCTGGGTAACCCTGGATTCTGACATTGAAACACTGGCTGATTTCTCTGGTAAAACTGTTGTAGTTCCAAGAGAAGTTGATTTTGGATATACGAACATATATGAGAACTGGGTTGAACAATATGCCGATGATGTAAGTTTTATGCACGGTGGCATTGAATCAAGACTGACTGCACTGCGGGATGGTGCCGCTGATGTGGGGGTTTTACCATTCGATTATTATTACCCGGATGAGTACTCCATGAGCTCAGGTTTGATCGAGCTTAGTGCTAGGGGAGATCTCTATTATCCAAATCAAGGAAATGTAGAAGAAAACCTTGAAGCTGTCGCACAAGCATGTGTTACAGAACCATTTGTAGGTGAGTATGAACTTCCACCGATGGGAATGGTAATGCCTCCAGGAGCTTTAGATGATATGGCTGGTCAGCCTGAAGAGAGCATGGTATTTGTTAGCAACCCTGTATACTGGGCGGCAGGCGAGGAAATGCCAGAAGATGTAGTATATGAAATTACCGAGATTCTTTATGAAGCAGCTGATGCTGGAGAGTTCGAGCCCTATCATGCCATCGGAAAAGGCATTACCGGTGAATTTGTCGCAACATCCTTCTGGGAAACGCAAGAAGAAAGAGAAGAACACTATCATCCGGGAGCTTTACAGTATTACATGGACAATGATGTTGAGCTTAGATTCTTTGGTGAATGGGAGTAATGATTGGTTATATTTCAAAGATAGAGTTTAGAATGGAATAAAATGTGGCGGGCATGGTATAAAGAATTAGCCATGCCCGCCAGATAAAATCTTTGGTTTTATTATTCTTTTGACTACTTTAACAGCCGAAGCAAAATAAATACTAATTTTAATGCATTAATAGATAGAAAGCAATGATTTAGGAGGGTAGACATTGGAAACTAATGAAAGTAATGTGGGCCTTAAGGATAGGGTTTTAGACAACCTTTTGTTGGGTTTAATTGTTATTCTCTTTTTATACCAATTGTGGTATATTCAAACTCTTCCTTATGAAACTATGACCCATACTATTATTCATTTGGGTTTGGCAGTTATTGTGATATTAATCGCAAGGCTCAAAGAAGCTAAAACAAGATTGATGTGGATGTTACTCGTGCTCATGGGTGTCATGGCAGTGTTTTCTACTGTTTATTTGTTTACAAATTACAGGGTTATTCTATCTGACCCCAGTTATCCACCAACAATGGCTTTGATCACCGCCAGTGTGATGACAGTGATATGTTTTTTATTAGTAAAATGGTCATTTGGGTTAGTATTTCCGGCATTTGGCTTTGCTGCTGTACTTTATGTTCTTTTTGGGGATGTTTTACCGGGCGCTTTTTCGGCTCCTTCTACTTCAGTTGGAAGGGCAGTGACTTTGTTGGCAGCAGATGTCACATCACCGTGGGGATCATATGGCAGTCTTCTTGAGCTGAGCGCAAATTACTTGTTTTTGTTTATTGCATTTGGTGCAATATTAAATGCTTTTGGCGGTTTAAAATTTGTGGTTCAGTTAGGCAACATAGCAGCAAACGCTTTAAGAAGCGGCCCTGCAGCACTCTCCATCATAACAAGTGCCCTTTTAGGATCTGTGACCGGCAGTTCTGCTGCTAACATTACTGTTACTGGTTCATTTACTATACCTTTAATGAAGGATTCCGGGTACACACCTCATCAAGCAGCAGCTATTGAAGCCGCTGCTTCAAATGGGGGGCAGTTTTTGCCACCAATTATGGGGGCAACAGTTTTTGTGATGGCAGCTTATACAGGAATTCCTTATATAGAAATTATGGTTGCTGCTCTAGTTCCAGCCTTAATTTACTTTTTTATATTGCTTGTATATGCTGAAACCAATGCAATAAAAATGGATATGCAAAGAAAAGATTATGAGTTGGATACGAAGCAGATGCTTTTTGATGCCCCTCGCTTTGTTATACCGTTTGGAGTTTTAATATTTCTCCTCTTAAGTGGATTTTCATTGATGAGAGTGGTGTTTTGGAGTACCATTGTAGTAATTGCAGTGGGGGTTTTGTACGGATTAAATAAAAAGACTCGTTTAAAATGGCCTGAGGTTAAGGAAAGATTTGTTAAAGGAATTCTTACTGCTTCGAACGTAGCTGTTATCTTGGCACTGGTTGGTGTTGTGGTCGCTGCTATAGAAATTACAGGGCTTTCTCACCAGTTAAGCATGATATTTGGTGCTTTTGCCGGTGACAATGTCTTTGTAATGTTGCTTCTGACTATGGTAGCTAGCTTAATCTTGGGGGTAGGCCTACCAACACCAGCAGCTTACGTTATAGTTGCCACAGTTTTGTCCCCCTTACTACTAAGAGCCGGGGTTCCACTGTTACAAGCTCATTTATTCCCACTGTTTTTTGCAGTTATTTCTCATTTGACTCCTCCAATTGGAATTGGTTTGATTCTGGCAAGCAATTTAGCGGATGCCAGCTTTAAGAAAAGTGCGATTGAAGTATTCAAAGCCGCTTATGTTGTAGTGTTTTTGCCTTTCTTTTTCATTTACACCCCTGAGCTACTCTTAGACTATGAAACGATTTATGGGTTGGTTTCAACAATATTTGCCATATTGCTGTTGTTTTTCACTTTCTCCATTTTCCTTAATAACCATTTCAAGTTGAAGCTGAACCATAAAGAGCGGCTAATAATGTTAGGAACAACTATACTAACCCTGTTATTTATTATTTTTGACAACCCGTTACTGCTTGCGATTGGTGTAGGTGGATGCATTTTGGGATTGTATTTAAACAAAAAAAGATCAGAAGAAAAGGTATCGCTTGTAGAAAATTAGCAGTGAACCCGATTTTCAGTGTGATTAGTATTTGAATTTTTAACATCTAATTTATAGGAGGAAATTATCTTTAGGTTTCTTGGCTGAGATATAATTTTTTCTCGGCCTTTCTTCATATACGGTTAATGAAGAAACTGTATTTTTTGATATGGTTGTGGCTATGGTTAACGGGAGGTGTATAAATGGTTAAAGGAATTCATCATGTTGCCTTTGTCTTTAAAAGGCTAGATGAAATTGTACCCTATTTTGAAAAACTTGGTCTTGAGTATATTGGCCGCGAAAGATTTGAAGCAAGGGGCGCAGATGTAGTTTTATTTAGGGCGGGGGAAGTGTTAATTGAGTTAATTTCGCCTTACTCTGATGGTGTAGTCCAAAAATTTTTAGACTCAAACGGCGAGGGTTTTTTCCATATGGCATTTACTGTCGAAGATTTAGATAAGCAAAAAGAAATTATTGAAGGTAAGGGTTTGAACTTTAAGGAAGACAAGCCCATAGAAGGTATTAATTGGGATCTTATGAATTTGCAGGGCACTCCATTGGGCTTGATTTTTCAACTGGTGGTGGAAAAGTAAAAGCTCTAATCAATCACACTATTGTCAAATTAAAGGTTAAGCAAGGGATTAATATTACAGCTGAAAGGGGCAGGAACTATGGAACTGGGCGCTGTTAAATTAGTTCTGGTTGGAATTGCCGGAGGGTTAATCGGCTATAAATTGAATTTGCCAGCTGGTGGGATGATTGGAGCGATATTTGCTGTGATTATATATAAAAATCTTGACACTCAATCATTATTAAACTTACCGGTTTCATTTATCCTGTTTTCCCAGATTTTAATCGGCATAACCATAGGAGCAGGTTTTTCTCCTGATTTTTTGAGCCAGTTAAAAAAACTGGCAGGTCCTGCCTTTTTAGCTTTATTTTTAATGATTGTTTTTACACTGTTGATTATACTGTTTCTGCGTTTTACTACCGATCTGGATATTGTTTCAATAATACTGGCTGCTTCCCCGGGTGGTTTAACTGAAATGGGGGCATTTTCGATAGCTTTTAATGCCAAACCGCATGTGGTTTTGACTATCCATTTGCTTCGTATACTTGCTATTACAATAATCATTCCATTGGTGATTGCCATAATTAATAGAGGTACTGCTTAGATAACGTTTTGTCTGGATTGCGTATAAAAAATATTATTTGATGTTGCTTAAGTTGCAAGGCTTGTTATTAGACAGGGGCGTAGTGGTTGCAAAATAAGTAAATGGACAGAAAAATACTGGGTTTAGAAATGATGAGCTTTGGATGGCATGGCTGTGTAATAAGTATAATAAAGGAGTTTCCCGTTTTTTGTTGAAAGTTGAATGGGAAACGGGGTATTTTTTTTATTATACCTTGAATCAGGAGCGCAGCCAACTTGAATTCACTCAGAGAATCAGCTATGACAGGGGTCAGATGGACGGCAATCAGCGCTACTTTTGCTGCTGTTACCGCCCTGCTCTTTCAACT
>Ga0207421_10008190_pt1 | contig 10920 bp, 9 predicted proteins | sample SodLakKL_010_SED_4_FD_187542 | JGI IMG/M metagenome (GOLD analysis project Ga0207421, IMG submission 187542) | Alkaline sediment microbial communities from Lake Tanatar, Kulunda Steppe, Russia - 8KL_010_SED (SPAdes) (version 2) | ecosystem: Environmental > Aquatic > Non-marine Saline and...
CATCAGGCGACCAGGTTGGGCTTGAACCCTCAGCCAGAAAGCGCTTACGCTCGCCGTCGGCATCCATCATCCAGATTTCGGATTTCCGAGCGTCGCTTTTCGGGTCGATCCACCCGCGGGTGTACACGATCTTCGATCCATCTGGAGAGAGCTGTGGGCTGCTGGCAGATTGCAGCTCCCAGTACATCTCCAGATTCAGGTGCTTTTCGTTGCTGGTATCCTGCGCCTGGGATGGGTACGGAAGGAAGAGAAGGATTGCCAGCGCGGTGGCGAACAGCACCGGGAGTCGAAGGGCAGTAACCAAAGGCATGGAAGGACGAGGCTGAGTTGTGTGCGTTGTGAAGGGAAACACCTGAATCTACCGTACCGGCTGTACAACCGCCATTTTCCGCTGCTCAACGCAAACCGACTGGCCTCTTGCAGGCCTTACCAGCAAGCACAGGTTCCCACTTTCGGTTGAACGGTGGGCGCGGCGGCCGTTGCCCCTCCGTGGCATACCCGGCTGCCAAACCCCGCCGCAGACGCCGCGTATAGTTGCCCTCTTTTGCCTGATATGCTGTCTTTATGGTAGATTTGCATGACGCCCCCTTTCCCGTCCCCTTGCGGGGCGTAGCCATGGATGCGCACACGCGCTGCGCTCATTACCACGGCCCGCGCGATATCATCGCGATCAAGTTTCCGTGCTGCGGTGTCTACTATCCTTGCCATGCGTGTCACGACGCGCGGGCCGATCACCCCGCGGAGCGCTGGCCCGCTGACCGGTTTGAGGAGCATGCGATCCTGTGTGGTGCCTGCCGGCAAACCCTCTCCATCCGCCAGTATCTGGCCTGTGAGCACAGATGCCCTCACTGTAGCGCCGCCTTCAACCCGGGCTGCATGCGGCATCGGGCGCTCTACTTTGCCACGGACTGACGTCCGGCCGTGCCAGGCGCTCCTCCGGCACACCCCTTGCCTCATGTAGCCTCATGTAACATCCCGCGCCGGTTGCCCCACCGACCGGTACCTGCACTCTTCTCTCGTTGCCACCCGCGCTTCTTACCATGCTGCCTCGCCACACCCTCGGGCTCATCCTCACCTCCTTCTTGCTGCTCGGCCTGTTGCCGACGGACGTCTTCGCTCAGCAAACCAGAGCTGGAACGGTTACCCTGGTCGGTACTGTGACCGACGCCGAGACGGGCGAGCCCCTGGAAAACGTGAACGTGTTTATTGCCGGCTCACAGCTTGGCACCGCCACCGATGCCAGCGGCCGGTACCGGCTGGAGCGGGTGCCGTTGGGGGCGCAGCGCCTGTTCGTCTCCCGTGTCGGCTACAATGCCGAAGCCCGCAACCTGAACCTGCGCGAGGCCGGCATCGAACTTCTGGACTTCGAACTGCAGGAAGCCGCCGTGGAGCTGGATGAAACGGTCGTTACAGCCGAGCGCGATGACGACTGGCTGGAGCGCTTGCAACGCTTCAAGCGCCTCTTCATCGGGGAAACGCCCAACGCAGCGGAGACCGAGCTGCTGAACCCCGAAGTGCTCGACTTCTCCCAGAGCCTGACCAATTTCCGCGCATTCGCAGATGAACCGCTGGAGTTGGAGAACCGGGCGCTGGGCTACCGGCTGACGTATTTCCTGGAGGACTTTGAAGCCACCCGTACCCGTACGCGGTGGGATGGCGAGCCCCTGTTTGAGCCTATGCAGGGCACCCCCGAAGAAGAAGCCCGCTGGCGCGAAAACCGTCGGGAAGCGTTCCTGGGCTCCTTCCATCACCTGATGCTGGCCCTCATCAGTGGCCGGGTGGAAGGCCAGCAGTTTCGGCTGTTCCTGCGCCCCGGCGCCCAGCCCACCGCGATGGGCGACGCTCCGTTTGGCCCGCCCCCCCAGCTCTCCGGTCAGCGCTATCCCGTCGATGACCTGTCCGAAATCATGGAACCGGCCGAAGCTGCTGAGGAGTGGACGCTGGACTTCCGAGGCGTTGTGGAGATTGCGTACATGGGCGCAGAGGAATCGGAGGCATACTACGAGTGGATTGCGCAGTACAGCAACGACCGCCGGATCCGCACCGGCTCGCGCTTCCAGACCTCCCAGATCTGGCTCGAACGCGGCCCCGCCACCATCGACTACAAGGGCGACATCGTAGACCCCTACGGCGTCACCCGCTCCGGCTACTTTGCCTACAAGCGCATCGCCGATCAGCTGCCGAAGGAGTATCGGCCGAATTGAGGGGTTCTGAGTATGGGCGTGTGGGGGTTTGGGCGTGTGGGGGTTTGGGGGTGTGGGGGTTTGGGCGTGTGGGGGTGTGGGGGTTGTTCGTGGTGCGGCGATGCGAGTCGATGAAACGAGGGATCGAGGAATCACTCCTCCTTCAGACCCGTCAGCCTGAGCCCGGGATCGCCCTGCGATCCGAAGACGAAGGCCACGTTGTGTGGGCCTGGCATCAAGGAAACAGCGGAGACGCTACGGCATGGGGACATGGACTACGGCTGCTGGCCTCGTGCTGCGTAGAGGCGGTCGAGGCGCTCTTCCGCACGTAGTACGCGGGCGTGGTCGGGGCCGAGCGACGTGAGAAGCGTGGCGTGGCTTTCGACGAGGAGCGACTCGGCCTCGGCGTAGCGGCCGGCTTCGGTGAGGCTCGCACCCAACCTGCTGCGCAAATCCGGTACCTGCCAGTGATCGGCGCTCCACCTATTGATGGCGAGGGCGATGGCCTCGCGCAGCAGGGGTTCCACCTCAGCGGGCCGTCCGGTTTCCATCAACAACGCGCCGAGCCCGGTGAGGGCACCTACCATTGTCGTATTTCCTTCGGGGAAAAGTGCGCGGTTGAGCGTGAGGCTTTCGCGGTAGTGGTGCTCGGCATCGGTCACTGTGCCGGCGGCGTGTAGCGCAGCAGCCAGAAGGGAGTGGAAGGACGCCACATAGGGATGCTCGGCGCCCATCGTGGCCTTGACGATCTCCAGCGCACGCCGAGCGGTGTCTGCCGCCTCCGCGTGCTGGCCCAAGGCGTCCAGGATGCGAATCAGCGTTGCCATGCTCGCCGCCGTCGCAACGTGCTCCTCGCCAAGCACATCGATCCGCATGGCGAGTCCCCGCCGGGCGAAGGGCTCAGCCGCGGTGTACTCACGCTTGAGCCAATACAGATGCGCCAGCGTGTTCAGTGAGTGCGCCACGTCGGCGTGGTGGCCATCGTACAGACGCTCGCGCATGGCCAGCGCTTCGCGGTAGTACGCCTCCGCCTCATCGAACGCACCCTTATCACCGAGCACCATAGCCAGGTCATTGAGGCTTGTCGCCACGTCGCGATGATCATGCTCGAAGTGCGCCTGTCGCACGATCAGCGCCCGCCGGTACAGCGTCTCGGCAGCATCGAGGTCGTCCTGTTCATAACGCAGGCCGGCGATATGACTGAGCGTGCTCGCTGTTTGGGGGTCTGACTCGCCAAATTGCGTCGTACGAATGGCCAGTGCTCGCTGGTATAGCGCATCGGCCTGCTCATACTCGCCCTGACGGAAAAGCACCCATCCCAGGCGGTGCAGGGTAGCCGCAACGACCGGGTCGTCTGGGCCCTGGTGCTCTTCCTGGATCGCAAGGGCGGCCCGATAGAGCGAGTCGGCTGTAGCATACGCCCCTGTTTCGTAGCGCAGACCGGCCAGGCTGGTCAGGCTGGCTGCCACATCAAGCGGCGGCGCATCCGGCAGGGTGCGACGAAGCGTGAGCGAACGCTCCAGCAAGGGATCGGCCGCATCCAGGGCGCCAACCGTCAGGTACACCTCGCCCATCACCTGCATCATGCGCGCCTGCACAGCGGGTTGACCAGTGAGTTCGCGTTCGATGCGCGCAGCACCCTCATCCAGCAGCATACGCGCCGTCACCTCTGCCCCACCCGTCTCGCTTGGGTCCGACATGACGAAGAGATCTTGCAGGAAATTGGAGACCTGCGTAGCGGTGACGGCTTCCAGCTGGGCCCGGTCACGCTCCTGCGCGAGCTGCGTAGTGTAAAAGCTTACGAGCGCTGCGATCAGCACGAACACGGCCGCTGTGGTCGTGACGCCGGCACGGTGGCGCTGTATAAATTTGCGTGTGCGGTAGCCGGCCGTATCGGGCCGAGCCTGTACCGGGCGGCCGTCCACGTGGCGTTGCAGATCAGCTGCCAGGGCTTCGGCAGAGGCATAGCGACGGTCAGGCTCTTTGCGGAGGGCCTTCAACACGATGGTGTCGAGATCGCCCCGTAGCTGGCGCTTCCGATGAGCAGGCGCCGCCATGGACGGGAGCCGCGGCAGTTGCGTACTCACGATCCGTTCAATCTCGGCGGGGGAGCACCCAGAAAGGTCGAATGGCCGTTCCCCAACCAACAGTTCGTAGAGCACGATACCAAGGGCATACACGTCTGTCGCCGTACTCACCGGCTCGTGACGGAGCTGCTCCGGCGCTGCGTAGGCGGGCGTCATCACCGCATGGCCCGTCTGGGTGAGGGCCGGATGGTTCATCGGATCGCTTATCGTGTGATCCACACCGGAGAGCATCTTTGCGATGCCGAAGTCGAGCAGCTTTACCTGGCCATCCACCGTCACCAGGATATTGGCTGGTTTCAGATCGCGGTGCACGACCAGCTGCCGGTGAGCCGACTGCACGGCGTCGCACGCAGCGCGGATGAGCTGAATCCGCTCTTCAATGGAGCACGCATGCGCTGCACAGTGCTGATCGAGCGGCACGCCGTCGATGTACTCCATCGCAAAATACGGCTGGCCATCCTCCGTGAGGCCGCCGTCGAGCAAGCGCGCGATATGCGGATGGTGCAGGCGCGCCAGGATCTGCCGTTCGCTCTGAAAGCGCCGCACAATCTGCGTGGACCCCGCGCCGCCGCGGATGAGCTTGAGGGCCACCTGCTGCTCGAACTGTCCATCGGCGCGCGCGGCAAGGAAGACGGCCCCCATGCCGCCATGGCCCAGCGGCCGCACGATGCGGTACGGCCCTACCCGCTCGCCCGCAGCAGGCAAGATACCATCGGGCAGCAGATCGGCCGGAAGGACCATGGCGTCCAGCGCCAGGCTGTCGAACAGCGGATGCGCATCGGCGTCCGCTGCCAGCAGCGAGCGCACCTCAGCGAGGAGGTCGGGATCGTCCTTACAGGCGGTCTGCAGGAAGGCGTCTCGCGTGGTCACGGCCTGCTCCAACACCGCGTTGAAGAGGGCATTGATTTGCGTCCATCGGGTTGCATCCATAGCCATTACCGGATGGTATTGACAAAAAGTGCCGGAGAAGGATACGGAGGCCCTCCCCGCAAAAGCTTCCCTCGGCCGCTATGTAGATACGCAGCAAAACGTCCGGCAACCGATCATGCGGGCGTGTCGGTTGACGGTTTACCGCTGGCTGCGTCACGCCCGAGCTCGCGACTCAACCAGGCGCGGGCCAGGCGCCAGTCGCGCCGCACCGTAGGCACCGACACCCCCAGCGCTTCTGCGATCTCCTTCTGCGCGAGCCCGCCAAAGAAGCGATAGGTGACCACCTTGGCTTGTCGCTCGCTCAGCTGTTCAAGCCGCTGCAGCGCATCGTCCAGGTCGATGAGCTCAGCCGCATGCACCGCCCGGGGCGCCATCCCGTCCTCGAACGTGGCCACAGGTGCGCCGCCCCCGCGTTTCTGCGCGTTGCGCTTATGCGCATGGTTAATCAGGATGCGCCGCATGGACAGCGCGGCGACGCCCATGAAGTGCGCGCGGTTCTGCCACGTCATCCGCTCCTGCTGCACGAGCTTTTCGTAGGCCTCGTGCACGAGGGCCGTGGTGTTCAGCGTGTGGTTGGCGCGCTCGTCGCGCAACTTGCGGCGGGCCAGGGCACGCAGCTCGTCGTACACCTGAGGCAGCACCGCATCAATGACCGTGCGGTTCCCCCCGGTCAGGTCATCCAGTAATGCTGTGAACGGTTGCGACATGGGCACACACAGCGCTGTGACGTCGATGTTTATAACAACTTCACAATATACACCATAGAAGCAGAGGAAGCAACTATTTCGTGCCCGGAGGGCGGCAGGATATACTGTTTCTGCGTCAACCGGCGCGCTCGAGAGCAGTGCACCGCACGAGTGCCGAGCCTATTCCACGCGAGCGCCTACCCGTCGATGGACTACACACGTTTGTTAAGATACCATTAATGGTTATCGGTTGAAGGGCACTTCGAGGCGTTAGTAACTGAGGGTCGGCCGGACAGGGCGTCTCCTCACCGCAACCACCCTTACCAAAGCCTCCACACGCTCATGGTACCCCTACGAAGTCTACTACTACTTTGCATGCTCCCCCTCGTCTTCGCGGCTTGCGATACGAACGAACTCACCGGTCCGGACGATAGCGCCGACGCTGTCATCCTCCAAAGCTTCCTGACAGCGGCCAACTGGACAGCCACGCTTGACGGCGGCACGGCTGACGTCAGGAAATCGGGGGACGCGCTAATCCTACGTTACGATGTGACCGAGAAGTTAGATAATTCGAGGAATCACCGCATCACGAAGTTTGAGATGCATGCGGATTTTACCGGCACCCTATCGTTTGACTGGGAATATTCCGGCAATCACGGGCTCGCCTTTGCAGCTGCAAGCCTGGAGAACCGCGGAACTCGATCTGATGTCCTGGTAGACGAGCAGCAGACCGTTGGATCCTTCATTTACACGGGAACGGGCTCCATGGTGGTCAGAGAGAGACAACGCTTCGTGCTGTTGGTGGGCGCCCGGAGTTCCCGACATCGCCCGATGCAAGGCACCGTGAAGCTGACCAACATCCGGCTCCTGCCCTAATCGACTCCGGTTATGGCACGCGAATGGCGCCTGCTCCCACGCCCTGTGTCCCCATGGCTTCATCAGCCGGGGGGCATGGGCGTGGGCGCTGGTGCGTTTGGGTGGTGGGTGTTGGGGTGTCATTCGAGAGCGAGGAGCCAAGGTAGCGAAGAGGCGAACACACCCGTCCTCCTGAGCGAAGGATCGCCGCACGATCCGAAGACGAAGGGGGGCTATTGCGTGTGGGCGTATGGGGGCTTGGGGGGCTGGCAACGGGGGTTTGGGAGTCGAAGAGCCATGGAGACGCTACGGCATGCGGGCGGCGGTCCATGGCTGCTGCTCTCGGGCTGTGTAGAGGCGGGCGAGGCGCTTGCGCGCTCTTTGTACGCTGGCATGGTGAAGCCGAGTGGATGTCACGCAAGCGCCTGCCCGTGGGTGGGCTCTATCCTTGTGTTAAGATATGGTTAAGGGTTATCGGTTGGGGTGCACTTCGAGGCGTTAGTAACTGAGGGTCGGCCGGATAGGGCGTCTCCTCATCTGCTACTACCCTTAACAAAGCCACCACACACTCATGCTTACCCTCCGAAATCTACTCATGCTTGCTATCCTCACCGTCGTCTTCACGGCCTGTGATGCGAACGGACTCACCGGTCCGGACGATAGCACCGACACTGCCATCAGCAGAGGCTTCGTCGGCAACTGGGCAGCGTCCAACTGGACCAAGACCGGGATTCAGGACGGCAATACTACCGTCACAGGTTCGACCGATTCACTGTTTTTAGCCTACAGCGTGAATCTGAATCACATCAGCGGTGGCGTGTCACACCGCACTGCCACCTATCGGGTGACCGCGCCTATGAGTGGCACCGTAGCGTTTGACTGGGAATATACCGGCTATCATGCGTACTTCCGGGCTTTTGCAGAACTTAAGGTACAGGCCGGGGCTGAGTCTATGGTCATGCATGATGACACGTCCCGTGGTCACTTCACATTTACGGGGTCGGCTTCCATCGCCGTGACTGAGGGGCAGCCTCTTGAGTTTCAGTTGGGCGGCAGAAATGGCGACAGAGATTCCCGTCTGGATGGCAGCGTGAAGCTCACCAACTTCCGACTCCTGCCTTAATCGACGCCCGCCTCGGCTATTCACCACAACGCTCAGCCCCATGAACATAAATCTCGCTCATGTCCAGCCGCCCCTCTCCGCGCGTCGCCGGACCGTGTGCCCCCGAATGGATCACCGCATCTCGACCGCTGGATACCTCGCTGCCGGATTGCTGCTGCTCACCACCCTGATGCCCATCCATAGCGTAGCCCAATTGCTTACCGATGATCTATCCCTATCCGTTGGCATAACGGCCGGGACCGCGCCACAGTTTACGCTGGGCGGCGCGGAGGACTCGGGCGGGGCCGTCATGTTTTTCGGAGACCTCCAGTACCGACAGATTATTGGACAAGTAACCTTCACCTCCATCACAGGAGAGACGATCGGCCCTGGTATTCGACTGGACAATGCCTGGGCGCTCCACGGAGCGGTGGGCTATAGCGTCCCCATCATAGATCGCGTGGAGATTCCAATCCTGGCCACCGTGGGTGGGATGTCCATCGATTATTCGGAATTAGGATTTTCAACCACCGACGCAAACGTACAGGTGGGGGTGACCGTGGCGCCCCGGTATGCCCTCACCGCGTGGTTTTCCTTGGTCGGCACCGTGCGCTACATGCAGGGTATCGTAACGGCGGATGCAAGCCAGCAGATTGATCTGGTGACGGCAACGCTCGGGGTGCGGTTTCGGGTGCTCTGATGCTGCTTGCTGCCGCACGCCTCCCCCCTCCTCACGGCACCTCCACCGTCTGCTCACTCCGGATGATCTCCCCACCGTGCATGTAGAGCCGGTGGTCGTTGGTGGAGAGGGTGACGGCCACGGAGCGCGTACCGGAAGCCAGATCAGGGAGGTGATGCACCGGCGCGTAAAGCCGCGCTACCTGCCGACCGTCGACGTAGAGATGGGCATGGCCCTCCCCCGGTACGTGGGGGCCGTAAACATTCTCAGGCGCGAACGTGAAGCGCTCCACCTCAAGGCGGACGAGGTGGCCATCCCCTGCATCGGGGATCACCTCCAGGGCTACCGCCGGGGCCTCCTCGTCATCCGGTAGCTGGTACAGGTGCTGCTCCGCCTCTGCCGCGTGCGCCTCGAACGCTTGCTGGGCGAATGCGACGTACGGCAACAGCAGCAGGCCAAACAGCAGCACCACGTTCACACTCGCAAACGCCGTCCGCAACGACGGCCGTTTATGAAAGGTGTAGGGCGCACGGTATACTTGTCCGGGGCCTTCAATCACAAACACGATGAGCGCGGCATGGATGAGCGTGTGCCCAATGACCTCAACCTTGCCAAAAATGAGCGTGGTTGTGAAGAAGACGAGCGTGATGACCAGGGCCAGCGGCCGTTGCAAAAGGCAGATAATCAGCAGGTACCCGAGGCTAAACTCCACGAACGCAGCCGCGGTGAGGAAGAAGTTGAGGTCAAAACCCAGCGCCAGCTGCGGATTCTCGGACAGCACGTACAGGCCCCACTGGGGATAGATCAGCTTCTCCAGCGCGACCCAGCACAGCGAAAACCCGACGGTTAGGTAGAGCGCCGGCAACCCGAGCGCGCGTATCCGCTCCGACGAGGCCCCGGACACCACAAAGTAAAACCCCACACCGGCGAAGAACACGTAGTCGAGCATATGGAGTGGGGTGAAGAGGGCAAAGCCGTAGGCATAGAGCGCCAGCAGCCCCACGCCCGCCAGCGGGGTCGTCCGGCGAAACAGGAGCAGCAGCGCAATCAGAAACTGCCCCCATCCCACCCACGCGCCGGTGATCTCCAGCTCCGGCACAAAGATGGCATCGCCTTGCCAGGCCAGCAGCATCGCTGCACCCGCCCCCACGCGGAGGACGAGCAGGCTGCGGTCGCTGTAGGAGCCCAGGTTGTCGTTGAGACGCTGATACCACGTCATGGACGCCACCCGCTGGTCTACCCAGACCATCGCCCCGATGACCCCCATGCTCAATACGAGGAGCGCCAGGACCATGGGCGTGATCGCTTCGCCAAGGGTGAGCGGTTGATCGGCAAAGCTGAAGTCGCTAAACCACTTGACGTGCGCATGGGCTACCACGGGGAGGCTTGCAAGGGCAACGGCCCCTGCAGCCAGCGCCAGTGACAGCCGATGGCGAAAGCGGGTGTGGATAGGCATAGAACGGACGGGGGATAAGCAGCACGCGAGGCGCGACCATCGCCGTAGGCGCTCAAGGACGACAGTAGCGCTACGATACAGGGGCAACGTCTGGACATCGGCGTCAGTTACTGGACGAATCCGCCAGACTTGTAATTCTGAGCGCAGGCTGTGCGCCGCGCTCCCCCTGGTGGGCGAAGAGCCTATGGGCGTGAGATTACCATCCGAATACCCGTCAGCCAGGCTCTTCCAGTGCCCTCTCGCAGAGAACGCAGGTAACGCGGAACTTCAACCCCTAAAGATGCCCCCATCGCTTCAGATCTTCCACCGTAATGCTCTGGAAACCTCCTGCCTTGACAGGTGCTACGTTGCCTGATATGGCCACATCGTATGGATCCTCGATCAAGTCGAGGATGACTGGTTTGTTATGGCGCAGACATACCCGACGGAAGGCACCGTTGGACTGGCTGGAAGCACCGTCTGGCGTCTGTTGGTGTTCGCGCGCGGAGAGCCGGACGCTATCCAAGTGGTAAACAGAGCATCGCAAATCACACGATCCGTACTCCTCCCCCGAAGTCATCCTCGACCCCACACGAGGCCCTTGGCCGACTGACGGAGCGAAGCGGAGCTAATCGAGGATCCATACATTGGTGAAGTGGCGTGCTACAGGCGCCCGCTCGGGCTCCCTTACACCCTGAGTTAAGGGGAAAGGCTGATTCGTTCAGTCGCAGTGCCATCGTGAGGCCTACAGGATGGAATTTCTACTGGCCATTCTTCCATACCCGGTCAACGGTAGTATCAGTCAGCGAGGCCGTCGTGCAACGTGCGGCGCTCCGCATGCTTGTCCAACGCGCGGGATCGTTACCAAACAGATGCTGTGGTGAATGTCAAGCGTTTTGTTTCCTTGGCGTTTTATTTCCTTGGCGTTTTATGCCCCTGGATGGAGCGACGGATCGAATGGGC
>Ga0207421_10008191_pt1 | contig 10920 bp, 5 predicted proteins | sample SodLakKL_010_SED_4_FD_187542 | JGI IMG/M metagenome (GOLD analysis project Ga0207421, IMG submission 187542) | Alkaline sediment microbial communities from Lake Tanatar, Kulunda Steppe, Russia - 8KL_010_SED (SPAdes) (version 2) | ecosystem: Environmental > Aquatic > Non-marine Saline and...
TATAGAGCTTTTAAGAGAAAAAAATCTCTTGGCCGGAATGAGGTCCATTGAAGATTTGATGATTGAAAAAGACTATCTGGACACCGTTTCTTTACCGGTTAAATTATTCTGGTGGAACGTTCCCGGCTGGCACGAAGGGTGGGTCGAAGACGGTGAAGACAGGTTTTGTGAAGGGCCCGAAGACATAGCTTGCGTTCATCATTACATAATACGTTTCGACAACATAAACAGAGAAGATCGGCCGTCCGAGTTCCATAGGCACGAAGTAATCTATTGGCTGACTGAAGAATACGGCGTTGAATATGAAGAGGCGGAAAAAGTGTATGCCGAGCTCAAAAGGGAAAACCACCGGGCTTATGTAAGGTGGCGAATAGAAGAAGAAGATAGAACTACCATAGATGTAATGCGTTATGACCGGGATAACATAGTCGGATGCGATGCTTGTGGAGCGGAAAAAGAGATTTGGCTGGATACCAACACATTCAATCCGTTGGAATTCGAACCGGTCTACGAATACGACCGCCCGCACAGAGATTTCATGAAAAAATGGCTTTTGGAAAGATTCGAAGGTCACGAACATTATCAGGCCTTGGAAGAGATAATAGAAGAAACCTATGATTCCTACGGCCGACCCGGATTTTTCCGCTCCGGCGCCGAACATACCTACACCCTGCAAGCCGCTTGCAAGCAGCACGACTTTTTGGAAGAAAATATGGACAGATGGGGAATATATGAGGACGACAGGCGTCTGAACCCCGAAGGCCATCACACTTCCGAAGATAAGGGCAGGTGGGGATACGAAGCTTCCTTCTCTTTCCAAGCCAGCGACGGACCGGAGCTTATATCTCCCGTAGACCCCAACTGGGTTTCTCCTTACGATCCTATGGAATACGACCCCTATTATGATTACAGCCGCCTTAGAGCGGACGCCTACGGCTACGAAAAGGGGTATAGATACCCGGCGGAGCTTTATGATTTGCGTGAAGAATATGATCCGGATGAAACTGCTCCGGGTGCTCCGGGTGCTCCCGGACCTCCCGATGATGGTTCCGGAAAGGACGATCCTGTAGATCCGCCGGCGAATACCGATCCGGAAACGGGCATGACGGAAGGTTCACCGGTTGAAGATAGCGACGATTCGGGAATGGAATGTAGCACAAGTGGACTGGAAAGGACCGCTTCCCCTTCGGAAGAAGTTAAGACCATCGTCGGTGTAGATGGTGACGATCACGGAGAACTTTATGCAAACTGGCTTAAAAGTCAAGGAGTAGGGGATGAAATTGCCGAAAGAATAGCTTGGGCCGGATCAAGTTGCCACACAATTCCTCCCTTGTTCGAAGAAGGGGAACACTTCCATTGTTGGGAAAAAATACTCCCAACTGCCGACTATCTGGAAGATCTTAGAAGTAAAGTGGGCTCGTTTAATATTACTTCCGCTTACAGAGATGAAACCTGCAATGATGCAGTCGACAGCACGGCACCGGCCAGCTATCATATGAGAAACATGGCCACCGACATTCAAAGCTGGCAGGGGGGAGTATATGGCCCCAATCGAGAAATGCATGACACTCTTTACTGCAAAATGGAAGATATGAATGAGAAAGGAAGATTATGGTTTTATGGAAACTTCACTCATATCGATACCCGAACAGATGAAAAGAGAAGAAATGTTGCAGGTGAAGATGTTGATTGTGCATCTGTAGCCGGAACTCAAAAGGACTTATATTCTGCCGTTTTAGGCAGCAGAAGATCCCAAATTTTAGGCGAGTCCGTCTTGGGAGAGCAAATAAATCCGGGGTCATATATGAAAGAAGAGTACGATCTCCAAGAGTGGCTCGAAAAGCAAGAAAATCCGTTTAAACTTTGGGATCAGGCCGAGCCCGACCAGGATTTGGTTTTGCAAGACCAGCTCCCCTTCAGAGAAGAATTAAAATGGGTTCAGCAGTGGTATCATCTAAGGCCCGACCGTAGACCGGTGCCCGCTTCCACTTATCAAATCAAGTTCGGAGCCGGCTACAGAGTTAACCGGGAAACCATCTCCAGGCCCGAGTTCGGTAGACCGGTGTTGGAGACCTGCCACCCTCAATTCGTAGATTCTTTCCAGAGAGAAGTGGACGGAGAAATGGAAGATTTGCCGGTCTGTATCTATAAAAGCAGAGTCCGGGAGGGCCATGAAACCCAGCATCTCTATCCCGCACCCACTCTGCTCGACAGCGAAATGGAATTCTTCACTCTGCCGGAAGAAAGAGAAGTGGACGTATATTCTTGGAACGTAGCCACCTGCCGGGACCCGGGACAGACCGATTGTACCGACTTCAGTCAAATGTGGAGACTTCAATTGGACGAAAGGGAAGACCCCAAATTTTTCCCGCCGAGAAACGATGAAGGTATAATTAAAAACATGAAAAACGACTGGGTCAGTGACGATGACGCAACTTCCGGATTTCCGCTTCGTGTCGGCTGGGAGAGACGCTTCGGGGCCAGAAGTTACGTATACAGAATAGCCGAAAAAAATACCGTGAACTGGGAAGTCGACCCCGAAAGTTATCAAGCTGATGACGCTAAGATATTGAGGGAGATCAGTGTAAGGTATGAGCTGGAAGAACTGGATGACGACGGAATATTCGATTTGAATACTGAGTACGTCTGGGACATAAAAGCCTGCGCGGACGACCATGTCGAACACGACGAAGAGACTCCGGAAGATATCCTCCGATGGGCCGATGAGCATAAAGAGTGTACCGAATGGAGATCTCAAACGCATGAAGACGCTCCCTTCGAGTTCAAAACTACGGGCAGAGCTCCGGAAGAGCTTTACAGCCCGGAAACCGTCGGAGATACGGACAAGGCCTCCTATCCCCTGAAATTCAACTGGGAGACTCCTCCCGGAGCTAAGTCTTACGCAGTAAAAATCGATGATCCCGGTACAGCTCCCCCCGTTCCCGAACCGAATGGAGCCGGTGAGCTTCACCACGGCGTCTTGGCCATCGTTCCTTCTCCCGAATTCATATATTCAACCGATTTTCTTTACTCCTACGATTCTCCGCATCATCATCAGTTGAAGCTCGGATGGACCTACCTTTACGAAATAGAGCCCTGCGCAGCCAAAGTCCAAGAAGTGGAACCTTACGCTCTCACCGGCGTATGGGAAGAAAGAAAAGAAGAGCTTTATTGCGGAGCAGAATCTTTTACCGGCAATATAAAACCGACCCTCTTCGGACCCTCCAATGTCTCTCCCGGCGGGTCTCAAGAAAACCCGGAGCAGTTCTCCATGGAGGATTCGGTTCAGTCGATATCCTGGAGAAGTCTCGAAAATGTCGATTACTACTGGATTAATATAGAAAAAGTCGACGGAACCGCTTTCACTCCTCAAGAAGCTCATGCCCAAAACGAAAACTTTCCGCAGATAATAGACACCAACAATTTCGTCTACGACTTCCCCGAAGTCGGAGTTTACGAAATAGAAGTGAAGGGCTGTCTCAATATCAACGAAGACGGCGAATGCGTGGACGGCTCTCTCGGTTGGTCCGTTCCCAGAGAACATTACGAACCGGGAGAAAGTGAAGAGAGGCCCAGATACGTAGAGTTCGTCTACGAAGTGGAAGAAGGTGGAATAGTTCCCTGCGGAAGAGAGGTTAACATATTTTCTCCCGAAGAGCCCGTCGACAGTAGAGAGGATTGTCGTCCGATTCACCTGTTCGTCTTTATCGGTCTTTTCATAGAAGAGATTTTAGTAAAGACGATCATTCCCTATTCCCTGATATTGCTTTTGATCTATACCGGCTATCTCTACTACACCGGTTTGGGTGATCCGAAAACCATGCAGAAAGTCTTCAAGCTTTGGGAGTACGCCTTGAAGGGATATCTGTTAATCTTTTTGGCTTGGTTTATCGTCGGCACATTCTTAGTTTTGATCGGATACCAGTTCGGCGTTTGGTGGCAGATTACAAATAACTTATAATGAATAACAATGGACACGGATACGGAAAATAAAAACCCTAAAAATACTTCATTTTACTTGGGAGCGATTATTCTCATAATTTTTATTTTGAGTTTTCGCATTTTAACCCAGGGCAGACAAATGAGTGATTCGATAGACAGAATTCAAGAAGAGGGCTTGGAAATGGCGATTCCGGACGAGGATGAAATCAACGAAATCGATTTATTCAACTCTTCCGAAGAAGCTTCCGTTACCCTTGATGAAAAATTTACCACCCCGGACGGGAGGTTGTCCTTGAAATACTCCTCCGATTGGCAGGAAGTGGAAGACGACAACATTTTAGCCATCTTTCAAAGACCTCATGGTGATTACCGGCTGCCGGGAGAGTTTGAGGATACAACCGACTTGGAGGAGTTGAAGGATTTGGAGGATGAGCTCGGTTACCGGGATGAAGATTTTCCTCAATACGAATATGAACAACAACAAAAGGAAGTTTTTCCCGAAACGGAAACTCTTTTCATAGCGACAAAAAGCACTTTTCCCGATTTGTCTTTGGGTGTTTTTTCAGTTCAAAAAGTGGAACTTGAAGAAGAAAAAACGCTTGAAAATCTAAAAGAGTCTATGATTTCTTCTTTGGAATACGAAGATGAAGACACCAAAATAGAGATAGTCTCCACAGAAAAGGAAGATTATTTTGCATGGGTCGAAACGGTAACTCTGGTCAGAGGACGTCCGGTTTTCAAGTCCACGAATCTCGGCCTGCTCGGAGAAAGCACTTATATCATCAACTTCAATGCCGATTATGAGGGCTGGGATAAAATGGAGTCCGAATTCAACGAAATAACATCTACCGTAGAGTTCGATGACTCTTAAAAAAATAAAAAAAATTTCTCTTTCGGTGGTCTCTTTCCTTTTTCTTCAAACAAGAACTGTTTTTGCCGGTGACTTTTCTCTAGAAATAGATTGGCCCGACTCACCGGCGGGAGCGGTTCTAACGGAAGAGTCTACTCTTGCCGAATTGGTAATTTATTTTTTCGAATGGGGGGTAGCGATAGCTGTGGTTTTCGTTTTCGGAACTCTGGTGTACGCAAGCTTCAAATATATCATTTCTTCCGGAGATCCTCAAAAATTGAGTGGTGCAAAAAGTAGAATCCAGTCGGCTTTTTTCGGGCTTCTCGTTCTTTTGGGGTCCTGGCTTTTGATAACGATTCTAAACCCGGAATTGGCCGTAATCTCCGAAGTGGGAGTCTCCGGTGCTCTCTATGACGAGGCCTATCGTATGGACGCCTTTGAAGAAAAAGAGCCTTGTGACTATGCAATAATAACTTACGCAATAAGAGGCTTGGAAGACAATATAAGACACACCATGATCGAAACCGGTGATATAACCACTCTCACCCAAAGACAAAGGGACGACGAGAGAGACTTGTCTATGGACCCCTATTTCGGAGTCGCTTGTAAAGACGGGGGAGAAATAGAAGAAGATGAAGACGAAGAAGTCGTTCGTTTCATAGAAGCGAGAGTCGTCTCCGACCACGAAAGATTGACTCCCGTATGCGACATCGGTTGCGCTCAAAACCCGGGAGAGGAATGCGATCCGGAGATATTTATCGACAGAGAATTCAATATGCCCAAATATTGCTACGATTACAGAAGATTTTGGCATCCGGGAAGTCCTCGTTTTCCCGGCTACGAAACCACCGGAAGCGTCAAATACATATCGCAAAAAAAACACACGACGGAACTTACTTGTCTCGAAGGAGATATAACCTTGGATGACCAGCAGGGCTGTGCCCTGAACCTGTATGCCGGCAGATTCGCCGGTCGTTGTGGAGATATGATAGGATCACCGGGTATAATCGGAAGCTCTCCTTCCGAAGGATGGGATCGGGAAGTCAATTGCATGGAAGTAATCGCCCGGAAAACCGAAACCGAGCCACCCAAATACGATTTAACCGTTATCAACGATTGGCCCGAAGAAGACCCACAAAATCCTCAAATAGAAGTAATAGAGGACGGCTCTCTCCATGAGGACAAAAAAGTGGAAAAGGGAGAAAAGGAAAGATTTTACAGAATCCCCTTTCGAACCAAGATGGTGGTTAAAGCTTCTCTCGAAAGGGATGATTCGGGGTTTGCAATTTTAACCGACAACAATCAGGTGGGCAGGCTCTGCGATAGCCGGGCCGACCTTTTTGATGCCACCGTCGTCGAGTGTGAATTCGAACTTATCCAAAACCTGAAAATAACTCTCGAAAAAGAGGAAGAAAATTAACTTATTTTTATATCTTTTATTTTGTGTTATAATTGACCAATGGCTGAAAGAGTAAAAAAATTGAAATTATTCATATTTTTAGTCTCTGCCTCTCTTTTCGGAGCTCTGCGAGTTTTTGCCGAAAGCTTGGAAACCGATTGGCCCGACTCACCGCTGGGAACCCCTTTGGAGATTGACTCCGGAATAGCCGAATTGGTCAAATATCTCTACGAGTGGGGAATAGTTATCGGAATCATAATTTTTTTCGGTATTTTAATATATGCCGGCTTCGAATATCTCACTTCGGCCGGTAAGCCCGAAAGGCTCTCTTCCGCCAGAAAAAGAATATTCTCCGGATTCGCCGGGGTGCTTTTGCTTTTGGGATCGTTTTTGCTTTTGAATACCATCAACCCGGAGCTTACGGAAATAAAAAGAGTAGAATTCGCTCTCGAAGATCCCGGATTTCACGAATTCCAAGCCGGCATAGGAGACGATGAAAAAATGTGTGAGTTCGCTTTTATAACCGTTCAAGAAGTGGATACCGAAGATCAGCTTACTTATTTGGCCATTCCGGGAATGTCAATCAAAACCGAAGAAGTTCTACCGATGCAGAGCTACGCATGCGTTCCGGAAAGAAATGAAAACGCAATACTGGAAGTAAGAAGGAACGAAACGGAGGGTTACTACAAATTGGTCAGACAAAGAACCGGAGTGGAAGTTGACAGCGAAGATTTTGAATTTGATTATGAAAGAGTCCGTTATCGCCATCCGGACACGGATGAAGAACTTCCTTTAGGCGACTATGAGGAGGCATTGCAAGAGCTCTACGCTATGCGCTATGAAAAAATGGACACCATCACCATAAATATTGATTCGAAAACACAAAGAGATTTATACTCATTTTGGTCCGTAGCAAGAGAAAGAGGGCTTTACAACACTTTTGTGCCCGATGTTTGCTATACGGGGAGAGACGGAGAGTTGGGAATGGTTAAGAATTCGGAATTCGAGCGGATCCGCTGTCTTGAGCTTAGCGATGGCGGTCTGGAAGAAGGAGGACAAGTAGAAATAACCGAGTGGAGAAAAAGGGGGTATGCCAGTCTTGCAAAGGCCTGGGTGGCGATGGATGATACTCCCGAAGATCTTGACAGGGACACCACCTGCCCTACCGCGGAAGAAATGGGTGCGGAGACTAATCTCGGCTACAAGAGAGATTCCGCCGGCGGGGGATGCTCCTTGGCCTTCTACGACGGAACGGAATTGGAAAGAAGATGGTATTGGTTCGGCAAGGATTACATTCCCATTTGTGAAAAGCAAATCTCCAGACCGGCCGCGGATATGGACCACTTCGACGGAATAGTCGACCGGGAAGCCAATTGTATGGAGCTCATAAGACACGAAGCGCCTTTGGAAGTGGATCCTTCCGTTTTTCAAATTCAAGTCACTTTGGACAGATCCGCAGCCGGGAATGATGATGAGTATATTGCTTTCTGCAGAGGTCATCAACAGAACTGTTATAAGGAAAGGGAAGAATACATGGAAATAATAGAAACCGGAGATTCAACGACTTTTCCCGTTTTACCCGGTAGCTATACAGCGACTGTTAGTGAGCCTTGTCCGCCTGGTCCGCCTGGTGGTGGTTATACGGGGATCGGGTGTATTCGGAGTCCTGATTACAGATTTGCAAGCCCAGAACAGTGTGAAGGAAGAATTTCATGTGAAATAGAAATAGACGAAAAAGATGTGGAGTTCAAAATCAGACCGAAATATTAATAAGAGAAAAATTAAAAATAAATGTCTTTCATGCTAAAAGCAACAAAACAGAAGATTGTCCGTATTTTCCGCTTTCTCTTTTTCAGCTTTAATCGCAACAAAAAGATTTTTGTTGCTTTTTTCTTGTTTTTCATTTTCATTCCTCTATTTTCGGAAGCGTTGATAGGAACCGGTATTTTTGATCTCTTTTCGGCTTCACTGGAAGGTATTTCGGAAATGACCGGACCCTTCAAGGGAATATTCGTTGCCATCGTCTTTTATCTGATATTGTCACTACTGCTTTTGCGCTTTGGAGTTTTTCTTTTGGATTTCGCTTCCGATCCGGCAAAATTGGAAATCATAGAAAGTGAGATGGTCCAAATCGGCTGGCAGTTCACGTCGGGGTTGGCCAATACGGCAATAATAATAGCTTTGATAGTCATCGGAATAGCCACGATACTGAACCAAGAAAGCTATCACGCCAAAAAGACACTTCCCAAGCTAATCATAGTGGCTTTACTGGTCAATTTCAGTTTGGTTTTCGTGGGAATAATAGTTGATATATCGCACATAGTTTTGAATACCTTTTTCCGAGTGGATATAGGATCCGAAATTATGGACGCCATCTTTGCCGTCGGCCGTGATCAAATAACTCAATTTTTTACTTTTATCGGTGTAACCATGGCAGCTCTTGCCGTTCCATTTACCGCTCCCTTGGCACAAATTGCCTTCGTTACCGGAATGACGGGCTTTTTCCTTCCTCAAATAATCACATCCATATTGATCATATTGACCAGCATTCTTCTCAGTGGAGTGATGTATCTTTATGCTCTGCTTTTTTATGCCCGGATATTCATAATTCAAATTTTAGCCATACTCTCTCCCCTCGCCTTCGTCGCCTGGGTTCTTCCGGCAACTCAAAGTCTCTTTAAAAAATGGGTGAATGCTTTGGTCGGCTGGGCGTTTTTGGGAGTCGCCCTTTTCTTCTTTCTTCTTTTATCCACCATTGCCGTGGCTCCGCTTCGTCCGGAAGAAAGCGTTCAATTTTTCACTCACGGCAGTATCGGCACCATATTCATATACTACGTAACTTTGGCCATCTTTTTGGCCATAGCGGGTCTGCTTTCAAAAAAGATGATGCCCGCCGGAGCCGACGCCTTGGTCAAGGGAGTTACATCCGCAGCCAAAGGATTTAAAGAAAAGGCCGCGCCGATTACCCGCCTTACCCGCCCGGCGGTAAATGACATGAGAGCCAAAGCCGCCGAAAGAGCTACCGAGAAAAAGGTTGAAGAAAAGAGAAAGCAAATGGAACAGGAAAGCGGGTTCGGCAAATTGAAAGCCGGTGCCGGCTATTACACCAGCTGGGCCACGAGAAAAGCTTCCACCGCCCGGGGAAGAAAACCGGAAACAATCCTGAAAGAAGCCCAATCAGAAAGAGAAGACATGTGGTTCAAGGACGCCTCCGAAAAAGAAATTAAAGGAACCCTCAAAAGCAACAGAACTCCCAGTTACAGAAAAGATCAAGCACTTGAAAAGCTTCAAGACATGGGATCCGATTTCAGCGGTGTAGAGGACCAATTGGTTGAAAGATGGGACAGTGTTAGCAAAGAAATAAAGAAGGAAATAGAGAAAGTAAGGCCGGATATTCATTTGACCGTCGACCCGCAAAACGGAGAAGAAAAAATGAAAGAAGCGATCGACAAAATGAGCGGCAGTGACGCCCGAGGTATAAAGTGGGACAAAATGGATGATCGAGCACAAGGAGTTGCCGCCGGCACTGTAGCCAGAGACATGTCCAAATTACAGAGCTTGGGGGACGCCAACATTACCATTAAAAACAACTTTTCTGAAGCTTTATCGAAAACAGACGACAGAAAAGGTGTTGATAATATGGGCACATATCTTAATGATCCAAAAGCTAGAGAAAAATGGGACAAAGAACAAATCCATTCTGTCGCTAAGGCTGTAAATAAATTTTACACACGAAATCCTTAAAAAACGCTTAACTGCAAAACTGACATATGAACTATCCCAAAAATTGTAAACAAATAATTCAAAAAATAGTACAAAAATTCAACCTGCAGACTTTAGCCGGCGAAAAAGAAAATTCCTTAGTTCAGACTTTTACTCAACCGGGAGTTATAATCTCCGGGCTGGTAGTCGAATATAAAAAAAATAAGGGACTCACGGACAGAGAAATAGTTGAATATTTGTCCGAAAGACTGAAAATATCCGAAGAAAAAGCGGGAAAACTGAAAGAAGAACTAAAAAATGAAATCTTTTCAAAAATGAAAAAATCTTCTTCTACGGAAACAAAAAAAGAAACTTCTCAAAAAGCATCTCCGGACAAATACAGAGAGCCCATAGAATAAAAAAGGCCGGATTTTACCGGCCTTTTTTTTATTAAAGGTACTAAACTAAACAATCAAGCAACTTTTAAGTTGGAAAACTGAAAGGAGCTTTTTTTCCGGTTTCCCTATCATACCAAGCATTGTCGTCATCACCATCTTTATCTTTCTTTTCTTTTTTTTCTTCTTTCTTTCCTGTGCTAAAACCGACTTCATTGTTGTTTTGAACATCGGTTTCTTCGTCTATCATCTGTAATCCCAACTTGATTTTGGCGATGAGAGAGACTAAAGAGTCACCCTCCAATCCATTGATATTAATTTCTTTAATGTCAGCCAAATTGGCTTTTTTTAATTTCATAGCGGCTTCCCAGGGATTCTTTACCTTGTCATATTTTCTAAGCAATTTTGCCAAATCATCAACCGCTCTCATTTTGTCGTAATCTTTCTTTCGCTCACCCTCACTCTCCGCTTTCATCGCTTCCGCTTTATTTTGCGCTATTTCAATGTCTTGTTCGCTTTCATATTTTTCCTTCCTTTTTTTCTCTATCTGTTCCGTATAGTCGAAATCGTCCACCGTTATTCTTTCCAATGTAACTCCCGTTTTCTCTTCCAGTTTCTCCAACTTACCGTCT
>Ga0207421_10008192_pt1 | contig 10919 bp, 8 predicted proteins | sample SodLakKL_010_SED_4_FD_187542 | JGI IMG/M metagenome (GOLD analysis project Ga0207421, IMG submission 187542) | Alkaline sediment microbial communities from Lake Tanatar, Kulunda Steppe, Russia - 8KL_010_SED (SPAdes) (version 2) | ecosystem: Environmental > Aquatic > Non-marine Saline and...
CTGCATCATCTTGAAACAATAGTCCTTGATGAGGCAGATGAAATGCTAAACATGGGCTTCAGGGAGGATATAGAAAACATTCTTTCAGAGGTTCCTTCCAACAGGCAAACCATGCTTTTTTCAGCTACCATGCCACAGCCAATTAAAGATTTAGCCCAGCGCTTTATGAATAATCCGGAGTTTATCAGGATCAAGCCAAAGGAAATCACTGTTCCCAATACAGAACAATACTACTACCAGGTTCAGGAAAAAGAAAAATTTGATGCGCTTTGTCGCATTTTAGATTTACACTCACCGGAGGCAGCTATTGTATTCGCCAGGACAAAACGTCGGGTTGATGAACTTCTAGAGGCATTAAACAAACGTGGTTACTCTGCAGAAGCTATTCACGGAGATCTTACCCAGCCTAAAAGGGACAGTGTAATGAATAAATTTAAAAACGGAACCACAGAAATCCTGGTTGCCACAGATGTAGCTGCTCGGGGACTGGATATCGGTTCTGTCACTCACGTTTACAACTTCGACATACCCCAGGATTCGGAAAATTATGTTCACCGCATTGGGAGGACAGGGAGAGTGGGTAAACCCGGTATTGCAGCTACTTTTGTTTCTCACCGTGAACAGAATCATTTGGAACAGATAGAAAGATCCATAAAAAGAAAAATATACCGCAAACCGGTCCCGACTATCAATGAAGCAGTAGAAGGACAGCAGCGCCTGACTGCAGAAAAATTGATGCAGCTTATCGGTAATGGTGACCATTTAAAGTACAAAGATGTCGCTCGTGAGATGCTCGAGAGTACTGATGCCCTATCATTGTTAGCTGCGGCTTTAAAAATGCTAACCAAGGAGCCTGATTTAACCCCGGTTAAAATTACCGCAGAAGAACCCCGGGCACCCAAAAAGAGCAAACAGGCAGAAAGGAAGAACTGGTCAACAGGCTCCCGTCACAAAGCGGGAAGCTACAAAAACCGGAGCGGATACAAAAAAAAACATAAGCATTCTTAAGTGCTGAGGACTCACTGTTCAAAGCCTCAGCTTATTTAAAAGGAAGGTATCACCTATGAACATTTTCAAAAACATTAATTTGAGGCATCCCATTATCCAGGGAGGAATGGCAGTAAGGGTTTCTACAGCGCCTCTGGCAGGCGCAGTAGCATGTGCCGGAGGTGTCGGTGTAATTGCCGCCACCGGAATGAGCGTTGAGGAATTACGTCGGGAAATCCGGGATGCCAGGAAAATTGCCATGAATGGCGTGATCGGTGTAAATGTAATGTATGCCGTGCGTGATTTTACTGACCTGGTTAAAACAGCCCTGCAGGAAAAAGTCGACCTGGTTATTTCAGGAGCAGGCTTCTCAAGAGATATATTCAGCTGGGGAAAAGAAGCAGGCATTCCCATTTTTACGATAGCCTCCACTTCAAGACTGGCCAGAATTGCTGAAAAATACGGGGCTGCCGCCATTGTTGCAGAAGGTTCTGAAGCTGGCGGACATCTGGGAACAAACATCCCGACAGCAAAGATTCTGCCAGAAATTAAAGGAGCAGTGAAAATTCCGGTCATTGCTGCAGGTGGGATTACCGACAGCAATGATATCGAAGAAATGATGCGCCTCGGGGCAGATGGTGTTCAGATGGCGACTCGTTTTGTTTTAAGCAAAGAGTGTGCTGTGGCTGATTCTTTCAAAACCCATTACCTGAAAGCTAAAAAAGATGATGTTGTAATTATAAACAGCCCTGTCGGTTTGCCTGGCCGGGCGATTAGAAATGCTTTCTCAGAAGCTTTAGCCCGCGGTGAGAGTCCGGAAATTACTTGTGATGATTGCCTTAAAAATTGTTCCAAGGAATACTGTATTCTGGAAGCCTTAGAAAACAGCCGACTAGGTAAAATTGACCAGGGAGTAGTTTTTTCCGGTCAAAACGTATTTAAAATCAAAGACATATTGACTGTTAAAAATATCTTCCAAAACCTGACCCAGGCATTTAGCGGTCGTGAATAAATGATTAATGGGGCCATGCAGCATGTACAAGCAGTGCCTATCTTAGCAATAAATCTCCTGCCTATGCTTCCCATGATGTGAGCCAGGCAGCTTAGCAGCAGGAGATTTATTGCCGGTTAAGGATGCAGGAACTGACACAAAGGAAATACAGTCTATAAAATTGCTACCACCATTTAGAGGACAAGCTTCCCTGGGACCGCCCCAAGGGCTGAAGACAAATCAAGAGGAGAGAGCCTGATCTGAAGGCCACGGGTCCCACCATTTACTATTATCGCCGGGAAATTAAATGCGCTCTGATCAAGATAGTAAGGGTAACTGCTTTTTATGCCCAACGGCGAAACTGCTCCTCTGATATAACCGGTCAGCTGCTGCACCTCTTTCAAAGGAACCATTTCAACCTTCTTGTTACTACTGATTTTAGCAAGAGCCTTCAGATTTAATTCAATCCCCCCGGGTATAGAAACTATGAGCACTCCTGTTTTCTCCCCTCTGACAACAAGAGTTTTAAAGATCTGCTCAACAGGAACCCCCAGTTTAACGGCGGCATTGCTTGCGCTCAAATCAGCTTCATCCGGTGCATACTCCAACAACTGGTAATCAATCTCTAATCGATCAAGAATACGAACAGCGTTTGTCTTTTTCACATATAAGCCTCCTGATTAATGCAAGCATGGCAATCAGGACCAGAAAAACCCCGACAAATTTTTACAACTTTTTCTCTTATCAATCGTCAGCAAGCCTGGGCACACACAGCGAGCCCTGCGGAAAAATGTAAGTAAGCAAATCACCTTGATCCCTGTATATTTCTTGCAGAGCCTCATCCAACGAAGAAACCGGGATAAAGCCAAGCACACGTGATTTATATGCAGGCAAATCTGAAACGAGATATACATCGCCCCGCTGCAGCAGCTTAGCCACAGTATAAGCTTTGTGACCACCTAATTCAAATTGCTCCCGCAGCGCTTTTTCCAATTCTGGCAAAGCAGAATATTTGGAAGCCCATTTCTCGTAGTTCTCTGAACCAATACCCTCCGGGCATTGAGCGAGCAAAATCAACTGACCTCCCGGTTTCATTGCCTGAATAGTGTTGTCGAGAGTTTTATGGGCCTGGTATACGTTAATATCTTTAGGATATCCTCCACAGCTGGCAATAACCACATCAGCCGCTTTTTCAAGAGTAATCCCATTGGTATCATCAACCATGGCACATGCCTGCAAATGAGCTTTAACCATATCCCCCGCAAAAACTCCGAGTATCTCTTTTTGCTCATTGAGAACAGTATTCAGTAAAAAATCTGCACTGACCATCAAGGCCGCTTCCAGTAAATCTTCATGGACCGGGTTGCCTTCCAATATGCCACTTTTAGCCTGGTCATCAAACAGCAAGCTGTGATTTTTTTGAATTGTATCCCACCCAGCCACTCCGGGAATCAAAGCTTTCCGCCCCCCGCCAAAACCGGCAAAAAAATGATGGACTACACTTCCTGTTAAAATTCGACGATCGGCCTGCATTACCATTTTATTAACATGAACCGGTGTGCCCCGTGAAGTAAGTCCTAAAAAAACCAATTTTGCCGGATCATTGCAATCGTGGTTATACATATTCACCTTAAAGGCCACTTCATCACCGACCAGTTCAATCATTTCTTCTCTGGAAAGGTGTCTGTGAGAACCATTTGTAAAAACGATAAAAATATCATCTTTTTTAATCCCTGCTTGCTCCAACTCTTCAATCAAAAGGGGCAGAAATAATTCACTACGGGCCAGCCTGGTTGGATCGTTAACCAGTATGCTAACTGTTTCACCAGTTTTAACAATTTGCCTCAAAGGCAGTGTCCCAAGCGGCTGCCGTAAAACCTTTAAAATCTCATCATGGGGTTCTTCAAGAGGGCTGCAGGAACACCCGCTGATAATCTTTCGGGATATATCCTCCGGTAAAGTCAATTCCAACTGAGAACTACCGTAATTAAGCAGCATTTCTTTTCTCCCCTTTCTTCACTTAACCTTTAAAGACCGCGCATAAATTCACTCTTTAGGACACTCTGATTGCGCTTTGTTAGGAAACCATCAAGCTGTTCCAATAAAGAATCCTGATCTCGGGAAAGCACTGCTTTGATCGGCAGATAATTTGAGGCATGGTTAGCCCGAAAAACACAGTTGGTCAGGGACAGCTTCTCGACGATTATTTTAATCTCCTGCAGTAGCTGCCATGGGCTGAGTGAGCTAAGCTTTCCTTCTTCAATTCGGCGGTACATAGCTGTTCCCGGAACAGGCATCAGACTAAGCAAACCAACATATTCCGGATCAATTTCGTTTAAAAGTCGAGCCGTTTCCCGGGCATGTTCTTGCATACCTTCCACCCCGGCCAAACCGTTTATAACAGTAATCGATAGTGGAATATTTGCTTCTTTGGCCCTGGATGCACCTTCAGAAATTTCCGCAGGGGTGGCTCCTTTTTTGACTGCATTCAAGACAGACTCACTGCCACTTTCTATTCCGTAATAGATCATGGCTAACTTTTTTTGAGCCAGCTCACTTAATTGTGTTACTTTTTTTCCCAGCAGATCATGCGGATTTCCGTAGGTAGCGACTCTTTCAAGCATCGGAAATGATTTATTAAGAGAGTCTAAAATATGCAGTAGATTATCCGCCGACATGGCCAGGGCATTCCCGTCAGCAAGAAAAACACGACGGGTATAGGGAAATTCGCGGGAAGTTAAAGCAATATCTTCCTCTATCTCATCTAATGTACGTTCGCGATATTTTTTGCTTTTATACATGCCACAGAAAGTGCAGCAGTTATAAGAACACCCGATCGTTGCCTGCAGAATCAAGCTTTTTGCCTCACTGGGCGGCCGGTAAACATCACCTTCATATTGCAATCTTAGCATATAATCAGCCTTTCAGTTTTTTCTTTTACTGTTGGAAGATTATAACATACTACCTTACACCGAGCAACTCACCAGCTCAGCCCGATAGAGCATATACACACTTTCTCTGCTCGATCCCTGATCATTGCTCAGAGTAGTTAAATGATGTATGCTGTAGAAGCAAAATTATAATTAAACTCTTCGATGAGTTTTTTGAAAGGATAAGCAATGACTGGTAATTTTTTACCTATCACAAAGGAAGACGCAGAAACTCGGGGTTGGGATCAACTGGACTTTATCCTGATCAGCGGTGATGCCTATGTCGATCACCCCTCTTTTGGCACAGCAATTATCAGCAGGCTTCTGGAAGCACATGGTTTCAGGATAGGAGTGATTGCCCAACCAGACTGGAAAAATGTTGATGAATTCCGAAAGCTGGGTAAACCCCTGCTGGGATTTTTGATTTCCGCCGGCAATATAGACTCTATGGTCAGCCATTATTCAGTGGCAAAAAAGAAACGAAAGGCGGATGCTTATTCCCCCGGAGGCAAAACCGGCCTTCGTCCTGATCGGGCAACCAAGATCTATGCTCGGAAGGCCCGGGATGCATACCCCGATGTTCCTGTTATTCTAGGCGGTCTTGAAGCCAGTCTGCGTCGGCTATCTCACTATGATTATTGGGACGACGCTCTTCATCCCTCTATTCTACCTGACTCGGAAGCAGACCTTTTAATCTATGGAATGGGTGAAAAACCTATCATTGAGGTAGCTGAAGCGCTTCAAAGCGGCCTTGCTATCAAGGACATAACCTATATCCGGGGGACAACTTACCAGACCGCTGAACTAAATAATCCTGAAGATACCGAAATACTGCCATCTCTGAGTGAAATGCGCAAATTAAAAGAAATGTTCGCTAAAAGTTTTATGATACAGCAGCGCAATACAGAAGCGCCCTCAGCAAATATCATGGCTGAACCTTATGATAATACTTATCTAGTTCAGAACCCACCGCCGGACCCCCTATCCACAGAAGAACTTGATATGATTTACCGCCTGCCTTTCACCAGGACATACCACCCGGTTTACGAAAAAGCAGGGGGCGTTCCGGCTATTTCTGAAGTTAAATTCAGCCTGGTTAGCAGCCGGGGCTGTTTTGGAGGCTGCAGCTTTTGCGCCCTTCATTTCCATCAGGGTAGAACTGTACAATCAAGAAGTATAGATGCCGTGGTGGAAGAAGCAAAATTAATAATCGCTGATCCCGATTTTAAAGGGTACATCCATGATGTAGGCGGCCCGACAGCAAACTTCCGTCAAAAAGCCTGCTCCAAGCAGGAAAAACACGGTGTCTGTCCAGACAAGCTTTGTCTTTATCCTGAACCATGTGCTAATCTAAAAATTGACCACAGTAATTACCTGGAACTTCTGCGCAGATTGCGAAAACTAGAGGGAGTAAAAAAAGTCTTTATCCGCTCCGGAATTCGCCATGATTACCTGCTTTATGATCAGGATGTTCAATTTTTCAATGAACTATGCGCACACCATATCAGCGGACAGTTAAAGATTGCCCCTGAACACATTTCAGATCAAGTCCTGGGAAAAATGAGAAAACCGGACAAAAAGGTTTATCTGGATTTTAGAAAGAAATATAAGGAAACTAACGCAAATTTAGGCAAGGAACAATATCTTGTCCCTTACTTTATGTCCAGTCATCCTGGATCAGATCTCAATGCAGCGATTGAGCTTGCTCGTTTCATAAAAAAATATGAGCATGCCCCTCAACAGGTGCAGGACTTTTACCCTACCCCCGGCACCCTGTCTACCTGCATGTTTTATACTGAACTGGATCCGCAAACTATGCAAAAAGTTTATGTGCCAAAATCAGCCCATGAAAAAGCGATGCAAAGGGCCCTTATACAATTTAAAAATCCAAAAAACTACCGGTTGGTTTGTGAAGCCCTGCAAAAGGCAGGGAGGCATGAACTAATCGGTTACGGAAAAAAATGTTTAATCACCCCACGCCGTAAAAGTAAAAACAACAAAAAGAGCAAACAAAAAACTAAATGATCAACACTTAAATTAAATGTAAATAAAGGTGACTGAAATGCTTTCAAAATTGAAGAGGCAAAATTTACTTAAGAATCTGTTCCGATACCTTGCCCTTTTTAGCGGTTTTTTTATACTCGCTAACGGAATCGTTTTTACCATCCAGGCCAACCTGGGTGTAAACCCCTGGGACGTTTTACATATTGGACTCTCCAACCAGACAGGCCTATCTCTGGGCCGTGTAATGCAGGGCCTGGGCTTAATATTGATTGTAGTTAGTTACTTCTTTAAAATCAGGATTTATACTGGAACCATCCTTAATATGATTTTTCTTGGATTATTCGTAGACATGGTTATAGGATTAGATTATGTGCCTGTACCGGATTCCCTCTGGTTGAAGGTTCTTCTTTACGCCACAGGGGTTGCTATTTTTGGCTTTGGTTGTGCTGTATATATGAGCGCAAACCTGGGGGCCGGTCCACGGGACAGCATGATGTTGGCTTTAGCAAAAGTGTTTCCCTACAGGCTGGGGATGATCAGAACAGCTATGGAAGTTACGGTAACTTTGCTTGGCTTTCTCCTTGGTGGCCCGCTGGGCATTGGAACCATCATTTTTGCAGTATCAGTCGGGAATTTTATGGATCTGGGGTTTGCAATAATCAGGCAGTTTAAAAAAACAGTTTTTTACAAATCGCATTTAGTTGATCCCATCCGGGAAAATGCTGCGAAGCAAACTTAACTGCTCTCCTCTTTCTGTTATAATGAAGAATATGAATTATTTGATTACTTGCATGGAGGGGTTACAAATGACTAAGCCTACCTACGGGTTGAGCGGTAAAATTTTCGTAGTCACCGGTGGCAGCAGGGATGGGTATTTACGGAATAGCCAAAGCCGGCGTTGAGATGCTAACCAGGGTCCTGGCCGCAGAACTCGCTGTAGAAAATATCCAGGTAAATGCTGTAGCTCCCTGCATGGTTAAAACCGGGTTTAGCGCTCCTTTCTGATCAAATGAAGAGACACACGAGGAAATAGCCCGGAATATCCCATTAGGGAGACTGGCTGAAACAGAAGACATTGTTCACCCTGTCCTATTTTTATGTTCTGGCGGGGCCAATTTTATAACCGCTCAGGTCATAAATGTTGATGGGGATCGACAGCAAAATAGATATAAAGGGGGTTGTCTTAGGATGAAACACAAAGAAATGCACTGGCAGACAAATGACGGTTTGCCTCTCTTTGCTCAAAAATGGGAACCTGCCCGTTCTATAAAAGGAGCAATCTGCCTGGTTCACGGTCTGGGTGAACACAGCGGTCGTTACGTCCACTGGGCTGAAAAGTTTACTAATTCAGGATACGCATTATTAAGCATTGATTTACCGGGTCACGGAAAGTCCGGTGGAGACCGCGGGGATACACCTACTTTTGATCATTTTGCCGATCATATCAACCTGATGTTAGATGAAGCCGAAAAACTTTACCCCGGGAAACCCTGTTTTCTTTATGGGCACAGTTTAGGAGGCATTATAGCCTTATTTTACATTATTCAACGCCGCCCCCAGCTTCAAGGTGCAGTCATTACCAGTCCTGGTTTGCGCACTATTCTTCACATGCAAAAAGATAAAATCGCTATGGCCTATATTCTCGGTTCAATCATACCGCGGGTAAGCATCCCCAACAATTTAGAACTAGAAGGCCTCTCGCGTGATCCTGCCGTAGTAGCGGCATACCGGGCCGACCCATTGGTTCACAACCGGATATCCCTGCGCATGGGCAAAAAAATGATTGAAGCGATTAACTATATTTTCGATCGCGCCGCCGAAATAGAACTGCCTTTATTACTCATGCACGGCACAGCTGACCAGATCACCTTCGCTTCAGGCTCAGAAGAATTGTCCGAACTGGTATCCGGGGAATGCAATCTCAAACTATGGGATGGGTTATATCATGAGCTGCACAATGAAAATGAAAAAGACGAAATTTTTGCTTTCCTGAAAGATTGGCTTGACAGCAAGATATAAGCGTTTATTTAGATAAAGATGTGAAAGGTTATTTCCGGGACGGCATTATTATGCTGAGAAATATTGGCCTCCACTGTGGGCTATGGGAAGTCACTTTTCAATAAAGCTATCTGGAAAATCCGGGTTTCCGACTACCCCAATAGTGGATATCCGCTATTTCCTATAGGCAGCAGACAAACCAGAACAGGTTTTTAGCATAAAATTAGGGAGATAAATACCCGCCACTTTCGACGCATTCTAGTTTATTCTGTTTCATATATTAAAGCTGTCTTTTGCTATCAACAAAATATCCTTCAGCAACTCAGTCTTAACGTTAAGCGTACCCAACCGGATTGTTTTAAATTTGTCATAGCACTATTAAAATGCTATTATAATATAAGCTGCTATCTAGGTTTATTTATAATACTAAGCGTATTCTGTACAAAAATCATATGGAGGTGTACTTACTTGAGCAAGCAGATTGAAACAATGGACGGTAACACAGCTGCATCATATATTGCTTACGCAATAAGCGATGTGGCAGCAATATATCCTATCACTCCGTCATCCCCGATGGCTGAAATATGTGATGAATGGGCCGCTTACGGCCGCAAAAACATTTTTGACCAAACCATGAAGGTTTCCACCATGCAGTCGGAAGCCGGAGCGGCCGGGGCGGTCCACGGTTCGCTGGTTAATGGGGCACTGACCACTACATTTACGGCATCGCAGGGGCTGTTACTAAAAATCCCCAACATGTACAAGATTTCCGGAGAACTTTTGCCATCGGTTATTCATGTATCAGCACGAGCTCTATCCACCCATGCATTATCTATTTTTGGTGATCATTCCGATGTGATGGCAGCCCGGCAGACCGGTTATGCAATGGTCGCATCATCTTCTGTCCAGGAAGTTATTGATTTGGCCCTGGTTTCCCACTTGAGCACGCTGAAAACAAGGGTTCCTTTTCTACACTTCTTTGACGGTTTCCGGACCTCACACGAAGTCCAAAAAGTTGAACTGATTGACTATGAAGATATCAAAGATATGGTCGACTGGGAAGCAATAAAAGCTTTCCGCGAGCGTGCACTTAATCCGGAACAACCACACCAGCGTGGCACTGCTCAAAATCCGGACATCTATTTCCAAAACCGGGAAGCAGCAAACAGCTATTACATGGAGACACCGGAAAAAGTTGAGGCAGTAATGGAGCAGGTTTATAAACTGACCGGACGCCGCTATCATCTGTTCGATTACTGTGGCGCACAAGATGCCGAAGCGGTTATCATTGCCATGGGTTCAGCTTGCGATACTATTGAAGAAACTGTTAACTATCTGAACAAACATGGTGAAAAAGTAGGCCTGATTAAAGTCCGTCTCTACCGGCCTTTTTCCAGTGAACACTTTTTAGCGGCTCTACCAGATACCTGTAAGAAAATAGCCGTTTTAGACCGGACCAAGGAGCCCGGCTCCCTGGGCGAACCGCTTTACCAGGATGTTTGCACCGCCCTGATGGAAGCACACCAGGCACCCCTGGTGGTTGGCGGGCGCTACGGACTTGGTTCAAAAGAATTTAACCCTTGTATGGTTAAAGGGGTCTTTGATAACCTTAATGCAGAAAAACCAAAAAATCATTTTACAGTGGGTATTACAGACGATGTAACACACACTTCGCTCGAAGTGCCAAGCTGTCTTTACACCACACCGGAAGGAACACACCGGGCCAAGTTTTTCGGACTCGGAGCAGACGGCACGGTCGGGGCTAATAAAAACAGTATTATCATAATCGGCAACAATACTGACCAATATGCGCAGGGCTACTTTGTTTATGATTCGAAAAAATCAGGAGGCATTACCGTTTCACACCTCCGCTTCGGACATGAACCAATTAAGTCGACCTACATGATCGACCAGGCTGACTTCGTAGCCTGTCATAATCCTTCATTTGTGACCCGTTATGATATTCTGGAAGGAATCAGGGATAACGGGGTATTCCTACTTAATTCAAA
>Ga0207421_10008193_pt1 | contig 10919 bp, 7 predicted proteins | sample SodLakKL_010_SED_4_FD_187542 | JGI IMG/M metagenome (GOLD analysis project Ga0207421, IMG submission 187542) | Alkaline sediment microbial communities from Lake Tanatar, Kulunda Steppe, Russia - 8KL_010_SED (SPAdes) (version 2) | ecosystem: Environmental > Aquatic > Non-marine Saline and...
CAGGAAAAATTGGGTGAACTTTTCTTTAAACTCAGTAAATGACTCAATTGAAGCCTCCGAAAACTCTTTGATATACTTCTCTTCATTATAAAGCAGGTTACTAACCAGATCTACATCTACATATGGGTCTTCCATAGGTTTATTCATTTACAGGAGTTTCGATTCCGTGTGGAGTAGGCTTATCATTTTCATCAATATGTACAAATACAATCTTATCTATACTTAAAATGACTTTATGAGTAAACTTTTGCCTTACTACACATTTTACAGTGATAGAAGTTTTACCCAGCCTGACCGTTTCCATACCTATTTCGATAATATCACCCAGTTTTGCTGAACTTACAAAATCAATTTCAGACATAAACTTGGTTACAATATTTCCTTTGCCAAGCTGACAGGTAACGTAAATGGCGGCTTCTTCATCAATCCATGCCAATACGGATCCTCCAAAAAGGGTACCGTGAGCGTTGAGATCAGTGGGTTTAATTAATTTTCGGCTAAAAAATCGCATTGAGGGAAAACTTTCAGGCATGAGGGTGCTTTTTTAAAATTAGATTGATGGTTAAATACTTGTCAAAAAACCGTGTAATTAATATAAGAACACCAAGTGGAATTATTTAATGAAAACAGGGTGTATATAATTCGATATGAAATTGTAAAGAACCTTATTATCATCACAGAATTATTCATCAATTGAAAAACAGGGATATGAGAAAAATTGCTTTTACTAATCAAAAAGGTGGGGTTGGAAAGACTACAACGACCATAAATACCGGAGCCGGATTAAGTAAGATAGGGTATAAAGTTTTGCTGATTGATATGGACCCTCAGGCAAACCTTACGTATTCATTGAAAATCCACTCAAGAAAATTAAATCGAAATATTTACCATGTTCTTTCGGGTAAGGCAAAAGTAGAAGATATCATCGTTCATCATAATGGATTCGATATTCTTCCTGCTTCTATTGACCTTTCCGGTGCGGAGATGGAGTTGGTTAATCAGCCGGCAAGGGAGCATATTTTACGTGAAGCTTTGGAAAGTGCAAACTTAGATTACGACTTTATTTTACTTGATTGCCCTCCTAACCTGGGTCTCCTGACATTAAATTCATTTACTGCGGCTGATGAATTAATTATTGTACTTCAAACAGAATATCTGGCACTTCACGGGTTGTCCAAATTGATACAATTAATAAAGATTGTTCAAAAACGATTAAACCCTGAATTAAAAATGGCCGGTATCGTTTGCACATTATTTGACAATCGAAAAAAATTAAACAGGGAAGTTGTAGAGCATATCCGAGATTATTTTGGGAAAAAAGTATTTAAAACAGTAATTCGAGATAATGTGGCCCTGGCAGAGGCCCCAAGCCATCATAAAACCATTTTTGATTACGATGGAGAAAGCCACGGAGCAAAAGATTATGCGATGCTTGCCTATGAAATCAGAAATGGGGCCAAACCATGAAGTCAAAGAATAAACTAGGCCATTCACCGCTTCAATCAACTCAAATTGTAACCTCTCAATATGATTTTATTAAAAATAAAAATTCATATGAGAAGGAAAACAGCCCTCGTGAAACAGATCGCAAGTCTGAAAAAAATAAGCCCTTCAACATTAATGAGGAATTTAAAAGAGAGAGGGAATTGAGAATCAGTAAAGTGAATTCCGAAGATTCTTCATCAATTCAAGACATTCCGCTAAAAGTCCTTAATGCATTAAAAGATTATTTGAAGCTTTAAATAATTCTTATTCGTCTTTTTTTATAGTTGGGCTCTTCTTCTCTTAAGAACCCATCCGGTTGTATAACCATTTCGTAGATGTTATCAAGATGCTGTTGAAATTGTTTGTTTGAAAAATTCTGTAACAAACATTCGATGAAAGTCTCAATAAGTGTACAACAAGAAAAATTTTATCAGATTGAAATGAGAAAAATAGCCTTTACAAACCAAAAGGGTGGAGTTGGTAAAACGACAACCACGATTAACACCGGAGCCGGCTTAAGCAAAATGGGTTATAAGGTTCTGCTTATTGATATGGATCCGCAGGCGAATTTAACCTATTCACTGAAAATCCATTCCAGTAAACTCAATAAGAATATTTATCATGTGCTAAAAGGGGAGTTGAAAGCGCGTGATATTATTATGAGTCATAGTGATTTCGATATTCTTCCTGCGTCTATTGAGCTTTCAGGGTCTGAAATGGAGTTGGTAAATGAACCTGCCCGCGAAAATATTCTAAAGGATGCTTTGGAAGACCTGGGAGATGATTATGATTTTGTGCTGATGGACTGCCCGCCAAACCTTGGACTTTTAACGCTCAATGCCTTTACGGCTTCTGATGAGCTCATTATAGTTCTTCAATCAGAATATCTTGCTCTGCATGGATTATCCAAATTAATGGACCTTATTAAAGTTGTACAGAAGCGATTAAATCCAAATTTGAAGGTGGAGGGAATCGTTTGTACACTGTATGACAAGCGTAAGAATCTCAATCGCGAAGTAGTGGGCCATATACGTGACTATTTTGGCGAAAAAGTGTTTGACACAGTGATCCGTGATAATGTTGCTTTAGCTGAGGCGCCAAGTCATCATAAAACCATTTTTGAATACGATGGTGAAAGTTATGGTGCCAAGGATTACATGATGCTCGCGAAGGAGATCAGAAATGGATACTAGTAAGTATATTATGGATTCAAAAAAAAGCTTAGGGCATTCTCCACTTGGGATGGTATCTCACGAGGAGTCTCAGTTCGATTTTATTGCTGATCGTAAACCTGTTACAGAGCCAAAAAAATCTGTAGCAGAGGATCATGTAAGCCGGTTAATTGAAGAAAGACCGAGCCCAATAGCTACAAAAAAGCCCAAACAAGAGAAATCAGAATCTGAGGAGATTTTCTCGGAATTTCTTAGCCAGGAAACTGATAACGGCATTTTTAATATGGGAAAGAGAGAAAATGAGCAGCCTACAAAAAAGTCTGCCAGCTACTATATGAGCTCAGAAACCATTCAGCGTTTACGGGAGTTTGCAAATCAAAACGATGAGACATACTCCGCAATTGCTGAAAAAGCGATAAAGGCCTATCTCGATAATCATTGATATCTACACTCCTGTTAAGTTATTTCTGAAACCTGTCACGTTTCAATCGTTAAAAATTTAAAAGCAGAGATTTACGCTTTATAAACCTGACAGGTTTAGGGAAGGGGTGACACACCTTGTCACTGATGTTCAATATTTTAAGATTGACGGCAAAAAATGCTATCATCTTTAAAAAATATCCGCATCAATGATATCTATTTATAAAAGCCACAATTTGCATCATCTTGCCGGTCAGCTTGCTGATCGGTTAGAGGAATCGAAAAATGTTGATCCTTTCAAGCCTCAACAGATTATTGTGCCAAATCTGGATACCTCCCGCTGGCTGAAACTTGAGCTGGCAGAGAGAATGGGGGTTGCAGCAAATTTTGACTTTATCCTCCCCGCAGAATGGCAATACCGGCAAATCCGGGAATTATATCCTGATCTACCCCGTCAGCTTCCATCCGATCCCGATTCAATGCGGTGGACAATTTTTGGTGTTCTGATGGATGATCAGCTTCGCAAAGCTTTTCCAAAACCGAACCGTTACATCAATTCGCAAAGCAGTGAGATGAAAGACCAGGCGGCAATGCAGCTTGCTCGCCAGATATCATCGGTCTATGATCAGTATTTAATGTATCGGCCGGAAATGATTCTGGAATGGCAAAATGGAAAATCATGTCAGGGAGATGAAAAATGGCAGGCTGAGCTTTGGATTTTGCTGAACAAGACGTGGAAAAAGCAGAACGAGAGTGACCTGCAACTAAATAAAGCCGAATTACATAATCATACCATTACTGCCGTAGAAAATGGCACGTTGAAGCCTGACGGACCCATTTATGTTTTTAATCCCGGACTTATTCCGAAACCTATAGTGAGACTTCTACAAGTTTGTCGCTCTCATAGTGACCTTTTTGTTTATAACATTCACCCTTCTAAAAATCCGGTGACGGATGAAGGAAATGAGTTGCTTCAGTCCTTTGGAGAGGAGGCTGGAAATGTGGAAGAGCTGTTTCAGCTTTTGGACGGGGAGTTGACCCGTGATTTCAGGTTTGATGCAAAAACGGACAACAGTTTACACCGGGTACAAAAACACATTATTGATAACCAACCGATGGATGTTGCATCCGGGAAAACGAAACTTGAAGATAACATCCAGGTTCGGTCATGCCACAGTCCGCTTCGCGAAATTGAAACCCTTCATCAATTTCTGCTTGAACAGTTCGAAAAGAATAGTGATTTACACCCCGACGATATTCTGGTTGTAACCCCGGACCTTCAAGTCTACGAACCGGCAATCGATGCTGTATTTGGTATTCCTGAAGAGGGCATGCCCTCCATACCTTATCACCTGGGTTCAATTCGCTCAAATGACAGTGAATCCCTTGAAAGAGCGTTCACACACCTGCTATCGTTACCCGATTCACGATTTACATTATCTGAGGTGATGGACCTGTTTCAGATGAAGCCTGTAAGAGAAAAGCTTGGGCTTTCTGAATCCGATTGCCAAAAGGTGAAACGATGGATTGAAGAGAATCATGTGATGTGGGCTTTGGACGGAGATCACCGAAAGGAGTGGGGTCAACCCGCTGAAGAGATGCAAACATGGTATTCCGCACTGAAGCGAACTTGGCTGGGACAGTGGATGGATGATCAGGGTGGTAAACTGCTCGGTGGGGCGCCTCTTTATACCGGGGTAAGGTCATCCGGTGATCAGGAGGTTTGGGCGGCTTTTACGCGATTTTTGGGGCGATTGGACAGTGTTCGTCAGGCTTCAAAGAAAAAAACAGACTGTTTAGCCTGGTGTGATCACATCAGGCAGTGGATGGATATGTTCTTTACTGCCGATGATTTACAGGGGCGGGCAGGGTTATCAATCGTCATGATATTGGATACGCTGAAAGACGCTCATAAGTTGGCTGCGGTGTCGAGGGATATTCCATTTGGCTTGATCCGTCAGGAAATCACCTCATTACTTGATCAGCAAATGTCAGGGTCTACCTTGTTTACCAGAGGGGTGACTTTTAGTACAATGGTTCCGGTTCGGAGTTTACCGTTTAAAGTAGTTGCTTTAATCGGCTTGAATGAAGACAAGTTTCCCCGGAAAACAACCAGTCCCGATTTCGACCTAATGGCTCAACATCCTGAACCATCAGACCGAAATCGTAAGAAAGAAGATCGGAATTTGTTTTTGGAATCTATTCTGGCGGCAGAAGAGATTCACTATTGCAGTTATGTGGGACGAAGTCCGTTCGATAATGAATCGATTCCGCCTTCACCCATTGTTAGTGAGTGGCTTGACACACTGGAAAAAGTAACCGGTCAGAAACCTGAAAATATCATTCAGCTAGAAACACTCAATGGATTTTCACCTGATCTTTTTAGAGAGGGAGGAGGGAGTTATTCATCGCTTTATTTCAACACCGCAAAATCGTTGTCCGAAAAAGAAAACGGGTTTTCAGGGTTGATGAATTCAGAGCCTTTACCCGATGAAGGGGAGTCCGGAGAAATTGATATCAACGAGCTGATTCGGTTCTTTTCAAACCCGATGAAATACTTCTTAAATACCCGGTTCGATGCCCGCCTTTATGATCCCGATGAAGAGAAGAATGAGTTCGAATTTAATCACCTTGAGAAGCACACTTTATTCCAAAGACTCTTTGGTTGTGAGCTGAGTGATATCAACAAAGAGGAGCTATTAGAACAGCTCGTGAACTCGGGAATGTTGCCGTCGGGTTGGCCGGGGAGGAGCGTTTTAAATGAAACTGAGGGTCATGTCAAAACGGCATTTGAACAAATTAAATCAAAAGATTTTACACCTATAATTAATCTAGTTCAGATCAGTACTGAATTGAATGATAATAAAATAACAGGTTCTATCTATAGTTTTTCTAATATATGTGTGCTCAATATTGTGCCCTCGAAATTCTCGGGGAAAACGGTTATTCAATCCTGGCTCCAACATTTGGCTGTTTGTGCCTCTGATGAAGGAGAGAAAAGAGAGTCGTACCTGCTAACTGAACTAAAAAAAGGAAAGCCAAAGTGGTTCAAATTTAACCCGGTTATGGATGCAAAAAAGCAGCTTCAGGAGTTCGTCGAAATTTATAAATCAGGGTTAAATAAACCGGTTCATTTCTTTCCAAAAACGATGGTGGAATTTGAAGAAAGAACTCGAAATAATCGGTCAAAAGATCCGCTTGAAAATGCAAGAAATGAGTTTGAAGGTGGCTTCAAGAAAAGAGGAGAAAGTGATGATTTAGCGATCTCATTTTTAATGGGAGACCAGGCAAAATTTGATGAGCAATTTGTGCAGGGAGACTATCAAAAATTAGTAGAAATGATGATGGACAACATGGAGGATTTCTCATGAGTAGCGCATTAAATTCTGTATTCACATTGGAAAAATCACCAAGGCTGATTGTTGAAGCCAGTGCCGGTACAGGAAAGACGTACACAATTGTGGGGCTTTATGTCCGGCTGCTGATTGAAGAGAAACTTAACGTAGATGAAATTCTTGTGGTGACCTTCACCAAGAAGGCTACTGCAGAACTTCGCGAACGGATTTTGGATCGATTGAGGGAATGCCTTGTCTCATTGAAGAATGGAGAACCGGGCGATGATTCTTTTTTGAATGAGCTACACGAATGGGGAGAGAACAGAAAAGAGGCAATTGAGAAAATTCGGAAAGCCATTCACGATTTTGATGATAGTCAGGTATTTACCATTCACGGGTTTTGCCAAAAAGTACTCAAGGAAGAAGCGCTGGTATCCGGTGCCTCGTTTGAAATGGAGCTGGATCAGTCGGATACGCTGCTCCATCAAGCAGCAGAGGATTTCTGGCGTGTGTTTATTGATAAATACAGCGGCTCCGATGCCGGACGAAACTATATCAGCAAATTGATGGCAGTTGGAAATACTCCTGCAGAATTGGTTGATGAACTGTACGCCATGTTTGGAAAACCATATGCGGAAACAGAGGGTGTTGTGATGGACGATCCCATCCAGTATTTAGAAAATTTACTGACACTTAAACAACGGCTCGCTAATAACTGGAGTGATTGCAGAAGTGATGTCTTATCTGTATTGGAGAAATGTGACGTTAAGAGTTATACAGGATATTTCGATGGCAGACTGGATAAGTTCGAAAGATTTTTGAAGGATTCTTCAGATCAGCCGGAATCCAACGCTTTGAAATACTTTACCTGGGTTTACCTATCCGATGAAAGCAATTTGAAAAAAAATGGTTCGCCCACGTTGCACCATCCATTATTTGAAGAGTGTGATCAGTATTACGAACTTGTTCAGGAGATTGATAATGTGACATCTACGGTAATAAAAGAGGCAGTGGATGACATTAAAAGCCGCAGAAAAAAACTATTAAACAACTCAAGCATTGTTACCTACGATGATCTTCTTGTTAAGCTCAAAGATGCGCTACAGGACGAGTTAAATGGCGGTCCACTTGCGTCAACCCTCTGCAAAAAATACCCGTTTGCACTGGTGGATGAATTCCAGGATACCGACCCAATTCAGTATTCTATTTTTGATGAGATCTATCCGCGAGAAAATACAAATACCAGTTTAATGATGATCGGTGATCCTAAACAGGCGATTTATGCCTTTCGCGGAGCTGATGTCTATACGTATATACGCGCAAGAAAAACGGTAACAGGCGGACAGTACTCACTGGAAAGAAATTACAGAAGTACACCCAAGCTTATTGATGCTGTGAACTCTCTTTTTACCGGTGAACACGTACCGTTTATCGAAAACGAAATTGAATTTGTGAAATCAAAGCATGGAAAACCGGAGCTGGCAGAATCTTTCCTTGTGGATGGGAAGGAAGAACCTCCCATGAAGATCTATTACAGGGATGGTGTTTCGGGTAAGAAGGAAGAATCAAAGGATTTCGCTTTTCGTGGAACAGTTCAACAAATAACTGAGCTGCTTAAAAAGTCAAAAGAGGGAAAGGCAACGATTGATGATAAGAAAGTAGTAGCGGGAGATGTAGCCGTGTTGGTTTCAAGTCACAGAGATGCTGAAGAGATCAAGAAAATGCTGAAAACGGTAGGGATTGGGGCCGTTACCTATTCCCGCGAAAAAGTATTTGAATCGTTTGAAGCGAAACGTCTGAATTTGCTGATGCAGGCCGTTTTAGAACCTACAAACCGGCAGAACGTGCAGAATGTGTTGGTAAGTGGATTTTTTGGCCTGGATATGAATCAAATCCATCAATATCAGACCGATGAAGAGAAGCGTCAGCGATTGGTTGATGAGCTTGTGGACTTGAATGAATTGTGGAAGTCGAAAGGCTTTTATCCCATGTACAGAAAACTGATGTTTTCGAACTCCAGGCTGCACAATTTTACAAAGCTGGAAAACTCGGAGCGGATCATCACAAATCTGCAGCAACTTGCCGTTATCTGTTCTAAAGCGGAACTGGAAGGTAAACTGGATCCCGCCGCTCTTTACAGATGGTATTACAAAGAGCTTTCGGACCCCGATAAGGATGATGAAAAAACACTATTGCTCGAAAGTGACCAGAATTTGGTAAAGATTGCGACAATCCATGGAAGTAAAGGTCTGGAATTCCCGATTGTGTTCTGTCCGACTTTATGGGAAGGCAGAGAGCATAAAAAGCGTCTGCTTGAAGAGTATCATTCCGGTGATGAGGATTCTGATTTAATTATCAATTTTGATCAATCGGACAGCGATCAGCGAAAAGCAGCAATGAATCAGTTTAAGCTGGAGTCGGTAGCCGAAGAAACACGCAAAATGTACGTGGCAATTACCCGGGCAAAGTACGAGTGCCGAATTTTCTGGGCAGCTCATAATCAATCGCACTACTCAGGCTTAGGTGCGTCTTTACTTGGCTTTGAAGAGGTAAACAATTTGATAGAGCAAAATTGCACTGTCAAAAACAGTGACAAACTGAAGAAGGGGGAGCATTTAACGGACCAAATCTTCCATGAACAATTTTGCAGCATCGAAAAAGAATCACAAAACACGATTCAGCTGAATGAAACCGAAAGTTATGATCAACCTGCAGAGCATGTTTTCAGGGGCGAAGAGGAGGCGGCAGACTGGAAATTTAAAGAGTACAGAGGGCGTAATTATCTGCGAATACAAAAAAACGTCGATAGTTTTTCATCGCTGGCTAACCATAAATCAGAGCCGGGAGAGCCCGACTATGATCAATTTATTGAATCGTATGTGGATTCACTTTCGATAAGGGAGTCAGAAACAAACGAGCTCTCCATTTTCACCTTCCCCCGTGGGGCGACAGCCGGTACGCTGATCCACAAGCTGTTTGAGCACGAAGAGTTTAACTTTGATAAAATCGGACAGAAGAACAGAAAAGAGATCTCTGAAGAAGTTCTGGAGCAGTATCAGTTTGATGATAAATGGGCACCTGTACTCGATGAAATGTTGGGAAATGTGTCAGATTCCGTGATTGGTGATTTAGCTCTGAATAAAGTTAGTCAGTTGGATGAACTACGGGAGATGGAGTTTAATTTACCGGTTTCTCCACCAAAATTGGAGGACTTGATAGCTGTCATCAGAAATGGAAATACCCCATCGGATATAAAGCTAGATGGGAATGGGTTTCTAACCGGATTTATCGATCTGATTGTTCGTCAGAATGGGAAATACTACATCTTAGACTATAAGTCGAATCATTTGGGGGATACTATAGAAGACTATACCCCGGCTCATTTAAAAGCAGAAATGGAGGCGGCGAGCTACGATCTGCAGTATCATCTGTACATTGTAGCACTGGTGAAATTCTTAAGAAAATCACTTCCTGATTTTAATTACGAGAGAGATTTCGGAGGAGCCGCTTATCTGTTTGTGAGAGGAATGCGGTCAGGATCCGATAGTGGAGTGTGGTTCCATAAACCTGATGTTGAAATTATTAATAAGCTTGAAAAAACGCTGGATCGATCATGATAGAATCAACCGTAAAAACCAATTGGTGGACAAACGGAATCAAAAACGGCTGGATTGGAGTCTATGAACAGGAGATGATTCAGTTTATGGAGAAGGAGTATGGCGCTCTATCGGAGGGTGAAACTCTGTGCGCTGTATTTGTATCCTTGTTTCTAAAAGCCGGGCACGCGTGCCTGCCACTGAACCGATCCGCTAAAGAGTGGGCGAAAATTATGGGAATTGATCATGATGATATAAAGGGTCTGCCGGAAAACTCATTTGCCGGTGATTCATTTCCGGACAGTGAAATTATTGGGAGTGAACATCAGGCAACTCCGTTTGTATTGGAAGATAATCGGCTCTCATTCAGACGATTTTGGAGTTACGAGAATAAACTGCTTAAATGGATAAACGACAGAGTAAATAATCTGGCTGATCCCTTAATTACAGATCTGCATAAATCAAACCTTGATCAGCTTTTTCCGGAGAAATCCGATGAGATTAACTGGCAAAAAGTGGCTGCTGGTATGTCTGTCATCAAACCGTTTCTGATCATCTCCGGCGGACCGGGAACGGGTAAAACCACGACTGTTGCCCGAATATTGGCTCTTCATCAGCGACTTGCCGGGCGTACTTTGAAAATTGCTCTTGCGGCACCGACCGGGAAAGCTGCCGGACGAATGGGGGAAGCCCTAACGGAGCAGCTGAAATCAATTTCTATGAGTGATGAAGAACGGTCAGGTTTTCCATCTGAGGCAAAGACAGTGCACAGACTGCTGTCAGGAGTTGAGAGCCGGGATAGCCTGTTACCCCCGATTGAGAAGAAGACACTTCCCTATGATATGATTGTGGTGGATGAGGCATCCATGATCGATTTAACACTGATGAATCGGTTGATTTCTCACATTGAT
>Ga0207421_10008195_pt1 | contig 10918 bp, 10 predicted proteins | sample SodLakKL_010_SED_4_FD_187542 | JGI IMG/M metagenome (GOLD analysis project Ga0207421, IMG submission 187542) | Alkaline sediment microbial communities from Lake Tanatar, Kulunda Steppe, Russia - 8KL_010_SED (SPAdes) (version 2) | ecosystem: Environmental > Aquatic > Non-marine Saline and...
CGACGCGGATAAAAAAGACGTGATCGATGATATACTAGCGGATGATCTTATAAGTAAGCAGAACACGAACGTGAGAGACGGCGAGAGCTTAGGATTCAAGGAAGGAGTGTCTTACGTTATGGTTGAGGGCAGCGAAGAAGCTGTTGAAAAGGCGGTTAGACTCTTCAAAGAAGAAGGCGTAGAACCCGCAGAAAATAGAGAGGAAGTCAAAGATAAGATAAAGGAAGAAGGTGAAGCCGCCGCACAGGGTATAGGAACAGTTTTCGGTTAGAGAAGATCTCGATATAAGATATAACTTATTTTATTTCTCTTTATTTCCCTCCAAGTAGGGTCACTCTTGTCCTTTCTCCTAAATCAGCATCCTCTCTCAAACCCCAGATAATATCTGCTCTAGAACACTCTTTTTCTATCTCCTCTAAAGCGTCTTCAACTATCATATCTTTTTCTCCATCAGAACTACTGACTATCACCATCAACTTTTTGTATTCTTTAGTATCTTCAAGCCAAGAGGAGCGGAGGGCTTCCTTGGCCGCCTTTAAACCTTTTTTTCTTCCACTTCCGTAACCTGCACCTATTCGGAATTCCTTCACATCATCACAGAATTTTTTCAAGTCAGGAATGTCGCTCCCGGTGACAACAGAATTGAGATCGACGAGAGGTATCCTTATTATCCTGTTCATGACATCGAAGGCCTTCTTTATGGGAAGATGTGGGTTTATCTCGAGGAGTTTAGAATTTGAAAATATAGCTGCACTATCTAAAAATTTGAGGGCTTCTTTTTGGGCTTCTTCTGACAGTTTTTTCCTGGATTCACTTTCGGTATCGAAGGGTTTAGCTAAAAAACCGAAAGCGAAAGAAGAATTCTTCTCGCATATCTCGCCGCATACTGGTATCGTCCAACTGCCAGTCCTTCCTCCAAGACCACCTATTAGGTATACTATATCAAAAGATTTTATCTTATCTTCTAATTTTTTTTCTGATCGGCTTAGAGGTCTTTCGTCCATCCTTATCTCAGAATGATAAGCACTTTTAATATCTTCTTTTGAAATCGAGATATGAGGCAGTTTAGGCGGTCTAGAAGAAGTGCCCACCTCATAAATTTTAACGTTTTTAGAAGCGATATCCCCGATGCCTTCTACTATATTACGACCAGCACCTCCTATGCCCATTATCAATATAGAGGGTCGATCATCATCGACTTCGTGATCTTTACCGAATCTCATTTTTGATGGCATATATATGACCTCTTAATCGTCACACTTATCTCAATTCCTTAGATCCGATCTCTTCGAGGCCTGTAAAGAGTTCTATCCGATCTTCATATTCAACCAAGAACCCTATTAGAAGACCAACAGCGGGACCAAGAAAGGCGGCATAATAGGCAGATATAGGATTTCTAAGAAATAAACATACAAGAGGAGTTAATATCGCTCCACCTAAAAAACCTATCCAATGACCTAAAGGCCAACCACTATCATATGCTGCAAAACCCCCTAACAAAACTCCAGTCAGACATGAGATACCTAAGGCAAAGATGAGATCTTCGCCATACATCTCAAAAAAATAAGATATCAAACTAATCATGAGTCCAAATAGGAATAAACCGGCTAGAACTATCTTTAGTCCTTTTTCGGAGGTCAGTAGATCCGAGAACCACTGTTTTATATCAGATATCTTAATACTAATCACCTTGGCGATATTATATCTTTCTTCTCATTATTTACCTTTTTGGTGCGTTTTCAAGATTAGGGAGTAAATTTCAAGTATGATAATGAACAATGGATTAATAAGATGGAAGAAAAACTTTTAGTCGTCGCGATAGTATTTGTGATGCTCTTTTCCTTTGGAGCGACAACAGTTGAAAGTGTAAGTGTTGATTCTGAAGAGGATATCGTAGAGGGAAAAGATCTTCAGGAAAACACCCTAGAAAGTATACATATCATCGGCGACGATGAACTCGATGAGTTCGCGGATGAGATGGGGTTGGAAGGTGACGGTTCCGAAGAAAATCCATATGAATTGAAGGATCACACGATAGGTGGAGACGGAACTAGTATTTATTTGGAAAATACCACACAACATTTTCATATAAAAGAATCTGAGATAATCGAGTCTGATAAGGGTGTAGAAATAAACACGGTCTCGAATTTCACCCTTGAAAGCAATATTTTAAGAGATGTGAATACCGGAATACTAGTACGTGATTCAGATAGAAACGAGTTCAATAATAATCTTTTTACCGATCATGATAGATTGGCCATAGAGATAATCGGGGAGAGTAAGGAAAATACTATTCAAGGAAACGAATTGTTCGATACGAGCATATCTTTGAGGCGGTCGGATAATCCTGCTTCCCAAGAGATAACGTCTGACAACACCCTAAATGATGATCCCATACTCTACTTAAGGAACAGTTATGACGAAGAATTCTCTGGTGAATATGGGCAGGTCATAATCGCGAATTCACTAGAGATAGGTCTTGACTCGTTGATCTTAGAGGGTGGAAGCATCGGGATCGAAGTGCTAGATTCTGAAGAGATCTTCTTCCAAGATCTAGTTTTGAATAATCATTCTATTCGAGGTTTCTTTTCTGCTCGAAGTACTGATATAGTTATTGAAGACTCTTTGTTCTCGAGAAATGAGATAGGAATATTTTTTGAAGAGGCCTATAATTCTTCTATCTCAGGGAATGTTTTGGAGTATAATTTCAGAGGATTATCTCTAAGAGACTCCTTTGAAAATGACATCTATAAAAATTCGATAAACGATAACGAGATCCAAGCCCAGGACGATGGAAATAATACCTGGGATGGCGGTGATCCGGCTGAAGGAGGGTCAGGGGGTAACTTCTGGTCAGACTATGATGGTCAAGATAGAGGGGACGGTATAGGTGAAGATACATATAATAAAATCGAGAACGGAGACAATCAGGACAGGTTTCCGCTCACATCGTCGATAGGACCTCCCGTTAACGTCAACGCTAGACCCTTCAGTGCAGATCATGTGAATATAAGTTGGGAAGAACCATATTATTCGATCAGATATCCCATCGAGAACATAACCCTTTATCGTGGTACCGATCCAGATAACCTTTCAGCCTATCAGAGTATGAATGCCACTTCCCGTGAGTTTACAGATGAAAATGTCACCGAGGGAGAAGAGTATCATTACGGGTTGAAGGCATCAAATAGTAGATATGAAAGCTCGATGAGCGAGATCAAAACCGCAGTACCTGATTCTATCCCGCCAACGATCGAAGATTATGGTCCTCAAGGAGAAAATGTTCCGATCAATGCCACCATAGTTGTAGAATTCTCCGAAGAGATGAGGGAAGAATCCGTTAACATCTCTGTCGATGGAGTACGTGGAGATATCGAAAGCGAAGGTAATACTTTCAGATTCATACCTGAAGAAAATCTCAGTTTCACGGAAAGGTATTACGTGAATGTTACAGGAACTGATCTGGCCGCAAATCCTTTAGAGGGTGGAAGGTTCTCATGGAATTTCATGACCGTATCAACCGCCACTATAATAGGAAGGGTGGTAGATGACGATGATGGAGAACCTATAGAAGATGCCACCATCGATGTCGATGGCGAACCAATTTCTTTCACCGATCAAGAAGGCGGATTCGAGATAGAAGTGCCTCCTGGTAATTTGACTTTGGAAATATCGAAGGAAGGTTATGAAACCGAAAAGATAGATCTTGAAGTGGGATCTGGAGAAGTAAAAGATATAGGTGAGATACGCATGAAGAGGGATGAAGGGATAATATCTCGCACGTTTTGGCCCATGGCTTTAGTGGGCGCAATAGTACTTTTACTAGGCGTTCTAGCGGCATTGGTAACTCTGAAAAATTGGGAAGAACCGCCTCCTCCTGATGAAGAAGATATATATGAGGAAGATTACGAGGATATCACTCACGAAGAATTTGAAAGTTGGTGGGATGAAGAGAGATCATAAATTTGAACTGCTTCCTCCTCCATCTACTGGGATCGCTACACCATTGATGAAACTAGACCTCGGTGATGAAAGGAAAGCGACTAGATCCCCCAATTCTTCCGGTTTTCCTATCCTATCAAGAGGTATATCTTCTTTCCAAGCTTGGAGACCTTCGTCATAAGAATCTATATTGCCTTTTTTTACCTCCACTTCTATCAATTCTTTTATCCGTCCTGTTTTGTGTGGGCCCGGAAGCACTGAGTTCGCTCTTATATCAGGTCCCAATTCTTTTGACAGCGTTTTCATCAATCCGATAACGCTCATCCTGACCGAATTGGATAAAACAAGATTTGGAACTGCTTCTTTTACACTCATGGATGTTATATTCACTATAGTTCCCTGCCCTTCTTTTAAGTATTCCATAGATTCTCTAACGACCCTGACAACACTCATGACTAGTAGGTCAAAATTTTCATACCAGTCTTCATCTTCAGTTTCCAAAAATTGTTTACTAGGAGGCCCTCCAGCGCATGTAACTAGATGATCGAGTCCATTTTGTTCCTTAACGGTTTTCTCAACGATCTTGCTTATGTCTTCTTTTTTGGTTATATCTCCAGCTACAATATTTATCTCACCATTAGTGGATCCATTCAACTCTTTTTTGGTTTTCTTCAATTTTTCAATATCTCTTCCGTTTATGGTTACGTTTACCCCTTCCTTCGCCAAAGCTTCTGCTGAAGCTTTCCCCAATCCGCTGCTTGAAGCCAAAACCAGTGCTGAATTATTTTCTAATCCTAGATCCATCATTTTTCCTCCATAGAGAAACAATGTCAAAAACCTTTATATAATCTATTCCTGCTTATAAACCGGAGGTTGAAAGTATGCCTAAATATGTGATTTTGTCGAATTTAACCGACGAGGGAAGAAGGACAATTTTGGAAAAGCCAGAAAGGATAGAAGAAGTCAATGAGGAGATGGAGAAGAAAGGTGCTGAGATAATCGAACAGTACTTTTTGCTTGGACAATACGACTTTTTGACAGTTGTCGATGCTCCTTCGAAGACGGACATCACTAAAATAGTGATGGAGATAGCTTCTAGAGGATCCATAGATACGATGACGTTGCCGGCTATGGATGTCGATGAACTCATAAAAGACCTAAAGTAAAAACCTTTTTTCATATATTTTTATGAAATTTGTAAAAGACCTGTATGATCACGAAAAACGTAAATGGAATTTGCTCAAGACTTACGATTCTTTTTCCCTCGATGATGTCATCGATGGAAAAGTAGTCAAAAATGAATTTGGCTGTTTCTATTTGATGGAGAAAACCGTAGATATCCCCAGAAAGGAAGAAAAAAAAGAAGATGATCTGTATTCTGAATTAAGATTGATCAAAGGTATAGGTGAAAAAAGGAAAAAAGCCTTAGAGGCAAGAGGTATCAAGAATATATCTGATCTCTTACAAAAAGAAATATATGCTGAGGATGCTCAAAATTTTTTAGATGAGATCCATGATAAGAGATATCTAGACATTTATCGGAGGATAGGAAGGAACCTGCCTAGGTCTCATCCTATACATCTATCCTTTCTGGGTCAAATAGGTTTGGAAAATATTCTGTTTTTTGATATTGAGTGTTCAGGTTTTAAGAAAGGATCGATATTTCTTATCGGTACCGCTTCATTTATCGATAATAAGCTGAAGATCGATCAGTTCTTTGCAAGGAGCGAGGACGAGGAGAAAAGCATATTGAAAGAGTTCGAGAGTGAGATGAGAAAAAAGCTGGTTCTGGTGAGTTTTAATGGCAAAAGGTTTGATGAGAATGTTATAAAAAATCGAAGAGACCATCACGACATAGAGATGAGATTTTCAATACCTCATGTAGATCTCTTGCCTCTTGCCAAAAAGCGTTGGAGAAACATTTGCGGCTCCCATGGTCTTTCTAATTTGGAAAGCCAAGTTTTGAACATCCAAAGGCAGAACGATATACCTAGCGTATTGATACCACATTTTTACCGGTTGTTTCTTGAAAAAGATAATCCTGGTCCATTGATACCCATAATCGAGCATAATAGGATCGATCTGATATCTATCGCGAGATTACTGCTCCAGATGTGATAAGAAAGATTTATTAAGTCCAGTATTGATATATGTGATAATTATGTCATCCGAAGATCGTAAACCTTCTGAGATCAAGGAGGAGGGACGGGACTGGCTCCTTTGTGGATTAGAGGAATGTGAGGATCGACTTTCGCCTTATATAGAAGAAAACTCGGTTTTCGATCCTAAGTCTATGGGAACTGAAAAATTGAAGGGATATGAGGATCCTAAAGTTGAAGAGATAGACAGAAGAGCTATCGAGGACGGGTACTTAAGCGGAAAATGGGAGGCCTCGATACTACCGGAAAACATCGACGAAGTCTGGAAGGATATCAGAGAGCTGGTTGAAGAGAACAAGTTATGGGGTGCACAGGTCACTACAAAATGGATAAGGGATAAAAGAAATCAAGATTCACACACTGTACGAGTTTACACACCTAACTTTTTGGACGAAAATGACGTTCTCCGCGTAGGCAAACTTCTGAAGAAAAGGTGCGATATAGAGGAAAAAATAAAATACAAACCTGACATCTACAATGTACTCCAGATATACTCGAAAGAAGGCGAAGACATGAAATTGCCCAGAGAAATAAGGTATGAACTTTAAATACATTTCAGCGGGACTTTTTTACACACCAAACTATCCTGTTGAATAGATATATGCTCTACATGTAAAAGTGGTGAAAATAAGATGGAGGGAGACAGACCAGGTTTGTTGAAGATGATGAGAGCAAAATTCCTTTTCGCCATCATCGTCCCGATCACTATAAGCACGTCTCTCGCTGTATCTATCCAAGGAAATTTTGATGTCATCGGATTTTTTTTGGCTCTGTTCATGGGCTTGAGCCTACATATCAGCACTAACGTTTACAACGACATATATGATACAAAACAGGGTTCTGACACATCTAAATCATCTGAAAACGAATTCAGCGGAGGCTCTGGTGTTCTTATCGAAGATCCGGATCTGGAAAGGGATATGTTCTCTTTGGCGAGAGCTGGTTTGGTCCTCGGTCTTATCGCCGCGATCGGATTGCTGTTCACTTCTAGGACAGAGCTTTGGCCTCTGATCATAATCATCTATATCCTATCCGTTTTTTTCAGTAAATATTATACCGCTGGTCCAGTCAAATTCGCCTACCGCGGTCTTGGCGAGATAGTAGTATGGATAGGATTTGGACCACTAGCTGTTTTACTCGGAGGTGTAGGACAGAACGTCGTGTTCCATCCATATATGATATCTATAATGCCTATCACTGGTCTGACCACACTTTTTATAGTTTGGATGGGAGAGATTGTAGACCTTCCAGGAGATTTAAAAGCCGGGAAAAAAGGTCTGGTATCGAGGTTAGGACTAAGAAGAGGGATGTACGGTCATCTCTCGATCCATGTTTTAGCTCTTTTCAACCTTTCTTTCGTCGCGTTCTTGATCGGTCCATTCACTATATTGTGGGTTGCGATATTACCTCATATCGTCTTACTACCTATCATATATAGAAAATTCAGCGATGGTTTAAACGAACCGAAGGTCATACGGGACGTTTCTAAGTTGAATTTTTCATTGTACTTTTTATTTTCCATATCATTGATGGTAGGATTCATCCTCCATATATTCATCTAAAAACGCAGTCTTTCTATCGCAACTCTCTCCAATAGATGCTTTATAAGAGAGGGGAAAGAACCCGTTATCGTGTTAGAGCCAGAGGCGAAGATGGCGTTCTCTCTCCCTAAACTTATCACCAGGGGGAACTCCATATTGCGGTATCTCTTCAATTTTTTGCCTTTTGTGTGATTTAATATATTCCTATAGATGAGTCTTCCGTGTCTATCTGCGTTGTGTCCCGTCTTCTCTTCTTCTATAGATGTTATGTCGCCGCCAACGAATATGTTCTCGTGACCCTTCAGTCTTAAATAGCTGTCCACTTCTAATCCCCAATCATCTGAAAAAACTTCATCGTTGAATCCATCGAACAGGGACTCGTCAAATTTCAACCCTCCTGCCCAGATTGCTACATCTGCACGTATTTTTTTGCCCTTTTTAGTATGAAAAAACTCCTCATTCTTTGTGACCTCATCATCAAAGATCAATTGGACGTTCCTTTTCCTTAAGAATTCCTCAGCATATTTTGATGTGGTCTTAGAATTTCTCTCCACTAATCTTTCGTAAGTATGAACTAGAACGATATCTTTATCTGTGTTGACTGCAAGTTCTGACGCTGCTTCTACACCTATCAATCCTCCACCGATGATAAGGACGGATTTTGATCTCTCAATCTTTTTATTGAGGGAAACTGCATTCGCTATGTTCGTCAAGGTGAATACATTTTCAGTATTATCCAATAATATCGGATATTCAGCACCTTTACATATCACTAGATAATCGAAATCTAGAGTATTTTTCGTTGTTTTGACGTGATCAGCAGTGATCTCTATAGCTTCTGATTCTATAACCTTGGTATTGTGGAGAAATGAATCAAGTTTGATCCTGATTTTAGATTTGTACTCGGGATCGGTCAGAAGTTTAGGCAGAGAGGGGTAATACTCGAAGTATCCGTTTTCATCTATCAAAACTGTATCTAAATGGTCTATCCTGTCTAACTTCTTCGCTAATATAGAACCACAAAAGCCTCCTCCTACCACTACTACCTCCCTTCTTTTCATACAGTGAGATTTATTTCATATGATTTACTTTTTTTGAAATTTCCAGTGGTGAAAGGAAGGGGTAAGAGTTAAATTGTAAACGTTGGATGAGACCACGTCATGTCTAGACCAGACGACCTAAATATCGTTGAACCAGGCGATCCGGAATCTATAACGCAAGCCGAATATGAGATCGAAGATTACTCTGAACACTTCAGCGAACTAGTTGAGTTGGAGAGAAAAGAGGAGATGGAAAGGCATGAAAGGGAGATGAAACACCTATCAGGCTGGGAGAGACAGAAAAAGGGACGAGCTATACTCGATGCTAGGTCTAGAGATGAGGGGACTGGATTGGGAGGGATGTTCATGGTCAAGTTTGTTAGAAAGGACGGTCTCCCGGAAACGGAGATCAGCGTGGGAGACCTTGTCAGGATAAGTAAAAATGAACCACTCTCCGATGATAATCCTTCAGGGACTGTAACCGAAAAGACCGGCTATTCCCTGACCGCGGCTTTCGATGAAAAGCCTCCTAGCTGGATGTATGATAAAGTGAGGATCGATCTTTACGTGAACGATATCACTTATCAGAGGATGTTGGACGCCTTGGAGAAGATAAAAGATCTGAAGGGCAGAAAAAGAAAGTTGATAGAGACCCTTTTGAATGGAGATGGTTTGAAAGACAATAGGATCAGGCAACTCTATCTCTGTAATCAAGATCTGAACGACAGCCAAAAAGAAGCTGTCAGAAGAGCTTTGGAAGCCGAAGAAGTTCATCTCATCCATGGACCTCCTGGTACTGGAAAAACGGTTACTTCCGTCGAAGTGATAGAACAGTCCATCGAAAAGGAAAAAGAGATACTAGCCTGTGCAGATTCTAATATCGCTGTGGATAATCTTGTGGAACATCTTGTTTCGAGAGGTCGTGATGTTGTAAGGATAGGACATCCCGCCAGGGTAACATCGGTCCTGAGAGAGCACACCTTGGATTATATCCTTGAAAAGAATGAGACCTATCAAAAAGCTAAAGAATTGAGAGAAAAGGCCTTCGAGCTAAAAGAGGAACAAGAAGGATACACTTATCCAAGTGGACGCTGGCGTAGAGGTTTGAGCAACGAAGCCATAAAAAGTTTGGCGGAGAAAGGCAAAGGGAGTCGAGGTATACCACCACACAAGATCAAAGAGATGGCTAAATCTTTAGAACTGCAGGAAAAGATCGACGATCTTTTCGATAGGGTCGACGAACTCGAATATAAGGCAGTAGGAGAAGTCCTTGACAGAGCTGATGTTGTTTGCTCTACGAATTCTTCATCTGCCTCTCAAGCCTTGGAGGATAGAGATTTCGATCTTTGTGTGATAGATGAGGCGACCCAAGCTACAGAACCTTCATGTTTGATACCTGTGGTGAAAACTGAAAAATTGATAATGGCCGGTGATCATAAACAGTTACCTCCTACTATCTTGAACGAGGAAGCGAAAAAGAGCGGATTGGACGAGACGATGTTCGAAAGATTGATCGCTCTTTTCGGCGAGGAAGTCAAAACGATGTTGAACGTCCAGTACAGGATGCATGAGAAGATAATGCGTTTTTCCGCCGATGAATTCTATGATGGCGAACTTTCAGCGGACACTTCAGTTATAAATCACACCCTTGAAGATTTGACCGATAAAAGACCTTCTGGAAAATTCACGGATGTTTTAGCTCCAGATCCTCCTATCTCGTTGATAAATACCGCCGGTCAGATGTCTGAGAGGACTAGAGCAGGATCCACTTCAAAAGAAAATCCAGGAGAAGCTGTATTAGCTCGAGAGTTGGCGGAGGTCTACATAGATATGGGTATAAGCCCACGAGACATCGGTATAATCACCCCTTATAAAGATCAGGCGGATCTGATCAAGGGTGATATCGATAAGAAAGATCTTGAGATCGATACGGTCGATGGATTCCAGGGGCGAGAAAAAGAGATAATAATCCTCTCTTTGACCCGCAGTAACGAAGAAGGGAATATAGGTTTTTTAAAAGATTTGAGAAGACTGAATGTAAGTTTAACGAGAGCGAAAAGAAAGTTGATCGTGTTGTGCGATAGAAACACTCTTTCCTCTAACGAAATATACAAGAGATTTTTCGATCATGTGGAAAAAGAGGGAAATTGTTTTGACGTATCGATTTAAGATTCCAACGCTGATTTTTGTATATCCAACAGTTCCTTGATACCTTTCACCGCTAGATCGAGTAGCC
>Ga0207421_10008196_pt1 | contig 10918 bp, 10 predicted proteins | sample SodLakKL_010_SED_4_FD_187542 | JGI IMG/M metagenome (GOLD analysis project Ga0207421, IMG submission 187542) | Alkaline sediment microbial communities from Lake Tanatar, Kulunda Steppe, Russia - 8KL_010_SED (SPAdes) (version 2) | ecosystem: Environmental > Aquatic > Non-marine Saline and...
GAAGCTTAATATATCAAACTTTATCATCTAGAAATGGTGCTTTATCACTGTATCTTGCACAAAAAGGAAGAACTAGACTTTAAGAGCTCTGAATTTAAATATATAATTCATCTATTATGAAATAAGTTAACTGGCCATTACAAATTATAACATAATATGAAATGCTAGTTTATAGTATTCAACAAAATTTAAATACTACAAATATGCCCGAAATTATATTAGATAGGTGTGGTCTTAATTTATGCCGGCTTGATATTGTTATCTATTGTTTACAAGCTTAACCCGCACTTTTCCTCGATCTCCGCGAAAGCGGGATTCAAAATAATCCATTGGTGCTCCTTCGCTGGAGTAGGTCAGATTTTTCATCAAATGAATAGCAGAACCTACTTCTACTTCGAGAAGTTCCCTATCATAAGATTCAGCTATAACCGGTTCGAGAGTAATGTCAGCCCGATGAAATGTGATCCCGCATTTCTCGGCCATAACATTATAGAGTGATTTATCTTCAAGGTCCTCTTCCATCAAAGCCGGACAAAGATAGTAGGGAACAAAGTTCATTACGCTTACTAAAGGCACGCCATCAATGGACCTCACTCTGTGAAGAAATATTACCCGGGCATCAGAGGCAAGTTCTAATCTGCTGGCTATACCTTTGCCCGGTTCCCTAATCTCCTTCTTGAGTATCCTGGTACGGGGTTCATAACCCTTCTTAATCATGTCATCATAAAAGGTTATGAGTTTTTGAATAAAACCATAATTGATCTTCGGCTCAGCTACATAGGTGCCCCGTCCCTTCTGCCTGTCAAGCAACCCTTCATTCACCAGTTCTTTAAGAGCCTGTCTTATTGTGGGGCGGCTAACTTCAAAACTGTCAGCCAGTTCTCTTTCTGAGGGAATAGAATCTCCTGGAGTTAAAGAGCCTTCTTCGATTTCTTCTCTTATTATTTCCTTAATTTGAAAATATAAAGGAATTGGAGTGCTTTTGTCCAGTGTGATCTCATCAATATGCAATTTCTCAATTTTACTATTTTTTCCAGTGGTATTGGAAGTTTCCATTCAATCACCTCCTATTTGCTATGCGAAATTATGATCATTAATATTTACAATACCAATATCTATTTCCAAGATATCAAAAAACTTCAATTTTGGCATAGTATAGTATCAAAAGTTCAATAATTTAATCTATATAGCGAGGATTATTCTTTATTACTGGCTTTCCATCTTCTTCCACAATTATTTTTTTCATGCCTTTTTCTTCAATTATACCATAATTATGACCAGCATCCCCTCTAAAAGCTGCAAACAAAACAAGTGGTTGCTTACCCGTGTTAATGCTTCTGTGAGCCCAATAAGGTGGAACATAGGTAAGTGTCCCTTCTTTCATATTTTTAATATCTACATCTCCCTCTGCTGTTTGCATTACCATCTTACCTTTCCCTCTTAAGGTTAAATAAACTTCTCCAGTATCTTTAATTTCATGAAAGTGACCTTTAGTCATATAATATTCTTTTCCTATCTTGCCAGGGAAAATCATGCTTATACAGTGTTGTAAATGACCTTTAGTTTCAGGCACCTTAACATTATAAAAACGATAAATCATGGGATCGTCATTTTCTAAAATTTTATCCACCATTTCTATGTCTTGATACATTAAAGCCATATCACTTAAATTGCGTACTATTAATTTACCTGGCGGATTTAGTTCTAAATCAGTAAAATCAAAAAAACTATTAATTGGATTATACAAAGTGTTTTTTTTCATTTTTTATACCACCTAATTAAATAATATTTTAAACATTTAGTTTAGTTTAACATTTACAAATATATAACCAAGAATTGATTCTATGAACAAAAAATCAGCTAATTTCTTGATCTATTTTTTCGAATTTAGTGCCTTTATTATTATCTGTGTTAAACTCTATTACTTTGTATATATTGATTATATAATATAATTCAATCCCTCCATATTTTTTTTGGAATTTACGTGAGACATCTATATAGATTCCTAAGTTACTCGAAATTGCTATCTTTTATCGAGTAAAGAAACCATCTCCAACATTCTCGAAACTTTCTTAAAAAATTCAAACTTGAAAAGCTTATGGTCAGTCTAGCTTCCTGAAAGCTAACTGAAGATTAGTGCAGTATAATACTATTTTAATTATTAAATCTCCTTACTTGTATCTAAAATTAAATATCAGTTCGATGATCTTATCTAAAATATTCACAATTAAGAAATTTTATAGCAGCTAATAATAGTCTCTAGAAAACCACTTTTTTCATGCCAGTTACACCAAATTTTAAAAATATATTTTGTTATAACCACTTTCCATAAAGCATGCCCAATCAAGGAATCAGGGCTAGTTTATCAAAAGTATCTTGTAAAAGATCATGAGCTTCTTTGTAACGCTCAAATAAATACTGATAACGTTCATTTAGTTTTTCGTTTGGTTCAAATTTTTCTTTTATCTTTGTAATTTGCTCAGCCCCAGCTGCTGAATCTGAGAATATGCCCGCCCCTGCTCCAGCCAAAATGGCAGCACCAACAATGCCACCTTCAGCAGTTTGAATTGTATAGACAGGTTTTTGATATATATTTGCTTTAATCTGAGACCATAATTTGCTTTTAGACCCACCTCCACAATGATATACAGCGGTTATCTGATATCCCCCTTTTTCCATTATTTCTAAAGTTCTTTTGTGTTCAAAAGCTACTCCCTCCATAATTGCTCTAATTGCTGAGCCTTTATTATGAGCCGGGTTAAACCCTAGAAAAACTCCTCTAGAATAGGAAGATCCTAAGGTTCTTTCTCCCATTAGATAAGGGAAAAAGAGCAGCCCATTATTTCCAGGTTCTTCTTCTGCGGCTAACTTGTTTAAAATCTCATGCACATCTATATTCTTCTTTTCTGCTTCTATTATTTCATTTTCACAGAACTCATCTCTAAACCATCTGAGAGCTCCTCCGGAATGATCTATAATGCCAAAAGGAATCCAGCCTGGAATGACATGACGTAAATTCATTAGTCTTTCGTCATAATGTGGTTCTTCTGAATAAAAACAAATTATAGAACCAGTGCCAGTGATATCTGCTACACGACCTTTTTTTGTTAAAGCTGAAGTTAAAAGCGAGCAAAGCATATCTCCTCCACCAGCCACAACAGGTGTTCCTTCTATCATACCAGTTAGAGTAGCTGTTTCTTTATTAACTCTGCCAATAATTTCTGCAGAATCAAAAATTTTAGGTAATTTTACTATATCAAGTTCAAGCAACTCAATTAATTCTGCAGACCATTGACAGTCATTAGCATTCATTAAATAAGAACCAGAAGCTTCAGAGGGATCAATCACAGCTTCTCCAGTTAATCTGAAATTAATAAAATCCTTAGGCACTAAAAATTTATCCGCTCTATTATAGAGCTCTGGCTGATTTTCCTGCAACCATTTTATCTTAAAACCAAACCAGTTCGGTGTAGGTGGATTCCCAGAAATTTTTAACAATTTTTTCACATCGTGTTTTTTTGAAAATCTCTTTACAATTTCCTCTCCTCTTTTATCACAATAAAGCTGAACTTCGCGGCTGAGAAGCTCACCAGCAGAAGTAATAGGAACAGGGCCATGCATATGAGCACAGACACCAACAGCAGCTATTTTGCTAGGTTTTATATTCGTTTCTCCCAAAATTCCCCTTATATTTTTTACTGTGGACTCCCACCAAAATTGAGGATCCTGAACAGCATAGCCAGGTTTAGGAGTATTCATGTCCTGAGAAACTGACTTTAAAGCTAGGATATCTCCTGAAAGATTCAACAGTGCCGCTCTAATACTTTGAGTTCCAATATCTATACCCAGTAAGCACTCCTTATCTTCATTAATCATTAAAATTTCCCCCTTGTAATTTTTTTAGCATAGATATGTCTTCAACATAAATTTTATCCAATCCTAGCTTAAAAAAAGCAAATATTTCTTTTGGATCAAAAAATTTGGCATTAACTATCAAATCCAAACTGCTTTTACAAATTCTATTTAAATTCTTAATATCAGCAAAAGAAGGAGTTTTCATATTGCTGTATTCGAAATTTGGCTCAAAGTTGGTGGATATCATAAGACCATCAACCCCCTTATCTGCTGCTTCTTCAATTATGAAATTAATTTCTTCTTTCTCAAAAAAAGAAAACTCCAAAATCAAAGTACTACTTTTAGTCCCACTAGCTTCAGATAAAATTTCAATTTCTTTTGAAATTTGCTGGTAGTTACCATCTCGAAGAGATCCTGCTGCCAACACCATAAACACTTTTTCTGCTCCTATAGCAATTAATTTTTCGATCTCTTTAATCTTAACTTCTGGAGGATAAGTGCCAAAGGGATAACTGCTTATTGCTGTTAATTGTAAAGATAGTTTTTCTGTATTAATAATTTTTTGAGCTTGCTCAAGGTAAGAAGGAAGCACTGCCAGAGAATCTAAGCCATAATAGGACGCTTCAAAACATTTCAGCCTCAGTTCCAGTTCTGACATTTGATAAGATGAAATTTTACCATAAATTATATCGGTAAAAACATCAGGAATTTCTGTTTTTAAGTCTTTGATTTTCATTAATCATTACACCTCTTCTTTTCTGAGCTCTAAAAAATTTTCGACAATATTTTTGGAAGCGCTACTGTGAATTGTAGTAATATTTAATTTTAAATACTCTGCAACATCGGACAAATTTCTAATCCCTCCCGAAGGGTGAATTTCAAATGTATCTGGAAAAACTCTTTTTACTAAAGCAACTTCTTCAGGAGTAACATTTAAGTGAAAGCCCGGGTTTAACTTTAAAACATTACATCCCGCTGTTTTTAGAGCCTTGCATATGTCAATAATTTCACTGTCTGACAGCAAAGCTGATGGAACTACCAGGGCAAATGGATTAAAAGCGCTGCCATAGTTGCTAATTAATGTTTCAGCTTCTTTTTCTACAGCCTGATAATTTTGAGATAATATATTAAAATAATTCAAACATACACAGGTCTCATCCACCTCAAGTCTAGCTAAATAATCCAGGCTTTTCAGCTTAGTATCTAGCATCATATTTCCCATAGGATAACTTACAGGAACATGTACATTAACAAAACCCTCTAAAAGTTCAATCACTTGCTCAGCCTGAGTCATTTCCACATTAAAAGCTTTTACCTTATATTCTCTTTCTTTAATATAATTAGCATTTATTTTAACTTCATCAAGCGTGGAGGTAAGGCCCAATTCCCCAAAATGGAAAAAGGAGGCCAATTTTTGTGCTTCTTTTTTGGGGCTCTCCCCCCTAACAGCCTGTATTATTTCAAAAGGTATTTTTTTTATCATTATCAACCTTCCTTCCCTGAATAAAAGTTAAGTTAGACTAATTAAAATTTAAACTGGGTTTATTTAACAAATTAATCTCCTTTTATTATTATTTTTATGAGGTTTATTTCAACTTAATTATAATTTTTGATTCATTTCAATCTTGACATTATCGGGCCCTAAAATATTAAAAAATTTGACCCCCCTCTTCCAGCAAGGCATTTCTTGAATGTCCTCTTCAATAATTGTTAAATTTAGTTCTTGAGTTTCAGCAAAGGCTTTCTCTATATCATCTACCTGCAAAGCAATATGATCAATAATACCCTCCTGCCCTGGGGAGGGCATTGTATAAAGCTCTAAAAATACATCTTCCTTTTCCAGTAATATAATTTTTACCTCTCCCTCCAGCACTCGAGAGTATTCTTGAAAACCTAGTTTGAGATAAAAGGGTAAAACTTTTTTTAAATTTGGGCAAGGGATACCAATATGGGATAAGTCTTTAATATTTGCATTTCGATGTCTATCACACTTGGCAAGGTCCTGGTTTAACTCTACCTTTACCTGATTGGGCCCCAGAATATTCAGATATTTAGCCCCTTTTTCTCCAGACTCTGGCAACATAACTGGCCCTTCAGAAGTTGTATCATCAATTTGAATTCTTTTTGCAAGCAAAAAGTTATCATAGGCCTGGTCAACATCGAGTGTGTCTACTGCAAAATGATCTATGCTACCAGCTTTTCTTTCTTTAGTTTTTTTTCTGTCTTCTCCAGTTAACTGATAAAGTTCTAGCAATAGATTTCCTTTTTTTAAAAAATATATTATAATATCCTCATCCTGGACATCAGTGGAAATAATTTCTTTATTAACTAAATCTACTCCCAGTACTTCAACAAACCAGTTGTAAAATTTATCAATATCATAAGTTGGAATCCCTAAGTGCTGAAATCCTGTTATTCTTTCTTGAAGCAAAGTAATCACTCCCTAGAAAAAATATCTTTAATATAAAAATTTTTAGATCATTCATTTTTTCAGCTTCTTTGCCTTTGCTCTGTTTATTACTTCTCATTTTTGACATCTCTCATTTTTAATCAGTTTTCCTGAAGGTGTCGAGTGCAACAGCTATAATAATTAGGGCACCGGTAATCACTTCCATTACAAAAGGAGTTATCCCTATATGCACCCCCCCATTTCTAATCAACATTACTAGCAACGTTCCTAGAACCGCTCCCTGAACAGAGCCTGTGGCACCCTTCAAACTGGCCCCTCCAATAACTGCTGCTGCAATCCCAGTTAGGTTATAGCCCTGGCCACCCGTCGGAACTGCACTGAACAATCTCAAAGTTAATAGTATGCCAGAAATAGAACATAAAAAACCAGCAAAAGAATATGTTAAATAGGTTGTTTTTCTCAGATTTATACCGCTTAATTTGGCAACTTCCATATTACTTCCTAAGACAAAAATATTCCTGCCAAACTTGGTGTATTTAATAATTACCCAGGTAAGCAGAATAAAAAACATCCAAATGTAGAGAAATATATTTATTCCAAAAATATCAATCATGCCAATACTGGTAAAAGAACCTGGCAACCCGGAAACTGTTCGGCCTCCGCTGAGCAACTTAATAGCACCTTGCATAATTGTCATTGTTCCAAGAGTAGCTATAAAAGAAGGCATGCGTGTTTCATGGATTATTATGCCATTGAAAAGCCCTGCTCCTGTTCCAATCAAAATTGCAAATATGACACTTAAAAAAACAGGATAGGAAAAGACCCCTAAAAATATTGCTAGATTCATTGCGGTTAGACCAGCTATAGCTCCAACGCTAACATCAATACCCCCAGAAATAATTACTATCAAGGAAGCAATAGCAATAAGCCCAAGTACTGTGGATTGTCGGAACAGGTTAAAAATATTATAGGTGGTTAAAAAACTATCAGTAACTATGCTTAAAGCAATAGAGATAATAAATATAACAAGAATTAAAGTTCCCTCAGGGGTTTTAAAAAAAGGAACAATATATTCATTGAATTTATTTATTGCAGAATTTTCTTCTGCTGTTGAATATTGTTTAGCCATGGAAATTCTCCTTTTTAGGAATTTTAGATGCCATTTTTAATAATTTTTCTTCACTGGCTTCCTGAGCATCAATTATACCAACTATCTGTCCCTGAGACATGACCACAATCCTATCAGAAATTCCAATTACTTCAGGCAAATAAGATGAAATAAATATTATGGACTTGCCTTCATTAATAAGTCTTTCAATAATTCGATATATTTCAACTTTAGCCCCTACATCAACCCCGGTAGTAGCTTCATCAAAAATAAGAACATCTAGTTCGCGACATAGCATTTTAGCTATAACTGTTTTCTGCTGGTTGCCCCCACTTAATTTTTCAACCTTGGTCTTAAAGCTTGGGGTTCTAATATCAAGCTTTTTAATGAATTCTTTAGCCCTCTCAACCGCATTTTTTAAATTTAAAACTCCAAATTTAGTAATACTATCATAAGAGCTCATATTTATGTTATCAGAAGTCGATAAGGGAAGAGCTAATCCCTGTGTCATCCTATCTTCAGGAATTAAACCAATACCATGATTTAAGGCATCTTCAGGAGTATCAATAAAAATTTCTTCTCCTTCTAAAAATACCTGTCCTTTTTCACGCTTATCTGCCCCAAATAAACTCCTCATAACTTCTGTCCGGCCGGCTCCTTCCAGACCAAAAAATCCCAATATTTCCTGTTTTTTTAAAGAAAAACTGATGTTTTGAAAAGTATTATTTTTGCTGAAATCTTCAACTCGCAAAACTTCTTCTTTTGGACAAGTATTTAAATCATACATCTCTTCAATTTTACGGCCAACCATCATTTCCATTATCTTGTTTTCATTAACATCATCTACTCCTACTGTATCTATCAGTCGACCATCCTTTAAAACTGTGATACGATCACAAAGTTCCATGACTTCTTCAATATAATGTGAAACATATAAAATTCCAATCCCCTTTTCCTTCAACCTAAAAATTAAATTATATAACATTTCGCTCTGCTCATTGGATAGATGAGCTGTAGGTTCATCAAAAATTACCAAATAAGGATCCTGCAAAGTTGCTTTAATAATAGTAACTAGAGCCTGCTGAGCCACACTTAGTCTATTTATTTTTGTTCTAGGATTTAAATTAATATTATACTCCTGCAAAATCTTTTTGCTTTTACTATAGACTTGCTCCCAGTTAACAACACCCATTTTATTAAGAGGTAACTTGCCAACAAAAAAATTTTCTCCAATAGAAATCTCAGGCACTATAGTTAAATGCTGATATGCAGCGGCAATTCCAAATTTTTGCGCTTCAATTGGATCTTTTATGCTTATTCCTTCACTATTTTTAAAAAATTTAACTATACCATCATCTTGTTTATAAGCCCCGGTTATAATTTTAACAAGGGTGCTTTTTCCAGCACCATTTTCTCCTACTAAACCATGAATTTCTCCCTTTTTTAGTTGTAAAGAAACTTTTTTTAGGGCCTGCACACCTGGAAAACCTTTTGATACGTTATCAACTTCAAGTAAAGAATCATGCTTAACTGACATATTTATCTCTCCTCAGGATGAGATGCCCACAACTGCAGATATATATCTGCAGTTGTGGGCACTTAATGCCTATTAGTTTCTACTATTCTCTTTCTAAAAGTGTAGGATCTAAGAACTCCTGCATTCCTTCATCGTCCATATTTTCAGGAGTAACTACTACTGCTGAAATATTTACACTTTTAGGGCTTTCATCTCTTAAGCCAGCTACATGTTCATAGGCATTCATCGTAGCTTCATAGGCTTGATCATATGGTGTTTGAACAACAAGTGCGTCCAGGAACCCTGCACGAAGGGCTTCAATTTGTTCAGGATCAGAATCAATTGCTACATTAACTAATTCATCGCTTCTGCCACTATCCGCCACAGCTCTTGAAATTCCTACACCTGTAACATTATTGCCAGCAAAAAATCCTACCAAATCATCACCATAAGCTGACAGTTGATCTTCAGCCAAATCGATTGCTCTCTCTACCACATTATCATTATATTGAGTATCAAGCAGTTCAAGATCAGGTGCTAATTCCGAAAGTCTCTCTCTAAATTTATCAATTTTTTCCTCTAATACAGGTACAACCACTGACATATGAACTCCTACAATGCCATCTTTTGGCAGTCCTTTTTCCTCTAATGTTTCATAAAATGCCTCAGCTGCCAAAGCCCCTTGTTCAGGTTGTGCGCAATAATAGAGAGTTCCATATTGATCTTCTGGCAAGTCAACTCCAAGACTGATAAAGTTTACATGAATTCCACGTGCAGTTGCTTGCGAAACAATAGGAGCAGTAGCATCAGGAGTTAAAGTTCCAGTAACAATGATATCAGGATTTCTGCCAATTACTGCTTCCAATGAATTAATATATTCTTCAGTTTCCGCCTCCGCCGCCGGCCCATGAGTTGTATAATTAACTTCAATCCCGTGTTTATCGGCAATATCAAGGGTAGCGTTTCTTACTCCAATTTCTACATATTGTCCCCAGTAAGTTGATTCCATAGAAGGAGAAACATAAGCAATATCTACTTCGTCAGCTTGAATTATGCCTCCAAACGAAAAAACCAACATCAGAACAAGTGTCATTAATAAACATTTCTTAATCATTTAATAAACCCCCTAATTTAATTTATACTGCACCTAAATATCCTGCCAGTCCATCTAAATGATTTCATTTATCCCATTTCTAGCCTTCAAACCAATTATTTCATTTGTTACCTCCTTTTCAATTTATTTTTTGCTCAATTAGCTTTAATATACAAGTATTTTTCTTAATTTAATGTATTTTGAGTTTTATTAGATGATTCAAATAGTGTTTAAAGATTCTGTCCTTGGCTCAGTCTGCAAATTATTTCTCAAGAAATCCTACAGTAATAATTTTTGTGTGTTTTATATAATATAAAGCAAATTAACAATATCATTTGACAATAAACAGATGCCAAAATTATATTCTAAATGTTCCTTAGAATAAATTTTAATAAAATAAAGTAGAGGTTTAGCAAGCAAAATTGATTAGTAATAACCGTTATTCTTGTCCATTTCCCCAATTTATCCCAGACATTTTAAATCAGGTTTATCTCAATGTACTTTAACAGCAAATATGAAAGAAAAGGAATAATTAAAATCAATAATCTGATTATTTTCACTGACTTAAACTTGCTCAAGTTATCAACATTTAGAAAGTTAAGATAATAATAAATAATGATAGTAATCTTGTTTGTTAAAGTCATACTCAGCATCAAGCTGATATAAACATAAAGACAGAATTTAATATAGACGCAAAATATTCTTTGGCCTAAAAGTAAGGTTATATTGTCTTCTGGTTATTACCAATTTAATATTAACAAAATATTAATTAAATGTCAATAAAAAATAATAAATTTGTAGATAAAAATTGTATTTAACACTGATTTGATCTTATTTTTTATTATTCACAAGCTTTACCCGAACCTTTCCTCTATCCCCACGAAAACGGGATTCAAAATAATCCATGGGAATTCCCTCACTGGAATAGGAAAGGTT
>Ga0207421_10008197_pt1 | contig 10918 bp, 11 predicted proteins | sample SodLakKL_010_SED_4_FD_187542 | JGI IMG/M metagenome (GOLD analysis project Ga0207421, IMG submission 187542) | Alkaline sediment microbial communities from Lake Tanatar, Kulunda Steppe, Russia - 8KL_010_SED (SPAdes) (version 2) | ecosystem: Environmental > Aquatic > Non-marine Saline and...
ATTTCTTCTTCAAGATAAGTAAAATCTGTACTCTGATCCAATTGAAGATGGGGGCTGGTATCTTCTTCTGGCAGATTAACTCCCTGCAAATAAGGGACTGTTCCTAATACCTGCTTGCCGGTATGATTCTCTAAAAACTCAAGACCTGGCTTAAGAAGCTCGAAATCTCCTCTAAATTTATTAATTATAAGACCTTTTACCAGATTTCTATCTTCTGAAGATAAAAGCTTTAAAGTACCAACTATATCTGCCAGAGCTCCTCCTCTGCTAATATCTGCTGTTAAAAAAACAGGAGTCTTATTTAACCTGGCAGTAAACATATTGCCAAAATCTGGACCGACTCTATTTAATTCAACTGGACTACCTGAACCTTCAATAATTATTAGATCATATTCTGATTTTAAAATATCTAATGATTTATTGATTGCTTCATTGATTTTTAAATTTAATTGATGGTCTGAATCTCCAAATTGATACTGACCCTGCCTGATTCCATTTAAATATAATTCAGTCTTTCCTTCTCCAAGTGGTTTTACAAGGACTGGATGAAACTTGACATCTGGCTTAGAGCCGGCAGCAATTGCCTGGATTGTCTGGCCGATTCCAATTTCTATGTCCTCTTCAGTTAAATAGGAGTTAGATGACATATTCCAGGCTTTAAAGGGGGCAACTTTTAAGCCTCGATTATGAAAAACCCTGCAAAGTCCTGCAGCTATGAGACTTTTACCAACATTTGATGCTGTTCCCTGGATCATTATTGTCATGGCTTGTGAGGTCATTATTTTCTCCTTTCTTTTATTTAGTTGTTGAAAAGCTTATATTTGTCGCAAATAATATTTGATTAGACTAAATATTTTTTTGATATGTTTTTTTACGCATAATTTACCTCTTCTTCATATACTGAAACTGTGATTCCATTTAATCTAATTTTATCTAAGAGTAGTTCTCCTTGATTAGATGCTAAAATTGCCGCCGGTGAAGCTGCTGCTGAAACTCCAATTGTATCTTTAACAAAATCTGACTTTTTTATATTTAATTCATCTTCAATTTTTTTGATTTTATTTCTACTGATTATTTCAAGTTCTAAATTATATTTCTTAGTATATTCTAATATAGCTGGTTCTTCTGCTTTTAAATCAATTGTAGCCAGCTTTTTTATAGACTTTTTATGAAGGTTTAATTCTGAAATTATTCTGCTTATAGACACTTCAACATCTTTTAGAGATATACCTTTTTTAGCCCCAATCCCAATAACTATGTTCTTTGGAATCATCTGGAGTTGATTATCTTTTAAATCATGTTTATTATTGGAGATAATCAGGTCGAAACCTGGTTTTGAGCCTGAATAACTCAGGCGATCAAGTGAATAAAAATCTACCTTCTTCCATGATGGAACCTCAATATTGTAATCTGTATAAAGGTTTATTTTTCTATTGTTTACAAGTGCTGCATTGGCTTTAGTGAGTAAGTCAAATGGCTCCAATGAACAGTCTAATTGAGAAGAAAGCAGATCAACAGCCAATACTCCCTGAGTGTCAGTTGCAGTAGTTATAACTGGCCTGGCATTTAAAAGATCTGCTAATTCCTGACTCATTTGATTGGCCCCACCAAGGTGCCCGGATGCTGTACTGATGACATTTTTCCCCTGCTCATCGATAGTTATAATTGCAGGATCAGTTCTTTTATCAACCAGGTAATCCTTAATAAGTCTAATGACTATCCCTAAAGCCATTACAAATATCAGGGCATCATATTCTTTAAATTTTTCAACTATTAGATCTTTTAAGGATCGATAATAATTACAATCGATTTTACCAGTATTAAATTTTTCCGGTATATAGAGATCCAGGTCTTTTAAGTTATTCTTTAAGAGGGCGCCAATATGAATACCGCCTTTAGTTAAGGTTATTACAGCAAGCTTTTTCTTATTGACAAGAAGTTTATCCTTTGCCATTATTTATCCCTCCAGATATTCTATAAGTTCCTCAATATGATGATAGCAGACTGGATAAGCAATCTCTGGGCGTTTAATTATAATCACCGGTATTTTTAACTGACTGGCAGCTTTCAATTTTTCTTCCAACCCTCCAGTTTTACCTGCTGCCTTAGTTACTATAACATCTGCCTTATATTCTTTAAATGCTGCCTGGTTGAATTCGGTTGTAAATGGACCCTGTGCTGCCAGAATATTAACTGGCTTCAGTCCTATTTTATAAGCCTTTTTTAAGTATTTTATAACTGGTAATATTCTAGCAGTTATACGATTTTGATAATTATCAACCTCTTTAGCGAAAATATCCAATGATTTTGAGCCAGTTGTTAAAAAAATATTTTTATATTGGCTGGCTTCTTGAGCTGCTTCTTGATAGGATTTAACCTTTATTAAAAAGTTATTTGAATACTGCTCTAAATTTATGTTGTCCCGCTCAAAACGGAGATAATCTATATTTAACTCTGATGCTGTTGCAATAGCATTTATTGATGCATCTTCAGCAAAGGGGTGGGTTACATCTATAATATATTCTATTTCTTTATCTATACAGAACTCTTTCATTTTTGATAAATCTAGTTTGCCCTGACAAACTTTAACAGGATACTTAGATTCAACTATACTCTTACCATACTTACTTGTTACTGAAACAATTAATTTTTTATTTAAGCTGACTAATGCTTCAATCACCTGATAACTATCAGCTGTTCCTGCCATTATCCAGATCATAAATTATACCCTCTTGGAGTTATAAGTTTCCCTTCTGATATATAGCTTTGAGAATTACCTATAATCACTGTTGATAGCATATCTACTTTTTCTAAAGGCAATTTCTCAAGTGTTGTTAATAATTTTTCCTGGCCCTCTCTACTAATGTTTCTAACTATACCTACAGGGGTTTCAGGAGAACGCTTATCTAAAAAATATTCTTTAGTGAAATTAAGTTGTTTCTTTCTGCGACTACTTCTGGGGTTATAGAGAACTGTAACAAAATCTGCCTGAGCAGCAGCTTTTATTCGCTTTTTAATCTGCTCCCAGGGAGTTAAAATATCGCTTAAGCTAATAGTTACGTAGTCATGCATTAATGGGGCTCCTAATACTGCTGCAGCTGCATTAGCTGCTGGCACACCTGGAATTACCTCGACATCTATCTGGTAGTTCTTTTTAGTTATTAATTCCATTACAGGTCCAGCCATACCATAAACCCCGGCATCTCCACTGCTTATAATTGCAGTCTGATTACCTGCAGCAGCATATTCAACTGCTCTTTCAATTCTATCTTTTTCTTCACGCATACCACTGGTATATGTTATCTGGTTTTGAGAAATTATATCTTTTATTAGTTTTAGGTATGTTTTATAACCAACTATAACATCGACTTTTTGCAGAATATTATTGGCTTCAATAGTCATTTTCTGATTGGAACCAGGTCCGATACCAATTATATATAGTATTTTATTAGTTGCTGGCAATTTATTTCCTCCTTTAAAACTTTTAATATCCTGTTTATATATCAAATTACTGGTATTATAAATGGTCTTTTATTTGCTGGATTAGTTTTAATTAAAGCTTCTAAATCAAAGATGCTAGCCAGCATTTCTTCTGTTATTATTTCTTCTGGGTTTCCAATGGATACCTTCTCTCCTTTTTTTAAAACCATTAATCTATCACAGAACTGAGCTGCAAGATTTAAATCATGAATAATAGCTATAACTGTTAATTGATTTTGTTTAATTAATTCCCTTGCAAGTTTGAAGATATCTATACTATGATTTATGTCAAGATGTGAGGTAGCCTCATCAAAAATTAATATCTCTGGTTCCTGAGCTAAAGCTCTGGCTACTAGTACTTTTTGAAATTCACCACCTGAAAGCTCTCCAGTAAACCTTTCTGTAAATTTATTTAAATTAAGTTTATCAATTATTTTATCTACTACTTTTCTGCCAGATTTATCATCTTTCTTAAACTTACTCTGATGAGGATAACGCCCCATTTCAATTACTTCTCTAACAGTAAAATCGCCTTTAAGCTGGCTCTTCTGAGGAACTACTCCTATTTTTCTTGCTATTGATTTTCTGTCTAAAGAGGATAATGATATTTCTTTGTTATTAAAATATACCTGGCCATCACTTTTTAAAACACCAGTTATATTTTTTACCAGGGTTGTTTTGCCAGATCCATTAGGTCCAATTACACCAAGTAGTTCTCCTGATTTTACCTGAAAGTCTATATCTTTTAAAGCCTGTAGTTGACCATAATTATATGAGAGTTTTTCTGCTTTTATAATCATCTAAGCTTTGCCCTCCTCTTAATTAGAAGGTAAATGAAAAAGGGACCACCAATAACTGAAGTAATAATTCCAATTGGAATCTCTATAGGAGCTATAACTGTTCTGGCTGTGGTATCTGCTATTAATAGAAATAATGCACCACCTAAAGAACTTAAAGGCAGTAAAATCTTGTGATTATTCCCAACTAAAATTCTTAATATATGGGGAATAACCAGACCTACAAAGCTAATTAAACCTCCGTAGGCAACTGAAATAGCTACTATAAATGTCGAAATACCTAAAATAATTTTCTTAGTTCTTTCAACATTAACTCCAAGATACTTAGCCTCTTCTTCTCCACTCATAAAGATATTAAGTTCTGAACCAAAACAATTAAGAATTATTATACCTAAAATAATTGTGGGAGCTGCATAAGTTATTCTCTCCCAGCTGGCATCTCCAAGATAACCCATAAGCCAGACAATCACCTGGAATGAATCTTCTCCACTATAATATATTAGAAAAGAGGAAATAGCGCTATATAATGAACCCAATCCAATACCTAGCAATAGAAGTAATGTAACTGATGAGCGCTGATTAACTCTAGAAAAAAGATAGATTATTGTAGCTGTTAACATCGATATTACAAAAGCAAACAATCCATAATAAGACGGGGAAAGTCCCATTGTAAAAGCTATTACAGAGCCTAAAGAAGCACTGGCCGAAATTCCAATCAGATAAGGACTGACCAGTGGATTCTGGAATAGCCCCTGCATACTAAGGCCTGAAGTTGCTAAAGTCGCCCCAACCAGTAAAGCCATTATATTCCTTGGCAACCTAACATTTTCAATTATTATTCTATCTGTCCTACTTGCAGAAAGTTCGGCTAATCCTAATCTTGAGCCAATAATATTAATGATTGTACGATAAGATATATCTATTGAGCCTAAACTTAGAACATATATAGATACCAGAATAAGTAATGAAAATAATATAGCTGTTATTAGAAAATTTCTTTTATTCATAATTAGGCTCCTGACTAATTGCGTTTAATAAACTTTCTCATTTAAAATTGTTATTCCCTCAATAACCCTTGGACCAAGCCTTAGAATATGTTCTGTTGCAGGCTCTATAATATTACCTTCTTTAACAGCAGTTAATTCCTGCCAGTTTGAGTTAGTTTCTATATCTTCTCTTCCTGCCATAACAAGGATAATATAATCAGGATCTTCAACAAGTATATCCTCAAAGGAGATAGTTAAACTACTATCATTATCATGGGGAAAAGCATTTTCTAAGCCAGCAAGGGTAGCAACTTGATCTGCAACACTCCCTCTACCAAATACTTTAGGTGGTTCTACAGTAGAGAAAATAGCTGCTGTCTTGCGTTCGTCATCTTCAGGTGATTTTTCAATAGCTTCTTCTATTTTTGTTTCTAATCTCTTTACTTCTATTTCAGCAGTTTCTAAACCACCTAAAATTTCACCATAAATAAGCATATTATTTAGAATATCATCAATATTATCTGGAGAAACAAAGGCAGTTCTATATCCTAATTCTTCAGCTTTATTTAAACCGGCTTCACTCATTGCAGCTCCCAGGATCAAATCCGGATCAATATCTACTATTTTTTCTATATTTATATTTCTAATAGTTCCGACATTATTCAGTTCATCTACTTCTTCTGGCCAATTGGCTGAGCGGGCTGATGTAGCTACCCCTACTAAGTTATCAAACTGACCGATCATATATAAAGATTCTGTTATTGCAGGATTTAATGAGATGACAGTTTCGACATCAGTTACATTAATCTCTTTACCCTGATCATCAATTAATATCTCTCCATCTCTAAGTTCCAGAGCTTCTGTCCCTGTTCCCACACTTAATAATAATAATCCAATAAGTAATATACCTGTTAATAGTCTTAGTCTTTTCATTTTAATCTACCTCCATTTAGTTTTTTATTAAATTATTAATCTTATTTAGATACATTTGCTGGACACCCTGGTATTCACCTAAGCCTTTAAGAATGTTTTCAACATTAAAGCCCTCTGATTCTAATAGATTTTGCCAGCTATCCCTGCCTTCTCCAGCCATATCATTGATAGCATGATCTCCAGCTACCAGCATTAATGGGGTTAAGACTATATTTTTACTTTTAGCCTGACTTAAATTTGAGATCACCTGATCAATACCTGGATAACCTTCAACAGCACCAATATGAAAATTACTGTAGCCTTCTGCTTTAAAGGTGTAATCTAAAGCTGGATATGTTGCGTTTGCAGGATGTTTGCTCCCGTGTCCCATAAAAACCACTTCTTTTTCTCGGGTATTTAAAGCTGAACTCAGGGTTTCAACAAGTTTTAGATAATCGGACTGATCTGTTAAAAGAGCATTCCCTAATTTAATTTCTTTAAATTGATTTTTAAATCTATTAACTTCTCTAGCAATTTCATGAAATTCACTACCATTTATTATATGGAGCGGCTGGACTATAACTTCCTCATAACCTTCTCTATATAACTCTTTTAATGCCTCTTTAGGATTATTTATCGATATATTGTCCCTCCTTTTTAATTTATTTATGATCATTTGAGAAGTAAATGCACGCTTGATATCATAATCTTTAAACTCACTGGCAATCCTTTTTTCACAGGCTTCAATCGTCTTTTTTCTGGTCTGATGATAACTGGTACCAAAACTCACTACCAGAATGGCTTTCTTTTTCTTATCTGCTTTCCTATATTGATGACTATAATTTTTATCATAGAGTTTAGATTTTTCTCCCTGACTGGCCAGGAAATCACCAACTAAAATTAATGCTGTCTTTTTGATATTAGCTTCAATTGTTTTTTCAGGTAAGTCAATTAAAGTTGTTCTAATAATTTTTTCTTCAGGCCAGGATACCTTAGCCACAACTGCAACCGGGGTCTCTTGATCATATTCTTTAAGGAGTTCCTGCTGGACTTCTTCTATCATTTGTACACTAAGGAAAATAGCCATTGAAGCTCTAGCTGAAGCCAGCTTTGATAACTCTTCTTTTTCTGGTACAGGAGTTCTTCCAGCCTGCCTGGTTAAGATTACTGTTTGAGAAATGTCTGGCAGGGTGTATTCAACTTCAAGGGCAGCAGCTGCTGCCAGAAATGAACTGACACCTGGAATGATTTCATAATCAATCTCATTTTCTTTAAAGAGTTCAATCTGCTCTTTAATAGCCCCATAAATTGAGGGATCTCCTGTATGAACTCTAGCAACATTTTTATTATTTTCTTTTGCCTCTTTGATAATTGCAATTATTTCATCAAGGTCAAGTCTGGCACTATTATAGACTTCTGCAGACTGGTTATATTTTAAGATTTCCTGATTTACCAGGGAGCCTGCATAGATTATAATTTCTGAATCTTCGATTGCCTTTTTGCCTTTAACTGTGATTAATTCTGGATCTCCGGCACCGGCACCAATTATGTAAACTTTCATCAAATGCCCTCCTTCTTAACTATAAGAGTTGATAAGTAGTTAATTTTTGATTTTTTGATTTCATCTATATTATCGATATAAAATTGATCGCTGAAACCTGTTTTGCTTCCTAAGAGCATTTTGTCCTGAAGCCCCTGGTTCTCAAGGATATTAAGCAGGTTATTTAAATCTGTTGTCGGCTTTAAGATAACAACTGTATTAAAATTATCCAGTATATTTTTAAACTTTTCTTCAGTAAAACCGGCTTCAAGGATTGCTAGATCGTCCCCGGCTTCTACTAGATGTAAATTATAGCCTGCTGCACAGGACAAGATAGAAGTCACCCCTGGTACAGTTTCAACTTCAAGTAATTGTTCTCTATCTTTTAATATTTCTTTAATATAAATAAATGTACTGTAAAGACAGGGAGCACCTAGAGTAATGAATGCACAATTATAGCCTTCTAGCAGTTTATCTTCTATTTTTGAGGCAATCTGCTGACGGCTCTCGTTTAATTTATTTTTATCCTTTGACATTGTAAAACTTAATTCAATTAATCTATCCTGATAATCAACTTTATCTTTTATGATCTTTAAGGCATTTGAATCTTTATCTCTTGCCTTTGGAGCAAAAATATAATCAACGTTATTTAAAATATTAACTGCTTTAAATGTTAATAAATCTGGATCACCTGGTCCAACTCCTATACCATATAATTTACCTGACAAATCATTCACCTCTCCTATTCTGATATTTAATAATGAATACCGGCCTCAAAGGTGCAAACATCTGATAAGAACCTTTTGTTTCTAACCTATTAACAGCCAGACTTATAATATCTATATTCAAATCATTTTTGTTGAAATATTGACTGGCTTCAGTTAAAGTGTTAAGAGTAACTGCTGTCATTACCAGGATGCCTCCTGGTTTTAACTTTTTTAATGATAAATCCAGTATCTCTATTAATTTTCCTCCACTGCCGCCAACAAAAATTCTATCTGCTTTTTTTAAGTTTTTAAGTTTTCCCGGGGCTTGGCCTGGAATGACTTCAACATTATTAAGATCAAATTTAGTTATATTTTCCTTTAATACTTCTACTGCACCAGAAGACCTTTCTAAGGCATATACCTGGCCCTTATCTGATGCCAGAGCTGCTTCAACTGTAATACTACCTGTTCCTGCCCCGATATCAAAAATGATATCCTCAGGCCCAGGCTGAAGCTTGGCCATTATAACAGATCTAATTTCAAATTTAGTCATAGGTGTATCATTTCTAATGAATTCTTCGTCTGGAATACCTGGCAGATTATATTTCCAAGTCTTCATCATAAATCACCATCACATTTAAATCTGAATAGTTTTGGGCTGCAATTTCTTTAAGACTGCCTTTTGTTATATTCTCGCTGGAATAAGAAAGGTCTTCACAGACAGCTGCTTTTTTATTTTTTATCTGATTTTCTATTAGTATTCTGGCTATCTGATCTGGAGATGAATTCTGGTCGGTCAAAAATACTATTTTAGGCTCATCTTTAACCAGATTTATAAAATCATCACTGATAGGATGGCCATGGAGGCTAACTATCTCAAGATCGTCCCATCTCATCTGTAACCTGGCAGCTGCAAGTTGAAGAGAACTTATACCTGGAATAACCTCAAATATATCTTTGTTGAACTCTCTCTTTAAATAATTCATAAGGCTAAATAACCCTGGGTCGCCTGAGACCAGTACTGCTATTTTTTTGCTCTGATAGTTTCTAGCGATAAATTCTTTGATTTTTTGAAGCTGAGCAGTAATCTCCATAGTTTCTTTATTTAAATCTGAAAACAGAGATAGGGCCCGCTTGCTTCCAATTAATACATCTGCCTCTTTTATTTTTTCTTCAGTAATTTTTAAAAGATAATCTTTACTACCTGGACCAATTCCTAAAATATTTACTTTAGCCAATATCTAATTCATCCTTTCTCAGCCCTTCTGAGCAGCCTATAAACCCTGCCTCAAAGGTGTAGATCATTGTATCAACTGATATATTCTTCTCCAGTCTGGTCTTGATTTTGTCTCTGATTTTATCAGCCAGCTGATTAAATATTTCGCTATTACCAGTAGCAATCATGTCTGCAGCTATTTCTTCAGCAGTATTAGCCTGCATTATCCTGTCAATAATCCCCTGACTGGCTCCATTTAGTGCTGCCTGGGCAGCTATAATTTCTCGCCTTCCGTCTGCTACTTTACTATGAGTATTAAAGATGCCACCAGCTATTTTAATTATCTTGCCGATATGGCCTATAATTAAAATTTGTTTCAACTCCAGGTCATTAGCTTCATCAAGGATATAGCCAACAAAATTGCTCATTCTGATGATTTCATCTTCCTGGTAACCCAGTTCAAAGGCTTTATTTTTGCCATGATTGCCAAAGACAAATACTAATTCTTCTCTGCCAGACTCAGCTGCCTGCTTAAGTTTTAGAGCTAAAGATTCTTTATAGGCCGATTGAGACATCGGTTCAACGATACCAGTAGTTCCGATTATAGAGATACCACCTTCAATACCAAGATCTGGATTGAAGGTTTTTGCGGCTGCCTTCTCCCCTTCTGGAACTATAATCTCTACTTCCAGGCCACGGCCAGATTTTAAATAATCTTTAACTGCCTTTTTTATCATCTTCCTGGGAACCGGGTTTATTGCTGGCTGGCCAACATCTACTGCCAGTCCAGGCTTAGTTACTGTTCCTACTCCTTTTCCAGCTTGAATAATAATTTTATTCTGCTCAATCTCTTTTATTTTAGCAATAATCTCAAGCCCATCAGTTATATCTTTATCATCACCTCCATCTTTTTTAACAGAAGCTAATGCAGATTTATCATTAAGGCTATAATTCAAAATGTCTAATTCTACATCTATACCTGCTGGAGTTGGGATGATAATAGTCCTGTCTTTCTCATTTTTAAAGAGTAATTTAGCTGCTGCTTTTGCTGCTCCTGCTGCTGCAGTCCCAGTAGTATAGCCCAGTCTATATTCTTTGCCAGCTTTTTTTATATATTTGTTAAAAGCCATATTTATCACCTACATGTAAAGGATAGAGTTGATTATTGATGCTGCTACAGCACTCCCTCCCTTTCTTCCCTGCAATGAAATATGAGGAATATCTGACGCAATTAATTTGTCCTTTGATTCTGCAGCCCCAACAAAGCCGACTGGTGTTCC
>Ga0207421_10008198_pt1 | contig 10917 bp, 19 predicted proteins | sample SodLakKL_010_SED_4_FD_187542 | JGI IMG/M metagenome (GOLD analysis project Ga0207421, IMG submission 187542) | Alkaline sediment microbial communities from Lake Tanatar, Kulunda Steppe, Russia - 8KL_010_SED (SPAdes) (version 2) | ecosystem: Environmental > Aquatic > Non-marine Saline and...
CCTCTCCGAACCTGCGGGGACGTTCCGGTCTACCGGGACGTCTCCGCTTTTTTTTAGCCTGCTTGTAAATAAATCAGTGCAAAAAAAGTCCTATAATGCGTTATAATAACTTGCGGGATAATTAGTATCCCGGAGGGTCGTCATTACCCGAGGCGATCCTCCCTCTCCCCGGATACGGGTATCCGGGGAGAGGGATTTAATCAACCGGGCATGGAGGTATAGAAATGACATTAGAAGAATACGTAGGGACCCTGAGGTTCCCAATTAGGGAGGAGATCCTTGCCCTAATCCTGAGGGCAAGGATTGAGAAAAGGGAAATTATCTCGTCCTCTCATACGCGGGAGGACCACTCAGTAAACATAGGTCGTATGCCGGGCGAAAGCCCGGTCTACGACCAAAAAACGATTTATTTCGACGGCCAGTCCGTCGAAATCAAAGAGCAAAAAAATAGCGTGGTGTGGGGCAATAGCCTCACACATCCGCATTAAAGAGTACTCCCCCCGGCCCACAAGGGTTCGGGGGGAGTATTCCAGGTTATTTTTTTAGCTGTAAGAAATAAAAAGGAGATATATTATGCTTAGTGCGGAAGCGAAGAAAAGAATTGACAAGAAGGTGTTAGACACCTTCCAGAAGATAGAGCCTCTGGTAGACCCGGTCAGGGTGCTTTTAACTGAAAGAGAAACCCCCGGGACGGGACTGGAATTGAAAGTATATGCAAGTAAGGAAGATAAAGACCTTACCTTGCATGTACATGGTGGCACTGTCCGGTTTGAATTAATCAACCGGATTGAGGGGATACATGAAAATCCCCAGTCATCGTACTTTTACGGAACGGTTGCTGTCGAGGAATTGCTGAAATTCCTCGACCTGTTCTGGTAACAATCAACTCGGAAGGAAAACCGGAATAAAAACCTCAACAAAGGGAAGCCGCAGGTTTGAATCCTGCCGGGATACGGTTCCGATTCCTCCAGGGGATTTGATAAACCCTTTGTTATGGACACAGAAGAGTGTGTCTCTGCTCCGGACAAGATTCCGGATAGAACTGCAGTAAGGATTGACAAACCGTGATGCAGTTTGAAAATGCTCCAGTGCGGCCGGAAGCTGAAAAGGCGGGTTCGATCCCCGCCTGGAGTATTAGATTAAGACCTTCTCCTCCTCGAATACAATCGGGGAGGGGATGGTTAGGGTTATTTTTTAGATATAAACCGGGAGTATATAATTATGATAGATTATAAACCATTCTCGTTAATGGATGAAAGGTGAAATGATGATGAATATTATTTTCTGTATTGTTCCTTACAAACATTCCGGCACATGGGTTTTCGACGATCCCGACAGAGATCTGATAAAGGAGCCTTTTGTAGCCGGCGTTCCCGAGATACTGGATCGCCTCACGGAAGATATAAAGGGGGCGGAAGAAGGGTTCCGTCTCACGTTCTCCGCCGGACCTTTTCCGGGCTGCGCGCTGCAGGCTTACCGGATGACGTCCGAGTACGGCGGGAGCTGGTACCAGTGCCCTCAGTACGGTGCGGAAGGGTGGTTATGCCCGGCTTTATTGAAGTATTTTAAAAGCGCTCCGCCTGAACTGTACGTCCGGGCGGACCCGGTATAACACAGGAGAAAATATGAGAGGTGAAATCAAAAAAATAGCGGCCGGATCGATCCGGGAGGAAATGGAGAAGTGCCTTCCCCATATCAACAAATCCCCGGAGCAGTTAGCGGAAGCGATGCTGAAGGGAGAGGTAAGCTACTGGAATTTCCAGCTGGCCCGAAAACTGCGGGAGGGGAAAATAAGCCCCGAGGTGCTTTATTCATGCGATGAACTGGCCTTTAAATGGGCCGAGGAAATAGGCGCCTGGGGTGCCGTAGTGAGCGGGCTGCTCCCGGACAAAGGGGGCCCGGCAGCGGGCTGGAACGATATCCGGAAATTAGCGGATAAGGGGTGTAAAGTGATTAAAGCCCGGGGAGAATATCCGGCCGATTACCGGGAGGAATTGCATAATCCGTTATACATCGGTAAGCTGATTTTTCTTCGATGTTATTATGACGGAACTCCGGTGTACGCTTCGTCCGGAATAGATATGGACACCGCTCTGCCGTTTACCCCGGTATACTGGCATCCGGAGGATCCGGACGCGGCGGTGTACCCCGCGCTGAAGGCGATTGAGCTTATGTAATTTTCGACAGCCGGGGGGAAGATGTTTTCGCTTACCTCCTTTCATCATGCCCGCCGGCTGTCACTATTTCAGGAAGATAGTAAGTTGAACTAAAGGTAACTTAGTGCTTTATTGGAACGAGGCAGAGCCTAATGGATTACGATATATTAAAAAAACTCTTAACTTTCGTATGGAGGATTGAATATGGAACTTAATGTGAACAGAAAGTTCCTGCTTACATTCGATGTGGCGGGATATAGTGAAAAAAAAACGTGTTAAGGAAATATTACGTCAGGGATGTTCTTACTCTGGAAACCGCGGTGTTGCATCTGGCGGAAGCGGAGCTGACAGACCCCGGAACCAGCTGGGAGATACTGGTGCGTGTTATTGAGAAATAAAATAAAAAAGGGTGGTCAGGAAAATGAGTAATTATTATTATTTAGACTATGTGATGAAAAGCAAATGTTCTCCGCAATTACTGCCTTTTTTCGTGCCTCATAAAAACGCCAGGAAAGAGATAACGGAATCAATGGGCTGTTTTACAGCTGTGAAAAATATCAACGCCCTGATTAAAGACAGTATAGTAATAGTGGCCGGTGACGGAATTATTCCACGAACTGGAGTTATGTTCGCCCTGCTGAGCAAACCGGCGATGGTTTTCAGTATTGACCCTTTAATGGACACCCGCAAATCTTCTGAACTGCTGGATACATATAAAATAGAAAGATTGAGGTATGCTAAAACCTGCGCAAAGGATTTTTCCAGAATAGAAGCTAAACAGAGAAGAGCGATTGTAGTACTGCCTCATTCACATTGTGGTATGCATGAAGCTGTAAGCACTGTTTCTAACTACAGCAGACTTGATATAATCAACCTGCCCTGCTGTGAGAAAGTGCCGGATAGTTTTTTGACTATAGATCACCCGCCCGGGGTTTATAAGGATAAATGTATTCATTCAGATAAGAATTTAGTTTATATATGGGAAGATTATAAAACAAAAACGGAACAGGAAAATGAAAAAGCGAATTGAAAATATAACAGAATTGCAGAAAGCGATTGACAAGAAAGAAAATATAGTTGATGCCGAAGGATGGACTCTTACGTTTACTAATGCAACAATTGAAATATCCACAGGAGATATAGTAACTGAACTATACATTGAAAAATCCGACCCGGAACCGGAACTAGTGTGTCCTTTCTGCGGAGACTTGGCTGAAATAACAAAAGAAGCCGGGGTTAATATTTATTTCTGGGAATGCTGTAATCCGGCCTGTGCTTCAGTCGGCCCAAGCTGTTCAACATACCAGAAAGCTGTCGAATCAACCCGGCTCGTGCCTGAGTTGACCGATGAGGAGATAGCGGAAGGGGCGGAGAGAAATTGCATAACCAAATATGATGATCGCTATCAGAATTTCGTCCAATTATATAAAGACGGCTTTAAGGCTGGAATGCGCAATTATCGTGAAATCAATAGACAAAAAAGGAAATAAATAGAAATGATAAAACGAATTGAAAATCTGAATGAATTTTTGGCAGTATTAGAAAAAGGAATGAAATAATTATGGATATGGAGGACAGGGAGGAACAAGTAATAAGCTGTATGGCATTAATTGCGAAAGTTATAAAAAGAGAGCTGAAGGATGATGATTGGGATGTGGAGGAGGTCGAAGTATCCTATAGTACTGAGAAGGAATGGGAGGTGGCAGTAGTATACAGGGGGGATAAGGTATTCGGCTGTGCATCTGCTTTAGATGAATGTTATGAAACTGTCAGAACAAAAGTCTGGGATATTTTTTCATCCACTGCTGAATTTAGATAATGTTAATTACAGGAGACGAAAAAATGAAACAAATCCGTAATTACGGTCTTAAAATGCGCCGTAACGGCCGTCCGATGAAGGGCTGGACCCAGGCTGAAAAGGACGGTGACCGAAAGCAATGCGGGAACTGCGGGTGTGAACGATACAGCGCCTGTTTATGCCCCAAAAAATAAAGAAAAAGGTGGCATAACTACTTAGTCCCGACATTTAGGTATTGATCGGGGGAATAGTAAAAAAAAAGGAGTGTTTATGAGGATTTTTATGGCCGGTCCGTCCCGGCCGCCTTATGCCGTCCCCGTACTTGGGACGAGGGCGCTCCCTCCCCCGGCACGGTGGAGGGTGTACGCCCGGAAGGCCCGCCGAGGGTATGATAAGGGCCGTCGGCGGGCCTCTGATCTTTTCCGGACACTGGTCCGGAGAGTCCGGAAGGGGCGCGAAGCCCTTTCCGACAAGGTCCCCGCGGTCTGGTTCTGGACCACGGAGCACTGGCGGTCCCTGGCGGCCGTCGGTGCGGGAGCGGTGGTACTGCTGCTCCTGGGCCTGAACGTTGGAAGCCTTATTGTAGGGACCGTGACCGCCGGGTATGTCTACGCGACGGCCTGGTTCCCTACGAAAGTTCCGGTCCTGACCTGGACGGTCATCAGGTATACATGCCTGGTGATCGCCGAGATATTCTGCTTCTTCCTCCCGGATGCGGAATATGTCGAAACGGAAACGGAAAGGGGGGAAATTTAAATGATGGTCTCTCCCGTCCGGTATGTCCGGGCGGGAGGGATCTGTCTGGTTTTTTCTTTAGTTAAGAAAGGAGTTACAAATGTGTATCACCAGCAGTTTCTTTAAAATCCCTTCATTTTCCATGAGGGCTTTCGCTCTGGAGGGAATAATGCAGGATGAAGCGGCGCTTCAGGAGCTCACTCTGACGGAAACAGACGATCCCCGGGATCGTCTGACGGTCCTCCGGGACTTCATCGACGAAATAGAAGATGATGCCGGTGCGAACGTAAATACCCAGGAGGAACTGGCATGGGTCGAGAACCGGGCGAACGACCTGCGGGCCCAGGCGGTCCGTAATTATATCGCCGGACGGCTGTCGACGAAGTATAAAGAACTTTAACAGTGGAAATGACGGAAGAAGAACAAGAATTGATAATTACGAAAAAAGGGAATACGATAATGAAAGAACATAGGAATGAGCAGAAGCAACTGACCGCACTGTCCACGATCCTTGATAAGTGTATTGAGGAAGTGGACCGGTCCTTGAAAGGACCCCTGAACGCGGCTTTGACGGCCGTTATGAACCGCCGGGCCCTCCTGCAGCGCATGAGGGACCGGGAGACGGCCGGGAACTGTTCCGGCGCCTGTCAGGGAACTGGTGACAGTACCGGTATCCGGACCTGCACTTGCACCCGGACCTGCACTTGCACCCGGACGTGCACCTGGCCCGTCACACAGCCGGATCTGCCTTTATCAGGCCTGAATTCTCCGGCCCGGAATGAAGAACCGCCGGCGCCGGTGGAGTACGAAAAGCTCCATGTCGGCCTGGAAGACATACAGGCTTATGACCGGCTCAGGAGCGTCACGGTGGCGTCCATCGGGAAGAGATTCAACGATGGCCGCACGGGCTACTGCTGGGTGCATTTCACCCATGATATGCTTCGGTTCCTCTACGAGAGGAATAAGGAAGTTTTCGAGTCCCTGCCGGTCCTGGAGGCGGGGAAGAGGATCCGTTTCCGGTATCCGTACGCGGATGAATACAGCCGGAAAGTTTATTTCCGGAGAGGTAATAATACCCGGTGGCGGATCGGGCGAGTGACCGTGCCGAAGAAAACGGGCGTTGTGGAAGTAAAGGATATCTTTATGAATATCCTTCCCCTCTTCGGGATAGCTCCGTCGGAGCTGACTCTTTCCATCGAGCGGCCTGTTAATGCCGGTAAGTAAATTGGAGGCGTTATGATAAAATTAAAGGAAATTTACCGCGCCCTCCTGATATGGCGGGCCGCGGGCGATCTGCGGCGGGCTGTAAGTTCTCTCCGGGAGCTGGGAGAGTATACCGGGGAGTATAAACAGCAAGCCCTGAGGGCGCTTAACACGTGTCTCAGAGAACTGGAGATCAGGTCCGGTGTTGTCCCGGAGCCGGGCGAAAAAGAAGAGGAGGAGGAAGAGGAAGAGGTAGAATCCGATCCCGCATATATCTGCGGTTCCTGCGCCGTTAAGATGGGCGGCCGATTCCCGTCGGATCATCTGGCCACGATGCACTACAGCCGGTGCTTTTACTGTCAGGAAAGAGACGGTCTGGCCGCGGTGGACGACTGGGACTGGCCGGACGGTTCGGATCGTCCGGAGGGTCCCGGCGGGGGCAGAGACTGAAACTTTATAATCAGGAAAGGAATTTATTATGCCTGTTATGGATAGTGTAAAACGGAAGTTAAAAGCCGAACTGCTGTATCAGAAAGCTCTGGACAACTGGGAGCAGGCCTCGCGTAAAGGGAAGCCCGACGGATGGGCGCTGTGTATCCTGCACGCGGCCCGGGAGGAGAAGGACATCATCATGGCCGGGGGTCCTCCCGGAGTTTCAGAGTACGGGGGGCTCCTGTGAGCCTGCCGGATATTCCGTTTCTGATCCGCAGACATTCCGGCGGAATCCCGTTCGCGGTCCTGCGGGAGGGCCGTTACATCCTGTTCGGGAGCGGAAAAAAGACCGGCCCCCTCTGGATACTGGACCCGGACCAGACAGATCCGGAACAGGACGGGGTGCAGGCCCGCTCCTGTCCAGGCGTCTGGACCGCGGAGGCCGGCCGGGGACGGATGGTTGTCCTGAAACAGTCCTCCGGAAAACATCGGGCGATTCTGTACTTATGGGCCCCGGGATGTTCTGAACAGAACGCCGGGTTCTATACGGAAGGCGATACAGTGGCGGAAGTCAGGGAGGCCGGACGAACGGGCGGGACTGTAGTGAAGTCCCGCCTGGTGCTGTGTAAACCGGGAGAACGGCTGTTCTGGACGAACGGGAAACGGAAGAAAACAGGAAACACTATTACGGCGCGGATAGCGGGAGCGATGTAGCTCCCCCCGAACGCGCCTTATACAGACCGCCCCTCTATAACCGGAGGGGCGGTCTGTTTTTTACTTTAGCCCGGGTAACTGTAGGGCGTGAATGAATTAATGATTAACGAAGTGGATATCGTATTGGACAAAGGCGGTGCACTTCTGACAGCAGACCGTAAAAAGTAATTTAAACTGAGGAACATTGTCATAAAATAACAGGAGAATTGAAAATGAGCAGAATGATTGAGATCCAGGTGGAAGGGGAGCCGGAACACTCTGCCGGAATAAAGGATGTGGAGAAAATCCAGAGGTCTGTTGAAGATATCTGGCCCCTGCCCGAGGTTCTGAATACGAACCCGGTGCATCTGGCCGGGACGGGGACCCTTAAGATTGGAACGGATCCTGAGGATATTATAAAACAGGTCGTTAAGAAAATCTGGGGAGATGGTAAAGAATTTCCGTTGTCGGTAAAGGTCGTGTTCCTGGAGGATAATCCTTATGATGAATGGTGTTTTGAGAACCGCGGGGACCTGGCGGACCGGGATGTTGAATAATAGAAAGTACAGTTGATGAAACCGGATATCCAGGACCGGAATACGGAGGAAAAAGTGCACACTGTGCAGATTTAAACAAAGAGGAAGGAAGATGAGCAAGTACAATATTGTAAAAGAGTTGAAGAGATGTGGCAGGGAGGAAGAGGTTAAATACGCTTATGCGTCCTGGCTCGACCTCCGCCTGGACACTTCGCACAATCAGGACCATATATCCTCCAGTGCTATATGGGAGTTTAAATATAAGAAGAATTTGAGGGATAAAAGTCAGCTGGCAAGGGTTCTGGCCCAGGCGGTTTACTACCTCCGTCGTTTGAAGCTGGAAGGAACAGGTAAAAATCCCCTTCCGCAAATGACTGTTGCTGCTGATGTTAATGAAGCTTCTGTTATAGCCACGGAGAATCTTGAAGGGTATTTTGAGAGTAATGTGAAGTGGGACAGAGCTCCGTCTGATCCGGATCCTGTTTTAGTACAAGCTATAGCTGAAGAGATGGACTTGCCTGTCTATGACATGACAAACTCCAAGGAGGCTGAAGGCTTCAAACAGGAGTTGAACAGGCTGGAAGGTTTAGATGCTCCTAAAAAACAGATTACTCTGTTGAACTTTGAGGATGCATATGAGCACTGGTCGGAATCGGTGGGGAAAGGGCTGGATACAGATAAAAAAGGCTGGTGCTTTATAGCTGACTTAAGCAATGACAGTCTTTGTACTGTATATAACCGGGAAAAAAGAACTCTGCAGCTGAGTCTTAATCAAAGAGCCCCTGTAAGAGCAAGGGTTGACCCCAGAGATTATGAAAAGTTCTGGAGTATTTGGGCAAGGCCTCCTGAACCTGCTGATTTTCAAACTATGATAAATCACATGGACAGGCTGAGTGCTATGGCTGACAGGCGTATTACCGGGGAGTTCTACACCCCTAAAGCAGCCTGTAGAAAAGCCCTTGAGTATCTGGAGAAAGAACTGGGTAAGGATTGGCAGGATCAGTATTATGTATGGGACCCCGCCGCCGGGACAGGACAGTTGACCTATTATATGGACCGGCAGGACCGGTGTTTTATATCCACTGTGAAGCAGAGTGAAATAGACTACATAGAAGAATACGGGATTGCACCGGAGGCTAATGTTTTCCAGTATGACTTTGTCAATGATGATATCGAGAAGCTGGTTAACGGAGATGATCTGCTCGGAGACGGGTGGAAAATGCCTAAAGAATTAAGGAAGGTGCTGAAGGAAGAACCGGAGAACCTGATAGTTCTGATGAATCCTCCTTATGGTGAGTGTGGAGCCGGGGGAGCCAAAGGATCTAATAAAAAGGATATAACAGGTACACAATCTAAGACATCTTTCGGAGATGCTGGTAAAGCTTCCCGGGAATTGTATACCCAGTTTTTACTAAGATCGTCCTTCCATAAAGCAGGGTTAATAGCTCTATTTTCTACTTTGAAGATAGTTAATACAACGGGGTATAAAAAAGTTAGGGAACTAATGCCTTATACCTTAGAGACCGGATATCTTATACATAGTGAATTATTTCATGGAGTTAAAGGTAAATTTCCTATTGGTTATCATATATTAAAACAAACAACAACGGAGAATAATTTAATGAGTAACGAAGGAACACAGGGGGTGGAGTTAGGAGCCCCATTTGAATTAGATGTATTAGAGATGGACAAAGAGGGGATACTTAATAAAACTGGAAGTAAAACTGTCGGGTTGCCTGAAAGGGATGTTCTTAATAAATGGTGTAAATCTCCTAAAGCATCCGAGGAAGCTGTTCCTTTAAAATCCTCGATACAGGTGGCTTATGATGCCTGGAAGACTTGTAAATTAGCAAAAAATGCGACCGGTTATATGATATGCGGGTGTAATGATTTACAACATGCTGTACAAGGTACATTTTTATTATCATCTGTTCAAAAAGACCCTAAAGGCTGGTCCGTAACCCCGGACAACCTCCGGAAATCAGCCATTATTTTTGCGGTTCGCAAATCAGTTAAACAGACTTGGTTAAATAACCAAGATCAATTCACCGTCCCGCATACAGAACCGGATGATACTTTTTACGGGGACTGCCTGGTTTATGCATTGTTTCATAACAGCAACCAAACCAGCTCTCTGAAGGATGTTGTATATGAGGGTGAAACTTACCAGATCAGAAATCAGTTCTATCCTTATCATCCTAAATATATGAAGGAAGATATTAAGGACTTGGGGTGGTACAACCAGTTTGACAGGGCAAGACCAACAGCCATTTACTGGGAGTTGAGAAACCTCCAGGACCAGGGGTCTCTATCTGTGGAAGCTGAGACTGTACTGGAAGCCGGAAAAGAGGTGTACAGTCTGTTCAACAAATATATAGACCTTCTGGATTGCGAACGGTGGAAGATAGACTACTGGGATGCCGGCTGGTATCAGATAAGGAATTCCCTGAAAGGGGCGGAGCTGGCGGCCGTTGAATTAGAAAGGGTTAAAGAAGCCCGTAATAAACTGGAAGATAAAATAAGACCGCAGGTTTATGAACTGGGATTCTTAAGAGAATAAAGCGGGACAACAAGGAGTAAAAGTATGGGACATTTATTATTTTGTATGCTTCATTTAGGAGCAATTATTTTTGGATTAGTAGGTTTATTTATTACAATACCATTACATTTAATTTATACAGCTATAGTTAAATAAATAGGATTAAAGTATGGAAACGATTAAAGAACGTCTGGAGAGACTTAGGGAAGCAATAGTAGAAGAATGCATAAGCTATGGGGAATTATCTGAGCTGGAATCTCTTGCTCAATATATTGAACCGGATGATGTATTGCTTCTGCAATGGGCTGGTGTCCCGGAGTTTCCGGAGGACGAATAACCTCAAAAGTGCACACTGTGCAGATTTAAACAAAGAGGAATAATAATGAAAAGATTAGGCAAAGATCAGTGGGGACACCAGGTATACGATTTCGGCCCGGACAGCGCCGGGCAGGAGAGAGTGTACCCGGTCGCGAAATCGGAGGGGCAATACGACATTTTCGCATTCGATGCAAGGCTGGAAATGCCGAATTTCAAATGGCAGTCAACCGGCTGCCGGACACTGAAAGAATTAGAAAAAGCAATTCGAGAATTAAATTATTAAAAAACCGCCGGGTCGCGAGGCCCGGCAACCGACCCCGGCGGAACCGAAAAAACAGGAAATCGGAAAAATGAAAACAAAGACATTGTACAGAATCGGCCCTCGGGGAGGGCTGAAAAAAATGGGAGAGTGCCCTGTGAACTGTGATCATGTCACAGTACTTGGTTACCATCCTGACAAAAACGAAGCCGAACGCCTCGTATGGGGCAAAGGTCGCAACGAAGCGG
>Ga0207421_10008201_pt1 | contig 10912 bp, 9 predicted proteins | sample SodLakKL_010_SED_4_FD_187542 | JGI IMG/M metagenome (GOLD analysis project Ga0207421, IMG submission 187542) | Alkaline sediment microbial communities from Lake Tanatar, Kulunda Steppe, Russia - 8KL_010_SED (SPAdes) (version 2) | ecosystem: Environmental > Aquatic > Non-marine Saline and...
TTCCCCACACGCGTGGGGGTGAACCGAATACCCCCATTCCCGCCGATTAAACACTTTAGTCTTCCCCACACGCGTGGGGGTGAACCGATAGAGGCCTTCAATCCCCAAAACCACCCAACGTCTTCCCCACACGCGTGGGGGTGAACCGAAGATACTACAGCCTCCTTAGAAGTGAGTTTAGTCTTCCCCACACGCGTGGGGGTGAACCGAATGAGAATGATATGGCCGGGTCCTTCGCGGGGTCTTCCCCACACGCGTGGGGGTGAACCGTAGAGAACCAACCCCGCCCAGATTTTGTATTTGTCTTCCCCACACGCGTGGGGGTGAACCGAACAGCACGTTTGGGAATATGGTCCACATTTTGTCTTCCCCACACGCGTGGGGGTGAACCGCTCACCGTCGAAATCCTGGGCATCGTACCAATGTCTTCCCCACACGCGTGGGGGTGAACCGGTCGTACAGCAGCAGTTGTTCAGCATGGAGGAGTCTTCCCCACACGCGTGGGGGTGAACCGTACGACGAGGCCATCAGGAGGCTGGAGTGAAAGTCTTCCCCACACGCGTGGGGGTGAACCGTTAAGGGTCGCGCCCGATGGAAATGTCCAGCGGTCTTCCCCACACGCGTGGGGGTGAACCGGATGAGCTTGCTATGCTAGATTACCGGGTGCGGTCTTCCCCACACGCGTGGGGGTGAACCGAGAGATGGCCAAGCTCTTCCTTAACTCGCTGTGTCTTCCCCACACGCGTGGGGGTGAACCGGAAGAGCAATCCCTCGTGGGCAAGAGCAAGAAGTCTTCCCCACACGCGTGGGGGTGAACCGAACGTAGCACTAACAAACATTGACTACACAATGTCTTCCCCACACGCGTGGGGGTGAACCGTCCGCATCGTTGGCGGAGATTCCCGATGCGTCGTCTTCCCCACACGCGTGGGGGTGAACCGAAGACTTATTTCAGATGTTGCAGAACCATTAAGTCTTCCCCACACGCGTGGGGGTGAACCGATGGAATCTATTATAACACCCACGAAAACCACGTCTTCCCCACACGCGTGGGGGTGAACCGGGGCGGATGTCCGCCCATGAGAGCCCATGCCCGTCTTCCCCACACGCGTGGGGGTGAACCGAATTACCGAGACAACCCCCGTTCGCCGACCTAGTCTTCCCCACACGCGTGGGGGTGAACCGCTGAAGGATGACAGCATCGAACTCTACGCATCGTCTTCCCCACACGCGTGGGGGTGAACCGCTCAGGCGCAGTAAAGGATACGGACCAGACGAGTCTTCCCCACACGCGTGGGGGTGAACCGCTGATCAATCAACCATTCAGGATAACCATAAAGTCTTCCCCACACGCGTGGGGGTGAACCGTCGGCCATGAAGTTCGCTATGGCATTCAACAAGTCTTCCCCACACGCGTGGGGGTGAACCGCTCATCACAGCGAGCGAAGCGAGCGTTCAGCCGTCTTCCCCACACGCGTGGGGGTGAACCGTGGGATGAGGACAATTGGGACGAGGAATTGGCGTCTTCCCCACACGCGTGGGGATGAACCGTATCATCTTTGTTAATAAAATTTCGCATTATTGTATTAAGAAAATCTTGAGTCGAATCAATCGAATGTAATTTGTTAATGTTTGTAGCTGCTGAGTAAATCTATTGCACATCCTCAAAAATGAATTTGAACCCATACTTCTTCAATTCTAGGTTGGGTACAACCCTTACGGCCTGTACTACTCTTTCAGGGAAGTCCCCCGCAATAAGAATCCCTCTGACACTATCATTATTGGGCAATGAAACCGACGATATGTATGACAATATCTGGGTGATACTGTCAAGCGGGGCCTTTCCCGCTTTCAATTCTATGATAATAACATCACCCATCGCATCTTCGGCCATAATGTCTATGCGCCCTGCATAGGTGGTTGTTTCTTTACCATCATCTATGATTTTTAGACCTGGTTCCAACTGCTCAATGTTGTTTCTGAGAGCCTCCTGCAAATCCTTTTCCAATCCGAAGGTTGTTTCTAGAGCATCGACGACCTCCTCGATTTGTGTGGATTCGTAAGAGCCCATTGTCATATGGGCTTTGATAGCACTTACTGAGCGAGGGTTGACCTCTAATTCTTCTGCGATTGTTTTACGATCAACACCGTCCAGTAGGAGGGAGATTATTCTTTCTTTTTTATCTTCAGGAATTGAAGGCATAAGACAAGACTCATTTTATAACTAATTAGATTTATTTCTTATGAGAATAAACCCCTATAAATAATGAAGCGGAAGTGCCCCCTTCCTCTCACTTTAATTTTTAACTATTAATATAGAAGGTAGAGTGTACCTACTCCTCCTATTAAGGAGGTTAATCTTTATTCTCTCAAATTCAACACTAGGAATTATTATCATCATGAAGAGTAATGAAATCAGCTGAATGGACCTCTTATACGATTTATGGGGCAAAGCGGACCGCTACGACCCGAAGATCTTCCACCCTTTGATACATCACATGGTTGACATCATAGCGACTACTGAGGGTATTTGGCGCAATCATTTGACGGAATCGACAGTAGAGGAAATAGCTTCTCAGATGCAGCTCCCTCCTAATAAGGCATTGACTTGGATTTGCCTGTTCACCGCTTTGCATGACATTGGCAAGGCCACGCCCGGGTTCCAGAAAAAGAACGAATACCTGATGAAGCGATTGGCCCAATCAGGCTACCCTTTTCACAGAGCCTGTGAAGATCATAGAGTCATGACATCCCATATCGTCAAAGACATACTCACAGGCGGTAAACACGGCATCCCCAGATTGTCAAGGCATACGACCAAGATAATTTATCATTCACTAGGGGGTCACCATGGAAATTACGTCTCATCGATGGACCTGATGAACATATCCGAAAGGGATAGCGGGAGGGGTTTATGGGAAGAAGCCCGCATGACGATAGTAAGCACTCTCATTCAAATCTTGGAATTGGATTTTGATGAGCTCCCGGAGCTAAAGAAAGGGAAAGAAGCGGAATTCATGATCTTCCTAACGGGGCTGACCACCGTTGCTGACTGGATTTCTTCCGCAGAGGAGTTCTTCCCCTACACCCTCCTAGTAGAGTGGGGGATAACGGATTATCTCTCAGAGTCCAGGGACAGAGCCGCCGCCGCACTGGATTATCTGGGCTGGAAAGACAAAAGCAACCATGAGGCTCGAAGTTTCAAAGAGATGTTTCCAGACATCGTCAATCTATATCCTCTGCAACAAAATGTGAACAATCTTTCCGAGGAATTAAGAAAATCGGGACTAGTTATAATCGAGGCGCCCATGGGGGAGGGTAAAACGGAAGCGGCCTTCTTCTTGACAGAAAAGATGGGTCATGAATTGGGTAAGGAAGGGGCGTTCATCGCGCTGCCTACGCAGGCAACCTCAAACCAGATGTTCCGTCGGCTTTGCGAGCATCTAGAAGCAAAGGATGATGGGCTTAAGAAAAACCTGGCTTTGGTCCATGGACAAGCGATGTTCTCACCAGACTATCAGAGGATATTCGTAAAACCCTCGATAGGTGAGGATTTGGAACATAATGTCATGGCCAACGATTGGTTCAGTTACAAGAAGAGGAGTCTTCTCTCCATGTACGGTGTGGGCACGGTGGACCAGGCCCTGCTTTCCATCCTTCCCGTGAAGCATTTCTTCGTCAGGCTGTGGGGGTTGTCCTCTAAGGTCATAGTCCTTGACGAGGTCCACGCCTATGATGTCTATATGTCCACGTTATTGGACAAGCTTCTCACCTGGCTGTCGGCGATGGGTTCCAAGGTGATCCTTCTTTCCGCCACTCTTCCCAAGAAGAGGAGGGAGCAATTGATAGAAGCATACTCGGGAGAGAAGCTGGATGCCGCTGAACCCTATCCCCGAGTGACATGGTGCTCCGGAAATAATGCTTGTTCAGTCACCTTCGAATCAGCATGCGAGCTGTATGATTACAGGCCTTCCAGGATAAAGGTTGGTTTCATGGATGACGAATCCCCAGAGCTCGTTGGGATAATCGAAAAAAGTCTGTCGCAGGGCGGAAGAATCGCCGTGCTATGCAACACCGTGAAGAGCGCGCAGAGGCGTTATGCGGAACTCAAAGAACAATTGACTAGCAAGGATGTTGAGGTCGACATACTTCACGCTCGATACCCTTTCAGATACAGAGAGGACAAAGAAGGCCTTGTTCTGAATTATTATGGTAAGGGCCGTAGGAATCCAGAGGAAAAAAGGGTACTCGTATCCACCCAGATAATTGAACAGAGCCTAGACCTCGATTTTGATCTGATGATTAGCGAGATGGCTCCGGTTGACTTGTTGCTGCAGAGGAGCGGGAGGCTCCATCGCCATAACCGGCCGAGGCCTTATCCCCTGCGGGAGCCGGGCCTGCTTATCTTCAACCCTATGATCAATGCGAACAATTCTTACAATTTCGGCCTCTCGGAGTACATCTACGACAGATATATCCTCCTCAAGTCATACCTTGCCTTGAGGGGTTTGAAAGAAATCTCATTTCCCAGAGGAATAGAGGAGTTGATTGAAAACGTATACAGCGAGGCCACCATCACTGACGAAGAGCTAGCCCATGAGATTGAGGCCTGCAAGGCGGACTGGCATGAGAAGGCTGAGAAAGGCAAGAGAGAGGCAGAGAAGCGCATGATAGCCGACCCTGGGTTGAAAGATCCATGGGATATTATGGATATGGCCTTGAGGGAGGATGAGAGCCCGGAGACACACAGCACCCTTAAGGCATTGACGAGGCTCACCGAGCCGAGTGTAGGTCTTATATGTCTCTTCAGAACCGGGAATGGCATAGCCACCGACACCGAAGGGAACTGCATCATAGATCTTGGAAAAAGGCCGAATAAGGAAGATGCTGTCACACTTCTCAAGAACGCATTGTCTATGTCCGACAAAAGGGTGGTGAAGCATATCCTAGAAATGGTTGACACTCCCCCTAAATGGAGGGAGACTTCCCTTCTCCGTAATCACAGACCACTCGTTTTCGAATGGGATGAAGCGAGGGGCGTCTACTTTTATTCATTAAGCCAAAATGCTATTATATTCGATACCTCCATGGGTATTTCAGTTGTCTAAAGGGGGAGGTTCAGGCAATATATTCTTTCAATCTCATTACTGATAATTGGATACCTTGTATAATGGAGGACGGGTCCAGCAAAGATTTGGGAATCAAAGAGTTGTTCAATTCCGCGAAAGAGGTCAGGGAGATATACCATCCCTCCCCGCTGGTGATTGGCTCCATACACCGGATTCTCGCAGCCATTCTGCAAAGGGTCTTGGACACGAGAACGTTGGACTCACTCGCCGCGATATGGGAGGACGATGAGTGGGACATTGATGCCATCAACGCCTACCTGGATGAATGGACTCACCGTTTCGAGCTCTTCGACAAGAAACGCCCCTTCTATCAGATTGCTGATTTCAAAGAGGGCAAACCAGTAACGGTAAACAAGCTTGCTCTCGAGATGTCAGCAGGCAACAACACCATACTTTTCGACCATCACTTCGACGAATTGAAAGAGCCTATGCCGCCAGAGGTGGTAGCGAGACTACTTGTTGCATGTCAGAACTATTCAGTCGGGGGCGGGAAAAGTTCCACGGTGAACTTCAGGCACTCGCCCCTTGTGGGGAAAGCCCAGGTTCTGCTGAGGGGAGACTCGCTTTTCGAAACATTGAACCTGAATTTGATACGATACGATGAGCAGTACCCGATGAGATTCACAGGCATGGAGCGGGAGGACAAAAACCGTTCTGACCGCCCCGCTTGGGAAACAGATTTGCCCGAGACTCCGGGGGAAACAAGGAACGTCCTCGGTTACCTCGATTATCTGACCTGGCAAAGCAGATGCGTCAATCTGGTTACCGATGGCGAAGATGAGGATGGCGTGACGAGCATGTTCTTTGCCCAGGGAGCCGTCATGGCCGACGATGACATCCTTGAGCCTATGGCAGCCTATCGTGAGGTGGAGAAACGGGGCCTGATACCCATCGGCATCTATCAGAACAAAGAGCCATGGAGGAATCTTGTCACATTGGTTCAGATGTCCGACTCTGCCCACAGACCAGCTGGGCAGGTCAAGGCGGTGGCAGACATGGTCAGCGATGGTGTTCTCAGCAGCAAACGCAGATATGAAATGGATGTGGTCGGCATATGCTCGGACCAGGCAAAGGTCCACCTGTGGCGACATGCCCGGATGCCCTTGCCCGCGGCGTATCTGGCTTCAAAAGACCTTGTGAAGAACGTGGAGGAGGCCATAGGATTCGCCGAGGACATTCAGAGGGTCTTATCTGGTTCCGCTTATTTACTGGCAAAAGAGCTGTTGACCTTCACCTCTGAATCACCTCCGGACAAGGATTCCGTTAGGAATCTTTTAAAATCCTTTGGTCTAGAACAGGATTACTGGGCCGGTCTTGAGGCCCACTTCTATCGTTTCCTCGAGGATCAGGCCAAAGCCTCGGAGAACGATGATTATGCGGCCATGGACTCGTTGATGATCTCGTGGTGCAAGGACACCATAGCATTGAACGCTAAAAGGCGGTTCGAGAAGTTGGTTGCCGACACTGGCACCGATGCCAGGGGCATGAGGGCCTCGGTGAAGGCCAAAACATCATTCTACAATAAGCTGAACAAAGCGGTCAGGGAGATGGAGGAGAGATATGACATCGGAAAGGGCAGCGGAGCAGCATAGGTACATAGGCTTTCTTCATTCATTGAGGAAGAAGGAGGACCGAGGGTCCCTGGCATCACTTAGGAGGGGGCTGGGCAAACCTCCTGCCACGGTGCCGGAGATGTTCCCTCTGGTGATACCACGCTTGCCGGCGGAAGCGACGAGATGGGAGGAGGAGCTCTACTTTCTAATTGGATCGCTCTTCGCTTATCATCCCACTCCCGAAGGCAAAGGAGACATGGGCGAAGTATTCCGCCAGATAAGCTTAAAGGCCGATAGCAAAAGCATAGAGAACCGTTTCGTGGCGCTGCTACGGGCGCACCGGGACGACCTTAAAGACCATCTTCGCCACGCGATCGCCCTGGCGAAGAGCAATGAAATAAACGTCAATTGGAACGAGCTCTTCAGAGACTTGAAGAGATGGAACTCTAGTTACCAGACAACCCAGCGGAAATGGGCAAACTCTTTCTGGAAGGAAAGAATGGAAGTAGTAGAGGAGAAGGAGGTGGAATAGTATGTTCTTAGAATTGCACCTTGTTCAGAACTTTGCACCGCACTGTTTGAACAGGGACGAGACCAATGCGCCCAAGGATTGTGAGTTCGGGGGCTACCGGCGGGCCAGGATCTCCAGCCAATGCCTGAAGAGAGCCATAAGGACCAACCCCGCGTTCTCTGATGTCCTGAAATCGGGGATAGGGGTGAGGACGAAACTGATAAACAAGCTGATAGCGGACCGGCTTATTGAGGACGGAGTTACCGATGAGGAGATAGCCCCCGTACTGAGGAAGTTCATACCCGAGGTGCTCGGGTCGTTGGACAAGAACGACAAGACCAAGGTCCTTTTCTTCGTCAGTAATGTGGAGATTGATGGAATCTACTCGGTCCTCAAGGAAAACTGGAGCACTCTGGCAGGCAAAATCGGTGATGAGAAAGGCCTAGAGACGGAGTGCGCGAAATTGGCCAAGTCCTTCAAACTGGGTAAGCTCTCACCCGACATCGCCCTGTTCGGCAGGATGATGGCGGAAAGGTCCGCCAACAACATCGATGCCGCTTCGCAGGTGGCCCATGCCATATCCACCAACCGCGCCAACATGGAGATGGATTTCTACACCGCCATCGACGACCTGCAGCCGGAGGAGGAGACCGGCGCGGGCATGATGGGCACTGTGGAATTCAACAGCTCCTGCTTCTACCGCTATTCATCGGTGGATATACCGCAGCTGCTGAAGAATTTGGAGAACCATTCGGACCTGGCGGTGAACACCATCGAGGCCTTCGTTAAATCCTCGATCGCAGCGATACCCACTGGGAAACAGAACTCCATGGCAGCCCACAACCCGCCCAGCCTTGTGCTGGCAGTCTTCAGGGAGAGTGGGCAGCCGTTGTCATTGGCGAATGCCTTCAGCAAGCCCGTAAGCATTTTTGGAACAGAGGACAAGGAACTCGTTTCGGAGTCAATCCGTCGCCTGGACTCATACATGGGCGAACTGGTGAAGATGTACGGCAAGGATGGGATAGCATTCATCGGAGCATGCGCCCTAGGGGACATCAAATGCGATGGCATTAAGAGCATCGGCGGGGAGCAGTTCGAGACCGTGGAGCAACTGGTATCGTCATTGAGAGGTGCTTTGAATGACAGTGTTGCTCATGCGCCTTGAAGGCCCGATGCAGTCGTGGGGTACTTACAGCCGCTTCACGGAAAGGGATACGGGCACCGCGCCCTCGAAGAGCGCCGTCATAGGCATCATAGCGTCCGCTATGGGCAGAGGGAGAAAGGAGGACGTCTCTGACCTCGCCAGCCTGAGAATGGCCGTTAGGGTGGAAAGGGAGGGACGCTACTCCATGGACTACCACACCGCCTTGGACGTCCCCAGAGCAGGCAGCAAAGCCACCGACACCGTGGTCTCTAGGCGTTATTATCTCTCGGACGCATGCTTCCTGGTCTTCCTCGAAGGGCCTGAGGCTCTTCTTAAGGAAGTTTTTGAAGCTTTGAAGAACCCTAAGCATCCTGTTTTCTTGGGTAGGAAGTCCTTTCCCGCATCCTCTCCTCTTTGTGTTTCTGATGGGCTTTTAGAAGGCGCGATCGAGGATTGGTTGGGAAAAGCCCCCCTGCTCAACAGGGATCATGATGAGAGTCCACAAACGATCAGGGTGGTGGTGGAATGCGCTCCAGGGGATGGGGAGGCCGTTTCCGACGTCCCCACCTGTTACGACAAACGCGACTTCAGCGTCCGCCACGTTCGCACTGAATGGTTGGAGGCCGATGGCCTGATGGAGGGATTGTGATCTTCCTCTCAAGATTGACTCTGAACCTCAGAAACGAGAGGGCTAGAAGGGAGTTGGAGGATGTGTACGAGCTGCATCGCACCCTGATGACGGCCTTTCCCGACAGAGAGGAAGGCGGGCCTGGTAGGATTCTTTTCCGTGTTGAGGGAGAGGGCTTAAAGCCCTACGGGAGAACGGTGTTGGTACAGTCCGGCGTCGAGCCCGACTGGTCCCGCCTCAACGTGGATGAGGACTATCTGCTCAATCCTCCGGAGCACAAGAGCTTCGACCCCCTTTTCTCCCAGGGCGACGTGTTCTCATTCAGAATACTGGCAAATCCAACGGTCAAAAGGGAGGGGAAGAGGCTGGGTCTGATGAAGGACGAGGAGCAAATCGAATGGATGAAGAGGAAAGCCGAGAACAATGGATTCTCCCTCATCAGTCTGGTCAATATCCCTAAGGGCGGTCGAGAAGGGCATAAGGCCTCTGAAAACAACAAATTGAAGTTCCACTCCGTGCTCTTCGAGGGGGTGTTGGTTGTCGAGGATCCGGAAATGTTCAGGAACGTCCTGGAGTCCGGCATCGGCAGTGGCAAAGGGTTCGGTTTCGGCATGCTTTCATTGGCTAAGGGGTAATTCGTTGGCCAAGGACTACCGGGAATTGCCCAAGATCAGGGACAGTCTCAGTCACCTCTACCTTGAGCATTGCAGGGTAGAGCAGGATGGCAAATCGATTTCCGCATACGACCTGAACGGAAAGACCAACATCCCATGCGCCTCATTATCGCTGCTGCTTCTCGGACCAGGGACTTCAGTAACCCATGAGGCCATCAAGACCATCGCTGAGAACGGGTGTATGGTTCAATGGGTCGGCGAAGAAGGCGTCAGGTTCTATGCCCACGGCACAGGTGAAACGAGGAAGTCGGCAAGGCTGCTTTCACAAGCTGCTCAATATGCATATCCAGAGAAGAGGATGGACGTTGCAAGAAAGATGTTTTGCAAACGGTTTCCCGCCGATGTAAAAACAGATAATATGAGCTTGGAGGAGTTGAAAGGGTATGAAGGGATTCGGGTAAGGGCAGCGTACGTTCGAGCTTCAGAGGAGTGGGGTATAGAATGGAGCGGCCGAAGCTACGACAGAGGCAAGTGGGCCAAAACCGATCCGATAAACAAGGCGCTGTCATCGGCCAATGCGTGCCTATACGGAATATGCCACGCATCCATCATCTCCATAGGTTGCAGTCCAGGCATCGGCTTCATACATTCCGGGAAGAACCTTTCCTTCGTCTATGACATCGCCGACCTCTATAAGACCGAACTATCGATTCCGGTCTCTTTCCAGGTTACCTCCGAGAGCGATAAGGACGTGGAGCGCAGGGTGCGCGCGCAACTTCGAGACGCATTCAAGCAGAAAAGGTTGCTTAAAAACATCGTCAAAGACATCGACGAAGTACTGGGCTTAGATTCTGAGAAGGATTGCTCATCCTATGACCATGACTCTGCGCTACCCGGCCCTCTTTGGGACGGGGCCGATTGAGAGTTTCAATATGCTTGTGATGATTCTCGAGAGTGTCCCCCGCTCGTTGCGGGGTGAGCTATCCCGTTGGATGATACAGCCTCGGACCGGTGTTTACGTCGGAAAGGTTTCATCGCTGGTCAGAGACAGGTTGTGGGAAAAGTGTCTGGACAGTGTCAAAGAAGGTTCAGTGATACAGATATGGAGTGCCGACAACGAGCAAGGCTTTGAGATCAGAGCTCACGGATTAAGTGGCAAAGAAGTGATTGACATGGAAGGAATAACATTAATCAGTGAGACAACCAAATAATCAACTGCGAGATTCCTTTATAAATCTCCCTTCCCCACACGCGTGGGGGTGAACCGCTGATGATAATCAGAAAAGGAGATATTACGACCCCTTCCCCACACGCGTGGGGGTGAACCGTAGTC
>Ga0207421_10008202_pt1 | contig 10911 bp, 11 predicted proteins | sample SodLakKL_010_SED_4_FD_187542 | JGI IMG/M metagenome (GOLD analysis project Ga0207421, IMG submission 187542) | Alkaline sediment microbial communities from Lake Tanatar, Kulunda Steppe, Russia - 8KL_010_SED (SPAdes) (version 2) | ecosystem: Environmental > Aquatic > Non-marine Saline and...
CCATACCAACTATCTGTACCTGCCTTTCTATAAGCAAAAAACGCTTCAACCTCATCGGCAACCCCCATGTCCGCAACTTCGCCATTGAGAACTGCCGAGCTGTCGGTAATATCCGTTGCTGGATGTGTAATTACGTCTGGGGCTGCCAATATACCTCACCACCCTCTTCTTCTATTTTTCCTACAACTTTTGGTTTTTTATATTTTTCTTGTTTTTTAAAGTAAGGTTCTGATTGTTCTTTAATATAAGGTATCGCATTATCAGAAGATGAAGGATTATAACCTTGCTTAAATTTAACACGAGTAAACATTATAACACCACCTTCTAAATCTAAATCATCTGCATTCCAGACTTGATAAGGATCTTCTTCTGTACCTGAACCGTATTCATATTGGTAAGACACAATACCACCTCTAATCTTCTGTGACTACTTCTCTACAGAGTGCGTAGACAACAATTTTAATACCAGAAAGCTCGCTGGGAACATCTAAACCTTGTGGCACAACCTTAGCGCCTACGTAGTTTTCGTTTTCATCCTTAACATGTTCGGAGATTAGGTGAAAGTCGTACGCGTCTAATACCCCGTCCACGTCGTCTCCTTGTAAGTGGGCAACAATAAGAGGTTCGACAACATATTTCTGCCCGTAGGTGAACTCTATACCCGTAGCGCTATAATCCGCGGCGATGTGTTCGAGGTACTCATCTACTTCTAAGTCTCCGTGTCGCAGAATTATATTATCAACCCACAACTCTTCACCGTGAGGATCGCTATTATGTTCTACTCTGACTGTTATCTTCTCAATTTTGGTTATACCTTCATCATCTCGTAACCCTATCTCCTGCCTCATTCTCCACCACGCAGGCCATATCTGTGCCCAAGGATATAGATTCATAGGCATACGAGGTAATATAAAGTAAAGGTGATCCTCAGATTCGTCATCGTACTCGACAATAACCTTTGCGTAGCACCTAACTTCTGTATCCTTCAATATCTCCCAATCGTATGCCTCGTACCTTTCGTGTCTAAAATCGATTCCGAGAACAAAAGAACTGCCGGCCATCGGCATTACTATTTGCTCTTCGTTTTCCTCATCATGTTCTATGACTTGCTCCATATATCCACCTACGGTAAGTGCAAAGTACGGATTGTCATCAATACCATATGTTGTACTGGTAGAAACACTACTAGTTTCCCAGTGTTCCAATTCCTCTTCTGCATCACCGTTTTTTATTAAGTTCCATAACATACCGTTTCACCTCTTTAAAACTAACCCGGGATTAGACTTCCTCTTGAGGAGCAACATACAACTTGTACTCTTCCTCTACTCCACCATCATATCTTAATCTCCTGTGTATTAGTACTGCAATTTCTTCCTTTACTTTAGCTGACGCATTAGATACTTTAACGATATTACCTGGAATTAACGCAGGGTTACCCCTAACTAAGGCAGTCATACGATGATAGGGGTCTGATAGGAGATCCCTAGCCAACTGTCCTGTTTCTCTAACTGGCTTGGTAAACTGTAATGTTGGACAATCTATTTCAAATAAGTTCTTACCCATCTCTTCCTCTAAACTTTCATTTACATATACCTTTTTCGGTCCTGACTTACCAATCGGACGTCCATACATTTCAACCCCAACCACCCTGTCACTATGTGCATCTCCCCCAGTCATCTTAAACGACGAGGTAGTTGCAGTTGTGTGGATATCACTAACGGATACATCCTGCGCTCTACGAAAAGCTATACACGTAACTGCTCCGATAGGTTCCTCAAATTCCATCTCGTCGAATTCTTCCTCTTCCTCGCCCGGTTCATCCATTGATGTCTCTAAGATTGGCCTACTACTCTTGGTACCCATCAAGTATCTGCGAACCGATGCTCGTGTATACACATCAGAGTACCCACCTGGCGATTTGAGGTTCATAATTTGGTTTGTGTCGTTTAATTCGGCTACGTGCGTTGTATCTCTTAGTATGGATAAGGGACGGAATCTTAACTTTCCGTCCCTTGTAGCATCGACAAACGCAAAGTTCTTACATACGTAGCTCAGTACGTTAATGGCTTTACCAGAAGGAATCCACATGCCGTGGCACCCCTCGCTGGTGGCAAAGAACGCTTCCTCTTCCTCATCCGTTTCTATTAACCAGTCATTTTCCTCGTCGACGAAATCCGACGGGTTGGGCTCAAAGTCGACTATCTCGGGGTCAATATCGAAACCAAGCCCGTGTAGTACCAGAAGAAGGAAAACATACTGGCGCCTCGCCCTATGAGTACGGGAGCCCTCGATGTGTAGTTTACCCCACTTGTGGAGTCTGTCCAGACAGTTAACGTAGGTGTGTTCTTCATCCGAAGGAGAATCCCACTCTTTTGTCCAAAACTCACCTAAGCACACACCTTCTACTTGATCGTCACCAATTACTAAACCCAAGTAAGGCACAATTAGGATATCCTGTTTTAATTTACCGTGGTAAGGACTGTCAGTATTGGTCGGAGTAAACCTGCGATCGTCATTACTAAAGGTGATATCTAATTCGTTCGCCGTAATGACACCGAGGGGATTCGTGTCATCTGCCAATTCCTCTAATAGTTCCATATTTACTATATCTTCTTCTGTAAAGATTGTAGGTGGACTTTCAGGACCATCAAAGTAAACTTCCGCCTCCACACGCCATTGACGGGTACGTGCGTTTACCGCATCTAGAAAGTCTTGACTAACTTCATCTATAGGGTTGGCATGTTTTATCTTGTTCATTCTATCTACCTCTCAATCAAGTTAAACTCCACATCAATCCACACCCACTCACCAAGGCCGTTCTTTACCCTACGTTGCAGAGTACTAGGTATCATGCCCGCGTAACATACCATAGACTTAGTTTTTCCTCCTTCTTGGTACTCAACGTCAAAAAAGAGGTCGACTTGGTTGTTATTGTTTTCTTCTCCTTCTTCCTCGTTACGACCGGGGTCGATTACGTCGAGTAACTCTTGTAGTTCCTTATCTCTAATGGCTCTGTATGCTACAGTTAATCTACGTTTACGAGCAATGTAGTCCATGTGCATCTTACCGTCAGCAGTTCTACCTGCCTTAGTTAGATTATATCTCTCAATAGTCATATCATGTGGTGTTTTGACGGTCGTCTCGTTAATCTTCAGAGGAGGCTCAGCCATTAAGATTCACCCCCCGTACGGTCTTTTTCTCTTGTTCTAATTATCTTCATACGCCGGTCTAACTCTTTCAAACCTCTGTTATCTGCAACTAAAGTATCGACGTACAAGATATCTCTATCGTCGATGGGAGTAGGTTGTGGTTGTTTTGCTATCTCTCGCGCCAACATCTTCGCGAAAGCTCTCAAATCATCGTCTCTAGCTCTCTGTCCCAACTCTTCTCTACGAGCAGGACTGGTACGTTGTAGACCACTCATTGGACTTGCCATCGTTCCACTAGGGTCAACTTGTATGTCTCCAGCCATATCCATAATCTTCTGGAATACCTCTTGTACCTTGTTTAGTAAGTCAACCCATATACTCCTAATTTCGTCTGCAAGACCTCTCCACGCCGTCTTGATTGGACGTCTGTACTGTCTAAATATCCTCGTCATGGCTTCCATAGTCTTGGAAGTGTTTTCTGAGACAGCCTCCATGATACGCTCAATACGTGTAGGAGATTCAGCTTCCATTCCTTCTTCGTAACCCTTCGTTACGTTCTCTCCTACCTTCCTAGCTGTATCCTTCGCACCGGTTATCCAATCTCCTATAGTGTCAACAACGTTACCGAATATCTCTCCAACTCGCCTGGGTAAGCCGACTATCGTATCAATAATTCCATCCAGTATTGCCTTACCGAACTTTACTGCTTCTCTTCTTATTTTTGGTACCCACTCTGTAAGCGTGTCACCTGCTCTACCTAACCATTTCCATATTCTACCAGGTAGTTTCATCAACCACTCTACTATTGTGTCGACTATTCCGGCTCCCCATCTCGCGAACTGTGCAATCGTAGTAATAACCCACTCCGCTATATCGTCGTAAGTCTCTCTTATCCATCTTCCAAGTCGTCCAACAGCGTACCCAAGCGCCCAAGGTATCGTCTCGGTAAAGAATTCGTATAGCCAATCCTTAGCAATCTCAAGGTACTCACCAATATTATCTGGTAAGTCTACAAACCACTGTACGAAATCTCCTCCTGCTTCCTTAATCCAATCAACAGCATCCCAAAAGATTTCTACAATAGTATCCCAAGTTTCTCTAAGCCACGGTACGAAGGTATTGTTGAACCACTCTTTGATATCGTCGCCCCACCTGTACCAAACATAAATGGCGGCGAGCAACGCAGCGGCGATCCAACCCGCGATCGGGATTCCTAATAGTGTCTTTTTTAGGAAGGGTAAGAGTGTAACCCAGAAGAACTTCTTGATAGGTCCTAGAACGTAAGTACCAAGATAGAACTTCAACATGCCGCCGATTCCGAGTAAGGAGAACGTACGGAAGAACGACCTAAACAACCATCTTACTAATTCTCCACCTAACAGAGCAAATGCGGCGATAGCCCAACCCCTCCAACCACGGAACCAGTCTGCGAAACCTTCCATAGTATCTATGATGTCTCCAAATCCTGTCTCGAAATCTGCTGCCATTGTACCAGCAATATCAGGCCACTCGAGATCCCTCATGGTGGGAATATCAATGTCTGGCATTTCTATATCTACGTCGAAGTCCTTCTCCATTTCATCAGCTGCAGCACCTGTTTCTTCTGGTATCTGGTATACTTCGTCGAACGCTGCAAGGAATGGGTCAAACGCGTCGGCAGCCTTCTCACCTGCATCTTCGGCTGCGTCACCGATTTCAGTCATCCTATCAGCGACGTCCTTCATATGTTGCTCGTCCATCCTGTATTGGAAATCTTCGAACAGACCGAAGCTTTGTCTGATGCTATCAGTAAGTCCACCCAAAGCTCCTCTGATTCTATCCAAATTACCCAACAACAGTGCCAGTGCCGCAATTAGTACGTGGATATTTCTTGCGGTTACTAAGACGATAGTTTTGAGCCAAGCTAGAGCAGTAGTTGCTACTTGGGCCGCACCTGTTAGCTTTGCTAACCATGATACTAGATGCTTCACTGCGGCAGCGGCAACAACCGATATAGTTAGTGCACCAATACTTGTTACTAGCACTCTTACAGCAGCAGAACTCTGTCGCGCCCTATCTGCTAACCACCCTAACCACTGTGTGGCTCTTGCTAACAAGGGCAATACTCTTGCCAAGACAGCAGTGAAGAATGCGAAAGCGTTCCCGAGTACGACTCTAACCAATCTACCTACTCTTCTAATCGCATCCCAAATTGCGTTCAGGGAAGCCAACACTGTTTCTAAGTTATCACGTACTCCTGGAGGAAACAACTTAACAAGGGCGATAGGTCCAAGTTCCATAAGACCGTGACGCAGTGCAGCCATCCAATCTAACATACCAGTTAGAGTATCTACCCATGCATCGTATAGGTCCTCTGTTATCAAACCGATACTGTCGGCAATAACTTCCATTAGGTCAGCCCAGCGCGCACGGGTCGTATCAGCACCATCAACAGCCGCTTCTGCGTAGTCTTGCATTCCCAACATGATAGCTTGGAAAGCCGTTCTACCAGGGATAGCGAGTCTGTTAATCTCACGTAGTTCTTCAGCAGTAAGTCCTAAGTGTTCTTGCAGCATCGGACCGACATCAATACCCGCCCTAGTAAGCGCACGCAACTCCGAAGTCGATAAATGAGTAGCAGTTGCAATACGCCGCATTACGCTGACCAACTCGCTCAGCGGACGACCCGTAGCCGTTGCTGTACCAGCAAGAATCTGCATAGCAGACTCGGTATCCTTAATTGACATGACACCAGTAAAGTACAGGTCGCGGAAAGCGTCTGTCATTTCCCTAATTGAATATTGTGTGTCGATAGCCCAATCTCTCATAGACCGAGCATATCTTGCAGCTCCGGCTTCTGTGGTATCTAACAGGTATTCAAATGACAGTGCCGCCTCCTCGAAGGTTAGCTTTAATTCGTAGGCGGCGGAAATCATTTGTTCTATACGCTTTAAGAGCATATAAAACGTACGGGCTATGAGAATACCAGTAACGACTCGAGCAGTATCTTTAATGTATCCTCGAACCGCCCAAGTAACTCTGGCAGTTTTCTTTCTTGTTTCTTCAGTACCACGTTGTACCTTGTCGTTGGTATCTCTGCTGGTCCTAGAGATACGATCTCCAGCACGACGTACTTCTTTGGTAGTTTCCCTAATTTGTTCGCGAGGACGTTCACCCATTCCCTCACTAAGTTCACGACCACTATCTTGTGCTCTGCGACGTACATCGTCCATATCAGAACTAAACTGGTTCAAATCCAACCGTGTACTTTGAATCTGCTGTCCAATCCGACGTGCTCCAATGTCTGTTTCTCCTAATTGTCTGAAACCTTGCACGACGTGGTTGATTTCGGTTACTAACCCTCTAAGAGATTCGGTTAGTCTTTGGGCGGCTCCTGCCATACGATCGAAAACCGTGGCTACGTCCTCCGCACCAACCTGCTGTACTTGTGTAACAAACTCTTGGACCCTAGTAGCCGCTTGCTCTAATCCTTCTGTCAGTCGAGTCGTATCTATGTGGTCAAATGTTATCTCTCGTATTGCATCTCTAATCGTTGCCAATTGCTCTTGTGCCGACTTGGCCATCGTAGTAAATCTACCACGTAAACCTGATACTTCCTCAGCTGTAGGGATTATAGCTCTTGTTTGTAGTGCAGAGAAGTGAGCTTCCATCTCTTTGGTTTGGTAACCTGTAGAAGCAGCAAGCCCAATAACTGCTGTTCTAACTCTCTCGACTACCTGTCGAGTTTCATCTAAGTGTTTACGTGCAGTTTCACCTAAGTTCCTACCAAAAGCAGCACCCGCACCTTCAGCTCTTCTTGCTAAGTCTTCGGTAGTACCGCTCAAGGTTTCTATAGAAGTGTTCGTATCCTGTACCTGTGTCCGTAAGGCATCACCCAATTGTCGCTGCATACTACCAGAAGCACCCGCAACAAACTGTGCTGTCATATCGACCGACTTCTTTAACGACATAACAGCAAGTCTGGTAGAAGTAATCTGTTTACGTAACAGAACACCTAATGCAGTTCTCATAGTTCCTGACGCACCAGCAGCACGCCTGCCAGCATGCGACATAGTATCACCTAATCTAACGATTAGGTTCTTCAGGCTAACGAATTGGTTACGGGTTTTATCACCAAAAGCACGGTAGATGTCTCTTCCGGTAGCAATAGCCATTGCACCTACTTCACCGAGCCGTTGGAACAACCTGTTGATATATCGACCTAGTTCCACAATCTGTCCACGGGTGTGGTGACCCATAGCCCTGTAGATATCTCTACCAGTAGCTATAGCCATTGCACCTAATTCAGCAAAACGAGTGTATAATCTATTTATATATCTACCAATAATTACGATTTGCCCACGGGTATGCTCCCCGAGGGCTCTGTATATATCACGACCGGTAGCGATCGCCATCGCACCTAATTCACCAAATCGTTGATACATTACGTTTATATATCTACCAGTAGTAGCTATTTGTGTACGAGTTTCTTCGCCGAAGGCGGTCCTGATTTGTTGACCCATTTGCTCGGCTTGTCTAGCCATCGGACCAAGGTCTGCCTCACCGGTAGTCAAGTCCAAATCAGCAAAAGCGGCTTGTATCTCTTGAGCTGTGGCTTGTGCTTGCTGGCCTAGCTGTTCAAGGGCTTGTTGAGGACCTGTGCCAAGAGCAGTTTCCATCTCAGTCGCAGCTTGTCTAACCGCCTTTGTAGCTTCTCGTAGTCCCTGTGTAAACTCACCATAGCGGAGGGACAATTCCGCGTAAATGCCTCCAACTCTATGCAATCGTTATGTCCCTCCTTTCTTACAATTGGATTTGGTCGATAAACACTTCAGGATTCTGGCGCTTACCTTTACCCTCAGTAGAGTTTATCTCTACGTGAACGTCCAGTAGTGCTTTCAATTTACGTGGGTAGGTCCTCCAAAACTTCTTCTCTGACATACGAAGGAGGACCGTACCCACGTAATACAGCGTCGGCCAATCCCACTCACCTTTTACTGCTGGGGCGTACTCCCTTTGTTCGGTCCTTGATCGAAAGGGACCGGCTGGTTCGACTCCTGTCCAGCTTCTTCAGTCGGCAGTGCCTCCCTCATAGCTTCGCCGAGAGTACCAGAAAGAGACTTGAGGTCGTTGATGTCAATCCAACTTCCAACTTCCTTAATGGACAGAGTTGGATTACCATTTTCATCCATGTTTTCATGGATGAGTCCTGCCCACAGAATCATTCTTAGAGCTCTGATACTACCCTTCTCGAGTGCGTTCATCGCTTGCTCGATATCTCCATAGTGGTCTTCTAACTCGGCAAAAGCGTTAAGGTCGAACCTCAGGTGTCTTGTCTCACCTCCCAACTCAATGGGGACGCCTTTCCTTTTACTCTTTACTTCTCTTACCTTACCCACAATTTCACCCCTGTTCTATAAAACTAGGTTGGGATTAGCGTTAATTACTCAGTAGATGGCGTAACACCAATTTTTGACTTCGTAAACCAATCTGTTGCGTCGAAGTTTTCTTCGTCTTCGTCGCCCTCCATCATATACTTGTCGTCATGGTCTCTGCGAGTGAACGATCCATTAATGGTTGCGGTTTGGAACTCTATGGTATCTCCACGAGTTTCATGACCCATCTCAGGCACCATGAACCTACCTTTGAGTAACCAGACGTAACGATAGTTACCATTAGACTTGAGGGCTTTAAACCCGAGAGCAACCCACGGAGGAGAATCTCCCGCCTTCCTGATTAGCTCTCCAGTAGTCTCATCATAGTCGTGACCTAACAAATCAGCTTGAGTTTCCAAAGGCAAATCTGCCATCTCTAGCTCGAGTTCGATGTCGCCTAGAGTACTTGCTACCTCCATAGGTCCGTCGTCAGCAAATAGTGTTTCGATTGACGCGTTTGGGTTAATATTTGCGGTAATAGCACCTACAATCTTTTCAGGTTCATCTTTGTAATCCACACCGTCTTCCACGTCATCCTTGTCCAACTCTGCAAAATGAACGTCGCGCAAACCAACTCTTACGCCTCTTGACATTTAATTATTCCTCCTTTCGATCTCTTTCAGTAGTTATGGCTACATTGAAACCATATACATCCCTGCCATTATCATCCACACGCATTTTATGTGGTGTTTGTAAGGCAGTTATTACACCCCACATACCTTTTCCGTCCTCATCTCTTGCGTCTATTATCTTTTCTGGTACATCCAACGTGTTGTATAGTTCCCACGCCTTCCGCCTACCCCAGTCAGGGTCGTCCCGTGAGCTGCGAGCGATAACTTGGAACCTTCTTAGAGCTCCCACCATGTGTGGTGGAAATGGTAATCCCCCGTACTCAGTTAAAACTACGACCTGATCTGGCGAATCGGGTGTGTAGTCGCGGAAACAATCTTTACCGTCATCTTCGACTACGTCGTTGTCCTTCAGGTAGTTAACTACATCTAATAACATGTCGGCCATAGTCATTTACATCACTCTCTTCCTGCGACCAACGCTTCTGGTACAGCATTACGTAGGTCTTCTATAAATTTACTACCGTAAGCTATGACGGGCATCTCCAGGAACTTTGGTTGTCCTGATACGATATTACCCTCTAAATTCTCGTGGATGGTATACACATACTCTGACACCATCTTACCACTTTCAGGGTTTCTTATATCAGTGTTTGGGCTAGCGTATCCTACATTAACTGTCATACCATCTTCATCGCGTTGGGGTTCGCCGGAATAACCGGAAGACCAAGTAGAACCCGTATACATAGGCACTACCTCAAGACTGTTCGATATTACCATTCCTGCACTTTGTTTCAAGGCACGACCAACTGAATCTTCGAGGCCCTGTTCTATTGCACGCAGGTTGGAGTCGAACCTGGCAATCGATCTCTTGTCAAACTTCAACATTACAGACTCACCTCCACGTAATCCAAGTGACCCCTATAACTGTAATAAGGGTGTAGATTCAATATAGGAGGTTGTCTGCCGTCAGGCAGTGTAATGCGAAGTCTGTGCGCTGCTCCAGTGTCGTCAAGTCCGACTTGCTGCGCGTCAGTACCAGAAAGAAAAATGGAGAGGCTGGACACGACTTCATCGCCCTGCATGTCACGAATCATACGAACATTCCCTGTGATATAACAGGGTACCACTGTGGGATCGGAGTACTTTTTAGTACCGCGACCATCTGTGTGTTCGTACTGCTCCACCGATATCTGGTGGTTAAGCATTCTTTCTAACTGCTTATCCACTTGGTCCAGCCCCCTTATTACCCATCATCCCCCTTTTGAAGGAGGGTTGACGGAGGTGCCCATCGAGTAGGTCCTCTCCCTGGCGCACTCCACCTACGTACATGCCTGAGCTAGACCTGCGACGCAATTCTTGAGCAAGTTCCTTATATGCTTCTGAGCGTTGTCTTTTGTAGACGTAGGAGGGTCCGAGTCTCTGATCTGCCTCTCTTGCGAATCTACGTGCAATCGATTCACAACACCTAGCAGCGGCAGCAATCCAGTTAGGTTCAACCTTTAGAGCGTACTCTATTTCTTCATCTTCCAAAAGCTTCCAACTCTGGTCGGTATCTCCTATTTCAAACCTGATTGCATCTTTTGTACTGGTAGAGGGATCACCTGAATAGTTCCAAGCCATTTACATCACCCCTGACTCTGGGTCGACTTGTTTTTCTGACTGGTAGGTGTCTTAGTAGGTTGCATAGCTGCTCTTTTTGCCTCAGCCTTCCTGGCATCGATAGGTTTGCGGAAGGCATCTACCGTCTGGCGGGCTAAGTCCCCTCGAGACTTAACC
>Ga0207421_10008203_pt1 | contig 10910 bp, 8 predicted proteins | sample SodLakKL_010_SED_4_FD_187542 | JGI IMG/M metagenome (GOLD analysis project Ga0207421, IMG submission 187542) | Alkaline sediment microbial communities from Lake Tanatar, Kulunda Steppe, Russia - 8KL_010_SED (SPAdes) (version 2) | ecosystem: Environmental > Aquatic > Non-marine Saline and...
TGTCGGAGACTCCCGACGAACCGGGAAGTGTGTCGTGGGATTCATCGCTGCCAAGAATATGCACTTGGGCCGTATTTCAACCGCCGGCGCTGGGGAGGCCATTCTTGGTGTGCAACACGCACTTGGACCATCGCGGCCCGGAAGCGAAAATACAGGGTGCCCGCCTGATCTGGCAGCACATGCGTCCTTATATCGACAAAGGGATGGCGGCTGTCCTTGTCGGGGATCTGAACAGCCGCCCGGGTGAGGAGCCGATCGTCTTTCTGCGGCGGCATCTGCGGGATCTGCTGCAAGAGACAGGACAGGATGGCATTGGTACCTTTCACGGTTTCAGCGGCGAAAGCCGCGATCTTCCCATCGACCATGTCTTTGCAGGCCCGGGGATTGATGTGCAGGACGTTCGCATTATACGAGACCATGTTGACGGCTCCTATCCGTCGGATCATTTTCCTGTTATGGCTTGCCTGCAGCTTTCGTGAGCTTGTCCATGCTGTGGTGCGGGCACGGTGCTGGGCCAAGAGGTCCGGTCTGCTGCGCGGCGAGGAGACCGAAGAATTCGAGTTTTTATCTTATTCCACAGGAGGTTGTGCTTCATGGTGATCTATGCCCTATGGGCTGCAGCAGTGATTCTTCTGGCTGCGACGGCTCTGCTGTATGACAGATACAGCAGACTGAAGAGCGGTGTGTTGGACGCTTTGCGGGATCAGAAACGGGATCTGCTGACGGATTACGGGATTATAGATCGGGCAGCCGCCGAAACGCAGGACATTCTAGCCTCCTGTTTGGAGGCCAAAAGAAAAAATTCGGGCCGCGGGTATATTGTGCAGAAACTGCGCTCCTATCTAGAAAGCAATCCCCATGCCGTGGGCCACTGGGTTGTTTTTGAGCCGAACGCCTTCGACACGGACGCAGCGAACAAAGACAACCATGACGACGGGTCGGGACGTTTCAATACATATGTATACCGGGATGGTGACACGATCAAGACCATGAGCCTGCCGGACATCGATGCCGAAGAGTTCTACACGCTGCCGAAACAGCGGCGAGAACTGGTTGTCCTCGACCCCTTCACCTATGACGTCGATGGAACAGAAACGCTGATGACAACCGTGGCTGCACCGATTATGGAAGATAACAAAGCTGTGGGCGCCGCAGGCGTCGATGTGCCGCTGAAGATAGCCAAGGCTATCCATCGGGAGCTCTTGACCCTTCCCGGCCGGTCGAAAAAGACGGTGCACAATCCGCTGTTGCTGCTAGAGAAGACGACAGCGGCGATTAAGGACAATTACACCGAGATGGCTCACCAAATCCATGCCCAGTCGGACATTCTTTCCGAGGCCATTGAGCAATCCAGTTCGACCATGCATGAGCTGCAGCAGCACACAGAGGTGGTGGAGCAGCAGGGCGAGCAGTCGGAGGAAAACATCGAATCACTGAATGAAGTGGCCAGCGCCATGTCCGATGTGGCATCGGTGTCACAGAACATGGCGGAGTCCGTGGAAACCTTAGCCCGCATCAGTGTAGAATCCGCCGACGAAGCAGAAGTGGGTGCCAAGGCCATGGAGGAAACGGCCGCAGCCATGGATACGGTGCTCGACTTCGCAGAGGCCATTAAGGCCATCGCCGAGCAGACCAACCTCTTGGCCTTAAATGCATCCATCGAAGCGGCCAGGGCCGGGGCAGAGGGACGGGGATTTGCGGTTGTGGCGGAAGAAGTGACGAAATTGGCGGCACAATCCAACAAGGCTGCATCCGATGCCAAGGGAACCATTGCAGAAGTGCGGTCTCAGGCGGAACGCTCCTTGGCGGCTGTGCGCTCCATCGCTGCCCAGGCCGAGAAACTGGACAAACACATCCAAGGGATTGCCGCCGAAATCCAGGAACAATCGGCCACAGCAGAAGAGGTCAGTGCCACCGTGGATCAGGTTCTCGTATCGATTAAAGAGACCACAGCCCGACTCAACCAATCCATCAAAGACCAAGAGCAGGCCATACAGGATACCGTGCATACCCTGGAATCTTTGGAGGCCAATGGCCGGCAATTCAAGGCCTATGCCGCAAAGCTGCAATCGTGATCGACTGACTCGGCTTGCACCGGAGCTGGCGCCGCTGGGGACCAGCTCTTTGTTAGGGAAAAGAGTGAACGGCGCGAAACTTTGGTAAGAAATGGGTGGGCCTAACGAAATGGTTACCAAAAGAGTGTCAAACCTAACATTCCGTTCACAGAGGCGTCGGGTTCCGCTGTTATACTGAGGATAGCGGGAAGGTGGTCATGGGCGGGAAACTGTTTTGGCCAAGGAGAACCCAGTGAGGCGGTGACAGGTTGAATTGTCCAGTCAGTACATCGCAGGAACTGCAGGCTCTATATGAGCGACTGTTGAACATGGGAACGCTTGTGGAGCACGCTGTCCATGAAAGCGTCCAATCTCTGCAGGCCCTAGACACATCGCGAGCCTATGCAGTGATTCGCAGCGACACCCAGATTGATATCCTGGAAATGGAGATCGAAGCGCGGTCCGTTCACCTTTTGTCGCTGCAAAGGCCTTCGCAGATGGAACTGCGTTTGATCACTACGGTTTCCAAAGTGATAACGGACCTGGAGCGGATCGCCGACAATGCCACCAACATTGCTGAGGTCACGGTTCGCTTTCAGGGCCAGCGGCATATCAAACTGCCGGCGGATATTGGACGCATGACAGATATCTGCAACGAAATGCTCCATCAATCGCTGCAGGCACTGATCCAACGGGATCAGGAGCTGGCCCGCGCTGTCTGCAAGCGAGACGATGAAGTCGATGCCTTGTATGTATCGGTATTCGAGGAGTTGGTTGCGATCATGGAGCGCGGCGGAGACCACAGAAGGACTGCGCAGTGCGCCAACTTGATGTTTGTGGCCCGATTTTTGGAACGCATTGCCGATCACTCCACCAATATTTGCGAGCGGGTTGTCTACCTCGTGACTGGTAAGCGGCTCCGCTTAGGATAGCGGCACTCCTAGGCTGCCTGGGCGGTCGCAAAGTGGACACGGCAGATGATCGAGGGGCGGCTTTTGGGTTTGGCATTCCGTGTGTTGGCAGCCGCGATCACGGAGCAGGCCACAGGCCTGCTCCGTTTCCGAATGCAGAGGTCTGTGGTATCGAAGATCAGTGACTGCCGCCGAAGGTTGATCGTAAGTAGGGATATCCCTGTCCCTCGTCAATGCTCCAGATGCTGTCGAAATCCCAGCCTTCGTAGGTGCCCTGCTGCTTCATATCCGCCGTGCCCAGGGCTGTGCCCAGCCCGGAGTCGGCTTGGCCGGTGGTGTCGGCGTCAAAATAGGAGCCTTCGATGGCCGAATTTTCCTGATATCCCACCAAACCGCCGAGGCCTTCCTCCCCTTCAACGCCGCCCACAGCGTAGCAGTTGGCAATGGATGCATCCATGACAACGGCTGCCAATCCGGCTACAACGACTTGGCCCTGGACATCGCCGGATGCGAAGCTGTTGCTGACACGGCTGCCGTCCATGACCACTCCAGCCAGTCCGCCTATGACCTCATGGCCGGAAACTGTCGCTTCGGCATAGGAGCGCTCAATGACGGCTTCATCGGTCATACCTCCCACGAGGCCGCCCGCTGACTCCCGTCCGTTGACCACGCCCGAGGCTTTGGAATCGACGATTGTGCTTCGCTCCATGTGCAAGCCGGCCAGTCCGCCAATGATCTCCGTGCCGGTTACCGTGGCCGAGGCCTGCGAGTGCTCGATAGCGCTGCCGAGCATGACTGTGCCAGCCAGACCTCCGATGCTCTCCCGGCCCGAGACGTTGCCGCTTGCTGTGCTGTTTTCAATGTTGGAGCCAAATAATATGCCGGCTATCCCTCCCGTTAGTTCCTCTCCCTCGACGGCTCCCGAGGCCTGCGAGTGCTCGATGATGCTCAAAAATGCCATGCCTGCGATTCCGCCAATGGTTTCAGCCACGCTCACCACGCCTGTGACCGAGGCACTGCTGCTGCAGTGGCTGATTGTGGGCTTGGGCGGCTGCGGTATTGGGCTGGCCGGGCTCAAACCAGTAATCAACTCGTCGAATTTCATGACGTCTACGCCCGCGGCAATGCCGGCTATTCCGCCTAGCCCTGAACGTCCCTTCACCACTCCGTCAACATGCACGTCTTCTAACAATCCGCCGCCGAGAAAACCGACCAGTCCGCCCACGATGTCCTTCCCCTGGACGTCCATTGCTTCAAGGGTGAGACGCCGGACCTTACCAGGTTCCTGGATTAGACCGAAGAGGCCTTCAGCATATTCTGATTCAGGGTTGGCGATGGTCAGCCCCGTGATCGTATGGCCTCCGCCGTCATAGGTACCCGAAAAGCCTTCAAAGTGTTCGTCGAGCAGTTCCATGCCTTCCATATACAAGGAACCGATAGGATCCCAGTTGCCATGGGTTGATAGATCTATATCTGCGGTCTGCAGAAAATGGCTGTCTAAATGTTTTCTGACCAGTTCGAGCTGTTCTGCTGAAGCCACTAGAAATGGATCGCCGGGCGTTCCGGAACCGCCGGCAAAGGCTTCTGCTGCCTTCTGTACATCCTGTTCTGCGGGAGCTTCGGCGGCCTGGGCCTCGTTATTATCGGACCCGTGAGCGGCCGACGCTAGGGAAAAATCGGCAGCTGCCGCAAAAAGCAGCAGCGGGAGCATTGCCAATATGATCCCGTACCGCAGGGCCCATGCAGGTCCCGGACGTGTCCCTCTTGTGCGGTGAGCGGGTTTCAAGGTGCTGCAGGACTTCATGATTTCCTTCCTCCTTTTGATTTTTTGGTACCGTCAAATGCGGCCAAGGCCCCTATCTTGCACCGGGCCCGGGCGTGTACCCTCTCAGTGCGCTTCTTCCACCATGGGCGGCGGATATCCTTCTAGTTTCAGCAATAGTATGTGTTTTCAGTACTCTCTTTGCCGCCGGTGCTGGCAGCAGGGCCTCCGAAACATCGCCCGGGAAACCGTATGGCCGGGGTTGTGCTTTTTGACAGGCACGGTAAAGAAGTGGCGGAGGCGAACCCCTTACAGGCGCATTCACATTACAGCGGACATGAGTACTGTAACCATCGGCATCGCAGCCAGACCCTTCCATCGGAAGCTTCCTGTTTCTTGGGCTAAGCCGGGTGTAAGGCTGCTTCCCGCCTAGTGAAACAGGCCAGCCATGTCCTGCGCCGGGGAGCCAGAGGATCGTTTTTTAAACAAAATGGGAACAGGCGGCAGGATTTCGCAGGTGGCAATAGAAGTGGCTAAAATATGAACCAAAAGTAAATTTGCAACTTTAAGTGTCAGGACGTGGTTGTGTGTCGGGTACCCTTCGTTCCTATGATGCTCAGAACCTGCTGCAGCGTGCGGCGGCGGAGATGGAATCCATGGGCCGCGGACAGCGGAAAGCAGCGGAATTTTTGGTAAAGCGTCCCTATTTCGTGTTGGGCAGCAGTCTTGAGCAGTATGCAGAGGCCGCCGATACCAGTCGCCACAGCATATTGCGCATGGCCAGAACTTTGGGCTTCACGGGGTTCAAAGAGCTGCAGCATGCCTTGAGCCAGATGTTCCAAGCGCACGCGGGAGAAATTTCCAATCCCATGCTGCGGTGGCTTTTTCACTCAGCGGTGGAAGCCGTGGTCGATACAGTCAACCATATGCATGGGGAATCCTTTGAACGGGCCGTGTCATTGTGCGGCGGCGCCAAGCGCATCTTCTTCTACGGTGTCGGTGAATCCGGCCTGTTGGCGGAAATCATGCACCACCGCTGTCTGCTGCTGGGGCTCGATTCCACGGTCTGTGTGCCGGGGTTTCCCAACATGGGTGCGTTATTTGGGTCCGACAAGGCTCTGATCATGATTTCCCGGTCAGGGCAGGGAACCCATCTCCAGGATGTCATGGCAGTGGCACAGGATACAGGTACGCCTGTCATGGCTGTCAGCGCAGAACCCAACGGCTGGCTGGCAAAAACAGCGGATCTGGTACTGCTGGTTTCTGCACCGGCGCTGCGTTCCCGTTCCCACCTATTGGGTTTGAAAACGGGATTTGAGCTTTTGCTCAATGCCGTGGTGTTTGAAGCGGCCGCAAGGCGCGGTGTTGCATTGCAGGATGACTGTTAGGGAGAAACCAACTGAGAGGGGGTGGGTTGCAGCGTCAGTCACGAAACCGTCGGAGATTGTTAGTACGCAATTATGTAAGGAGGGCCTGAGTTGAAAAAAACAGTGTGGTCTGTGGTGCTTTTCCTGGTCATCATGGCGCCCGGTACAGCTTTGGGAGCTTACAGTGAGGCACCGATGCTGCAGCAGATGGTAGCAGACGGTGAGCTTCCGCCCGTGGAAGAACGTCTGCCGGCCGAACCGTTGGTCATTGAACCGCGGCACAATGTGGGAGAATACGGAGGCACTTGGAATCGTCTCACTGTGGGTGAAGATTGGCGGTATTTTCGGCAGGCGATGTACGGCCACTCGCTGCTGCGTTGGACCGACGATGCCATTGGTGTTGACGAAATGTTGGTCAAGGAATGGGAGGCAAACGAGGACCAATCTCACTGGACAATGCACTTCCGTGAAGGTCTGAGGTGGTCGGATGGAGAGCTGTTTACCACCGATGACTTCATGTTCTGGTGGGAAGAAATGGCTCTGCACCCCGAACACTCCGAAGCCGTGCCTGGATGGGCAACCACGGAAGAAGGACGGGTGGAGATCGTTCAAGTCGATGATTATACACTTCGTTTTGAATTCCCCACACCACAGGTTTTCTTCCCGGAATACATGGCCATGCGCGTCGATGGCGGCCAACAGGATCATCGTCCGGCGCCCAAACACTATTTGATGCAGTTCCACCCGGACTACAATGACGAGTACGATACCTTCGAAGAGTTTGAGATCAGGCAGCTGTGGTGGAAGAACCCGGAATGCCCTGTTTTGACGGAATGGATGCCGGTGCGCCATGATCCCGGGCAAGTGCTGATTCTAGAGCGCAACCCCTATTACTATGGTGTGGATACCGAAGGCAACCAGCTTCCCTACATTGATGAAGTTCGTATTGAGTTCGTGGGAGATCCGGAGGTGTTTAAACTCCGGGCCACACGGGGCGAATCGGACATGCAGATACTGCCGAGTGTACTGGGCATGGCTGATATTTCGCTGATTCGTGCCGGTACCAATCAGTATGGCATCCATCCCATGCTCTTTGGCGGCGGTTCAGGAACTGGCTCCGTTTACTTCCCCAACCAAAACCATCCCGACGATGCCCGACGGGAAGTGTACCAGGACAGCCGCTTTCTGCGGGCTCTGTCCCATGCCATCAACCGCTCGGATATACAATCCCTTGTATACTATGACCAGGGATACAAGACTACCGGTACAATGAGCCCCAATGCCCGGGAATTCCATACGGAAACGGGTCAGGAGCTGTTTGAACAGTGGCGGGACTTGGCGGTGGAATATGATCCCGAAAAAGCCGAACAGCTGCTGGATGAAGTCGGTGTGACAGACACAACCGGCGATGGATATCGGAATCTCCCCAACGGCGACGAGTTTGTTATCCGCATTGAAATGTGGGCTGACGTAGGTGAGGAGTATTTCGACAGTACCGAACTAGTCCGCTCCCACTGGGCCGATGTGGGCATCCGCACGGAGATCAATCCGGTGGACTGGTCTGCCCTGGCGAACATGCGGGAACAAGGAACCTTTGACGTCCAAGATGGATGGGAAGTGGGCGATGGACCGAGTATGGTGCTGACGCCGGCATGGCTGATCCCAATGGAAAATCAGCGATGGGCTCCGCTCTATGGAGCCTGGCACAACAACATCGACGATCCCATCATTGAACAGGAGTTGGACAAAGATCCCCGCGACCGGACACCGCCCCGGGAACAGCCAGATCCAGACAGCCCCTACGCCCGGCTGTTTGAGCTGTACCGCAAGGCAGAAGTAGAGCCAGATGAAGAGGTCCGCAATGAATACGTGTATGAGATGCTGCGTATTCACATTGAGAACGGCCCCTTTTTCATTGGCACTGTGGCCAACTTCCCCAGGGTCGGCGTCATCCGTGACGGGTTTAAGAATGTCCCCGACCGCGATGAGCTGCCTGTGGGAGGTTATGTGGGCCCCTGGAATGTTCCGTTCCCTGGGTACATTCTGCCCGCACAGTTCTATATTGAGCAGGAGTAACTCTATGTTGGCGGCGGGGCAGGAGTGTATGACTGCCCCGCCGGTTCTTGCAGGACAGATATGGGGTTATGCCATGGATAGGCCATTGGGAGACATCTCTGCTGGCCCGTTGGTCTGCACCATCCTGCGAAGCAGGTCCAAGCGGCCTGTTTCGCAGGCTTTTTCGAGAATGGGAGGTAGACACATGAAAGCTGTTGCACTGGATTTGGACGGCACCCTGCTTGATTCCGATGGAAGTATCAGCTCGCTGGCCACAGAGCAGTTGGACCGGTGGGCCCAGCAGGGATGCAGGATAGCCGTGGCGACCGGCCGCCCCTTTGCCATTGTTATGGATCTTCTCAGGGAGAACGGGCTGCTGGAGGGTGCCTCGTATCCCCACTGTCTCATTTGTGAATCGCGAGACCTCTATTTTCGGGAGGGCAGTACGTTCCAGCCATGGAGCGACTGGAACCAACGGATGTATGCTCTGGAATCAGCCCTGCTTCCGAAGGCGAGACGTTTAATGCAGGCATTGGACGAGCCGGAGTTGGGCATGTGCTTTTTTGTTAACAGCTGTTATCTGCAGCTGCAGCGCGGCTTTTTGGAAATGCGTTTTGACACCTTGGAACAGGCGGAAGAAGCTCGGCTCTTCCTGGACAGCCAGGGGGACAGCACCGGCCTTTTGGCTGAGCGGAATATGTTTATGCTTGCTCTGCGCTCTCCAGAAGTGGGCAAGGGAAAGGCGCTGATGCAGGCCGTGGCCCTCTGGGGATTGGGTTTTCGGGATGTGTTGGTCATGGGAGATTCTCTCAACGACCTCGATATGATGCATGCCGGTTTCCGTGTGGCCACGACGGACAACGCCGATCCCCGGATCAAGGAACTTGTTCAGCAGCGGGGAGGTCTCATCAGCCGGTATAGAAGCAGCCGCGGTGTGGGTGATGTTCTTCGGTCGGTTTCGGCTGCGCAAAACAGCTAAGGGGGAGGGAACGTTTTGTACGTATATTTTGTGCGACGGCTTGGCTACATGGTCATCACGTTGGCCATAATTTCCGTTTTGGGTTTTATCATAATCAATCTGCCGCCGGGCACCTATTTGGATCGGTACATGGCGGAACTGCAGGCCCAGGGTTCCGAGTCGGCCCAGGAAATTGTTAAGACCCTGGAACAGCGCTATCGTTTGAATGATCCCGTTTTTCTCCAATATACCCGTTGGATTTCCGGTTTTGTCCGAGGGGATTTCGGCCTCTCGTTCATGTACAATATGCCGGTCAACCAACTCATATGGGGCAGAATTGGCTATACCGTAGTGATTGCCCTTGCAACACTGATATTTGTCTATGCAGTATCCATTCCCATCGGTATCTATTCAGCGGTCAATAAATACACCATCGGGGACAATGTTGTAACGTTGTTTGGTTTTCTGGGCCTGTCCATGCCGGACTTCTTGCTGGCACTGATACTGATGGTGTTTGCGGCTACTTTCTTCGATCAGCCGGTGGGCGGTCTTTTTTCTCCGGCGTTTCGAGATGCCCCATGGTCGCTGGCGCGGGTTTGGGATCTGCTCAGCAATCTCTGGATTCCAGTGGTCGTCATCGGAACCGCCCAGACAGCCACCTTGATCCGGGTGCTGCGGGGCAATCTTTCGGATGTGCTTAATCTGCAGTATGTCCAGACAGCCCGCTCCAAGGGCCTCTCGGAGAGGATTGTTATCTACAAGCATGCCGTGCGCAATGCGGTTCATCCGTTGATTATGCAGCTGGGGATGGGCCTGCCGCACATCATCTCCAGTTCCACGGTGGTGGCCATCGTCTTAAGCCTTCCTACCATGGGGCCTGTCTACTTCCGGGCTCTGCGGGCCCAGGATATGTTTCTGGCAGGAACGTTTCTTATGCTCATGGCCATTCTATTAGTGATCGGCAACTTCTTGGCCGATATTCTGCTGGCCATTGTTGACCCTAGGATCACCTACGAGTAAAGGGGGTAGTCTTTGATGGAACCGACAAATGTGCAACTGCGAAGCGACCATGGCTTTGAGGATGAAGCCACTGAAACTGTCCTGTCCCAGAGGACAGTCCGCTTCCGCCGTTTTCGCCGCAACCGTCTGGCCGTGGCAGCCGTGATTGTGCTGGCGGTGCTGTATCTTGTCATGGTGGCGTTTCCCGAGTTCTTCTCCAACCATTTTTATCAGACCCATCACGCAGATTATGTCTACGCTCCGCCGCAGATACCCCGCTTCGTGGACGAGGAAGGAACGTTCCACCTGCGTCCCTTTGTCTATCCGATTACGTCGGAGTTGGACATGGAGACCTTTAACTGGGTGTATACCACCGATACCTCACAGCGGAACCATATTTATTTCTTTACCCGCGGTTATTCCTATGATCTGCTGGGACTGTTTTCCACCGATATTCATTTTTTCGGTCTTGAAGACCCAGAACAGCCCTTGTTCCTCTTTGGAACAGACCGGCTCGGGCGCGATGTGTTCTCCCGTATTCTATTCGGAGGACGGGTCTCACTGACCGTTGGCCTGGTGGGTGTGTTTCTCACCATCATCATCGGTTCGTTTATGGGGACCATGTCCGGATATTTCAGCGGTCCGATTGACAACGCCGTCCAACGCTTAGCGGAGGTACTGATGTCCTTTCCTTCGATTCCTCTTTGGGCCGCATTGGGAGCTGCCCTGCCCTCGGGTTGGACACCGCTGCAGAACTTTTTTGCCATATCGGTGATTCTGTCACTGCGGAACTGGACCGGCTTG